>Ga0209536_100000007_pt1 | contig 311610 bp, 285 predicted proteins | sample DeeMarSeWOR28_12_FD_187461 | JGI IMG/M metagenome (GOLD analysis project Ga0209536, IMG submission 187461) | Marine sediment microbial communities from White Oak River estuary, North Carolina - WOR-2-8_12 (SPAdes) (version 2) | ecosystem: Environmental > Aquatic > Marine > Intertidal zone >... | reverse complement strand
GATGAAGGACGATGCGAACGATGAGCGAGTAACCAACTCTGATTGCGCCAACGCCCCTGTCTCTTAGTCACCTAGTCACCTAGTTACTGAGTCACTTAGTAACCTAGTCACTCAGGCGCTCAGTCACTGGGGCTGCTCGAGCGAAAGCCAAGCTGGAGCCAAAGCGGCACGAGCGCGAATCCGAGCGTCAGGTTGAGCACGATCCAGACGTTGCGCTCGGGCAGCCACAGCGGCGGGGTCGCCTGCAGCAACCAGGTGCCCAACCCGATCAAAAGGCAGAACGTCGAGGCGGCCGCCAGTACCACGGCGGCCGCGCCCCGCTCCAGCTCCGTGAGCGGCGTCTGCTCGGGCTCGCCCGATGCTCGCGCCACCGGGCCCCAGAATCCCGGCGGCCGAACCCTGCGGTAAAAATCGACCAGCGCCCCGGGAGATACCGGCTGGAACCAGAGCGACACGCCAATCGCGGCCGCCGTGGAACAGACGGCCACCAACAACATGCGCACTGCCGCAAGCTCGTCCGGAATGAAGATCAACGCAAGCGGCACCAGCAACGCCGACCCGGCGATCGCCGCGAGCTCACCCCAAGCGGTTATCCGCCACCACAGCCAGCGTAAAACCAGCACGATCCCGACGCCGGCACCCAGCAGCAGGCTCGATTCCCAGGCCACTTTGATGGAATCGAGCTGCGCCATGATCGTGAGCGCGATCGCCAGTATCAGAACATTGGACAGGCGCGCTACCCATACCAGTTCGCGCGGCTTCGGCTGCCGTTGCAGAAACCGGCACCCGAAGCGCAGATAGATATCGTTCGTCCAGTACGACGAGCCCCAGTTGAGATGTGTGTCGACGGTGGACGCCAGGGCCGCGATCATTCCCGTCAGCATCAACCCCTTGAGCCCCGCAGGCAGGGTTTCCGAGATGCCGCGCACGAATGTATTCTCGCGTGCCGCAACGTAGGCCTCGCCGCCGAGCGCGCCATCCGGCGGGAAGAGCAGCAACAGCCCCAGCGCGATCGGCAGCCACACCAGGCTGCGCAGCAGCACCTGGGCGAAGGTGAATACGACCGCTGCGCGGCGTGCCTCGTGATCGCTGCGGCATGCCATCGCGCGCTGAGCCAGGTAGCCGGTACCGTCGGCGTTCACCTGGATCAGCCATTGCAGGAAGACGACCGCAAGCAGCAGCGCGCTCACGTCATAGGCGACGGACGGCGTGAAGGCGAGCAACTGCGAGGCGTTCATCGCCGCGCCGGACGCCCCGAACGAGTCGCCCAACCTGGCAATCATTGTTTGCAGCCCGCCGGCCTCGTACACCACCACGATCGCGTAGATGATGCTGGCGACCATCATGATCGCGAACTGCACGACGTCGGTCTTGACCACGCTTCGAAGACCGCCCAACGTCGAGTAGAACAGCGTGATGAGCGCGATGAATAGCACTGAAATGGTATTGTCGGCCGCTTTTACCCAATGCTGCGGGTCGCCGGGAGGCGCCATGGTCGGCGCAAAATCGATCCGGCGCACGAGTCTCTCGACGGACTCGAACAACGCTCCCGGGAGCCATTCATGCCACAGGAGGAAGGGTTCGGCGATACGGGTGGCGGCCAGAAGGACGATCGCCAGCGCGAAGCAGTTGAATATGGTGCCGAAATAGAGCGCCTTGAACAGGCGCAGCGGCGCCGCTCCGCGCCCGCCATAGCGCAGCTCGGCGAACTCGGCGTCCGTCAGCACCCCCGAGCGCCGCCAGCACGCCGCGAGCACGAAAGCCATGAGCAAGAACGCCAACGCGTAGATCCAGAGCCGCCAAAGCGCAAAGATCCCGCCCACCGCCACGAGGCCGGTCACGAGCAACGGCGTGTCTGCCGCAAACTGCGTCGCCGCCATGCTGATGCCCGCCTGCCAGCCGTTCAGGCTGCGCCCGGCGAGAAAGTACTGCTCGGGGCCCGCGCTCGCCTCGCGCCGGTCGCCCAGCCCCACGACCACAACGTAGAGGAGAAAGGCTGCTACGACCAAGGCATCGATGATCGTCATGATGTCGCCTGATTAAACCTGGCCACACGATAACACGCCGGCCGGGGCCCGATTTTCGCAGACATCGGCGCGCCGGAAGCCGGCGCCAGTTGCCACCTGCCGCGCAGCGCGTTATAAAAGAACCTCACGCGGACTTTCCAGATATGGCTACTCCAATCTTCCGGCTCGCCCTTCCAGCCGATGCCTACGAGATCGCGGTGATGTCCCGTTATCTGATCGAGGTCGGCCTGCGCGGATGGTCGTGGCCGCCCGAGCGGGTGGCGAGCGCAGTCCGCGCGCGAAATACCAATGTCGTTGTCGCCGGCGTCAGGGACAACCTTGTGGGCTTCGCCATTATGGAATACGGCGACAACACGGGGCATCTCAGCCTGCTCGCGGTCAAACCGTCGCACCAGCGCTGCGGCATTGGGCGCAAGCTCATGGCCTGGGTCGAAGAGACCGCGCTCACCGCGGGTATCATGACCGTCAACCTCGAGCTGCGCGTGAACAACTTCGCCGCGCGCGCCTTCTACCGGGCGCTGGGTTACAAGGAGCTGTCTTATATCCCCGGCTACTACCGCGGGCTGGAGACCGCGGTGAAGATGTCACGCGACATCCGCCGGGCGATCCCTGACCGCATCAGCTGAAGCCGCCGCATCGAACCCTCTAGCTTTTCCAAGCGGGGACTGCCGCACCTTGCCTGCGCGTTCGCTCGCCTACTTGTTGAACACGTCCGTGATGAGCACGTCCGGCAGCCAGAGCGACAGGATGGGGAAGAAGATCACCAGCAGCAGAACAATGGCGTCAGTGGTGAAGAACGGAATGGCGCCTCTCGTGACCTGGGTAATCGGGATCTTGGACGTGCTGCTCACCGCGAAAAGGTTCAGGCCGACCGGAGGCGTAACGACGCTCATTTCCACGGCGATCGTCAGCATGATGCCGAGGTGAACCGGATCGATTTTGAGCGCGTCGGCAATAGGATAGACGACCGGCATCGTCAGCAGGACGATCGCCACACCGTCGAGGAACATCCCGAGAAAGAGCGCCGCGATCATGAACATGAAGATGAAACCGATCGGCGTCAGCCCGATGCTGACCACGGCTTTTGTGACGATCTGCGGCCAGTACAGATTCGCGGCCAGGAATTGAAACACGCCCACGCTACCCACTAGGAACAGGACGACGGCCGACAGGTTCAACGCGCGGCAGGTCGTGGGAAGAAGCTCCCTGATGAATTCACCTCGGCCAGTGATGACCCCATAGAGCAGCGCATAGCCGCAGGCGGCCGCGGCGGCCTCTGTCGGGGTAAAGAGCCCGCCGTAGAGTCCGCCAAGAATAACGACCGGCATGCCGAGCGCCGGGATAGCGACCTTGCCCGAGCGCGCGGCTTCGCGCAGATCGAGTTTGCCGCGCGGCAGCTTGAGATACCACGCCAGGGCCAGCATGGCGACGATATTGCTGACGGCCAGGCAGATGCCCGGAACGACCCCGGCGAAGAACAGGCGAACGATCGACGTCTCGGTGACAATGCCGTAGAGAATGAGGATGATGCTCGGCGGAATGAGCATGGCGATGCCGCCGCTCGCGGCAACGATACCGGACGCGAGCCACGGCGGGTATCCGCGTTTCAACATCTCGGGGATTGCGATGAGGCTCATCGCCGCCGCCATCGCGACGCTCGAACCCGAGATCGCCGCAAACATGACGCAGGCCAGCACGGTCGCGATCCCGAATCCCCCGGGCATCCAGCCGACCAGAGCATCGGCGAACCGGAACAGCTGCGCGACCAGGCCGGTGCGCTCCATGAGGAAACCCGCAAAAATGAAGAGCGGAATCGCCATCAGCGAGTAGCGCCCGATGAAGTTGAAGAAGGCGCGGAAGATGACGTTCGGCTCGAGCAGCGGATCGATGAAGATGTACACCGCGCTGGCGGCACCGAGCGCGATGCCGATCGGCACGCTCAGGACGAGCAGCACCAGCGCGATAATACCTACGATATACATCCGCTCCCCTTTCGCGGATCAGCGCGGCAGCACGAGTTTCTCCGGCGGCTCCTCGAGAACGCTGCGCCCGCGCAGCCTCTGAATCTCCCGGTAGATCTGAAAAAACAGTGACACCGCCATGAAAGCAAAGCCGACGAGCAGCACCCACAGGAACGGCGCCAGCAGGAACTCGAGGCTCTCGGTCCGAGTGTTGTACTCCTGGCTCTCGAGCACTTCGGGAACGCCCCACCACACAACGGCGAGAAGGAACGCCATCGAGAACGTGAGAACGATGAGCCTGATGACCTCGGCCACATAACGCACGCGCGGCCCGAGCTTTTCCATTATCTGCAGGAACAGGGTAACGGTGAGGTGCTGCTCGCGCCGCTGCGCGATGCCGAAGTAGAGAAAGACGCCGCTCAGGATGAAATAGGTAACCGCGTCCTGCTGCCACTCGAACGAGACGCCGAATACGTAGCGCCGAATGACTTCGAGCAGCGCGAGCAGCGTGCTCCCGAGCAGCAGCAGTGCCGCGGCATATGCCAGGAACCGGTCCTGGAACGTACGCCAGATCACATACGCCCGTTCCACAGGCCCAGTTCCCTGGATGCTATTTGATTATGATGACCGAAGCGTACTTCTTGCAGTCGACCTTTTCGATCCAGGATGAGCCCGGCGGGTTCGCCTTCGACAGCTCACGGCCTTCCTTGACGAAATTGTCGATCCACTTGTTCGCTTCCGGGGGCGTCTTGCTCTTCGTGTAACGGAGGGGCGCATCCCCTGCCACGGACGTCATGGCGCCGACCTCTTCCGGGCTCATCCAGTAGATCCCCGGCTTGGACGGGTCCTTGGTCCCGTACTTGTCGTAGGTCATCTTGTCGACGCACCAGTTGTACTCTTTTTGTATCTGAACGGTCTCGGCAATGACCTGCTCGAGCGCCTTCTGCGTCGCCGGTGTCAGGCGGCGCCACCAGCGCTGGCTCGCGCTGATCATGTAGTAGTCGCCGACGAAGGCGCCAGCGCCGCCCATCGTGTAGTAAGGCACTTGCTCGCGCAGCCTTATCCACGCGCCAATGCTGGTCATCAGGCCGTCGATCACCCCCGACTCGAGCGCGCTCGGCACCTCGCCGAATCCCATCACGACGGGAGATGCCTTCCACGCCGCAAGTGAGGCGTTCTCGACCGGCCCCATGCTACGCACCTTCCGGCCGGTGAAGTCGTCGGGCTTCGCGTAGCGCTTCTTGCCGCCCACGCCCATGCCGAAGCTCATGTGCCCGACGCCGAATACCTTGACGCCCTGCCGCTTCTGGAGGCGCTCGACCAGCATCTTGTAGGTCTCCGTCTTTTCCAGCGAGTCGACTGCGCCAACTGTCGTAAGGATGCCTGGCCCGACCACGGTCATCATGTACGGCTCAACCGGCGCCGCCTTTCCGATTTGCATCCAGGTCAGCTCTAGGTTGCCCTGGCGCATGGCCTCGAAGGCCTCAGGAATGGTGTAGAGCGAGCCCGCATAGTAAAGGCGCGCCTCACTGCCCGGAATGACCTGTGGCAGCCGCTCGGCAAAATACTTCATCGCGAGGCCCGCGGGATGCGGCGGCGGCGGCAGGTCCGCGACGAAGCGCAATACCACGGGCTTCGGCTTGTCCTGCGCGAACGCCATGCGTTCGGTAAACCCCAGAAACGTGAAAAGCACAGACAGGAAAATCGCGCCGCTGATTGCGGCGGAGAGCCGCGTAATCCTACGATCCATGTTTCCCTCCATCCGTTGCGTGAGTAGGCGGGGAGCCGGGCCAAACCGCACCCGTCTCGACTCGTGAAATGGTGAAGTAAACGTATCCGAACGCCCACCCACCGTCAAGCTTTGAGCGCTTGCAAGGCGGCCGTTACAGCCCCTGGTAAACAGGCCCGGGACGGCTTATTCTCCAATCCGGTCGGGCGTCAGGCCTGCGGTTCCGCCCGTGGGGTAAAACTGGCCGCCGGCCCCTTTTCCTGGACTCGCTACGATGCCCCCCCCAATCAAAGCGCTGACCTTTGACACTTTCGGGACCGTCGTTGATTGGCGCACGAGCATTAATGACGACTTCCGGGCCTTCGGCCGGCGCAAAAGGCTCGGAAATATCGACTGGCGGGCATTGATCGACGAATGGAAGACCTGCTATCGCCCCGCCATGGAGGCGGTAAACGACGGGCGCTGGCCGTGGACGACTATCGACCAGATCTACCGCCGTAAGCTGGACGAAATTCTGCCCCTTTACGGGCTTGGCGACCTGTGCGAAGACGATCGTGTCTTCCTCAATCGTGCGTGGCACCGGCTCAAGCCCTGGCCGGATGCCGTCGCCGGTCTCAAGCGCCTGAAGAAACGATACATCATCTCCCCGCTCTCAAACGGCGACGTTGTCTGCCTCGTCAACATGGCCAAGTTCGCCGGCCTGCCGTGGGACCTGATACTCTGCGCGGAGCTGTTCAAGCGCTACAAGCCGGCGCCCGAAGTCTATCTCGGCGCGATTGCCTATCTCGGCCTGCGCCCGCAGGAAGTCATGATGGTCGCGGCGCACAACTACGACCTCAGGCACGCCCGCTCTCACGGCATGCGCACGGCGTTCGTCGCGCGCCCGACCGAGTACGGCCCCGGGCAAAGAGACAACCTGCGCGCCGAAGAGGATTGGGATGTCATCGCCAATGACTTCGGCGAACTCGCCGCCGCGCTCGGCGCGTAATAGGACAGTACGCCGTGGCCGCCGCCCGCACCCATCCACCGAAATCGACTCCGCGCGGCCCGTGAGTCTGCCTCGGCTCGCCTCGAAGTAACGCCGGAGGCGGAGCGATGACCCAGGTATCGCAGCCGCAAACTCTTCCCGTTTTGAACCCGACTAACATCGATAGGCACTATACTTTCTGCGTCAAACGAAGAAAAAACCGATGTCAACAAACGGCTTCAAGAAAAGAGGCGCGCACCATACAACGGTTGAAGCGGTTGATAACCCGTCCCATGACAGCGCCATGACCTGACGGACCGCTTCTGGCCCGTCATTCATCAACCGTCACGCAGTATGCATTACGCATGACGCATGACGCATAAAGACTTCGCAGCGTGGAGCGCGAGATGCCCCGGGCGGATGGATCATTGGGGCCTGTCCAGGCGCGAGGATGCGAGGCTGCACGCGGCCGAGCGCAATTTCCGGTTTCGGCCGTTATCGTAGTGACGGGCTGGTACCCGGGATGAAGAAGCAGTACAGCTGTCGCGATTCGAAGGGCGACCCTGGACAACGGGTCACCACGGCCCTATTGACGCCGTTCCGGCTCGCCTGTTCCCTACGATTTGACGGCCAGCACACGCTGATAAAGAAGACCGCCCACATAGAACGTAATGCCCAGCACCACCAGGCTGATGATCCGTGCCAGCGGTGACGCCCCGCCGAGGTCGTAGAGCAGCACCTTGGCCGCCGCCGCGGCAAATACAAACAAAGAAGATTGACCCAGGAGCCGGTCACGTCCCCACAATGACAATCCCAAACAGGCCAGCGCGAGGACGCCCCACGCCGCGGACTCGACGATTCGTTCATCCAGCAGGTGCAGAGCAGCCGCCATCGCGCAGATGTGGGCGGCGTACAGGACCGGCGACGCAAGGCCTTTGAGCGATTCACGGTTCCGGATCAACCCGTAGCCAAGATAGAGCTGCAACGCGTAGACGATCGCGAGCCACTGACGCCCCGGAACCGATGCGAGATCGGCGTCTACGACGACGCGAAGATAATTGATCGCGAAAATCACGGCCACGCCCAGCCAGATCGGCCAGCCCACCTGAATCGCTGCGCCATGCCGCCAGCTGACCAGAGCGAGCACTGGCATGATTGCGAACGCCACCCATGGTGCCCAGGAGTCGGGCACGGACTCGACGTAGCCGGCGTGGAACAGGACCAGGGCAACGTACACCCACAACAGGAGTTCGCCCCCAGGCAGCGGGCGCTGCAGGAGCGCGCGGGCGGCGCCGTAAAGGCCGGCGACGACAAACGCCGTGGCCACCGCAATCCATGGCGCGAGCGCGGGCAGGTGCTTTTCCAGCAGGGCGTACTGCAGAAAGTAAAAGATCAGAAGCGCCGGCAAATGCATCCATGCTGATGGCGGATCGAGAGGCGATTCATTGCGGACAGAAAATATTGCCGTGGCGCCGCCAAAGATGGCGAACTGGACGCTCTGAAAGGCGAGCGCGGCGCCCCACGCATCCGGCGCCCGGCCTCGCCACATAAAATCAAAAATGATCAACGCCAGATAGAGCGCCAGCAGATAGATCAGGCGACGGCCGCGCCAGATGGAAAAAACGCTGAACACGACGCCCCAGGCCGAGAAGTAAATGACCAGGTCGGTGACCGAAGGCGCGCCTGAGATCAGCAGCGGCGCGGAATATGAGCCGGCCACCGCAAACACGGCATACAAGTCGCTGGCAAATGCCGCGCACAGCCAGAGCGACAGCAGGCACACGAGCAAGACGCCGACCGCCGCGGGTGTAGCGCCGATAAATCCGTAGAAGAGATGCGCGCCGTAGATCGACAGAAAAAGAATCACCACGCCGCCCGCCGGCAACAGTCCCGCATAGTGGCGGTGCTTGTTGCGCAGGAAAAGCCCCGCAGCGATCATCACGAAGCCAAGGATCGCGGCAGATGCCACCTGCCGCATAGGCGTCAGCCAGCCGCTCTCGACCGCGAGGCGTATGAGGTACGCGGCCGCCAGGACCAGTGCCACGGCCCCGCCCCACCCAAGAATGCTGGTCACCAGAGACGGGCGGTCTCCCGGTTCCGGTTGGGCCGTCGGCACTTTGCCCGCATCCGGTCGGACGGCGCGCCATGCTGGCGCAGCCCCCGTCTTCGATAACAACGACTCGACCCGGCCAAGGCGCGCTTCGATGTCGGCCAAGCGTTTTTCCACCTCTGCTGAATCCATGCCTTCGCTCCCTGTGTGATCTGAACCCGATCCTTGACGGGACGGTGCCTAAGCGCCCTTCTAGATATAAAGCGTGATCGGTGATGGGTGGTTGGTGATGGGTGATGCGCGACGATCGACCACCGTCGGCTCAGTCCATTCGCCGTTCACTGCGCGCTGGTCACCGTTCCCGGTGCTGGGCCAGCGCCCACGCAACATGCTCGCGCACGAGCGCTGACGGGTGATCGGCACGGGCGCGGAGGGCTGCCACGACTGACTGCGAGGCCGGCGCGTTGCCGAGCCCTACGGCAAGGTTGCGCAGCCAGCGCTCGTAGCCAATGCGCCGGATCGCGCTGCCGGCCAGTCGATCGCCAAATTCCGTCTCGCTCCAGCCGAACAGCTCGACTAGGGTTGCGTCATCGAGGCCGTTCCTGACCGCGAAGTCCGGCTCCCCGCTCGGACCGGCAAACCGGCTCCACGGACACACGAGCTGACAGTCGTCGCAGCCGTAAATGCGGTTTCCGATCATCGATCGCAGTTCTTCGGGTATCGCGCTCTTGTGCTCGATCGTAAGGTACGAAATGCAGCGCCGCGCGTCGAGCTGGTAGGGCGCGACGATAGCCCTAGTTGGACAGATGTCCATGCATTTCCGGCAGGTCCCGCAGTGGTCCTCCTGAGACTTGTCCACGGGCAAAGCCAGGTCGGTGTAGATCTCCCCGAGAAAAAAATACGATCCTGCTGTGCGATTGAGCAGCAGCGTATGCTTGCCGCGCCAACCGAGGCCTGCTTTTTGCGCGAGTTCCACTTCCATCACGGGCGCACTGTCGGTAAATGCCCGGTAGCGGAATCCGTCGACAGCGCTGCTGACACGATCGGCGAGACGTTGCAGGCGCTTGCGCAGCACGGTGTGATAGTCACGCCCGGTGGCATAGCGCGAGACGAAGGCCCGCCCACCGTCCCGCACCACCTCCCAGCTGTCACGGGCTTGCGCTGGCCAGTAGTTCATGCGCGCCGCGATAACTCTGACCGTCCCCGGCACGAGCGCCGCCGGCCGGGCGCGTTTTACCCCGTGCCGTGCCATATAATCCATCTCGCCGTGGAAACCCTGGCCAAGCCAGTCGAGCAGCCGCGCTTCGGCCTCGGAAAGGTCGGCATCCGCAATGCCGACGCCCTGGAAGCCGAGCTCGCTTCCCCAGCGCTTGATCTGGCGCGCCAGCTCGGCGAGATCGGCCGGCGATAAATATGCGACCGCACTCCTTTGCATAGCTCCGATCATAATCGCGCACCCCGCGCCATTGCCCGCTTTTTGCCGGGCCCGGAAGACACGGCCGCCCTCGGCGCCGCACTGGCGCCCTGCCTCGAGCCGGGGCTGGTTATCTACCTCTCCGGCGGGCTTGGCGCAGGCAAGACCACACTCGCGCGCGGCCTTCTTCGGGGCCTGGGCTACACCGGCAAGGTGAAAAGCCCCTCCTACGCATTAGTTGAACTTTACAAATTTTCTAGGTTATACTTGTATCACTTTGATTTTTATCGTTTCAACAACCCAGCTGAGCTGGGGGAAGCTGGCTTCCGGGAGTACTTCACTTCCGATGCCGTGTGCGTGGTGGAGTGGCCGGAGAAAGCAGCCGGCGCCCTGCCAGCGGCGGATATAAGAATCGATCTCAAGGTCAAGGGGTCAGGGAGACAGGCGGAGATTGACGCGGATACGGAGATTGGCCGGGTTTGCTTAGAGCGCTTGGAAACGCACTGACGTTTCGCCTGTGGCAGGCGGCGCGGCCGCTCGCCCTGGTCCTTCTTGCGCTTCCCGCTGCAGCCGAAAACCTGGAGGTAGCAGCTGCGCGCATCTGGCCCTCCGAGGAATATACCCGTGTCACGCTCGAGTCCCCGTCGCCGCTGCAGTACCGCATCTTCGGCCTCAAGGATCCTGAGCGGCTGGTGCTCGATCTGGAAGAGGTCGAGGTGTCCGCGGCACTCCGCGATCTCATCGAGAAGGTAGGCGCGAACGATCCCCACGTGGCGGGTGTGCGCATCGGCCGCTTCAAGCCCGGCGTCGTTCGGCTTGTATTCGACCTCAAGAAAGAAATCAGGCCGCAGGCGTTCCGGCTGGCGCCGATTGGCGACTACGGCCACCGCCTGGTGCTCGATCTCTATCCGACGGAAGCGCACGATCCCTTGCTCGCATTCCTCGACAGCCTCGATGCGGAGCGCGCCGCGCTGGCCGGGACCAGCGGGGCAAGCGAGCCCGAGGAAGCAGCGCCGCGCGCGCGCGCATCGGAGCGCCCGGCCCGCACGTTCAAAAAGAAGCCGGCGCCGCGGTTCATCATCATCGCAATCGACCCGGGGCATGGCGGCGAGGACCCCGGGGCACTTGGCCGCAGCGGCACCTACGAGAAAGACGTGACCCTTGCCATCGCGCGCAAGCTCAAGCGTCGCATCGACCAGGAGCCGAATATGCGATCGGTTCTGGTGCGCGACGGCGACTATTTCATCCCGCTGCGAACGCGGGTCGAGAAGGCCAGGCGCGTGCGCGCGGATCTCTTCGTCTCGATCCATGCCGATGCCTTTGTTCGCCCCCACGCGCGCGGCTCCTCCGTGTTCGCGCTCTCTGAACGGGGCGCCACGTCGGAGGCCGCGCGTTGGCTCGCCAAGACCGAAAACGATGCTGACTTGATCGGGGGCGTCAATCTCGATGTGCCGGATCCGTACCTGAAACAGACGCTGCTCGACCTGTCGCAAACCGCCAGCATCAACGACAGCCTCAAGCTCGGACGCGCGGTCCTCGACGAGCTTGGCAACGTCAACACCCTGCACAAGCCGCAGGTGGAGCAAGCCGGCTTCGCGGTGCTCAAGGCGCCCGACATCCCGTCGATCCTGATCGAGACGGCGTTCATCAGCAACCCGCAGGAAGAGCGCAAGCTGAGAAACCGGGCCTATCAGGAGAAATTCGCGGAGGCGATTTTTGGCGGGATCAAGCGCTATCTGGCAAAGAACCCGCCGCTGGCCCGCGACAAGCTCGTTCTCAACCCGTGAACAATACTGGTGATGAGTCCTGGCGATAAGAGACGAATTGGCCTATCACCCTTATCAATCACCATCGTTCATCACCGTTTCTCATCGCTTCGTTCACTGGTCGATGAGTGACGGCAGGACAACCAACAACGTCGTTCCCGAGAGATCGGGGACTCGGGGGATATCGAAAGCCTCTGGATGCCCGCCTGCGCGGGTATGACGAAGTTGATCTGCCCCCGATCTCTCCTCACCGCACTCTTACTCGCATTTCTTCCCGTCGCCTTTCCTGCCAGGGCCGACGCGCCGGCCCGGGTCGTCGCCGTCCATGACGGTGATACGGTGACCGTGCTGTCCAATCAACGCCCACTGCGCATCCGGCTCACCGATATCGATGCGCCTGAGCTCGGGCAGCCGTTTGGCAAGCGCTCCAAAACGGCGCTTGCGGATCTCTGCTTCGGCAGAGCGGCGGCGCTGGAAATCCGGGGCCGCGACCGCTACGGCCGCACGCTCGCGCGCTTGAGCTGCGACGGGGTGGACGCCAATGCCGAGCAGGTGCGTCGCGGTTACGCGTGGGTCTTCACCCGCTACGCGCAGGCGAACTCTCCCCTTTATGCGTTGCAGCTCGATGCGCAGGCGGCCGGGCGCGGCCTCTGGACCGACCGGGCGCCCACCGCCCCGTGGGAATGGCGGCGCCGGCGCCGAACAGCGGCCCGCTCAGTCAGACTATCGGATTCATCGCGCTAAGGCCGTGGCGCCGCGCCCGGATTGCCAACAGCCTGCCGTGCACTGGTTCTTTCGGCAGCAGCAAGATTCAAAGTGGCTTAACATGTGCCCTCTCCCCCGCCCCCCCACTACAACGACAGCATGCTCCGCAGATCGAGAGTCCTCGCGCCAATCATTGCGCTCGTCGCGGGCTGCGCCCTGCTCGCCGAGCGCTCGCCTGATGATGCAGTAGCGCTGCCGTACGTCAAAAGTTTCGCCTCAAGTCGCCCCAATAGCGCCCAAGCACCGGGGTGGCAGGAATGGTCGTTCTCCCGCTTCAAGAAGCCGACGCGCTACGAGCTGGTAACAGACTCGGGCGACCTTGTGATCAAAGCGACAGCTGACGGCTCCGCGTCAGGCCTGCGGCATTCGCTGAAACTCGACTCTGCGGCCTATCCCCTGCTCACCTGGCGCTGGAAAGTCAATGACCTGATCGAATCAGCGGACAACACACTTGCGCGCGCGGAGGACTCCCCGGTCCGGCTGCTCGTGACTTTCGATGGCGACATCGAGAAGCTGTCTCTGGCCGAGCGTCTGCTGTTCGACAACGTTTTCCTGCTCACGGGCCGGCGCATGCCCTATGCCACGCTGGCCTATATCTGGGAAAACCGCTTGCGCAAGGGCACGGTGGTTCCAAGCGCTCACACTTCTCGCATCAAGATGATTGTCGCCGAGAGCGGGCGCGAGAACGTGGGGCGGTGGCAGACCGTTACGCGCAATGTCGTCGAGGACTTCAGGCTTGCTTTTGGCGAGGAGCCCGGCCGCATCACGTCGATCGGAATCATGACCGACACCGACAACACCGGCACGAAAACCGAGGCATTCTACGGTGACATCCGTTTCCTGCGCCCCCGCCCGCCGGCTAGCGGCCGGCGCTGAATCTGGTGATGAAAAATGGTGATGATTAATGCTGATGGAAGATGGCGATGTACCACCCGGTTTTCATCACGATTTCACGTCACCAGGACTCGTCACCATTAATCCATCGCCATTTGACGAGCCGTCGTGCGACGGCTCGTCGTTGACGGTCAAGCCATCAGCGCAACCAGCACTTCTTCCAGCATCTTCTTTGCGTCGCCGAACAGCATCCGGTTGTTTTCCTTGTAGAAGAGCGGATTGTCGACACCCGCATAGCCCGACGCCATGCTGCGCTTCATGACGATCGAGGTTCTCGCTTTCCAGACCTCCAGCACCGGCATGCCGGCGATCGGGCTGGTCGGGTCGTCCTGGGCGGCAGGATTAACGATATCGTTGGCACCGATGACCATGGCGACGTCGGTATCCGGGAAGTCCTCGTTCAACTCGTCCATTTCGAACACGATGTCGTAGGGCACTTTGGCCTCGGCCAGCAGCACGTTCATGTGGCCAGGCATGCGGCCGGCGACAGGGTGAATCCCGAAGCGCACGTTGACGCCCTTCTCGCGCAGGTGCTGGGTGATCTCGTAGACGGTGTGCTGCGCCTGCGCGACAGCCATGCCATACCCCGGCACGATGATCACGTTCTTGGCTTCACGCAGCAGTTCCGCCGTCTCCGCTGCCAGGATGGGCGAGACCTCGCCCGCAGCCTGCGCTCCGCCAACAGCCTGCGCGCTGCCCTCGGTGCCGAAACCGCCCGCGATCACCGCGATGAAATGCCGGTTCATCGCACGACACATGATGTAGGAGAGGATCGCGCCGCTTGATCCCACCAGCGCGCCGGTAACGATCAGCAAATCGTTCGAGAGCATGAAGCCGGTCGCTGCCGCTGCCCACCCGGAATAGCTGTTCAACATCGAGACGACCACTGGCATGTCAGCGCCGCCAATCGCCATCACCATATGCACGCCGAAGGCAAGGGCGATCACCGTCATGACGATGAGCGGCAGCATGCCCTCGCTCACGGAGTGCGTGTTGATGAATTGCGCGCCGAACCAGATGACGATCAGGAGGCCGGCCAGATTCAGCCAGTGGCGACCTGGAAGCAGCATGGGTTTGCCGCTGATCTTGGCCGAGAGCTTGCCGAACGCGATCACCGAGCCGGAAAACGTCACCGCGCCAATCAGGACACCGATGTAGATCTCGATCTCGTGGATCGTCTTTTCGGCGCCCTTGAAGGCGCCCGCGGCGGCAGGATCAATGTAGTTGGCAAAGCCGACCAGCACCGCCGCGAGGCCCACGAGACTGTGCATCAGCGCGACCAGCTCGGGCATCTGCGTCATCTTGACGATGCGCGCGGCATAAAGACCGACTGTGGCGCCCACCAGCATGGCGCCGATGATCCACGGATAACCGCTTGCCGTGACGTTCGGTCCGGCGACCGTCGCCAGCACCGCGATGATCATGCCGATGATGCCGTAGGTGTTGCCGCGCCGGGACGTTTCGGGATGAGAGAGCCCGCCGAGGCTCAGGATAAACAGAATCGTCGCGCCGATGTAGGAGACGGTAACAAGCGTTGAGGACATTGATCGTCTCCCTTATTTTTTCCGGAACATTTCCAGCATGCGCCGGGTCACGGCGAAGCCACCAAACATGTTGATTGCCACCAGCGCGATGCTGAGCACCGCCAGGCCAACAATCCAGCCCACGGGCCGCCCCGCCATTTCGGAGACGGGCGGCGCGACCTGCACCAGAGCGCCGATCGCGATAATGCTGCTGATCGCGTTGGTGACGCTCATGAGGGGGGTGTGGAGTGCGGGCGTCACGTTCCATATCACCATGTAGCCCACGAAACAGGCGAGGATGAAGACGGTGAAGTGGGCGAGAAACGCCGGCGGCGCGTAGGCGCCGATAAACCAGAAGATTAGCGCGCCTCCGAGCAAGAACATCGCGGTCGCCTTGACAGACATCGGCGCCCCCGCACCGCCGTGGCCGTGCCCCTTGGCCGCGGGCGGCGCCGCAGCCGGCTTGGCCGCCGCGGGAGGAGCCGCCGAGAGCTTGGGCGCTGGTGGCGGCCATGTGATATTGCCTTCCTGCACCACCGTCGTGCCGCGGATCACTTCGTCGTCCATGTTGACGTTGATGACCCCGTCCTTCGTCTTGCACAGCTCCTCGGCAAGCCGCAACAGGTTTGTTGCAAAAAGGGTGCTCGACTGCTTGGACAGCCTACTGGGCAGATCACTGTAGCCGATGATCGTCACGCCGTGCTTGACGGTCACCTCGTGCGGCACGGTCAGCTCACAGTTGCCGCCCTGCTCCGCCGCGAGATCGACGATGACGCTGCCCGGCTTCATCGACTTCACCATTTCCGCGGTGATCAGCTTCGGTGCCGGCTTGCCCGGAATGAGAGCGGTGGTGATGATAATGTCCACTTCCTTTGCCTGCTTGGCGAAAACCTCCGCCTGGGCCTTGAGGAAGCCTTCGCTCATCACCTTGGCATAACCGCCGACGCCGGTGCCTTCTTCTTCATAGTCCACGGTGACGAACTCGCCGCCCATGGACTTGACCTGATCGCCCACCTCGGGACGCGTATCGTTGGCGCGCACGATGGCGCCCAGACCCGAGGCCGTGCCAATTGCAGCCAGACCCGCCACCCCCGCGCCGATGACGAAGACCTTCGCGGGCGGTACCTTGCCCGCCGCCGTGATCTGGCCGGTGAAGAAACGCCCGAAATGATGCGCCGCTTCGATCACGGCGCGGTAGCCCGCGATATTGGCCATCGAGGAGAGCGCGTCCAGCTTCTGCGCCCGCGAGATGCGAGGCACGCTGTCCATCGCCAGCACGGTGGCCTTCTTGGCTGCGAGCTGCTTCAGCAGTTCGGGGTTTTGCCCCGGCCAGATGAAGCTCACCAGGGTGCTGCCTTCGCGCATGAGGCCAATTTCTTCGGCGCCCGGTCCGCGGACCTTGAAGACGATGTCCGACGCGGCCCACAGCTTTTCTGCGGTGTCGATAATTTCGGCGCCCGCTGCGCGATAGGTGTCGTCGCTGAAATTCGCTGTATCGCCGGCACCCGATTGCACCGCTACCTTGAAGCCCAACTTGATGAGCTTCTCCACGACTTCCGGCACGGTGGCAACGCGTTTTTCGTCCGCCGCCGTCTCTTTTGGCACCCCTATGACCTGAGGCATGAATTCCCCTTCTTCATTGATTCTGGAAGTTGACAGTCGATAACGAAACTAAGGCAACCAAAAAAATCCCTGCAAAATCGAGTCGTATTCGATTAGCGTCAAAACCCTTCACGCGCTGGAATATCCCGCGTGTCCGCGCCGCGCGAAAGCGGCGCAACCGCACGGAATTATAAATTAAATACTGGCGATGCCATTGACCTACATCAAATCCCGCCGATCAAAAATGCGGCTGCTTTTCAGCAAACCTGGCGAGATCAGCCGCGCCGCGATTCATCCATTCGTCAGCGACAAACACGGGAAGAAGTATCGGTGTCGGCGAGCTGCAGGGGGCAAGGGCAGTCGGCACCGGTTGTCACATCGCAATCTTCCTTCACCATGCGGCATCGCCGGTCAAAGCTTGATGGCCCGCAGCACGTTCGCCCGCTCGCGCGCGGCTGCCATCATGAAGGAAAGATCAGATCCGCTCAGGATGAAGCGCATGCCAAGCTGGATATAACGTTCCATGACCGGCGGTTCGTAGACGCCGCCCATCCCTGGAATTTTTCCATGGTCTTTGCACGCGCCGATGACCTTTTGGTACGCCTCCTCGACCTTCACGTCGGCGAATTTCCCCGGAATGCCCATTTCAGCGCAGAGATCATTGGTGCCGACGAGCAGCACGTCGACCCCGTTCACCGCGGCAATTTCGCCCGCGTTCGCTATGGCCTTGGGTGTCTCGAGCATCACCACCACCAGCGTTTCCTCGTTGACCAGCGGCATCGCTTCCCCGATGGGCACCGGGCGAAAGCCAAGTTGCGGCTGTGGGCCACCGATGGAACGATGTCCGACCGGCGGATATTTGCAATGCGACACCGCGCGGGCCGCTTCCTGCGGCGTATCCACATGGGGCAGCACAATGCCCTGGGCGCCGGTGTCCAGGATGCGCGAGGCGTGGTGATGTTCTGGCCCCGGCACGCGCACGAGCGGCGTGATTCCGACGGCGAGCGCGGCCATGGCGATCTGGGCCGCCGCGTCGAGATCGGTGGAACTGTGTTCCATGTCGATGAACAGCCAATCGAAATCGCACCCGCGGGCGATGGCGGCAACGTCGACGGTACGCGATTGGCGCACGCCAAAACCCAGGGCCAGGCCACCAGCCGCGAGACAACGCTTGGTGTGATTTGGAATGACGTCCATCTCTTCTCCCTTTTTTCTCGATCGAGCGTATCCAGGCGGCGTCTATATTAACCCACGATCGGCATCCGCCCGGCGGCTCACTGGTCACTGGTCACCGGTCACCGGTCACTTCTATAATTCGTCATGCCTGACATCCGTATCCTTCCCGATCTCCTCATCAGCCAGATCGCGGCCGGCGAAGTCGTGGAGCGACCGGCTGCCGCGCTCAAGGAGTTGCTCGAGAACAGTCTCGACTCGGGAGCCCGCAATATTTCCGTGCAGCTCGCCGGTGGCGGCGCCAAGCTCATACGGGTCACCGACGACGGAGCTGGCATTGCGCAGAGCCAGTTGACGCTGGCGCTCACCCGGCACGCGACGAGCAAGATCGCTGCGCTCGAAGACCTGGAGCGCGTCGACAGTTTGGGCTTCCGAGGCGAAGCGCTCGCCAGCATGGCAGCAGTTTCTCACCTCGCGCTCACGAGCCGACGCGCCGGGGACAAGCACGCATGGACGGTCACCGCCAATGGCGCGGAGATCTCCAAGGTGGCGCCCGCCGCCCAAGCCGCCGGGACGACCATCGAGGTGCGCGACCTCTACTTCAATACACCGGCGCGCCGCAAATTTCTGAGATCCGAGGCGACCGAGTACGCGCATTGCGAGGAGGCATTCAAGCGAGTGGCGCTTTCGCGCCCCGAACTTGCGCTCACGCTGCAGCACAACAACCGTGTGCGGTGGCACCTGAAGGCGCAGCCCCTTGAGGAGCGCATCGGTGCCTTGCTCGGGGAGGACTTTTGCGCCTCGTCGCTGCCCGTGGACTCGGCGAGCGGCACCCTGCGCTTGCGTGGCGCGATTGGGCTGCCCGCGCAGGCGCGCGGCGCGCGCGACACGCAGTATTTCTTCGTCAACGGGCGCCACGTTCGGGACAAGCTCGCCGCGCACGCCATCCGTCAGGCGTACCAGGACGTGCTGCACCACGAGCGGCATCCGGCTTACGTGCTCTTCCTCGACATCGATCCCTCCCTGGTGGACGTCAACGTGCATCCCACCAAAACCGAGGTGCGTTTCCGCGACGCGCGTGCCGTGCATCAGTTCGTCTTTCATGCGCTCAACCTTGCCCTCGCTCAGACGCATGCAGGCGCCACCGCCGAGCCAGGGCGCGCCGAAACCATGTCCCTGCCGCGCGCGGCCGTCACGGCGGCTCAGCCAGCGGGCAGCAGCCTCGCGCTCGGTTTGGCGCAGCCGGTTGCATTCTACGAGACCCTCTTCGGCCGCGAGACCCTGCCCGAGGAGGCTGTCAAGAGTGAGGCCTCCGCGCCTGCCGAGCACCCCCTGGGATTTGCGCTCGCCCAGCTCTGCGGCGTCTACGTGCTCGCGCAGAACGCGCACGGACTGGTAATCGTGGACATGCACGCCGCGCACGAGCGCATCATGTACGAGCGGCTCAAGACCACGCTCGATGCGCGCGCGATCCCGATGCAGCCGCTGCTGGTTCCAGTTACTTTCGGGGCCGAGGCTCTAGACGTCGCGACCGTGGAGGAGCACGGCGAGACGCTGCGTGCCATTGGCTTCGACCTCGCAGCCGCGTCGCCCGCCTCATTGATCGTTCGCGCCATTCCAGCGCTGCTCGCTGACGCAGACGCGCGCGAGCTGGCGCGAGACGTGCTCCGCGAGATACGCGAGTTCGGCGCGAGCCGCGCGCTCACCGAACGGCGCAATGAGCTGCTCGGCACCATGGCGTGTCATGCGGCCGTGCGCGCGAACCGGAAGCTGTCGCTGCCGGAAATGAATGCCCTGCTGCGGGAGATGGAAGCGACCGATCGCTCCGGTCAATGCAACCACGGGCGCCCGACCTGGCACCAGATCACGTTGCCCGAGCTCGATAAGCTGTTCATGAGGGGCCGGTGAGCACTTATGAACGGTGACCAGTGAGCAGTAAGCGCAAGTCGAAGACCAAGTCCGCGCGGAAGAAGCGCGCTGCACCACGCCGCACCGCCGCGCGGCGCAAGAGTTCCCCGAAGCGGCGGACGGCCCCGCGGCCCAAGTCCGGCGCGGAGCTCACCTCACCGGTCGCGGAGTCGGATTACTGGTCGCCGGTCACGGAGCCGAGCGCGCCCCCCGCGGGCCCAGTCTCGCGTATCGCCGGTCGCCCCAAGTTCCCTCCGGCAATCTTGCTGATGGGACCAACCGCCAGCGGCAAAACCGCGCTCGCATTGCGGCTTGCCGCGGAATTGCCGTGCGAAATCATCAGCGTCGACTCGGCGCAGATCTATAAGGGCATGAACATCGGCACGGCGAAGCCCGGGGCCGACGTGCTCGGCCGCGCGCCGCACCATCTCCTCGACATCATCGAGCCGCATGAGAGCTATTCCGCCGCGCGCTTTCGCGACGACGCGCTCGCGCTGATGCGCGAGATCACGGAGCGCAACCGTATACCTCTCCTCGTCGGCGGCACGATGCTCTACTTTCGCGCGCTCGTCGAAGGGCTCAGCGACCTGCCCGAGGCGGACCCGTTCGTGCGCCTGATGATCGACACCATGGCCGAGCAGGAAGGATGGCCGGCCGTCCACGAAAAGCTGCGGCAAGTCGATCCGGAAACGGCGGCCAGGCTGGATCCACACGACTCACAACGGATCGAGCGCGCCCTCGAGGTTTATTACCTCGCCAATAAGCCCCTTTCGGAGCTTTTGCGCAAGCCCAAGTACGTTTATTTTCCCTACACGCCGATCAAGATCGCCCTGGTCCCGAGCAACCGCGAAGAGTTGCACGAGCGCATCGCTCAGCGCTTTGAAGCGATGATCGAAGAAGGGCTGGTGGGCGAGCTGAAAAAGCTGCGCGAGGACTACGGGCTCGAGGCCGGCATGCCGTCGATGCGCTGCGTCGGCTACCGGCAGGCGTGGGATTTCCTCGAGGGACGGCTCGACGCGGCAAGCCTGAGCGAGCAGGGAATCGCGGCGACCCGCCAGCTCGCCAAGCGCCAGCTCACGTGGTTGCGCTCGATGCCGGACGTCACAGAGTTCGACTGCCTTGCGGGCGACATCGAGAACTACGTGCTCGAGTACGTCCGGCGCGAGCTCGAGGCCCTGCTGGTTTCTTAGAGAAAATGGTGATGAATGATGGTGATGAAAAATAGTGATGAGTGTCAAAGCCCACCTGGAGGTTTTGCCTATCACCATTATTCATCACCATTTCTCGTCACCAGTAATCATCACCAGTAGAATTCGAGATTAATGGTCGCCCACCGCCCACTCTGCTTATCGGCGCCGTCGGGTTATTTGTAACCCGTATCCATGTAGCGCAGCCGCTCGGCGATCGCCCGCAGCAGTGACATGCCGATCTCGGGACTGCTCGTGATCAGATCGAGAAAGTCGCTGCGGTTGACGGGCAGCAGGACGCAGTCTGTTTCCGCGACGGCGCTGGCACCGCGGGTCGACTGATCGCCGAGCGCCATTTCGCCAAACACACCCCCCGGCCCGAGCCTTTCGACAACCTGGTCCCCCACCAAAACCGCGACCCGTCCCTTGAGCACGACGTACATGAAGACGCCGCCCTCTTCCGCCTTCATGATGATTTTCCGCGCGGCGTAATTCAGGGGGACCCGTTCCTGCAGCGTGCGCGTAAACTGGGCGAGGAGCTTGTCGTCGAACACCCGGGTCTCGGGCGCCTCGCGCCAGTTCGGCAGGCTCCTCGTCATGCTCAACATGGACACCGTGAGGCGCAGGCGGTTGATCATGATGTTCATCAGCATCAGCCCGAACTCGGGTGTCTCCCGCATGGCGCGCTGGAACTGCTTTGGATCGAGTGACAAGACGCGGCATGGCATCCGCGCCACCGCGCTCGCGCTGCGCGGCTGATGGGTAATCGCGGCCATCTCGCCGAAGATCTCCTCGCGTTTGACGACATCGAGGCTCCTTGTCCCGCGGCGCAGGCTCACCTCGCCATCGACAAGGAAGTACATCCTGTCGCTCATCTGATTCTCGACGAAAAACGACCCGCCCTCGGCCATGGTCTCCTCCGTCCCGTGCGAATCGAAGCACATCCGGGCCAGGATCGGGTTGTACCCCGTGCGTTGCGGAGGCTGCGTAAAGTCCAGATCGGTCGGGTCTGTCTCGTCCATGATGCCTTCCCGCCTCGAGATTCGTGAATTGTAAACGGATGAGTTTTTAAGTTCTGTCGCTTCTATCGGCGTGCATCGGCGGCTAGAAAACGGGGGCGGTTTCAGCGTTCGGGGTTCCGCCTTTTTGTGAATATGGATCTGCGTTTATCTGCGGCAAAAAATCGGCTGACGATCTAGCGGCCGGTGCGCTTCACCCGGGCGTCGGCCCAGCCCCGCGCCAGTGTGATTTTAACGTTTTCTCCGGCTTTCAGCTGCGCCGCACTGCGCACGATCGTTCCATCGGCCGCTTGCGTGATGCTATAGCCCCGCTCCAGCACCTGGTGGGGATCGAGATGCTTGACGTGCGCGTCAAGCCGGCCCAGCAGGCCCGCCGCCGTCTCGAGCGCCCGTCGCCCCGACTCGCGCAGACGCCGCGCGAGGTCCTCCTGGACGCGGCGCAACCCAACCACGTCGGGGACGACGCCGCGCATTCGCAGCCCCATCGCATGAAGTTGCCAGCCCCCCGCTTCGATCTCGCGCCGCCCGGCAGCGCGAAGCCGGCTTGCGAGATGGCTCAACTCGCCCTGCCGATTACGGATTCGCTCCCCCGGGTGGACCACCCGCCTCGAGAGGTAGTCGAGCCGCTGCATACGGTCTTCCAGGCCGCGACGTCCAACCCGCGCCAACCGCTGGCTGACGTGGATCAGCAGCTGACGGAGCTCCGCTTGGCTTGGCACCGTCAATTCTGCCGCCCCAGTCGGGGTCGGCGCTCGGACATCAGCGGCAAAGTCCGCGATCGTGAAATCAGTCTCGTGCCCGATGCCGCTGACCACGGGCAACGGGCAGGCACGGATCGCGCGCGCAACCACTTCCTCGTTGAACGCCCACAGGTCCTCGATGCCGCCCCCGCCACGGCACACGATCACGACGTCGCACTCGCGGCGTTCACCCGCCAGGGCGATCGCCGCGGCAATCCGCGCCCCGGCACCCTCGCCTTGCACCGGCGTCGGGTAGACGATCACGGGCAGGCTCGGCATCCGCCGCCGCAAAGTCGTGAGGACGTCGCGCAACGCGGCTGCTTGCGGCGACGTCACGACGCCAACCTGGCGCGGAAAGGGAGGGAGCGAACGCTTCCGTGCGGCGTCGAACAAGCCTTCCTGCTCGAGCCGGGCCTTGAGCTTTTCGAATGCCTCGTAGAGCGCGCCCAGACCCGCGCGCCGCATCGACTCGACGTTTAACTGGAACTTGCCGCGCGTTTCGTAAAGGGTCGGCTGCGCCCGCACCTCGACCCGGGTGCCGTCCTGGGGCTGCCACCCGAGCGACTGCGCGCGGTGCCGAAAAAGCACGCAATCGACCTGGGCCTGCGCATCCTTCAGCGTGAAATAGCAGTGCCCGGACTCGTAGCGCTTGAAATTGGAGATCTCGCCGCCCACCCAGCACAGCGGCAGCGCGCGTTCGATTGAATCCTTGGCAAGCCGGTTGAGCTCGGCAACCGAAATGACGGGCGGCAACGGCCGCTCCGCGACGAAGTCGGGCATGAAGCCATTCTAAGACGTATCTGAAAAATACAAGGAGCCAAATCGAGCCTGATAGGCGTGGCGGCCCGCCGATACAGATTTTTTTCCTCACCCGTGTGCTGCGCGCACCGGCTTTTAGCCCCTGACCCTGATGCCTTGCCCGGACCGCGAACGGGTAGCCGCCCCTCTCTCTCCACGAAAGAGAAGAAAGCTTCAGGATGCCGGCTCCTTTTCCCGTTCCTCCTTTCTGGGCCACAGAAACCGCTTTCCCGGGGCATCGACAAGTGTGACTTTTGTCACTTTATTTGGCGCCAGTTCTTCCGCCGGTCTTCCACAGCCGCCCCGGTTTTGCCGGGCCAATTACCCGGAAACGCAAGTGGGACAAGGCTTTTCAGGCAATTCATTGAATCTAAATAGAAAACTTCCGGGCAAGAAATAATCGGTACAGCAAAATTCCATATGAAAAACTTAGTTAGGTTTTTTTTTCACGAATTGCGCACAGGGTTATCCACAAAGATTGTGGAAAATCCAAAAACCTTTTCGTTGCAAATGCGTTGGGCGATATTGCTAAGACAATTAATTAACGATCGCTTGCTGAAAATTCATTGCGCGATTAAAGTGACGGCGAAATTCTAGGAGTCCTGTTTGTTCGCCCTCGTTGAAGCTGCCGGCTGGCCCATCTGGTTCCTGATCGTTGCATCCGTCGTTGCCCTCGCCATCATCGGTGAACGGCTATGGTCGCTCCGCGTGCGGGCGGTGATGCCAAAGAACCTGCTCTCGCAGACAATCCACGAGTACCGCCAGAACGGTGTGACCTCGCAGATGCTCTCGCGTCTTGCGACCGGCTCTCCACTCGGTCAGGTCTTTGCCGCCGGGCTGCGGAACGTCAAGAGCTCTCCCGCCATCATGAAGGAAGCGATCGAGGAATCCGGGCGCACCGTCGCGATCGATCTGGAACGCTTTTTGACCAGCCTCGGCACCATTGCAGCGATCGCACCGCTGCTCGGTCTGTTCGGCACCGTGATCGGCATGATCGAGATCTTTGGCTCGCAGACCCCTCAAGGTGGCAATCCGCTGGTGCTCGCGCACGGCATCTCGATCGCGCTCTATAACACCGCCTTCGGGCTGGTGGTGGCGGTGCCCGCCATGGTCTTCTACCGGTATTTCCGCGCGAAAGTGGACGAGATGCTGGTGGACATGGAAATGCAGGCAATCAAACTGGTCGAGATTATCCACGGCGAGCGTCAATGAGGTTTCGGCCGCGCGCATTCCGCGAAGAGCCGGAGATCAACTTCATTCCGTTGATCGACGTGTTGCTGGTGATCCTGATTTTCCTGATGGTGACGACCACCTACTCGCGCTACGCGGAGCTCCAGATCAACCTGCCTTCCGCCGAGGCCGAATCGCCGCGGGAGCGCCCGAACCAGATCGACGTCGCAGTCGACTCCCAGGGCAACTACGCGGTGAACCGCAATACGACGCCGTTCGTGGATACCGCCGCCTTCAGCGACGCGCTGCGGCGCGCCGCCAGCGGCATGAAGGACCCCGTTGTCGTCATCAGCGCGGATGCCAAGGCCCCCCACCAATCGGTCATCAACGTCATGGAGGCCGCGCGCATTGCCGGTTACGGCCGGATCACGTTCACCACCCAGGCCGCCAACAAGTAGAGGCGTGACCGGCGACCCGTGACCAGTTGGGCTCGCGCCCTGCCGCGGGCCACCGCTCATACCGCTTACCGTTTACCGTTGCCTCATGAGCTCGTGGATCCAGACGCACTGGGAACGCTTCACCGCGGTATCCGCGCTCCTCGCGCCAATCAGCGTCCTTTTCCGCGTCATAGCCGCGGCACGGCGCCTGAGTTATCGCGTCGGCCTCATGAGCACGATCCGCCTGCCGGTTCCCGTAATCGTGGTGGGCAATATCACCGCAGGAGGGACCGGCAAGACACCGCTCACGCTTTGGCTCGCATCGGTTCTCCGGGAGCACGGGCGATCCCCGGGAATCGTGTGCCGCGGTTATGGCGGCACGGCTCGCGCCCCACAGCCCGTCTGGCCCGATAGCGACCCCTACGCGCGCGGCGATGAGGCGGTCCTGCTGGCACGACGCAGCGGCTGCCCGGTCTGGACCGGGGCTGACCGGCCCGCCGCGGCACGAGCATTGCTGGCCGCCGTGCCCAGCTGCGACGTGATCCTGAGCGATGACGGGCTCCAGCACTACGCGCTCGCACGCGACCTCGAAATCTGCGTGGTCGATGGCGACCGCGGGTTCGGCAACGGCTGGCTGTTCCCGGCAGGACCGCTGCGCGAGCCGCCTTCCCGCCTGGCCACGGTCGATGCAGTCGTCATCAATGGCGGCAGCGGCGGTGATCGGTCACCGCTGCCCGCTGTCCGCCGGCTCAATGCGCGGTGCCTCGGAATGAAACTCGAGGGGCGTGAATTCTGGAATCTGCAAGACGCCGATCGCCGTGTCGGCGTCGAGCACTTTCGCGGCAGGCGCGTGCACGCGGTAGCCGGCATTGGCAATCCGGAGCGCTTCTTCCAGCAGCTGCGCAACATGGGCCTCGACATCAGCGCCCGCGCCTTCCCCGACCATCACGCCTACACAGCGGCCGACCTCGAGCACGCAGGCACGGACCCGATCGTGATGACGGAAAAGGATGCGGTAAAATGCCAGCGCTTCGCCCCGGAGCCGTGTTGGGCCATGGCCGTGGATGCGGTACCCGACGCTGGGCTCGCGGAACTCGTTATTAACAAGCTCGAAGCCGCAGCGAGGTCGAAAGAGCGATAATAGGCCGCCATGGACAGAAAACTACTCGACATACTCGTTTGCCCGCTGTGCAAAGGCCCTCTCGTTTACAGGAAGACTGCGGCCGAGCTCATCTGCAAGCCGTGCCGGCTCGGCTATCCCATCACGGATGACATTCCCGTGATGCTCGAGGATGAAGCGCGCAAACTTCCTCCGGAGGAGGAAGTTTGAAGAGCCGTGAGTGCGTGAGGTCGCAAGAGGGCGAGATGAAAGACATGCTGTGACGATCGTTCGACTTCCCGCCCTCCCGATCTCCCGCCCTCCCGTGAAGTTCGTAGTCATCATCCCCGCTCGCTACGATTCTTCCCGGTTTCCGGGCAAGCCGCTCGCCGATGTTGGTGGCAAGCCCATGGTGGTGCGGGTTGCCGAACGTGCGCGGGCAAGCGGCGCAACGGAGGTCGTGGTTGCCACCGACAATAGGGCGATCGCGGACGCTGTCGCGCGCCACGGTTTCACTGCCGCGATGACACGAAAAAGCCACGCGTCCGGCACGGATCGCATCGCGGAGGTGGCTGCCCGCTGGCGCTATCCCGGTCACCAAATCATCGTCAACGTGCAGGGCGATGAGCCGCTGATCGAGCCGGCTTTGATCCGGAACGTCGCCGCGAGCCTGGCGCTCCATCGCGCCGCGCAGATGGCAACGGCGTGCCACCCCATCCGCACTCCCGTAGAGCTTGCCAATCCCAATGTCGTGAAGGTCGTGCTCGATTGCGCCGGCTATGCCCTTTACTTCAGCCGGGCCGTCATTCCCTATGCACGCGATGCGTTTGCGCGGGGCATCAAACGCATCCCGCGCGGCCTGCCAGCCTATCGCCATCTCGGCATCTACGCCTATCGCGCAGCATTCTTGAGAACGTACACCCGCCTGAAACCAGTCCCGCTCGAGCGCGCTGAAGCGCTCGAGCAACTGCGTGCGCTTGCCCACGGCCATCGCATCGCCGTCACGGTGACGCGCCGCGCGCCGCACCGCGGCGTTGACACGCCGGCGGATCTGCGGCACGTGCGCCGCGCATTCAGCTGACCTCACGCGCTGCGCCGCGTTGTCCGACCTCGTCTCTCAATGCTAAATTCCATGTGACCGCCCCGCGGTTGGAGACAAGATGCGAATAATACTGCTGGGTCTGCCTGGCGCCGGCAAGGGAACGCAAGCCAGATTTCTCATCGAGAAGTTTGGAATCCCGCAGATCTCGACGGGGGACATGCTGCGCGCAGCGATCAAGCGAGGCACCCCGGCCGGGATAAGGGCCAACGACTATATGGAGCGCGGCGACCTCGTTCCCGATGAAGTGGTGATCGAGCTCGTCAAGGAGCGCCTGCGGGCGCCCGATTGCGCACGCGGCTTCATCCTGGACGGTTTCCCGCGCACCATCGAGCAAGCCGAGGCGCTGCGCGAGGCTGGCATCGACATCGATTTCATCATTGAGATCGAAGTCGGCGACGGTGAGATTCTGCGCCGCATGAGCGGGCGCCGGGTACATCCGGCCTCGGGCCGGACCTACCACATTGAGTTCAATCCGCCGCGCGTGCCCGGCAAGGACGATGTCACCGGCGAGCCGCTCGTTCAGCGCGCCGACGATAACGAAGCTACCGTCATGCAGCGGATCGCAACCTATCACGACCTGACCAAGCCGCTGATCGCCTACTACATGAAATGGCGGGAAAGCGGCGATCTGCGGGCACCGCTCTACGTCAATATCTATGGCAAGGGATCCGTGGAACATATCCGCGACAAGCTCTTCGCGGCCCTGGCGGCGAAGCCGCGATGAGCAAGCTTTCCGGCTGCACCGATGGCGCGCGCTGGATCGGCGAGACTGCTTTAAAGGAGCGCTCCACCAGGCGCATCGCGGTTAAGCTCGCCGACCGCGAGAAGGACCGGGCCGGCGCCACCTCGGGCCAAACCAGCGCCGATTCAGGCAGGTAATGACAGAGGCACAGAGAGCACACACGCAAACGTCCCGCATCAGGGAAGCGCGTCGAGAGCCCCTTGGGATGGTAAAATCGACCCCCGCGCGGTTCGGTTTTCTCCCTGAATTACGTATCTAGAATATAGTTTTATGGCCAAGAAAAACGCTTTCTACGCACAGTCCGGTGGGGTTACCGCCACCATCAACGCTACCGCGTGCGGCGTGATCGAGACCGCGCGCAAGCATCGGCGCCATATCGGCAAAGTCTATGCCGGCCGCGATGGAATCATCGGCGCGCTCACCGAAGACCTCATTGACACCTCGAAAGAATCGGCGGCCGCGATTCGGGCCTTGCGCCACACCCCCGGCGGGGCCTTCGGCTCGTGCCGCTACAAACTGAAAAGCCTCGAGGAAAACCAGGCCCAGTACGAGCGGCTGATCGAAGTCTTCAAGGCGCACGACATCGGCTACTTCTTCTACAACGGGGGCAACGACTCGGCGGACACGTCATACAAGGTCTCACAGATCGCCGCCAAAATGGGCTACCCCCTGGTTTGCATCGGCGTTCCCAAGACCGTCGACAACGATCTTGCCGTGACGGACTGCTGCCCGGGCTTCGGTTCCGTGGCCAAGTACGTCGCGACCAGCATCCGCGAGGCGGGATTCGACGTCGCGTCGATGGCGCGCACATCAACGCGCGTGTTCGTGCTGGAGGTGATGGGCCGGCATGCCGGGTGGATTACCGCTGCCTGCGGTCTCGCCGCAGAAGCGGAGGGCGATGGGCCCCATATCCTGCTTTTTCCCGAGATCCCGTTCGACGAGGAGCGCTTCCTCGCGAAAACGGATGACAGCATTCGGCGGTATGGCTACTGCACGGTCGGCGTGTCAGAGGGCCTGCGCTGGCCTGACGGGAAATTTCTTTCGGAATCGGGCCTGCGCGATGCTTTTGGCCACGCGCAGCTGGGCGGCGTCGCCCCCCTCATCGCGCAGCTCGTCCGCGACAAGCTCAAGCAAAAATACCACTGGGCCGTCGCCGACTACCTGCAGCGCTCGGCTCGTCACATTGCCTCGAAGACCGACGTCTTGCAGTCGTACGCGGTGGGAAAAGCTGCCGTCGAGCTGGCGGTGAAGGGGCGCAGCGGGGTGATGCCGGTCATCGTCAGAAAGTCGGCCCGCCCCTACCGCTGGACGATCGGCGTGGCGGACCTGAAGGATATCGCCAACCACGAAAAAATGATGCCGCGCGACTACATCACCGAGGACGGGTTTCACATCACGGAGAAGTGTCGGCAGTATCTCGCGCCGCTGGTGCAGGGCGAGGATTATCCGCCGTACCGGAACGGACTGCCGGCATACGTCAAGCTCAAGAACACGCCGGTCCCGAAGAAACTCGCGGCCGCATTCAAAATCTGAATGGCTGGCGAGCGGTGAACAGATTTGCGGTGGCAGTCCTGACTGCTTTTTTTTGATTACCGTCCACCGGTTACCGATTATCGTTTACTGACAGGTTTTCATCCGCGTTGATCTGCATTCATCCGCGGCTAAACACATAACGTTCTAATCAAGGGGAGTCTCATGTCATACGACCTGTTGTTCGCGTTGATCTGCTCGCTCGCGGGCATCTTAATCGGCGTGGTCTGGATCAAGTCGATCCTGGCCCATCCTGCCGGAAATGATCGCATGCGCGAGATCGCGGCGGCTGTTCAGCAGGGCGCGGTCGCGTATTTGACCAGGCAGTACAAGACCATCGCCATCGTCGGCGTCGCGCTCTTTGTCCTGATCGGCGTCGGCCTCGGCTCGTGGTCCACGGCTGTCGGCTTCCTGATCGGCGCGGTGCTCTCGGGTGCCGCGGGCGCGATTGGAATGAACGTGTCGGTGCGCGCGAATGTGCGGACGGCCGAGGCGGCGCGCAACGGACTCGACGCGGCGCTCGCTCTCGCGTTCCGGGGCGGGGCGGTCACCGGCATGCTCGTAGTCGGGCTAGGGCTTTTGGGCGTAACGGTCTTTTACTGGGTGCTGCTCGGCAGCGCAGCGCCCGGCGCCACGATCAAGGATATCGCGCACCCCCTCATCGGCCTTGCATTCGGCGGCTCGCTCATTTCGATCTTCGCCCGGCTGGGCGGCGGAATTTTCACCAAGGGCGCGGACGTCGGCGCCGACCTGGTCGGCAAGGTCGAGGCGGGCATTCCCGAGGACGACCCGCGTAACCCCGCCGTAATCGCCGACAACGTGGGCGACAACGTCGGCGATTGCGCCGGCATGGCGGCCGACCTGTTCGAGACCTACGCGGTGACCATCATCGCGACCATGCTGCTCGGCGCGCTCCTTCTTTCGAAACCGGACGTCGCGCCGCTGGCCGCGTCCTACCCGCTGGTCTTGGGCGGCGTCTCGATCATCGCGTCGATTATCGGCTGCTACTTTGTCAAGGCAGCGAGCGGCAAGAAAATCATGGCGGCCCTTTACCGCGGACTCATCGTCTCGGGGGTGCTCGCGGCGATCGGCTTCGTCGCGGTCACCTACTGGATGATGGGCGACATCTCGCAGCAATATCCCGAGCTGACGCCCCTCAAGCTCCTTGGGGCCGCGCTGGTCGGACTCGTGCTCACTGGTCTCATGGTGGTCATTACCGAGTACTACACGGGCACCGATTTCGCCCCGGTGCGCCACATCGCGAGCGCTTCGACGACCGGTCACGCGACCAACATCATCGCGGGCCTCGGGGTTTCGATGAAAGCGACGGCGTGGCCGGTGATCGCCGTGTGCGCGAGCATTTACGCGGCCTATACCCTGGCGGGCCTCTACGGGATCGCGATCGCGGCGACGGCCATGCTTTCCATGACCGGCATCATCGTGGCGCTCGACGCCTACGGCCCGATTACCGACAATGCAGGCGGCATCGCGGAAATGGCCGACCTGCCCAAGGAAGTGCGGGCGATTACCGACCCTCTGGACGCGGTAGGCAACACGACCAAGGCCGTGACCAAGGGTTACGCGATCGGCTCGGCAGGGCTGGCAGCGCTCGTGCTCTTTGCCGACTACACGCACGCGCTGGAGTCAGCCGGCAAGGCCGTGCGTTTCGACCTTTCCGATCCCGCCGTCCTGATCGGGCTCTTCATCGGCGGGCTCGTGCCCTTCCTTTTCGGCTCCATGGCGATGGAAGCCGTTGGCCGCGCCGCCGGCTCGGTCGTGGTCGAGGTGCGCCGCCAGTTCAAGGAAATTGCCGGCATCATGGAAGGGACAGCAAAACCCGACTATTCCCGCGCTGTGGACATGCTGACCCGCGCCGCGATCAAGGAAATGATCGTGCCCTCGCTCCTGCCCGTGCTGGTGCCGATCGTGGTCGCGCTGGTCATGAACTGGCTCATGGGACCCGGTGCGGGCGTGAAGGCGCTGGGAGGCGTGCTCGTCGGCACGATCGTGACCGGTCTCTTCGTCGCCATCTCGATGACGACGGGCGGCGGCGCGTGGGACAACGCCAAGAAGTACATCGAGGATGGCAATTACGGCGGCAAAGGCTCCGACGCGCACAAGGCGGCGGTGACCGGCGATACGGTCGGCGACCCTTACAAGGACACGGCCGGCCCTGCGGTCAACCCGCTCATCAAGATCATCAACATCGTGGCGTTGCTGATCGTGCCGTTGCTTTGATTGGCCGCAGATAAACGCGGATCGGGCACTAAGCAGGCTCAATTGCCATGTCGATTCGCTCGCCAATCGCCCTGCTCTTCACGGCTTGATATGAAGTACTCGTTTGAGGAGCGCAAAGTCGTCTGCAAGGGCGACTACTGGATCGCGCCGAACGCGACGGTGATCGGCTCGGTGGTGCTGGAGAACAACGCCAGCGTCTGGTTTAACTGCGTGGTACGCGGCGACAACGACACCATTACCATTGGCGAGAACTCGCAGCTGCAGGACGGCTGCGTGGTGCACGGGGACCCCGGGTTCCCAGTGACGATCGGAAAGAACGTCAGCGTCGGTCACATGGCCATGGTTCACGGCTGCACGATCGGGGATGGCACCCTGGTCGGCATCAAGGCCGTGATTCTCAACGGCGCGAAGATCGGAAGGAACTGCCTGATCGGCGCCAATGCCCTGATCACGGAGGGCAAGGAAATCCCGGACGGTTCGCTCGTTGTCGGCGCACCGGGAAAGGTGGTTCGCCCGCTTACCAACGAAGAAATACAACGGGTGCTCGGCGCCGCGGACAGCTACTCGAAGAGATTCAAACGTTACAAGGCGGGATTCCGGCCCGATCCTACCTGACGAGCGGTCAAGCGGTCCGCGCGGCCGAGCGCGCACCAGCGGCACCGGTCCAATCAGACGCTACCTCTTATGGAGCCGACATATCGCTCGCGGAGGATCCGATGCTGGATCTTTCCAGTTGCCGTTCGCGGCATTTCACTCTCCATAATGAAGGAAAGAGAACGCGGGCGCTTGTAGCCGGCGATCTTGTCCCTGCACCACTCGAGGATCTCGCCATCCGTGGCCGTCATGCCTTCGTGCACGATGATCACCGCGTGCACGACCTGACCCCATTTATCGTGCGGCACACCGATGACGGCTGCGTCCTTGACCTTCAGGTGCGAACAGAGAAGAGCTTCCACCTCTGACGGGTAAACGTTCTCGCCGCCACTAATGATCATGTTGCTTTTCCGGTCAGCGAGGTAGTAATAGCCCTCGGCGTCGCGGCGCGCCATGTCGCCCACCGTGCAGTAGTCCTCGCGGAAAGCCTCGGCAGTCTTTTCCGGCAGCTTCCAGTACCCGCGGAACGCGTAGGGGGTGCGCGAGTAGACCTCGCCCACTTCCCCGTCGGGGACTTCGCGTCCGCCCTCGTCGAGAAGCCTGATCCTTCCGGATCCGGTGAGCTCACGGCCGATGGAGCCGAGTTTGCTCAGCTGTTCATCAGGACGAAGCAGCGTCACCCACCCCGCCTCCGTCGAGCCATACGCCTCGAGAAGCTGTGAGTTCCGGAACTGCTCCGTGATGGCCAGTTTGGTCTCCCTGCGTGCCGGCGCGGATGAGATGAGGAGTTTTTTGACGCTGTCCGTCGCGTACTTGGCCTTTGTCGCCGCAGAAAGCTCCAGCATCATGACGTAATGCGTCGGAACAAGGGACGTAAACGTGGCTCTCTCGCCGGATAACGTTTTGAGGCAGTGCTCGGGGTCAAAGCTCCTGCGATCGTACACGACGCAGGCAGCGCCGCAGTAGGCAAGCAGAGTCGCGTACCAGAGGGAATTCGAGTGGCACATGGGCATGACCAGAAGCCCGGTATCGTGACTCGTAAAGCCTTGGTCCAGCGCGGTGATGACAGCAAGGAGCGCGCTGCTGTCGTGGCTGCGGATCGCTCCTTTCGGCTTGCCCGTGGTGCCGGAGGTGTACATGAATGCCCAAGCATCTTCCGGGAGGACTCTCGTCGACGGCTCGCGTCCCGACGCTTTGGCGATAAGCGCCTCGTAAGACTGATATCCCCGCGGCGTTATGCTGTCGCCGAAGTGGATGTAGTTTCCGGGGGGGATGGAAAGATCGCTGCGGACCCCCTCCACGCTGGCCAGGAGATCATTCTGCACAATGATCGCCCTGGCCTCCGCGTTCTCCACGATGTAGCGGATCTCGGCACCGAGCAGCCGGAAGTTGACGGGAACCGCGACGAGACCGGCCTTCGCGGCCGCGACGTATATTTCCATCCACTCCACGCAGTTATACGCGAGGATGGCGACTCGCTCGCCTTTGCCAAGCCCCAGCGCGAGGAGCGCGTTGGCAAGCCGCGAAGACCGCTCGTTCCACTGGTAGTAGGTGAGCGAGCGCGACAAATCTCGCGCCCCGAGCTTGTCGGGGAACAGACGGGCGTTTGTGCCGACCGCCTCTCCGAGGTGCGGCAGCGTGCTCATGGTCTATTGACTGCGGCGCCGGCTCTCCGCCTCATCCCACGCGGTCAGCGCCTGGTGGTCCGGCACCCAGCCAAGCCCCTTCCCAGCGTCCGATGACAGCGCATCTCGCGTAACGACCACGTCGAGCAAAGCGGGGGCATTCTTGAATGCCTGTGTCAATGCCGGCCGCAGCCGGGCGGGATCGGTCACCCGCTCGGCATGAAGCCCGAAGGCCTTCGCCATCATCGAGTAATCGGAGTATTGCAGCGTGGTCCCGACCACGCGTCCACCATAGTTCATTTCCTGGTCGAGGCGTTCGATGTTCCAGGCGGCGTTATTGGCAATAACGAAGACGGCTTTCGCATCGTGGCGCTTCGCCGTGTCGATTTCCATCGCGTTTATACCGAAGGCCCCGTCGCCCGATATCACGACGACCTGACGGCCGGGACAGGCCAGCGCCGCTGCAATTCCGTAGGGCACGCCGACACCCAGGCAGCCAAAAGCTCCTGAGTCCAGGTAGGTCCCAGGACTGAGGCCCATGCGCGCAAAGCTCAGGATATCGCCGCCGTCTGCGATTGTGATCGCATCGGGCTCGAGCGTTTCCTGAAGCGCGGCAAAGATCCGGTTGGGATGCATGTGGCCGTCCTTGCCGGCCGGTGCGCTCTTCAACGCGGCAGCGTAGCGCTCGGCGCGTTGCACGTGCCCACGCCGGAGGTCCTCCGTCCACGCCTTATCGATGCGGGAGTGCCGCTCAATCGCTGCCCGGGCGAGGTCCTCCAGCGCCCGGGCCGGACTCGCGAAGATTTCGACCTCACCGCGCCGGTTATCGCGCAGTTCTTCAACGCAGTCCGCGATCCTGATGAAGCGAGATCGAGGGAACACGGCCGGCGACCCGTAGCCCAGCTGATAGTCGAGCTTCCGCCCCACGACGATGACGAGATCCGCTTCCTGCATGGCGCGACCCCGCATGGCCCCAACCATGGCTGGGTGGTCAGGCGGGATCAAGCCTCGGCTCTCCTGCGTGTCAAGATACACCGCGCCGGTCTTGTCCAGGAATTGCGCCAGCGCCCCGCCCGCCCGCATGGCCCCTCTCCCGGTCACCACGAGGGGGCGCTTTGCTCCACTGATCAATTCGGCGGCACGCTGAATCCCAGACGGTTCCGGTGGAATCAACCGCGGCTCGTACGGCCACAGATATTCGTCCAGGACCAAATTGGGATGGACCCGCTCTCGCAACACGTCCGTTGGAATTTCAACGAATACGGGGCCTGGAGCATTGCCGTCGCCGAACGCGGTAGTCATCGCCTTGTCCAGGTCGCGCAAAACATTGTCCGCCACCCGCAAGGTCCGCGACCACCGCGTGACCGGCTGCAGAATCTCCGTGTGTGCGACCCCTTGCAGCGGCCCGAGGTCATCCTGCGGGCGTGGTGCGCATCCCCCGATCAACAGCACGGGTGCCCGCTCGAGCTGCGCGTTCACCATGGCCGTGACGCAGTTGGTCACGCCTGGTCCCGCCGTCACTAGAGCAATACCGCACTGCCCGGTGAGCAGTGCGTGGGCGTGAGCCATATGCACAGCCGCACCTTCATCGCGAACGTCGATGATGCGCACGCCGCGCTGCCCAAGCTGATCCCAGATCGGCTGGATGTGCCCGCCCTGCAGCCCGAAGACACGGTCCACCCTGCCGGCAACGAGAAAATCTACGACCAGCTCCGCGACCGCGCGGCCTAGCGGTGCGTGCATGCTGCCTCCCGGTTCTGTCCCCTGTCGCTGCGCTTTGGCGCTGACTGGCGCGCTTTTCAAACCGCGACGAAGGATATTCGGTACAATACCACCGAAGTTGGGGATGCGATGCACTGGGAACTCGCCCAATGAAAAAATACGGCTTCAGGATTCGCACGCGCACCGGAATGATCGTCGAAAACCTGAACATTCAGGCTCGTGACCGCGCTGAAGCCGAGCACAAGCTCAGCCAGGTCTACCACCACTGCGAGATCCTCGAATGCCAGGAGCTCGACCCTCACCTCAAAGGGGACGGGCTCGACCTCGAGAGCATGATCTCGCTCATCAACAAGCAGACCGGGGGAAATTAAGCGGCAAGCACGGAGCGGTAGTCTGAACGACCACCGCCATTCGCCATTCGCTGCTCGCGGTTGAGGCCCACAAGCTTGCCGCTTACCACTTGCGGCTTACCGCTTACCGTTTATCGCCGGCGGCCTAACGCAGAAAGCCGGAGGTTTCCAGCTCGTCCAAGAGCGCCGCGTAATCCCGGGCGCCGCGACTGCCAGGCGCGTGCTCGAAGACGTCGCACTTCGACGCAGGGCTTTCCGCGAGGCTCACGTTCTCGGCGATGCGCGTCTCGCATACCTCGGCGCCGTACTGCTCGCGCAGCTGTTGCTCGATTTGCCACGACATTTTGCGCCGGCTGTCGAAGCGCGTGATCACGTAGCGTCGCTCGACGCGCGTTTTCAGGACATGCTCGAGCGCCCGGAGCGTGCGTTCCATCTGGCTTGCACCCCGAATCGCGAGGTAATCCGCCGAAATGGGGACCAGGACCCGGTCCGCCGCAAAGATGCTGTTGAGGGAAAGCACACCGAGCATCGGGCACGCATCCATCAGAATCGGGCGGTCGGTGTTGAGATTCTCCTTGATAATGCCAGCCCGCAGCTGATTGAGGATGTTCGGCCCCTTCCCGAACTGCGTATCGACCCTGGACAGGTCGAGATGGGAAGGGATAATCTTCCAGCCACTCCGCGCAAGCTTGATCAGGCCGGCAAGCGATGCGCCATTGCAATAGAACCCGTAGAGGCTGCGCTCGGGTGCCGCGACGACGGCTCCGGAAATTCCGGTCAGATGCGCCTGGGGATCGAGGTCGATGACGAGCGGATCGGCTCCGCGCTTCGCGAGAAGCGCGGCCAGATTGAGCGTCGTAGTAGTCTTGCCGACGCCGCCTTTTTGATTGAAAACCGCAAGTCGGGCCACTAAATCCCTTTCCTCTGCGAAGGGACTTTCAGGTTACTATGGGACTCGCGCGCGCCGCAAGGTTAGCGTCGAAGACACGCGACGTCTTGCGCGGAAAATTTCACGCGCGATACGCGAACTGTTACCCCGATTGGGCCCATTGCTTCGCCCGTTCCACGGCACGACGCCAGCCATCCAGCAAATCCGCGGCCCGTGATCGATCCATCGCGGGCTCGAAGACCCGCTCCGCTTGCCACTGGGAATCGAGCTCGGCAGGGCTCTTCCAGAACCCGACGCCGAGTCCCGCGAGGTAGGCTGCCCCCAAGGCAGTGGTTTCCTGAATCCGCGGCCGCACCACCGGGACGCCCAGCACGTCGGCCTGAAACTGCATGAGCGTGTCGTTCCGGGTCGCACCCCCGTCCACGCGCAACTCGGTCAGCCGCAGACCCGAGTCGCTCTCCATCGCGCACAGAACATCGGCAGTCTGATACGCGATGCCTTCGAGCGCTGCCCGCGCCAGGTGCCCCGCAGCCGTTCCCCTTGTGAGCCCCATAATCGCGCCGCGGGCGTACGGATCCCAGTGAGGGCTGCCGAGACCGGCGAAGGCCGGGACAAAATAAACGCCGCCGTTGTCGGTGACGCTGCGCGCGAGCGCCTCGATCTCATCAGCGGAACGAATGATACCGAGGCCGTCGCGCAGCCACTGCACCACCGCGCCGGCGACGAAAACGCTGCCTTCGAGCGCGAATTCGTGCTCGCTTGCGCCCGGACAGACCGGGGTGGTCACCAGCTTCGAGCGCGAACGAATCGGCTCGCGTCCGGTGTGCATGAGCATGAAGCAACCGGTTCCGTAGGTGTTCTTGACCATTCCGGGGCTCACGCAGCGCTGGCCAAACAATGCGGCCTGCTGATCGCCCGCAATGCCTGCCACAGGAATCGCCCGCGCGAAAAGACCGCCGGCGGTTTCGGCCAACACGCCGCTGGAGGGACCCACCTCGGGCAGCATGCTCGGCGGCACGCCGAGCAACTCCAGCAACTCCTCGTCCCACCGCCCCTCGTGGATGTCGTAGAGCAGCGTGCGCGAGGCGTTGGTGGGGTCGGTCACGTGCACCGCGCCGCCGGAGAGCTTCCAGATAAGCCACGAGTCCACCGTCCCGAAAGCCAGCCTGCCCGCATTGGCCCGTGCACGCGCCCCCGGCACGTTTTCCAGTATCCAGGCGATTTTCGTCCCCGAAAAATAGGCATCGACGACGAGCCCGGTTTTCTCCGCAAACCGTGACTCGAGACCACGCGTCTTCAGCGAGTCGCACAGGCCAGCCGTGCGGCGGTCCTGCCACACGATCGCATTGCAGATCGGCGTGCCCGTTGCCCGGTCCCACACGACGGTCGTCTCGCGCTGGTTGGCAATCCCGATCGCGGCAATGTCAGCGGCAGCCAGTCCCGCGCGAGCGAGCACCTCGGCCGCGACCGCGGCCTGCGTCGACCAGATCTCACCGGGATCATGTTCCACCCAGCCCGGCTGCGGAAAGATCTGCGCGAACTCCTTCTGGGCCACCGCCTCGACGGCCCCGTCATGGCCGAAAATGATGGCGCGAGAGCTGGTGGTGCCCTGGTCAAGTGCAAGGATGAAGCTCATGTGTAACAGTTCACACTTGGTGGGGAATCAGCGCATGGTAACGCATGGCTTCCGCGAGGCGACTCAGGGCAACAATACCGTGAATTTAAGCTGTTACGGCCCGACGTTTTGGTTTATTCTTAGCAGCGGGGAAAGCGTCATCGGAGAATAATATGGCTTTTTACGGCTTCTACGTCATCGCCATCGTAATACTTGTCCTGCATTTCACAGGCTGGCTCAAGCGAAACAATCTCGAATGGCTCGTGCTGGTTCTTGCTGTTGCCACCTTTCCCGCCGTCATCTTTCTTAAGTAAGCTCCCTCCCGGTCATCTCCGAGGCGTTGGCACGCGTGGCAGCGGGTCTCGCCCCGCTCCCGCCGCTACACGCCGCACTACTTCAGAATAAGCATCACCCCCGTTAGCGCAAGCAGCGCCGACAACACCCTGGAGAAAGTTTCCTGGCTGATGCGGTTTCCGATGCGCTCCCCGAGGCACGTTCCTGCCCACATCATCGGCAACAGCAGCAGGCAAAGCACCACGGTCCCGACCGTGTAGTACCCCGCCGCGCCGTAGCCGACCATGCGGGCCACCATTTCGACCAGCCAGACCACGGCCACGGTGGCGCGAAACGGCTGACGCCCGACGCCGCGCATGTGCAGGTAGACGACGACCAGCGTGCCGCCCCCGCCCGAGAAGACCGTGTCGATGACCGCGCCGACCAGACCGACCGGAAACGCCCAGCGCTGGGAACAGCGGACCTGGGGCAGCCCGAAGATCTGCACCGCGGTTGCGTAACTCGCGTAGGTGATGAGCAGCCCCCCGAGCAGCTTGAGAAGCACTCTGTTGTCGAGTTGTTGAAGCAACACGATGCCGATCCCAACCCCCAGAAGCGTCGGCAGGAGCAGTCGCCGCAACTCGTCGCGCACGACGGCTTTCCAGTCGCGGATGCTGATGATGATGAACAGGGTCAGCACCAGTATCGAAAACATCGGGACCGCCGTATGCACCGGCATCACAAAGGCAAGTAGCGGAATGCCGACCATTCCCGCGCCGAACCCCGACATGCCCCGCACCGTAAACGCGGTGAGAACCATCAGCGCCGCGAGCGCCAGCTCGGGCGGACCGAGCCCGTGGGGCAGCACCATCACTTGAAGACCAGGCCGGCCCCGATAACCATCAGCAACACGCCGACCCCCAGATTGAAGCGGCCCTGATCGATGCGGCCCGCGAGCGCGTGCCCCAGCCGGGCGCCGATCAACATCATCGGGAATCCCGCCGCGATCAGGTACAAAGCGGACCCGTCATAGAACCCAAGCCGCCAATAACCCGCCACCCGGACCACCGCCTGGAACGTGAGTATGGTCGTGATCGTCACTCGAAAGCAGTCCTTCTCGAGGCGCAGCGAGTTGAGGTAGATCACGTAAAGCGGTCCCGCGCCGCCGCCGAAGACCGTGCCGATCGCGCCGGCCGTCGCGCTCAGAACGGGTCCGAGCCGTCGCATCAGTCGCAACGGCGCGGCCACCGGCCGCGACGCGCTCATGAGCGCAAAGCATGCGTAAAGCATGACGAAAATGCCTAGCGCCCGGGTCAGAGTGCGCGGGTCAAACCGGTCAAAGAGATAGAGCCCGATCAGCACCCCGAGCAAGGTGAACGGCATGAGCCTGGCGATCTCACGCCAGGCGATCTTGCTCCAGTCCTGCAACCAGTGAACGACGGACGAGACGACGGTGAGAACGGTTACAGCCGGCACGACGATCGTGATCGGCATCAGCAACGTCAGCAGTGGCACCGCGACGGTCTGGCCGCCGAAGCCTGCGGTTCCCCGCACGGCATACGCAGCCATCAGGGCGACGGCGGCGGCGATCAGCTCGAGCGGGCCAAGCGCGTCCACAACCTGCGATCCCCCATCGTCTTTTCTCCCGGTTCCCGGAGCCGCACGTCAGCCCGAGGCCGTCGCGCGGGCCGGGCGCGTCATGGCAAACGCCGCCGCGAGAAATGAGCAGCCGGTGACGCCGACCAGCACGAGCAACCAGAACGTGCCCGTGTAGCTGCCGACCAGCTTGTAGGTGAGCGCGAACAGGGCTGGGCCGGCCAAAACACCCCCGAAGTTCCACACCATCGCGCCGCCCACTGCGGAACTTACCTGGCCCTGCGGCGCGAGCCGCGCAGCCTCCGCGATGAATATGCCATTCCAGGAGACGCCCGTCGCACCGAAAACAACGAACAGAACCATCAACGCCCAGCCCGGCCACGCGCCCGAAATAAACGTCAACAGGATGCAGCAGATGACCATGACGAGGCCGAGCGCCACCAGCACGAGAAGACTGTCGCCAACCAGGTCGGCGACCCACCCCCACAGAATCCGGGCCGTAACGCCTGCCGCGAACACGAGCGAAAGCAGAAATCCCGCCGCGACCAGGCTGTAGCCGATGTCCTCGACCAGCATGGTCACGCCAAAGGTTGCGAAACACAGCTGCACGAAGGCGAAGCAGAAGGACATTAGCGAGAGCCAGCGCAACGCCGGGTAACGCCACACCAGCCGCAGGCCGGCCAGCAGGCCGCGCCGAGCGCCGGCAGAAGCGCCCCTGTCGTCATCCCACGCCGCGCGCGGCAGCTGAATCGCAGCCGCGGTGGCCAGCGAGGCTATGACGACGACACCGAGTGCCCACCTCCAGCCCAACGCGACCGTCACGGCCGGCGCGATCGCTCCCATCAACGCCCAGCCGAGCGGTATGCCCGTCTGCTTGATCGAGAAGATGAGGTTCCGGTTCTCCGGTGGACTGAACCGGAACAGGAGGTGGGCGGATGCAGGTTGCATCACGCTCAACGACAATCCCAGCAGGACGGACCCGGCGATGATCTCCGCGAGGCCGGCCGTCATCGCCAGCAGCAACCCCAGCACTGTCGTAATGAGCCCGACCTGCATGGCGCGACACGCGCCCCAGCGCGGCACCAGGTTTCCCATGAACGGGGACCCCGCCATCGCGGTGCCGTAGATGAGGCTCACCTGATAGCCCACCAGCGAAGGCTCCACTCCCAGCGTGACCGCGAGGGCGGGCGCGATCACCGGAAATGCCGAGCTGCCCATGACCGCGGCAACCTGGGCGGCCGTCGTCGCAGCGACGACGGCAACAACAGTCTTCCGGGAAACAGCGCTCGGGAGGGAATCCGCGTTCAAGCTGACCGCCCGCCTTTCGCTTCGAAGCGGCCCGCAAGCCACAACAGCCCGAGCGTGAGAACCCCCATCACCAACATGATGCCGAACGTTGCGCTGTAGGTGCCGATCACGTCGTAGGCAACGGCGAAAGCAGACGGCCCGATGAGCGAGCCGGAGAACACGAAGAACGCAGTACCGCTCGCGACCATGCTGGTCATCCCCGGAGGACTCAGACGCGCGCACTCCGCGTGAAAAACGCCATTCCAGCCGACAGTGGCGGCCCCGAGCACGAAAAACAGCAGATAAACCACCGGCCGCGGCCACCCAGGCTCGAGCATGACAAGCACGGCGGACGAGACGATGACGAGGACACAGATCAGCGTGAGAACGGCAAGTCCATTCTTCCAGCGATCAGCGAGCCAGCCCCACGGCACCCGCGTTGCCGCCCCGCCGATCTGAACTACGGAGAGCATGATGCCCGCCTCGACCAAGCCGTAATCGGCCTCGGCGACCAGATAGAGCACTGTGAACGTCAGCATGATGCGTTGCACGCTGGAGAACAGCACCGACGCGAGCGATATCCAGCGCAATGATGCCTCGCGCAGCACCACGGGTACTCCACCGAACGCGCCGGCCCGGGCCCCCCTTATGAGGTGACGGTCATCGTCCCACGTCTGGCGGTGCGGGCGGATCATCAGCATCACCGCCAGCGCGACTGCCGCGATCAGGGCAAGCGACCATTGCCAGCCGACGGTGACCGCCAGCACCGGCGCGATAAGCGCGATCAGCACACCGCCCACGGGCACCCCGGTCTGCTTTATCGAGAAAACCAGATTGCGGCGTTCCGGCGCGGTGTAGCGCACGAGCAGATGCGCCGCCGCCGCGGGTGCAATGCCGGTGCCGATCCCTGCGATCACTGACCCGAGCGCAATGACCGCTACGTGAGGCACCGCGAACAGCGCAACGCCGACAGCGCTCAACGCCATGCTCGCCTGCGTCGTCCAGCCCGCGCCCCATCGCAGCACCGCGTTGCCGCCATAGATCGAGGCCACCATGGCGACACCCCACGTCAAGCTCGCCTGATAGCCGATCAGCACGGGGCTTACCTGCAATGTCTCGGCCACCTTCGGCGCAATCGCCGCAAGCACGATACCAGCGGTCGCGGCAACCAGTTGCGCAGCGGTAACCACGAGCACGACGAACCAGGGGGCGGAGATTTTTGACGCGGACACTGGGATCAGGTTCGAAATGACAACGCGCATGGTAACAGCGAAAGGCGCGAATTCATTCCCGGACGTCCAGAGTGTGGTCAGCCCCGATGCGGCACCTAATCTTTTGACATGTCATGGCCGCGTTCGTAGAATTTCCAGCGCAGCACGGCCGCAATACGCCCTTCGTTCCCGGCGAGGCAGCACAACCGCCGCCGCCGATCTGCCGGGAGCAGATTGAGGCCAGCCGCACCGGCATGGATGCGAACCTGCCCTCGAACCCGATGATGGACTTTGCCGTGATCGTGAATTGGCGCTTCCGAGCGTAAGCCGCGCGAGTAGCGGGTCACCACACGAGAGACGAATGAAAGGAATTCGATGAAAGCAGTCGTTCTGCAACAACACGGCGGCCTAGAGCAGCTCCGTTTTGCGCCGGATTTCCCTGATCCAGTCGTCCAGGATGGCCACGTCGTCATCCAGGTGAAAGCAACTTCCTTCAACTACCACGATGTTTTCACGGTTCGCGGGATGCCGGGCATCAAGGTGCCTCTGCCGATCATCATCGGCCTCGACATGGCCGGCGAGATACTCGAGGTCGGGTCGGGCGTGAGCGGCTGGAAAACTGGCGACCGCGTGCTGGTCAATCCGCTCAATCGGAAGAAGGGGCTGATGGGCGAGATGATGCACGGCGGGCTCGCGGAGAAGTGCCTGGTCGCGGAGCACCAGTTGATTCGCATGCCTGACGGCGTCACCTTCGAGCAAGCCGCCTCGCTGCCGGTTGCCTACGGCACCGCGCACCGGATGATCATCACGCACAACACGATCAAGGCCGGCGACAAGGTGATCGTGCTCGGCGCGAGCGGCGGCGTTGGCACGGGCTGCGTGATCCTCGCAAAGATGCTGGGTGCGGAGGTAATCGCTTGCGCGAGCAGTGCGGACAAAACGAAGCGTCTCAAGGATCTTGGCGCGGATCATGTCATCAACTACAAGGAAACCGATTTCTCCAAGTGGGCCGTCGAAAAGTACGGGAAGCCCCAGCGCCGCACGTACGAAGGCGGTGTGGACGTGGTGATCAACTTCACCGGCGGCGATACCTGGCACCCGACGCTGCGCTGCGTCAAGCGTGGCGGCAAGATCCTGGTGTGCGGCGCGACCGCCGGCTACGATCCGAAGGAAGACCTGCGTTACATCTGGAGCTTCGAGCTGCAGGTCATCGGGTCGAACAGTTTTTACGACGATGACCTGCAGGCACTGATGGGACTCATACAGGAAGGCAAGATGAAGCCGGTCATCGACAAGGTGTTGCCGCTCGCGCAGGCGGCGGAAGGCCTGCGGCTGATCGAGACGCGAGAGGTCTTTGGCAAGGTCGTCGTCACTCCCTGAAAACCCGTGACCCGTGACCGGCGACCTCTGTTGAAGCCCAGCGTCAAAAAAACGTCGTTGCCCGACTTCGCGCACCACCGCTTACTGGTCACCAGTCACCGGTCACGCTCCAGATGATTCCCTGTCCGGAGCCGCGCGGCTACCCCGGCAACCTCGGCCGGTTGTTCGACGCGCATGCGGGCGCGGAGCGGCCGGCAATCATCGACCTTTACGACGCGGCGCGACCTCGGCCTTGGAGCTTTCGCGAGCTCGATAGCGCCTGCGACGCATGCGCCCGGGGAATCGTCAAAAAAGGGTTGAAGGCGGGTGATCGCGTCGGGATCCTGTCGCTCAATCGGATCGAGTTTGTCATCACCCTTCTCGGCTCAATGCGGGCCGGTCTTGTTCCCGTTCCCATCAACATCAAGCTCGCTGCAGAGACGATTGCCTACATTCTCGGCGATGCCGCGGCACGGCTCGTGTTCGTGGAACCGGCGTTGAAGCGACTCGTTCCGCCGACGCTACCAGTCATCGAATTTGGCACGTCAGGAAAAACGGGGTTTGACTCCTTCCTCGACCCCGGGCCATTCGAGGCGTTCGCGCCAGGCCCTGACACCATCGCCGTGCAACCCTATACCTCGGGATCAACCGGGCAGCCCAAGGGCGTGCTGCTGACGCACTACGGCCAGAACTGGAGCCGGCTGGTCCTCGCGCACTCGCGGGGCACGAATGAGCGCGATGTGATCCTCGTGGCTGCGCCGCTCTACCACAAGAACGCGCTCAACGCGATCAAGCAGGGCCTGACCGCCGGCGCGATGCTGCCGCTGCTGCCCCAGTTCTCGGTAGAGCGCTATACCGACGCCATCGAGCAGTACCGCTGCACGGTGATCTCTGGCGTGCCTACCATGATCTCAATGGTACTGGGTCGCGGGGATCTTCTGGAGCGGATCGACACATCGTGCGTGCGCACCGTCATGATGGGCTCGGCGCCCTCCTCGTCACAGCTTCTGGCTGACGTCAGGCGCGCGTTCCCCCGCGCCGAGGCGCTCGTGGTTTATGGCGTTACCGAAGGCGGGCCGGTGCCGCTCGGACCTCATCCGGATGGCAAGCCGCGTCCGCCCGGGGCGCTTGGCGTGCCATACGCGGGCACCGAAGCAAAGCTCGTCGACGGAGCCGGCGCCGACGAAGGCGAGCTCGCGGTGAAGAACCCTGGCATCCTGCTGGCGTACCACAATCTGCCTGCGGAAACAGCGAAACGCCTGCGCGATGGCTGGTATTACACGGGGGACGTCTGCCGCCGGGACGCCGGCGGCTTCTACTACTACGTGGGACGGATCGATGACATGTTCGTCTCCGGCGGGGAGAACATCTTCCCGGTGGAGGTCGAAACTTTGCTCGAGCGCCATCCTGCGGTCCATCAGGCGCTGGTCATGCCTTTCGATCACGAGATGAAGGGCCAGGTTCCCTATGCGTTCGTAGTGCCGCGGGCTGGCGCGAAAGTCACGGAGGAAGAGCTGAAGCAGTTTGCGCTGGCGCACGGCCCGGTCTATCAGCACCCGCGGCGCGTGTTCTTTCTCAAGGAGCTGCCGCTTGCAGGCACCAACAAGATCGACCGCGACAAGCTGCGGGAATGGGTTGCGAATGGCACTTTTGATGGCCGCGGGTCGTGAATCGCGAGTCGAACCCAGCGCTTGCCCCCTCACCATTTGCCATTCACTATTGAACAATCGCGAAATCCAGCGGAGCACACGTATGAGCCAAGAGCCGATCACGATCGAAAAACTTCAGCAACTCATTACCCGCGGCCCATTCAACCAGTGGCTTAATTTCACGGTCGTAAAAGCGAATGCGGACGGCATCGAAGTGAGAGCGGCCTGGCGCGAGGAGTGGGTCGTCAATCCGGAGCGCCGCTATACCCACGGCGGCATCCTCGCCGCCATCATCGATGTCGCGGCGGACTATGCGATCGCGGCGCGCCTCGGGCGGCCGGTGCCGACCATCGATATCCGCGTCGATTACCATAAGGCCGCAATGCCCGGCGACCTCACGGCCACAGCGCGCGTGGTGCGCATGGGCAGTCTCTATTCCACCGCTGAAGCCCATCTCTACGACAAGGAGGGAGAGTTGGTCGCGAGCGGGCGGGGAACTTATTTTACGGCTCCACCCAAATCGTGAATCACGAATGGTGAATAGAGTCTGAGCCCTCTTCGCACCTCGGCCGTTGAGTTGTGGCGCTTATCCGCGTCCATGGGCGGTCAATGTAGATTTTTGCTGTTCGTAGTATTTGTGTTTATCTGCGTTTATCTGCGGCTGAGTTGTGTTCTTGATCTTATCGGCGTCTATCGGCGTTCATCGGCGGCTAATTTCTGGTTTTAGACCGGGCTCGATTTACGATTTACGATTTACGATTCACGACCCGCCCGGGCAGTGTAGGATAGGGCCTAACCCATGAAGAAAACGGCAAAAAAGACAGCAGTTGAGAAGAAGCGTCTGATCGTGGCGATGACCGGCGCCACCGGCTCGATTTACGGCATCCGGATACTCGAGCGGCTGCGCGCCATGGGCGGTTGGGAAACGCACCTCATCATCTCCGATGCCGGCCTCATGAACGCATGGGAGGACCATCGCCTGAAGCGAAGAGACATCGAGAAGCTGGCCGATGTCGCCCACCCTGTGCGCGACGTGGGCGCCACCATCGCGAGCGGGTCTTTCCTCACCGAAGGCATGGTGATCGCGCCGTGCTCGATGAAGACGCTGGCCGCGGTCGCTCACGGCTTTGCCGATAACCTGATCACGCGGGCCGCCGACGTCATTCTCAAGGAGCGCCGGCGCCTCGTCCTTCTCACGCGCGAGGCGCCGCTCAACCTCGCCCACCTGCGCAACATGGTGCAGGTGACCGAAATGGGCGGCGTCATCTTCCCGCCGGTGCCGGCTTTCTACAGCCACGCGAAGACGATCGACGGCATGGTGAATCACACGGTCGGTCGGCTACTGGACATGTTTGGCATCCAGCACGAAACGATCACCCGCTGGCAGGGCATGGGCACGTCGGCCAGGCGCAAGGACGCATGAAGGCACGCTACTCAGAAGAGAACTTCCGCGGCTTCCTCGAACGCCTCCGCGGCGAGAAAGAGCTGTTGGATATCAAGCAGCCCGTCGACATCCGGCACATCGCCACCCTGGTCGACCAGTCAAAGACCGCGCTGCTCTTCCACGATGTAATCGGTTACGACATGCCCGTCGTCTCCGGCATTATCCGCTCGCGCGAGCGCGCTATCCTGTCCATGGGCTGCGACGACTATCCGGAAATCGAGCACCGCCTGCAGCAGGGTATCGATAAGCCCGTGCCCCCGAAATTCGTCGAGACTGCGAAGCACAAGCAGGTGATCGCACTCGGCGACGACGTCGATCTCTACCGGCTGCCCATCCCGATGTCTTCGATCTACGATGGCGGTCCGATGATAACGGCCGGCATCGTGATCGCCCGGGATCCCGAATACGGTATCAACTCCGGCATGTACCGCTTCATGGTCAAGGAAAAGAATCTGACCGGCATCGACATCGTGACGCCGAACAACATGCGACTCTTCGCTCAGCGCGCGTACGAGGCCGGGCGGCCGTGTCCCATCTCGATCTCGATCGGCACGCACCCCTTCGAAATCATGGGATCGGGATTCCGCGCGCCGCTCGGCGTCGACGAGATGGCCATCGCGGGCGGGATCCGGGGTGAACCGGTCGAGTTCGCGATGTGCGAGACGATGGACCTGCCGTGCCTCGCGGATGCGGAAATCGTGCTCGAGGCGGAAATCCTGCCGACGGGCTGGACGCAGCCCGAGGGCCGCTTTGGCGAATTCACCCGGCTCATGGGCGGGCTGCACTGGAACCCGCTGGTCAAGGTAAAAGCGATAACCTTGCGCCGCGACGCTATTTATTACGCGCTGCACATGCCGTGGGAGAACACATGGCTCGCCGCCCCTACCCGCTACACGGCGATCCGGCGCGCCCTGAGAAGCGCGGGGATTCAGGTGAAGGACATCAACGTGACGCTTGGCGGCTGCGGCTTCTGGCATGCCGTTGTTTCCATCAGGAAACAGGCAGGTGAAGGCAAGAATGCCCTGCTCGCCGCCCTCACCGCGCAGGACATCAAGCACGTCGTGGTCGTGGACGATGACATCGACGTTTTCAACGCAATGGACGTTGAGTGGGCCATTGCGACCCGCGTTCAGGGCGACCGCGACATCATCATTGTACCGGGCGCGCGCGCGAAGCCGCTCGATCCAAGCCTCGCGGTGACCCCGCCCGGCGTCGTCCCGACGGGCGCCAAAGTCGGCATCGACGCGACCATTGGCGAGGGCATTCCGCGCGAACGCTTCGAGCGTATTGCTTACGCTTACGCTGACCGGGCCAGGATCGACGACTACGTGAAGGGCAAGGCCGATGCGTCCCCGAAAGCGGCGGGCCATGACGACAAGCTCACGGCCCAGCTTGCAGGAAAAATCCTCGCGCTGATCGAGGCCGAGCCAAGGTACTACCAGGAGATTGCCGAGCACTTCGGCGAGCACGAGTTTCAGGCTGTGGCCCGGGCCATGGGCAGGCTGCACGCGGAGGGAAAGCTTTGGCAGGACGCGCGCGGCCGCGCGTGCATCCGGGACTCCGCCTTCGCCGCAAGACCTCCCACGACCGGCGCCGGGTAGCGAGCAAGGCGTTGCCCGAGATCGCGTCGACCCTTGTTGCTTTCGCTGATCACGCCCTTGCACCATGGCCTCGAGAAGAATTCGCGTTCACATAGAAAACGCGCGCGACAATCCTGAGCTCTTCCGCATTACGCCTGAACTCTGGCATGCGGCTTGTAACCGGCACCGCAGCCTGGCGCGGCGGCTGGACGCGACCATTGGCTCGGATGACGACACCCTGGGCGATGCGTTGAAGACGGCCGACATCGTGATCGGCGTGCCCGAGCGACGAGAAGATATGGCGCAGCGCGCGCCGCGCCTCCGGTGGATGCACACCACCTCGGCCGGGGTGGACACTATTCTGCCGCTCGACTGGCTCCCGGCACGCGCCGCACTCACGAATAACCGCGGGGCACATGGCGTAAAGGCCGAGCAGTTCATGCGCATGGCCTATACGCTGCTGCACATCCGCATGCCCGAGATCATCGCCCAGCAGCGCGATCGCAGGTGGCGGCAGCTTTTTACGGGCAGCATGGCGGGGAAAACCGCGCTGGTCGTGGGGCTGGGCGACCTTGGACAGGCGGCGGTACGCGCGGGAAAGCAGCTCGGGCTCCGTGTCATCGGGGTAAGTCGCACAGGCAAGCGGGTGCCGCATGCGGACAAGGTTTACCGCACGGCAGCGCTCGACAAAATGCTCGCGCAGGCCGATTTCGTCGTGCTGGCCGTTCCGCTGACGCCCGAGACGCGGTGCCTGCTCAACAGCGCGCGCCTCGACCTTCTCAGGCCGGCCAGCGGAGTGATCAACATTGCGCGCGCGCCTGTGGCGGACTACGTTGCCCTGCGCAACAAGCTTGCCAATGGCGAACTGGCCGGCGCGGTGCTCGACGTGACGGAGCCGGAGCCACTGCCGGCCGAATCCCCGCTCTGGGATACCCCGAATTTGATCATTACGCCGCACATCTCGTGCGACGACGGCGAGCATTACATCGATATCACGCTCGATCTCTGGTTCGAGAACCTCGCGCGTTTTCTGAAAGGCAAGCCGCTCAAGAACCGGGTGGATCCGCGACGCGGCTACTGACGAACGGGTGATGCATGATAAGTGATGGAGGGGTACTCGAAGGATGAAGCCGGACAGGATGACCGAGACGTTTCGGGTATGCCGCTCTTAGCGCTGACTCCGCGACCTTGCGTTCCAGCATTTTGAGTAGGTTACCTTCGCGCCCTCCGCACCCTTGGCGGTAAGGCTTTTGTTTTCCTCCGCGTCCTCGGCGCCCTTGCGGTTCAGCTTTAACCCTGGTCGGCATGCATCGGCGGCCAAAATAAAACGCGGTTCGGGTTTTCTGCAGGTATGAATCCGCGCATATCTGGGTCCATCGGCGCTTGCTATTGCGCACGCCCCCCGAGCACCTCTGCAATCCAGTCGCTCATGTAATCCACGGCCAGCGATCCATTGTCGGCCTGGCAATGCTCTGCCCCGCCCTCCGCAAGCGTGAAGACCTTGAGCTCGCGGCGGGGGCTTGCGCTCGCCGCATCGAGCAGGGCCTCGGCATGAGAGAGCGGAATCTGCCGGTCATTTTCGCCGTGCACGATCAGCAGCGGGCAGGCGATGCGCTGAGCGGCGCCGTCGAGCTTGAACTGGCTGATGACCTTCATCGACTCCTCGATGCTGGCCTTGCCGAACACCCAGTTCAGGTGGTCCGCGAAATGCGAAACGGAGCGTTGCGTCGTCGCGTGCGGACTCAGGCGCGCGACGACACGCTCGTGCCAGTCCCACTGCGCCCCCCACGCGACGCAGCACTTGAGCCGCGGCTCGAAAGCCGCCGCCCGGGGCGCGTAATAGCCGCCCAGCGAGAGCGCGATGATGCCAACACGCGCCGCGTCGACGTCGGCACGCGTTGCCAGGTAGTCAAGCGCCGCTCCGGCAGGCTTCTCCATCTCAGGAATGCTTGGCAGATTTCTCAAACGCAGCGCCTCGCCTACGCCCGGATGATCCACGATCAGGGTTGCCACGCCGCGGCGCCGCAGCTCCTGCGCAATCCCCGCCAGGTAGATCCATTCCTTCATCACGTCGAGCCCGTCGAAATGGATCATGCAGGGTGCCCGCCCCTTTCCCTCCGCGGGCACGAAGAGAGCCGGCATCATCGTCCCACCGTAGGGCACCTCGACCCACTCGACGTCGTCCTTGCGATAGCGTATCCCGGCACGGAAGCAATCCAGCATCTGGCGATAGAGCATTGGCTTCCTCGGATCCTTCGGATGAGCCTGGCGCTCCGCGGTCATGTAGTACATCGACGCGCGCAGGAGCTTGCGGGCCGCCGAGTATAGATGCCCGGCTTTCTCGTCGGCCTGAGCAAGCGCATGCACGCGCCCGGCCATTTTCAGCCATCCCTGCAGGAACTCTTCCTGGGCAGGGTCGTCATTGCGCGCGGCGGCCTCGGTGAGCGAGCGGCACACCTCGTCCACTTCGCCGATGACCCCGCCCGAGCCCAGCGCGAGATTGACTGCCAGATTCCACACGTAATTGCTGCGAAATGGTTCGTACACGGGACCTCCTCCTGATAGATCGAGCGGCGTCAGAGCGCGAAGCCAGCCACCGCCGCCGCAAGAAAATGCCGCGCCCAAAGGCGCGGCATTTTCTACGCTCGGAACTGCGGAAATAATCTTTCTTGCTAAGCCTTTATCGGCTCGTCCGTCATCTCATCGCGCTTCTTGCGGATCGCTGGGGCCAGCATGATGACCAGGAACAGCGCTGTGGCGATCAGGAAACCCGCGCTGATCGGGCGCGTGAGAAAGACGGTCGCGTCTCCGCGCGATATCAGCAGGGCGCGCCGCAGGTTCTCCTCCATCAACGGGCCCAGCACGAAGGCGAGAATCAGCGGTGCCGGCTCGCACTTGAGCTTGACGAAGATGTAGCCGAGGAAGCCGAACATCAGCGTCATATTGATGTCGAGCGCCTGGTTGTTCACGCTGAAGACGCCGATCGCCATGAAGCACATGATCGCCGGGAACAGCATCCGGTAGGGCACTGTGAGCAGCTTCACCCACAAGCCGATCAACGGGAGATTGAGCAGGACGAGCATGCCGTTTCCGATCCACATGCTGGCAATGAGGCCCCAGAAGAGTTCCGGCCGCTGCGTCATCACCTGCGGGCCCGGTGCGATACCCTGGATCGTCAGCGCCCCGAGCATCAGCGCCATCGTGCCGCTGCCGGGAATACCAAGCGTCAGCGTCGGAATGAAGGCGCACTGGGCCGCCGCGTTATTGGCCGACTCGGGGCCCGCGACGCCCTCGATTGCGCCCTTGCCGAACCGCGACGGATCCTTCGCCACCTTCTTCTCAAGCGCGTAGGTGGAGAAGGCAGCAATGGTCGGCCCGGCGCCCGGCAGCGTGCCGAAAAACGCGCCGATCGCCGTGCCGCGCATCGCCGGCCGCCAGGAGCGCCTGAAGTCGTCCATCGTCGGCCAGATGTTCTTGATCTTCTGGAACAGGAGGTCGCGCTTGGAACCGCCGCCCTCGAGGTTGTTCACGATCTCGGCAAAGCCGAAGAGCCCCATGGCGATCACCACGAAACTGATGCCGTCCGTCAGCCCCGAAACGCCAAAGGCGAAACGCGACATGCCCGAATTGACGTCGGTGCCGACAATCCCGAACAGCAGACCGAGAATGATCATCGCCATCGCCTTGAGCAGCGACCCGTGCGCGAGCACGGCGGAGGCCATGAGACCCATCACCATCAGCGAGAAGTACTCGGGCGCGCCGAATTTGAGCGCCATCTCGGCGATCGGTGGCCCCGCGGTTGCGATCAGGATCGTGCCCACCGTGCCCGCAAAGAACGAGCCCAGGGCAGCGATCGCCAACGCCGGGCCTGCGCGGCCCTGCTTCGCCATTTCGTAGCCATCGATACAGGTGACCACCGACGCGGACTCGCCGGGCAGTTTCACCAGAATCGCCGTGGTGGAACCGCCGTACTGCGCACCGTAGTAGATGCCCGCCAGCATGATGAGCGCGCCGACCGGCGGCAGATTGAAGGTGATCGGCAGCAGCATCGCGATCGCCGCCAGCGGACCGATGCCGGGGAGCACGCCGATCAGCGTGCCGACGAACACGCCGAGGAAACAGTAGAGAAGGTTTATGGGCGAAACCGCCGTGCTGAAGCCCAGGGTTAGATTGGGGAACCACTCTGCGATCGTTTCCATGTTATCTCCACCAGAACAGGGGATAGGGCATTTCGAGGCCCCAGATGAAAACAGCTACCGTCCCCAATACCAGCACGGCCGCCAGTCCCAAGGACTCGAGCCAATGGAATTCACGGCTCGCGAGCGTGCTCAAAATGACTACCGCAGTAATAGACAGGATGAATCCGACATCCATCGTGTCGATGAGGAAGCCGTATGTGGCGAACGCCAGGCTCAGGAAGAACAAGCCGCGCCAGCCGAATCGGCGGATGCCCTCGCCCTTCACCCACAACGAGCGAATCGAGATGATCGCGCCCATGACCATCATGATCACGCCAAGATAGGTCGGGAAATATCCCGGGCCCATCCGCATGGCGGTGCCCATCGGGTAGTCGCGCGCCACGACGATGGCGACAAGGCCGAAGCCGATGAACATGATTCCGGCCCAGAAATCTTCCTGGCTCTTGATCTTCAGTTGCACTGCATCCTCCTGTTATCGACCAGCCTGCTGGCACACGACCACAGACCCGCGTTTAGATGATCGAGCGGTTGCAAGACATGCCGCTGGCCCCGTCATCGACGTCCGCCGTCGCCGCGCACACACGACGACCGGGAGCGTTCCAATTCTTTTTCGGGCCGCGCCTGAGCGCCGAACGTTTCCTCTTGTCGCGAATGCTGAAACACTGTTTGTTTTACTGCCACGCTCGCGACAGCGCGAATTATGCACGAAACCAGCGCCGCCCGCCTCGCGGGATCATCCCATCTTTCTTGCGCCGCAACAAGGCCGGGCGAGCCGGGTCGAGGCAGACGATCGCTCCCCCGACAAGGTCAGCGGAAGCGGGCGCTGATCGGCTCGACAGGACAAATTTGGGAAGGGGCAGTCTTGCTGACGGCCCGCCCATGAGCCGCGCAGTCGTGACCGCAGAGGCGCTGATCAGCGGCAGGTTGGAATCCGTCTCGGAAGCGCCTCGCCACCTCGTGGCTGCTCGTTACCGAGCGCGTCCGTTGCCGACGGAATTCTCGCGGTCTCGGCCTCCGGCACTCTCGGCGCGCCCATCACGCCGGGAGCAAGCGCGTCGCCGCCGTTCCCGAGAGCAAAACCGTTGCCAGGCTGCGGCATTTCGATACCGTTCCGCGGCGGCAGGACCCCGGTTGTCCCCGTCAGCCCCGGCGGCGATCCCGCTGATTGTCCCCGCCCGAGACCCAAACCGGGTGTGCTGAGATGGCCCGGAGGCGGCAGTCCGTTGGAGGGGGTCAGCCGGGCAGCGCCAGGAACCGCGGAAGGCGCAAAGGCACCGACACCCGACCTGGCCCGGTGCAATTCCGACACGCCGAGGTTTGGGTTAGGAACACCGCCGGGTTGACCGCGCCCTCCCCTGTCAGCAAGCGCGACTGTGGATCCGGTGACGAGGAGCGCCGCGACCAGCACCGCCTGAGCGGCGAACGACAGGTGCTGTGCGGTAGACCGCAAGCCCCTGCGTAGCGGCAACCGCTGTGGCGCGGACGGTCCACCGACCGATGAGGGGGTTGCCCAACTGCTCTGCGGCCGGTCGACCCCCGCGGAGAAAATCGCCTTACAGACGCCTGTTTTCCCCTTGTCCATCAGACACCTCCAACCAAGACCTGCCGGGGCGATAGCACATCTGATACAACAACCGTGCCACTCTGCCCGCCAGGGTTCTGCAGACCTAGCTGTTTGATTTAACTAACGTATTCAACTGACCAGCCCGATCGACATAGGCCGCCACTCCAGCCACGATGTCGGCCGATCGCCGGTAATGGTCTAGAAGCCGTCAACTACGCCCGAGCCCCTCAATAGCCTCAAGGCCGCGTGATCAACGCGGGTGCTGCCAGTTCAGAACGTTGGCGCAACCGCCCTGTCAGCTCTTGCCCAGCACCTCGGGATTGATCATGTTGACCGGTTTGCCCTCGGCATACGCGAGCACCTGGTCGAAGATCATGCCGAAAGCCGACTCGTAGCCGTCGCGCTCGACATAACCGATGTGCGGCGTGCAGACGACATTGTCCATTTTGAGCAGCGGATGATTTCCGTCGACGATCGGTTCTTCCTCGTATACGTCAACTGCCGCCATGCCAGGCCGACCGGCGCTCAGCGCCGCCAACAGCGCACCCGGCTCGACGACCGCCGCGCGGCTTGTGTTGACGAACAGCGCAGTCGATTTCATGCGCGCAAGATCGGCGGCCGTGACCAGGCTCTGCGTGCTCTTGGTCGCCCGCAAGTGCACGCTCAGGACGTCCGACTGCTCGAATAGCGCTTCCTTGGTGGCAACGGCTTCGAATCCCTCGGCACGTGCGCGTGCAACCGAGCCTTCTCGTCCCCACGCGAGCACCTTCATCCCGAACGCCCTGCCATAACCCGCCACGCTCGCGCCGATGCGACCATAGCCGAGTATTCCGAGCGTGCGCCCACGCACCGCGGTGCCGAGCATGGTCTGCCAGCGTCCCGTTTTCAGCGCTGCCATCTGCTGCGGAATGCCGCGCATCGCGGCAAGCACCAGGCCCCATGTCAGTTCCGCCGTAGCGAATGAGGGGCGCCCCGGATGCATGTCGGAGCAGAGCAGGACGCCATGCTTCGTGCAGGCGTCGACGTCGATGTGCGGATAGACGCTGCGCTGTGAAATCAGCTTGAGCCTGGGCAGACGCTCGATGAGCGGCGCGCGAACCGGCGTGCGCTCGCGGATCAGCACCAGCGCTTCCGTCTTCTTCAGCCTGTCCGCGAGGACGTCGAGGTCCTTGGTGTGGTCGTTCCAGATCTTGACGTCATGGCCCTGCAGCTTCGCAAAGCAGTCAAGGTGCCGGATGGCGTCAAGCGTATCGTCCAGTATTGTGATTTTCATATTTCTCGGGTGCGTGAGCGGTAAGTGGTGAGTGGACCGAAACGGCGCCCTTTCGATTCACGATTTACGATTCACGGCTCTAGTTGAGCCAGCCGGCTGCGCGCACCTGCGCCAGCACATCGTCCACGATCTGTGGCGCGAGCCCGACGTACGTCGTGGGGTCCAGCGCCGCGCGCAGCTCCGCACGCGTGAGCGCTGTGCCAATGCGTTCGTCCCGCTGGAGCGCCTCCTCGAACGTGATGCCCTGCTCAATGCCGCGCATTGATACCTCATAGACCAGCTCGTGCGCCGTCTGTTTGCCCACCTTCTCGGAGAGCGCGAACATGACGCGCTCCGAGAGCAGGAACCCACCAAGCAGGTCGAGGTTGCTGCGCATCTTTTCCGCGTTTACCACGAGCCCGGACAGCACGTAGCGCATGCTCGCCAGCAGCGCGCCCGCCATCTGGCAGGTTTCGGGTAGCGCGCGCCATTCGGCGCGCCAGGAGGCCGCATCGCGTTCATGCTCGATGATCATGCATTCCAGCATGAGGGCAACGTTGTAGCGCAGCGCGCGCGCCACTCCGGATGCACCCTCCACTGTGCTCGGGTTGCGCTTGTGCGGCATCGTCGATGAACCAAGCTTGCCGGCGCTGAAAGGCTCCGCGAGCTCGTCGATCTCGTTGTGCTGCAAAATGAGGATCTCGTTCGCGATTTTGCCCAGCGTCGCGCCGAGCATGCCGAGCACGCAGGCGTATTCCGCAAAACGGTCGCGCGCCGCCTGCCACGAGATGTCGGCGACGCCAAGCCCCAGGCGCCTCATGACGCGGCGATCGAGCTCGTTGGCCTGGGGACCATAGGAAGCCTTGGTGCCGACAGCCCCGACGAGGCCGCCCACGAACAAGCGCGGCTCCAGCTCGCGCATGCGCTGGTGATGGCGGCCCATCTCGGAGAGCCATACGGCACACTTGTGGCCGAATGTGATCGGCAGCGCCTGCACGCCGTGTGTGCGGCCAACCATCGGGGTTGCACGATGCTTTTCGGCCAGGCCATAGAGCGCCTCGCCGATTGCCTTCATGTCGCGCAGGAAGATGGCATGCGCGTCCCTCAACTGCAGCACCGTGCCCGTGTCCAGCACATCCTGCGTCGTCGGGCCAAAGTGAACGTATTCCCCGAGCGCCGGGCTGCATCTTTCCTGCAACGCCCGCAGCGCCGGAACCAGCGGATGCTTTATTCGCCGGATCTCGGCGCCAATCGCTTCCATGTCCACATCATCGGCGCGGGCCTTCGACGCGATCTCGTCGCCAGCAGCGCGCGGAATGATCCCGAGACCCGCCTGCTCCAGTGCAAGCGCCGCCTCGAAGTCGTACCACTTCTGGACGCGGTTTCGGTCATCGAAAACGGCGCGCAGCTCATCGGTTGTCCAGATGTGTTTTAGCAGCGCGTCGTCGAATATGCCGGAAGCCATGATCGGCTCAACCTCGTGACCGGTTCTACCCGATACGCTCGAGGATGTGCAGCCCCCGCACGCGGTCGAGCAGATAGATGAGACCGCGGTCGTCCACTGTCACGTCGTTGCTCTGCACGCGCTCGGAGCCTTCCGGCACGTCGGGCATGTAATACGCCACCTCCCTGAGCGCATGCGGCCGGGAGATGTCGATGACGCGCAGCCCATACGCAAACCATGCCACCGGGATCTCCGTGCCCGTGACCTTCTCGCATGGCTGGTGGCAGCCGGTCATCCGCGGCTGCGGCTCGTCGGGCATGCCCTCGACCTGGAACGTCGAGATGGGCTGCGGGTGCTTCTCGTCGGTGATGTCCACCATCCACAGAAACGACGCCGGATATTTCGGGAAATGCTCCATCCGGAACACGTCCTCGTCGGTCACGAGCATGAAGTCGCGGTTGCTGATCTTGAACGGGATGCGCAGCGCCGTATGGGTCGGCCACGGAAACGGCGGGCTCCAGTCGAGGCCGGAAACGAATTTCGGCTTCGTCATGTCCTCGATATCGAGTATCACGAGGCCGCCGTGCCAGTAGCTCGTGTAGAGCCGGTTGCCGTGGCGCAACGGGTGATGGCACTTGTGCGCGTCGCGCTCCCACGTCGGCTTCTCCCCTCCTGCCACCCATTGCCCCGGCATCCACCAACGGCCGACTTCTTCGGGGCGCGCGGGATCCTTGAGGTCGAGGATCATCATGATGTTACCGATGTAACCCTCGCATGTGGGCGAGATATAGGCATAGCGCCCGTCAAAATCGAAACGATGCACGCCGGAATTCGAAATACCCGTGCCGCTTACGTCCCAGTTCGTGATGGACTTGGGCTTGGCCGGGTTGGATACATCGTAAATGCCAAGGCCACCGCGAAAACCCTCCGGCGCCACCTCGCCAAGAAGCGCGTGTCTCGGCAGCGCCTCCCGATTGATCACCATGATGTCGTTCGCCACCCGCACCTTGTGCGAATGCGTTCCCGCCGGCATCGACAGCGATGCAAGCTGTTTCGGATGTTTGGGGTCCGACACGTCGACGATGAGCGTGCCATGCGGATTGCGCATGTTGCCGATATAGGCGATACCGTTTTCGACGACCACTTGCCCGCCGCCGGCGCAGTTGAACCACGAAACGGGGTTGAATCCGCCACTGGGGCTGCCCATCGGGCCGACGCCTCCGCCCTGCCTCACATCGACGTAGCCAACCTCCTTGATGCCTTTTGCCCTGGCCATGTGGGATCCTCTTGAACGTGCTGCACGGGAATTCCTGGCGCTGCTCCCGCCCCGTTGAACTCGGAGCGTCGAACCGGCACGAGCCGCTGTGCCGCTGGCAATTATGGCATTTCGTCGCGCTCGCGAAACGCCCTTGTCACACATGGTGGACTGTGAGCCGCCCCGTCGCGATGCTATGATCCGTGCGACGTTCCCCCCGAGCATCGTCATGACTCAGTTCGCGCGCTCCAAACTTGCCAGCCTGGCCGAACTTGCCGAACGCATTCCGGATGGTTGCGCGCTTGGATTGGGCGGCGTGTTCCTGCATCGCGGACCGTTTGCGCTCGTGAGGGAGCTCGTCCGGCAGAAGCGGCGCAACCTCGAGATCATCAAGCCTTCGCCCGGCTACGACCTCGATCTTCTTTGCCGATCGCAGGCCGTCGCGCGGGTACGCGCCGGCATCGTTGCGATGGAAGGCACTTTTGGGCTCGCGCCGTGGTATCGCCGCGCGATTGAGCGCAAGGAGGCGCAGCTCGAAGAGCACGCCTGAATGACGCTTGTCGCCGGGCTGCGTGCAGCCGCATACGGAATCCCCTTCCAGCCGGTGGCGGGCGTGCACGGAAGCGACATCGCGCGGCTCAACGGCTGGCGCAAGATCGCGGATCCTTACGGCTCGGGCGCGGAAGTCTATGTCATTCCCCCGATACGGCCCGATGTCGCGGTAATTCACGCCAACGAAATCGATGAGCAGGGCAACGCGCGCGTGCTCGGCTCGCCATTTTGGGACCATCCGCTTACCCGTGCGGCGCGGCGCGTGCTCGTGACAGCCGAAAAGCTGGTGCCGTCCGGCATGCTTGCGGCACAACCGGAGCTGACACTCGTGCCCGGTTTCATGGTGGAGGCCGCCGCGATTGTTCCGGGAGGGGCATGGCCCGGATCGATGCATCCTCTCTATGAGGTCGATTACCCCGCCGTCGAGGCCTACCTCAAGGACGAGGCTGGCGCGCTCGAATCGCACCTTGCCGCCGCCCCTGAATGTCGTGAATCGTGAATGGTGAGTGGTAAACGGCCAGCGATAAGCGGTAAGCAGCGAATGGACGAGATGCGTAACGACGATTCACGTTTCACGTTTTGCGTTTCACGACAATGGACTGGACACCGTTCTCCTACATCGTGATCAACCTGGCGCGGCAGATCCGGCCCGATGAGATCGCGTTCAGCGGCGTGAATTCCACATTGCCGATGCTGGCCTGCCTGCTGGCGAAACGCGCGTATGACTTTCACTTCACGTATATCAACGTGGCGGGCGGTGTCGAGCCAGTGCCCCGGAAGGTCCCGCATTCGAGCAGCGATCCCGCTATCGTCGACGGGTCGCCGGCAATCTTCCCGAACGAGGATTTCTACGATCTGTGCGCGCGCGGCGGCATCGATCTCGTGTATCTGGGCTGCGCGCAGGTCGATGCCGAGGGCCGGACCAACGTATCAGTGATCGGGCCCTGGGACCATCCAAAGGTACGGCTGCCCGGCGGTGGCGGTGCAGCGGTCATGATGCCGACCGCGAAGCGGGTTACGACGTGGCGCACCGAGCATTCCAGACGCGCGCTGGTCGAGAAGCTCGATTTCGTCACTGCCGCCGGCAACCTGCAGACGGTCGTGACGCCCATCGCCGTATTCCAGAAACGCGGGGGGCGGCTCGCGCTCGAGTCGTGGAACGCGGAGGTTAACCGCGATGAAGTCGTCCAGCGCACGGGCTTTGTGTTCGACACCACAGCGGCATCGCCCACGCCGCCGCCGACGCCGCGCGAGCAGGCTGCGCTTGCGGAGCTCGACCCGCACGGCCTGTTCGCCGCGGAGGTCAATTCCTGATTATCGCCGCCGATCGCTTCGGCCCCGCCCGCCGTGCGCGAATTTTTTGACGTGGATCAAGGCCCCTGGCAGAAGCGGTCGTAGCATGGAGCCGCCCCTGGCAAATTGTCCGGGCACATGACGCGTACAGGCTGGAGGAGCTGAATATGAAGATCTGGTGGCAAAGCAGCACGCCGATTCACCGGCTGCACGATTATCGTTCCACGCTCGCCGAGCATCTGAACAGCGTGAAGCGGCCCGAGACCGAAATCGACATCAACGGCGTCGACGACGGGTCGATGGACCTGCACTATAACGCTGTTGTGGCCGTCAACAGCTACGGCCCCGGTGGCGTTCTGAACAAGATCATCCAGGCCGCCGATCAGGGCTACGACGCGGTCGCGATCGGCTGCTTTCTCGACCCGGCCATGCAGGAGGCGCGCGAGGTTGTGCCGATCCCCGTGCTCGGCCTGGGCGAGGCTTCCATGCTGATGGCCTGCATGTACGGCCACCGGTTTTCGGGGGTCGCTTTCCACAACAAGCAGGCGCAGTACTATGACCGCAAGGCGTTCGAATACGGACTGACCGCCCGCCATATACCGTTCGGAAATCTCGGCATCGATTTCAATCAGGTGCAAACGGCCTTCACCAGCCCGGAGACGATGACGGGCACGTTCATCAGCGAGTCGCGCCGCCTTGCCGCCCAGGGCGCCGAGGTCATTCTCGCCGCGTGCGCGACGGTCAACGCCATTATTCGCCGGGAAAAGATTCACGAGGTTGACGGTGCACTGGTGATGGACTGCAACGCGGTCCTCATCAAGCTCACGGAAGCGATGGCGGAGCTCTCCCAGAGCGCGGGATTACGCGCCAGCCAGAGGCTGCTCTACCAGCGGCCAGACCGGCGCTCGCTCGGCGAATGGATGAAGATCTACGGCTTCAGGTCCAGCGCTCAGCTGAGACCGTAAGTCCGGATGGTCAGGGCGCATCGCGACTGGCAAAATAGACCCAAGCAGCTGCGCCGTTCGACATCGGACGCAGCCTGGGCGGCGCGCTGATCGCGCAACGCCCTCGCAGCGCCGCATTTACTGGGAGGCTTCTTGAAACCGTTTCGCACCGCTTTGTTCGCGCCCGGCAGCAAGGAACGAGTCATGGCGAAGGCCGCGGAAAGCGGCGCGGATGCCGTCATATTCGATCTGGAGGACTCGGTCCCGATCTCAGCCAAAGCGGAGGCGCGCGGCCTCGTCGCGCAAGCGATCGACAAGACCGCCGCGATGCCGGCCGGAGCACGGCCCGTTGTAACGGTTCGGACGAACGCGGTTGCCACCGGGCTGCTTGCAGATGATCTCGCTGCGATCGTGCGTCCGGGGCTCGATGCGGTGTTCCTCCCGAAGGCCGAGCACGTCGAGGAATTGCAGCAGACCGCGGCACTGCTCGACCGGCAGGAAGCGGCCGCTGGAATGAAACAGGGCACCGTGGAAATCGTCATCATGTTCGAAAGCGCGCTTGGCGTGCACCGCTGCCTCGACCTGATCAAGGCCTCGCCGCGCGTCACCGCGACCTGCTTCGGGAGCGCCCGCGACGGCGATCTGCAAACGGACCTCGGCTGCAACTGGTCGATCGAGGGCACGGAGCTGCTCTACGCTCGCTCCAAAGTGCTGCTCGAGACGCGCGCGGCCGGCAATGTGTTCCCGTTCGATGGTGTCTTCAGCGACCTCAACGACGAACAAGGCCTGGTCCGCGACTCGACGCTTTCCGCTCGACTGGGCTACGTCGGCCGCACCGTGATCCATCCCAAACAGATCGCCCCGGTGCGACAAGCCTATGCGGTGCCGGCGGCGGAAGTCGCTTACTACGAGCGAGTCGTGCGCGAGTTCGAGGCCGTCGAAAAGAGCGGCGCCGCCGCCGCCATAACCGTGGAAGGGAAACTCGTTGATTACGCCATGTACCAGCGTGCGAAGCGCGTGCTCGCCTACGCCGGGCTCGATCGAAAATAGGCGGCTCGAATAAACCGTCGCTGGCGGCCAGAACCTACAAGCGCGAATGAGCCATTCTGCTAACAGTTTTCGAAGCGTTGATCTGATTGCTGTTCACCGGCATTCACCGGCGCTCATCGGCGGTTTCAGTCCGCTTTCTGGATAGCATTCAGGCATGGATTTCTCGTTCACATCGGACCAGGAGAATCTTCGGACGCATTTGCAGGAGCTGCTCGGCGCGGTCTGCCCGCCCGAATACGCCGAGCGCTGCGACCAGGAAGCGCGGCCGCCGCGCGAGGCCTATGACGCGCTCGGCAAGCACGGCTGGCTGGGTCTCAACATCCCCACGGAGCACGGCGGCAGCGGCGGTTCCGCGATCGAGCTCGCGATTCTGCTCGAGGAGTGCGGCCGTCACTTCGAGGAACTCGGGATGTGGGTATTCCGGACGATGACTTATGGCGGTTACGCGGTGGCGCGGCATGGCACCGCAGAACAAAAGACCAACCTGCTGCCCAGGGTGGCCCGCGGCGAGCTATCGTTCTGCTTCGCGCTGACCGAACCGCATTCGGGATCCGATGCGGCCGCGCTCACCACGCGCGCAACGCCTCGCGAGGGCGGTTTCGCCATCAACGGCCAGAAGGTCTTCACCTCCGGCATGGACATCAGCGACTATTGCCTGCTCGTCACCCGCACTTCGACCAGCGAGAAGAAGCAGGCCGGCATTACCAACTTCCTGGTCGACACCAAACTGCCCGGCATCGATGTGCGCAAGATTGCGACCCTGGGGCAGCGTGCAATCGGCACGACCCAGGTCTTCTACAACGACGTGACCGTGCCAGCCTCCGCGGTGCTGGGTGAAATTGACCGCGGGTGGGAGGCAGTCGACGCCTACCTGTGGTACGAGCGGCTGTGTCTCTCTGCTGCGCGCACCGGCGCCGCTACCGCCGCATTCGACTACGCGCTGGACTATGCGAAGAACCGCGAGCAGTTCGGGCGGCCCATCGGAAAATTCCAGGCGATCGCGCACAAGCTGGCGGACATGAGAGTCATGCTCGACCTGAGCCGCATGCTTACCTATCGTTTCGCCTGGCTCCTTGACCAAGGCAAGGCAACGCGGCATGACGCCGCGGTACTCAAGCTCTATACCAGCGAGTCCTACAAGGCGGTTTCCGACATGGGTCTGCAGATCCTCGGCGGCTATGGCTATTGCATGGAATACCCGATGCAGCGTTTCTTTCGCGACTCGCGGCTCGCGGTGATCGGCGCCGGCACCTCGGAGATCCAGCGCAACATCATCGCCCGCGGCCTCGGGCTTTAATTCAGCCGCAGATGAACGCAGATACACGCCGATGCGTTTCAGGTTTAAGGTTGCAGGTCTAAGGTTTATCGGCCAGGCGCGTGGTCGCCGACGCCAGACTTGAAACTCTAGACTTAAGACGTGAAACTCGAAACCGCCATCCGCTGGTCACCGGTCACGGGTCACTGAACTGTCAGCCACGACAATGAGTGCAGAAGGATCCTATCCACTGCGGGGCGTTCGGATTCTGGAGCTGGGCCAGATCATCGCCGGCACCTACGGCTCCCAGGTGCTGTCTGATCTCGGCGCCGAGGTGATCAAGATCGAGGCGCCCGAGGGCGACCTCGGGCGCAACCCGTCAGTCGCGCCGTACCGTGGCGCGAGCGGGCTGTTCCTCACGTTCAACCGCAACAAGAAGAGCCTCGTCATCAACCTCAAGACGGACGCGGGTCGAGAGGTCTTCTACGAACTGGTGAAGATTTCCGATGTGGTCGTGGACAATTTCCGGCCCGGCGTGCTCGAGCGCCTGCAGGCCGATTACGCCACGCTCAACCGCATCAATCCGCGCATCGTGCACTGCTCGGTCACCGGCTTCGGCACGGCCGGCGCATACAAGAACTACCCCGCGCTCGACATCATCATCCAGGCGATCAGCGGCCACATGGCGATCACCGGCGAGCCGGGACGCCCGCCGGCACGCATCGGCGTGCCGCTCGCGGACCTGAGCGGCGGCATCTTCTCGTGCAAGGGAATCCTCGCCGCCCTCTTTGCCCGCGAGCGCACCGGTCGGGGCGCGCGCGTCGAGATCTCCATGTTCGATGCCATGCTGAACCTGCTGAGCTACATGGGCACGATGTGGCTCACCAACGGCGAGCTGCCGCAGCCGCCGGGTTCGGGTCACGATTACACGGTGCCGTGGCAGGCGTTCTCTGCAAAGGACGGCTATGTCGTCGTCGCAACCCGCGAGGAAACGTTTTGGCGGGCATTGTGCGAGCTGCTCGAGGACCCGGAACTGGCCGACGACCCGCGCTTCGACACCAATGCAAACCGCGTCAAGCACAAGGACGTGCTGGTGCCGCACCTGGAAGGCATTTTCCGCACGCGAACCGTCGCGGACTGGCTCGAGCGCCTGCGTGCTGCCGGGGTGCCGGCCGCGCCCGTCAATCATTTCGACCGCGCTTTCGCGGAGCCGCCGGTGGCGGAGCGTGAAATGATCGTCGAATACGATCATCCCGACGTCGGCACGGTGCGGCTCCCAGGAAACCCGATCAAGGTCGCGGGGATGTCAGGCACCATTTCGAATCCAGCGCCAAGGCTCGGCGAGCACACCGATGCGCTACTGCGCGAGCTGCTGTCGCTCACCCCTGAACGCATCGCCGAGCTGCGACAGCAAGGCGCCATCAAATAGCGCTGATCAATTCCGTGAATCGTAAATCGCAAATCGAAGCGCGCCGGCCACGGAACTAGACAGAATTACACGGATAAAGACGCGAATAGCGCTGGAGTGAACAAGCTATTTCCGTGTGCCTCCGTGGTTATAGGGGTTCCGATTCACGATTCACGATTTACGAAGAACCAAGGAGGAGCAGCAATGAGGGGCATGTATTGGGAAGAGTGGGACATCGGCGCGGAGTTCGAGAGCCCCGCCCGGACCGTGACCGAGGCCGACATCGTGGCATTCGCGGGTTTGTCGGGCGATTACAATCCGCTGCATATCAACGAGGAGCATTGCAAGAAGACGATTTTCGGCAGCCGCATTGCCCACGGACCGCTCGTCTATGCGATCGCGGCCGGGCTGTTGTTCCAGCTCCATCTCTACGACGACACCCTGATCGCCTTCCTGGGGTTCGAGAACCTCAAGTTCACCAAGCCGGTCAAGCCGGGGGACACGATTCATGCCCGGATCAAGGTGCTCGAAAAACGCGAGACCTCGAATGCGGACCGCGGCGTGATGAAGCGCCAGTTACAGGTCCTGAACCAGCGCGGCGAAGTCGTCCAGGAAGGAATTCAGGCTTTCCTCCTCAAGCGAAAGCCCGCCTAGCGCGCTACACTTTTGCGCGAACTGGCGTGCGCCGTTGGAACTCGCCGTAAACCGCTCTCGCGGAATGGCGCCCCGGCGCGCCGGAAAGGACCTAAATGCAACTCGGTTTTGTTGGCCTTGGCGCGATGGGCGCGGGCATCGTTACGCGCCTGATGGCTGCCGGCCACCAGGTGACCGGCTGGAACCGCAGCCCCGATAAGGCAGCGCCACTCGTCCGGGCCGGAATGCACTGGGCCGACAGCCCACGCGCGGCAGCCAGTAAATCGGAAATCGTCTTTTCCATCGTGACCGACGCGGCCGCGGTCCGCGCGGTCGCGCTCGGCGGCGACGGGATTCTCGCGGGACTCCGCAGAGAGGGCATTTACCTCGACATGAGCACGATCGCGCCCGACAGGAGCCGTGACGTCGCTGCCGAGTTTGCAAACGCCGGCCGCATCATGCTCGATGCGCCGATCTCCGGCAGCCCGGTGACGCTGTCGCAGGGCAAGGCTTCGATTATGGTTGGCGGCGACAGGGCCGCGTTCGAGCGGGCAAAGCCCGTGCTGCTCTCGATCGGGGCGAGCGCGACCTACATCGGCGAGAGCGGGCTCGCAGCGCAGATGAAGCTCGCCGTCAATCTCCTGCTAATGGTCGAGGTCATCGCCTTCTGCGAAGGGGTCGCCATGGCGGAGAAAGGCGGCGTCTCGCGCGAGGTCGCCCTCGAGGCAATGCTGAACAGCGTTGCCGCATCGCCGGTGCTGGGCTATCGCGGCCCGTTCATACTCGAGGGGAAGATGCCCGAAGTGCCGCTTGCCGACGTCAATCTGCAGCAGAAGGACATGCTGCTGGTGCTGGAACTCGCTCGCCGGCTGGGCACCCCTGCCCCCCTCGCTGCCGCGGCGAATGAGATGATGAACGCCTGCCGGGGAATGGGACTCGATCACAACGACTTCGTGATCGCTCACGAGGCGTATCGCCGTCTGGGAGGGCAATCGAAATGAAACCCGATGCAAATACCGTGTTGAAACCTTTCCGCACCAGTCTCAAGGACGTACCCAAGGTCGCCGGGCTGAAGAAAAAGGACGGCTGGGTCAACATGCAGGTCCAGTTCCTCATCGACCGGCAGACCGCCAATTCCGACAAGCTGCTGGTGGGTTGGACCGTGCTGCCTCCCGGCGCGGAACATGACCGGCACCGTCATTTCAATTGCGACGAGTTCTGGATCGTCATCAAGGGACGCGGAGTCATGTACACGGAAGACGGAGAGGCGGAATCGAGCGAGGGCGATGTGGTGTTCACACCGCGCGGCCATTGGCATGGATTCAAGAACACCTCGAACGAGGATGTTGTTCTGGTCTGGGGCTGGAGCGGCGCGGGCTCACTCGAGGCGGCGGGCTACGAGTCGGTCGAAGGCGGACGCACGCACTGAGCCACCGCAAGGTTAACGGGATGAGCGCCGCGTCGATTGATCCGCGTATCGCGAATGGCATGTGCGCGCAGCTGGCGCTGCGCGCGCAGCGCATCGCCGCCGGCGAAAAATCCCTCGGCTGGAAAGTCGGATTCGGCGCGCCAGCTGCGATGCAAAAACTGGGGATCGACGCGCCACTGGTGGGTTTTCTACTGCAAAGCGCCCTGGTGCGTTCTGGCGCATCCATCCCCGTCGGGCACTGGGCCAAACCGGTGGCGGAAGCCGAAATCGCCGTTCACATGGGCGCGGACCTCCCCGGTGGCGGCGGGCGCGATGCAGCCGTTGCGGCGATCGCCGGCCTGGGCCCCGCGATCGAAATCGCCGATCTCGAGTTTCCGCCCGACGACGTGCAGAAGATACTGGCTGCGGACATCTACCAGCGCCACGTAATCGTCGGCCCGCGCGACCCCTCACGGGCAGGCTGCAGGCTGGACGGCCTGACTTGCCGCGTGTCGCGAGGCGGACACGAAGTCGCCCGCACCACCGACCCGCAGGCACTTACCGGAGAACTCATCGGTATCGTGCGGCACGTGGCCGACGTGCTGGCGGCGTTTGACGAGCGCCTTCGCGCCGGCGATATCATCATCACGGGCTCGATTACGCCACCGCTTTGGGTCGAGACCGGCGACCGGATCCTGTTCACGCTCGAGCCGGTCGGCTCGCTCTCTGTCGCGTTCACCGCCTGATGGCCGCAGCCGAAAGGGATAACCGAAGACGTAGGGATGAATCGAGATGTTGCACACGAGCAGACGCCTCGCGCTCTGCTCGACCATCTCCTCGAACTGGTCTACCAGCATGTCGCAGAATTCACGGCCCGTGTGCTGCCGCTGAATGACTTGCGATGAATCGTTGAGCTCAACCGGGTACGGCACGGACAGGATCGGGCCGGAGCGCGCGCATGCAGATCGGCTGGTCATCGTGCGGCCAGTCCACGATGTAGGCGTAACCCGCCTCTCTGGACAAGTCCGGCGTCCAGGGATTCTCGTAGGCACCGGCGCTCATCCATCCCTTGGTATGGTTTTCCTTAGTCCCGCGCGAAGGTTTCGGTTACCTTGCGAATCACGCGCGCTTCGTCGGCCTCCCAGCGAAAATCGTGCAAATTTTCCGAGTTCGCGCGGCCGTGCCCCACGATTTCGTCGCCCCGCCGCCGTATGCGTTCCATGATCTGCGGCGCGTGCTCGTCGGGCAGGCTGTTCGCGTTGTGGGCAAGCCGCATGCCCAGTTCCTCTGCAAGATCGAACAGCCGCCAAATGCCACCGGTTGCCATAGTCGCGCCAGAGATAGTTGCGCTGCGTCTGCGGCTCGCCATGCTTGGCACGATCGCGCCCGCGCCCCTTGCCGGGAGTGAATACCTCGACATTGGTCGTGATGCAGAACGCGAGCCGCTTGCCCCCGGCCAGCTGTGATCCATGCGTTCGGCAAGAGGAGAATAATCGTAGCGGAAATGCCACGGTACAAGTTGGGAGACCGATTCGGTTCTTCTGGCGAGCACGCCGCCCGCAGGTTGAGCGGAGGATGAACTTACCATACACTCGCAGCGCCCCATGATGAACGCCGCATCCATTCCCGAGCTGGTCCTCGCCGCTGCGCGCGACCCAGCGATCCGTACCCGGCAGGCATTGTGGACCGACGAACGTTGCCTCGACTACGCGCAGCTGGAGGAAGATATCGCGCGCGTGGCGGGCCTGCTGCTCGCCTCCGGGCTGAAACGCGGCGAGCGGGTCGGCCTGCTCGCCGGCCGGACGGCCGCGGCGGCTTCCGCGGTGCTCGGGGTCATGGCCGCGGGGGGAGCGGTTTGCGTGCTCGACGAGCGGCTCGCGGCTGCAGAGCTCGGGGCACGGCTGCAGAGCGCCGGCATCGGGCGGATCCTTGCAGACGCGACGCACTTTCCGCTCGCTGCCGCGGCGAACCCTCGCGCGATATTGCGGCTGGAGGATGCCGCACAGGCGAAGCCCCGCCTCATCGAGGACCTCCGCCCCGAGGATGACGCGCTGCTCGTGCTGACCTCGGGCAGCACGGGCCATCCCAAGGCGGTGCTGCTAACGCACGGCAACCTGCTGTCCAATGCCCGCGGCATCGTCGAGCGCACGGCCATCACCCCTGCTGACCGGGTGCTGCACAACATGCCCATGCATCACACCAACGGCGTCAACAATCAGCTCATCGTGCCGTGGTCGTGCGGGGCATCGGTCGTCGTGCTTGGGCATTTCCGCGCCGAAACCTTTTTCGCGGAGATCATCCGGCATCGGCCAACCTACTTTACCGGCGTGCCGACGCATTACGCGCGGCTGCTCTCCTTCACGCCGCCGCCCGGCTCACTCTCGAGCCTGCGCTTTGCACGCGGCGGCGCGGCGCCCCTCAACGCGGAACTCCATCGCAAGATCGAAGCCCACCTCGGGGTGCCGCTCGTGATGTCGTACGGGCTCTCGGAGGCCACCTGCACCTGCACCATGAACCCGCCCGCCGCGCGCAAGGTCGGCACGGTAGGCACCGCGCTCTACGGACAGCGTGTCACCATCTTCGCTCCGGGGACGGAACACGAATTGGCGCCGGACACCGAGGGCGAGATCTGTATCGCGGGGCCCTCGGTCATGAAGGGCTACGTTCCAGCCAACGCCCAGGCCGACGGCCCCAGCGTACGGCACGGCTGGCTGCGCACGGGCGACCTGGGCCAGCTCGATGCCGAGGGATATCTGACGGTCACGGGAAGACTGAAAGACATCATCATCCGCGGCGGCGAAAATCTTTCACCCGGCCGGATCGAGGAGGCGCTCACGGCGCACCCTGCGGTTCGCGCCTGCTGCGTGGTGGGCGCGCCGGACCCCGACCTTGGTGAAGTAGCAGTGGCTTACGTTACCATCCACAAGGGGCAGAATGTTCCGGAGCGTGATCTGAAGGATGCGGTCGCATCCCGGCTCCCCAACTCCTGGGTGCCGGCCCGCGTCACGATTCTCGACGCATTGCCGGAAAACCGCGTGGGTAAGATCGACCGGCAGGCGCTCAAGAAAATTGCCGCAGGAGCTTAAGAGCCCGGCAGAACCGCGCGGCGTGGCAAGCCGGACGCGGGGCATCTGTAGAGCGCCTTCATGACTGACGAGGAGAATATGAGCAATAGCCTGCCCGCAACGATGAAGGTCGTCGCAGCCGCAACCCCCGGCGGCCCCGAGGCGCTGCAGCCCGGTGAACGCCCCTTGCCCAACCTCGAGCCCGGCGACGTCCTGGTCAAGGTTGCCGCTGCCGGGGTCAACGGCCCGGACCTGTGGCAACGCAAAGGCGTCTACCCGGCGCCCGCAGGAGCCAGCGATCTGCTGGGACTCGAAATCTCCGGCGAGGTCGTGGCGCTGGGCAGTCAGGCCGCGCGTTGGAACGTCGGCGACAAGGTTGCCGCCCTTACCAACGGCGGTGGCTACGCGGAGTATTGCGCCGTCGACGCCCGTCACTGCCTGCCGATTCCGGAAACGGTCGGTCTGCAGGATGCCGGCGGACTGCCGGAGACGTTCTTCACAGTGTGGAGCAATATCTTCATGGGCGTCGGCCTCGCCAGCGACGAAACGCTGCTCGTGCACGGCGGCGCCGGCGGCATTGGCACGACCGCCATCCAGCTGGGCAAGGCATTCGGGGCGAGAGTAATCGCCACCGACAGCCCCGAGGAACGCTGCCGGATCTGCCACGATCTGGGCGCCGATCGGGTCGTGGACTACCAGCGCGAGGACTTCGTGGAAGTCGTGCGCAACGAGGGCGGCGCCAACGTCATTCTCGATATCGTGGGCGGCCCGAACATTGAGCGCAATTTCAAGGCAGCCAGCCATGATGCGCGCATCGTTCAGCTCGCCTTCGCCCTGGGCTCGAAGGTGGAGATCAACCTGATGCCGGTGATGCTCAAGCGTCTCGTCTACACCGGCTCGACGCTGCGCAGCCGTCCTGCCGCATTCAAGGCCAAAATCGCACAGGAGCTCGAGGCGAAGGTGTGGCCGCACATCGCGAGCGGGCGCATCCGCGTGGTGACGCGCCAGACTTTTCCGCTTGCCGAGGCGGCCAAGGCGCACGCGCTGATGGAATCGAGCCAGCATATCGGCAAGATACTGCTGACCGTTGCCTGATCATTAACCACGGAAGCACACGGAAAAGGGTCGTAGTGCTGCCGCGAGAATGTCTTGTCGCTGGTGCCAGTGACCGGTCACCCGTCATGAGCCACGCTTCCAGCTAGATAAGCCGCAGCTGCGGATCTGAATTTTCTTCGTTCTCTTCCTGCGCGGGCGGGCGCCTGCGTAGCATCGAAATGTCGCCTTCGGCCGCGATCGCACGCGCGTGGTTGATGTTCTTTTCGAGCTCGTCGAAGTAGAGATTCTGCCCGCCAAAGTGCTTTTCTATGTAGTTGTAGCAACCGCCCAAATCCTGCCGCAGGCGCCTGCTCGCGCCCTGGTAGAAGAGCGGCGTCTTGAAGATCAGTTCGGCGGCTGAAGCAAACAAGACCTGCTCGGACCCGTCCGGTCCGCGCTTGCGTGCAATACCGCCGAGAACGAATTCGGGATAGAGCCGGTCGTAGCACTTCTCGAGGTAGCAGCGATCGGCCATCTGGGCGAGGATATCGGCGCTGCCCAGGAGATTGCCAATGAGCCGGAACTCGGGACCCGGCACGCGGATCTTGTCCACCGCCACCTCATACCCCGTGAAATGGATCGTCCTGGCTGCCGCACGCGCGAGGTCCGCCATGCCGATCTTCGGCATGTATTCCTCGAGAAAACGCGCGCCGCGCGAGACATGGATTGCGGTGTATTCAGCGCCGTTCCCGTGCTTGGTGTCCTTGCGATGCCGGATGTAGCCGCAATCGTGATAGAGCGCGGTGATGACGCCGAACCGGAACAGCCGTTCGCTGACCGAATTCGCCCTGGTGCTGCGCACGCAGCCGTCCAGCAGCCGGGCCATGGCCAGCGTGACATCCAGCACATGCTGCAGGTCGTGGTAATCCGTCTCGCACTCATGGAATCCGTTGTACTTCCCCTGATAGAGGAGGCCCAGGTCGGAAAAGGCCTGGCCGAGATTCCCGGGTGCGTCTTTCTGGTAGAGATCCTGGTAGATGTCCCGGACCGTGTCGGAGACGTCCGCCGGACTGGTGGTATCGACGCTATTGGTGACGTCGTACTCGTTGCGCCGGTCACTCATCAATGACTTTCGGCATACAAAACACCATGTACGATAGAGATTTAGCGCACTATTAGACTATAATGCGCCGATTGCAGCAGTGACCGATATCACGCAGGATTCGAAAGAGATCGCGTTGAGCAGCGCACCGTCAACTAGGTCCACTGCGGTCACCAGAAAGTGTGTCGCGATGCGCAACTGTGGCCCCTGACATTGCGCGAACTTAAAGTAAGCGAAAAAATCGCGAGTTATGCATCCACAAACCGTGTTCACCAAGACGTCCAAGGGCGTCCTGGAAGTCAAGAACAAGACGATCAAGCTGCCGCGCGAGCTTGGGGTCGTGTTTCTGGCCGTTGACGGCAAGTCCACGTTTTCCGATCTCGTCGGAAAATCGGGGATTCCGGCGAACAAGCTCGAGGAAGCGGTCAACAAGCTCGTCGCTGACGGCTATATCAGGATCTTTTCCTCCCCGGTTCGCACCCGGGACACGCCGACCCAGCCCAAGATGACCGTTGCCAGCGCTCCCGCCTCCCCGCCTCCGGCGAGGGACGAGGGCGAGGACCTGGACTTTACCTCGCCGAGCGCGATGGCAAAGCTCAATGCCGAAGCCGAGCAGCGGTCGAAGGCGGAGGCGCAGGCGAAAGCCAGAGCCCAGGCCGCCGCGCGGGCTGCCGCGGAAGCGAAAGTCCGCCAGGAGGCTGAAGCGCGCGCTCGGGCGATGGCAGAAGCCAAAGCCAAGGCTGAAACCGAGGCAAAGCTCAAAGCGCAAGCAGCGGCGAAAGCCGCCTCTGAAGCGCGGACAAAAGCAGAGGCCGAGGCAACAGCCGCGGCAGACGCCAAGGCCCGCGCGGAAGCCGAAGCCAGGGTGAAGGCCGCGATGGCAGAGAAGGCGCGCGCCGACGCCGAAGCCAAGGCGCGTGCAGAAGCCGAAATGCGCGCCAAGGCGGATGCCGAGCAACGGGCCGCTTCGGAAGCCAAGGCGCGTGCAGAAGCCGAGGAGCGGGCACGCGCTGAGGAAGAGGCGCAGGCAGTAGCCGCCGCCGAGACCAAGGCGAAGACCGCGGTCGAGGCCCAGCTCAAAGCGCTCCAGGACGCGCTCGCCAAAGCGGAAAAACGCGCCAAGGAAGAGGCCGAGCAGCGCATAAAAGTCGAAGCCGAAACCAAGGAGCGGGAGGAGCGCGAACGCAAGGCGCGTGAAGAAGCCGAGGCGCGCGCCAAGGCTGCGGAAGACGCGGTAGTAGAAGCGCGAGCGATGGCGGAAGCCGCTGCGCGGGCGAGGCACGAGGCCGAGATGCAGGCGGCGATGAAATCCGTCGGCGGAGATGCCGAGGCTCAGGCGCGCGTGGAAACCGCCATGAAAGCGCTCGAGGAGGCCAAGGCCAAGGCAGTCGCGGAAAGCAAGGCGCGCGAAGAAGCCGAGCGGCGGGCGCGTGAAGAAGCCGAGGCGCGTCAGCGCGAAGAGGAGGAATACCGGGCGCGCGAGGAACGCGAACGCCAGGGACGCGAAGAAGCCGACCGGCGTGCGAAGGCACAGCTGAAGGACCTGCAGGAGCAGGCGCAGCGCGCGCGCGAGGAAGCCCTGGCGAGATCGGAGTCAGAGCGGCGCGTGCGCGAGGAGGCGGAATCCAAGCTTGCAGCCGAACGCCGCGCCCGCGAAGAAGTCGAGGCCAAGGCCGAAACCGAACGCAAGACCCGCGAAGAGGCGCTCGAAAAAGCCAAGGCAGAAGCAGAAACGCGCGCCCGGGCGGAAGTCCAGGAGATGATCGAGCAGGAGCGCAAGGCGCGCGAAGAGGCCGAAGCAAAGGTCGCCGCGGAGCGCCAGGCACGCGAAGAAACCGAGCGCAGGGTACAGGCCGAGCTCGCCGCGAAGGCTGCTGCCGAAAAGAAAGCGCTGGAAGAGGCGTTGCACCAGGCAGAGGTTGCGCGGAAGGCGCGCGAGGACGCCGACCGCCAGGCGCGCGAGACCGACGAATCGAACCGCGGTCGCCAGCAGCGCATGGAAGCAGAAGCGATCGCGCGCAGGGCGGAGCAGGCAATGGCCCAGGCGCGGGCGATCGCCGATGCGGCAGCGCAGGCCAAGGCCGAGGCCGAAGCAAAAGCCGAAATGGAACGCCGGGCCCGCGCGGATGCCGAGGACCGCGCCAAGGCAGAAGCTGTATCGCGCGTCATGCACGAGCGCGAGCTGCGCGAGAAAGCGCAGGAGGAAATTTCTGCGCGGGTCGCGGCCGAGCTCAAAGCGCGCGAGGTTGCGGAGATGGAGGCCGATGCGCGATACCGCAAGGACGCCGCCGCGCGCGCCAAAGCGTCAGCCACGGAGCGCAAGAAACGGCAAAAGGAAGAACGCGAGGTCGAAGTCCTTCACGTTCGCGCACCGGGGAAGAAGATCAACTGGCTTAAGGTAAGCGGCATCGGTCTTCTCGTACTGATCGTCGGTTTCCTGGGGCTGGTGCACCTTCTGCCGCTGACGGTGTATGTGCCCGCCGTCCAAAACGCCCTCTCGGCGCGTCTGGGCATGCCGGTCAAGGTCGGCGAAGTGCGATATGCGCTCGTCCCGTCGCCGCTTCTGACGCTGGAACGGATCGCCATCGGCCAACTGGAGGAAATGAAGATCGGCACAATCGAAGTCAGCGCGTCGCCGATGCAGTTGCTTGGCGGGCCCGCCACTTTCGACGAAGTCGATCTGATCGGCGTGTCAGCGGACCAGAAATCCCTCCATCTCCTGCCGGGCTGGGTCAAGCCCCCGGCCGGAGGAAAGTCATTCACCGTGCGCCGCCTGAAGCTTCGCGCCGTTAAGATCGCGTTCCGCGGCATTGATATCCCTGGTTTCAATGCGAATCTGCTCCTTGAGCCGGACGGCACTGTGAAGCGGGCGTCGCTTTTCGACGGCAGGCTCAGCATTGAGCTGATCCCGAAGGGCAGAACGCTGGAAGCCGAATTCCGGGCTGGCAGCTGGGAGCCCCCATTCGGACCCGCCATTCCGTTCGATGACCTGGCGGCAACGGCTGTCATCGAAGGTCGCCAAGCCCGCATCAGCAAGATTGAGGCCAGAATGGGCCGCGGCACCTTGAAGGGATCCGCTACGGCAGCCTGGGAACGCGGATTCCGGCTCGAAGGCGATTTCAACCTGTCAAACGGGGAATTGAAGGATTTGCTTCGCGTCTTCACCAACGTTTTCACGGCGAACGGTAGCTTGAACCTGAACGGGACCTACGCCCTCCAGAGCGAAACCATCGAAGGCCTGTTCGACAACCCGCGTGTGCAGGCAACCTTCAACATCGAGAACGGCGTGCTCAACAACGTGGACGTCGTGCGCGCCGTTCAGTCCCCGCTGACTGATGGCATCCGGGGAGGCAAGACCCTGTTCAACGAGCTTTCCGGCACGCTCCAGGTAGCCGGTCCCCGATACGCCTACCAGCACCTGCGGCTGGGTTCAGGCCCCATGCGGGCAAACGGCGAGGTCACGATCAACCCGGGGGGTGAGCTCACCGGACGCATCAGGGCCGAAGTGGGCACCGGAGCACTCATCGTCGGTCGCGGCAATCTCGCGGTACGCGGTGATATCAGGACACCCGTGCTGCTACCATAGGGGCGTCCAGGGAAAAGACGAAGCATCAGCTGCAGACCCAAGCCGAAAAAAAAGCCCGCGCAAGCGGGCTTTTTTGTCATGGCGACGCCTCTATCGCGCCTGTGCCCTCAACGCCGCAATGCGCTCGTCAAGGGGCGGATGGGACATGAAAAGATGCTTGATGCCCTTCGCGACACCGCCCGAGACGCCAAAGGCCGCAATCTGATCGGGTAGCTGCGCCGGCTGTTCATGATTCAGCTTGAGGCGCTCGAGCGCGGCGATCATCTTCTGGCGGCCAGCGAGTGATGCACCGCCCGCGTCCGCGCGGAACTCGCGCTGGCGAGAGAACCACATAACGATTATGGAGGCGAGAATCCCGAGGATGAACTGCGCGATGATCGCGGTAATCCAGAATGCCGGGCCATGACCGCGCTCGACTTTGAATACGACACGGTCGACCACATGGCCGATCACGCGCGACAGGAAGATAACGAAGGTGTTGACCACGCCCTGAATCAACGCCAGCGTCACCATGTCGCCGTTCGCGACGTGGCTTACTTCATGGCCAATGACGGCCTCGGCCTCGTCCTGCGTCATGTTCTGCAGCAATCCCGTGCTCACCGCAACCAATGAGCTGTTGCGGTTCCAGCCCGTCGCAAAAGCGTTGATCTCTGGAGCCTCGTAGACCGCCACCTCCGGCATACCGATCCCCGCCTGGTCGGCGTGGCGCTTGACCGTGTCGAAAAGCCAGCGCTCAGTGGTGTTCGTGGGCGTCTCAATGACATGCGCCCCGGTCATCCTCTTTGCCGACCACTTCGAGATCAGGAGCGAGATAAACGAGCCGCCGAAGCCAATCACCGCCGCCATCACCAGGAGCGCGTTCAAATCGAGGCCCACTCCCTCCCGGTCGAGGATGCCTTCGATCCCCAGCAGCCGCATCGTGATGGACAGCACCAACAACACGGCGATGTTGGTGCCTAGGAACAACAGGATTCTTTTCATGGCCGCACGATTCCTATCAGATGGAAACGCTGGTTAGATGGGGGCGGGCCAGCAGGGTTCAATGGCCAGCGCTCGCTTTCATCACATTGAATAATGAAAGGTATTCGTCTTGAACAACCTACGACGGCACACTGCCGCCTGGACGGACCTGCAGCCAGAATGTCACAGGGCCCTCGTTGGTCAGCGTCACCTTCATGTCGGCCCCGAAACGCCCCCAGGCAACGTGGGGATAACACGCTTGCGCGGCGGTCACCAGGAACTCAAAGAGCCTCTGACCGGTTTCGGGCGGCGCAGCGGTCGAGAAGCTCGGCCGCGCCCCTTTGCCGGTATCGGCCGCCAGGGTGAACTGCGGAACCAGCAGCAACCCGCCCCCGATATCGCGCAGCGACCGGTTCATCCTGCCCTCATCGTCCGGGAAAACACGATAGCCCAGCAGCCGCTCGAGCAGCCGGTTTGCCTGAACCGTGCCATCGCCCGCCTCGATACCAACCATCACGAGTGCGCCGCGCTCGATCGCGGCGATGACAACGCCTTCGACCGCGACCTGTGCGTGGCTCACGCGCTGCAGGAGACCAATCATAACGGGCGCGAAACCCTTACCGCGTCGCTGCCTCCGGCAGCCCCAGGAAAAGCCCTGCCGAAAGCTTTATGCTTGCCATATGCCGGACCTCATCACGAGCCTCCCCGTCTGTCATCATAAGGGCACCCCCGCGCATGCGTAAACGACGGCGCCGGCTGATCCTGGCCGCCAGTGGCGCGGCCGTGTTGGGCGGTGCGGCCCTGGTTGGGCGCTACTGGCCGCAACACCGCCTGGTGAACCCCTGCCATGCGGCCCTGCCCGCAGTACTGGCCGAGCACGACGCCGTACGCGCGGCATGGGACGGGATAGATGCCACCCTCGTATGGGACTGCCACGCACACCTCATCGGAAACGGCGACTCCGGCAGCGGCATCTGGCTGAGCCCGGACATGTACAGCCTCGCGCACCCCGTGCAGTTTGCGCAACGCCTGTTCTTCATGAACGCCGGCTGCGCGCACGAATCGACCGGGCGTGTGGACGAGAGCTACATCGAGCGCATGCACAACCTGCTCGACGGCATGCGCCCGGGGTGCAAGCTGGTGCTGTTCGCGTTCGACCGCCATCACGGCACGGACGGAAGGCCGCTGCCGGAGCAGACCGCATTATTCGTCCCGAATGATTACGCGATGGCGGTAGCGCGTCGCCATCCACGTTACTTCGAATGGGCCGCGTCGATCCATCCCTACAGGACAGATTGCGTCCCTGCCCTCGAGCAAGCCCGGGCGGCCGGCGCGCGCGCGGTGAAATGGCTGCCGGCAGCGATGGGCATCGACCCGTCCTCCCCGCGTTGCGACCGGTTCTATGCGGCGTTGGCGCGACTCGATATGCCGCTCATCACACACGGCGGGCTGGAGCGGGCGGTGCATGTCGGCGAGCGCCAGCACCTTGGCAACCCCCTGCTGCTTCGGCGAGCGCTCGAGCACGGCATACGCGTGGTGGTGGCGCATTGCGCGACGGCCGGCGCCGACCGCGATCTCGACCGCGGACCACTCGGTCCCTACCTCGAAAGTTTCACCCTCTTCGAGCGATTGATGGACGATGCCCGCTACGAGCGCAACCTTTTCGGCGATATCTCGGCGGTGACTCAGTCGAACCGCGCTGGCCCGGCCCTTGCGCGCCTGCTCGAGCGTACCGATTGGCACGCGCGGCTTCTCAACGGCTCTGACTACCCTCTTCCCGGCGTCATCCCGCTGTACTCGTTGCAGCAGCTGGTCGAGTTGCGGTTGATCGAACTGAGGCTGGTACCCGCGCTGTCGGCCATCCATGAGCACAATCCCCTCCTTTTTGACTTTGTGCTCAAGCGCCACCTGCGCCATGCCGGCAAGCGTTTTGCGACCAATGTCTTCGAGACGCGCCCGTTCCTCGCGCCGTGAAATACGTCACTTCCGAAGCCGCCCGCGGTCGAGAAACTTGCGGCCCTGGGCGCCGGGGCGTCCACCGCGCGGGACTTTTCGAATAACATAGCGTCAATTGCTCGCGGGCAGGATTCAGCGAACAACCAGAAAGAAAAAAGACATCTCGGCGCAGCCGCCACCGGAGCGCCAGTCTGAACGCCATGCCAACCAAGATCATCTTCCAGCCAGCCCTGACAGCAGAGGAGCTGCGCGGCTTCTCGCGCACGGTGGCCGAGATCGAATGGCTCCTGCTGATTCTGGTGCTGCTATACCAGCTGGCGGCGTCTCCCGATGAGATCACCTCGGCCGCACTGGCCATGGCGATGTTTTTCTTTTCCGCGTTCGTTCTTTCTTTTCACTACGCGAACTTCTACCGGCAGGAAAATCAGTGGAAGCTCGTGATCGAGACCCTGGTCATGACGGTTTTCATCACCTGGGTGCTGCTATATACGGGAGGCGCCACCAGCCCCCTCAACGACCTTTATATCCTGGTCGTCATCGTGAGCGCGCTCACGCTGGGCAAGCTGATAACGCTGCTGCAGCTCGTGCTCATCGCTGGCTGTTATATCTGGCTCGGATATCCACAGCGCAACCTCCTGCTGCTGCCGTTCGGCACGGCGCTGGTCGCGCAGATCACACCCATGCTGCTTGTCGCCTACATCACCACGATGCTCTCGGCGGATATTCGCCGTGCCTATGGGCACATGAAGCTGCTCTCGGAAACAGATGAATTGACCGGTGTGCTCAACATGCGCGCTTTCGGCGCGGTCGCGGAGCGCATTTTCCGGCAAGCTGAGCGTTACGCCAGGCCCTTCAGCGTGCTGATGATCGATTCCGACCATCTCAAATCCGTGAACGACACGCTCGGCCACGAGGCGGGCAATCGCCTGCTCAAACTCACGGTGCAGTGCATCCAGAGCCAGCTGCGCCAGACCGACGTCGTCGCGCGTTATGGCGGCGATGAATTCGTAGTCGTGCTGCCGGAAACGCCGTCCAACGGCGCGGTCGGTGTGGCCGAGCGCATTCGCAAGTCGATTGAATCAAGCCCTCTCACCACCCGCGACAAGAAAGTTGCCTTGACCGTCAGCATTGGCATCGCCGGCTACCCCAACCAGGGGCACGATCTCGACACCGTGGTGGAGCGCGCCGATCACGCGATGTACGCGAGCAAGAACGGCGGCAAGAACCGTATCACGCTCTACTCCGCCTGATCCCCTGAACCCGGTGACCGGTGACTCGAAACGTCAGAACCTGATGTTAACCGGAGACAAACGCGGACACTCTCAGAAATAACGACAACTAAAACCGAGAACGACCATTAAACTGCCGAAAACGTCGAGCGAAACAACCCGCGATTTACGATTTACAGGTCACGGGTCACGGGTCACGGCTTTTAGGGCGAGAGCGGAAATAATCAGTATTGTCGTAGTAGGATCCGGTCTCGTTCTCCGCGCACCAACCCGGCACGCCCAGGATCGGCACTGGCGCGAGACTCTTCGGTGCATTGAACAGATCCGGCGCGCCGATATGGCTTGCAAGCCGGGTATCGAGCTCGGCCAGCTGATCAGCCACGGGCGCGTTCAGAAAATCGGTCTCTACCTCGAAGCAGAGGCCGCGCCCGGTGATCCCAACAAACGGGCGCAGCGCTTTCTCGTAGAGGGCGTGCCCGAACAAGAAGAATCGCATGCTCGCGGCAACCTCCAGCCGCCTACGCCAGAAAAGCTCCTTCCACGCAAACGACCGCAGGAGATCGAGCAGCTCCGGCGAGGCGGCCACAACGACGACACCGCCCTCATCGAACAGGGTCAAGGCGTCCTCGGTTGGCCCGCGGTTGGGCGCCCCGGTCGATGCCCGTTCCTCAAACGCGGCATGATGTCGAGCGTTCAGAGCCGCCTTCGCTCGCGGGAACGTGAGCCAGACCAGAACGTTCAACAGGTCGTGCCAATTCGACTCCCGCACCTGAAGCTCGCCGCAGCAGTAGATCCGCTCCTCGTAACGGAGCCCGGAGCGGCTGGACTTGCCGGGTTGCGGCACGAGGCGCAACGGCGCGCCACTGGCCACGACTACCGGCGGTTGGCGCTGGTCAAGCAGGCGCTGCAGCGCCGGCAGTCCGGGCCATTGATCCGGAAAGGATTGCGGTGCATGTGCGCGCAGCGGTTCGAACATCAGCGAACGCGCCAGGAAATACGGGTCCCACTTCATTTTCTCGAAAGGCTTGAATCGTGAATAGTGACTGGTGAATGGACTAAACCGTTATCACTGCCCGCCCAATCGGGTCCGTCCACTCATTATTCACTATCCACCATTCATACATTTCAATCATTGTAAACTTATACACTTTCCTTCCTGTTACTGAGTCATGGCAGAGCGAATTGAATGCGCCGTCATCGGCGCGGGCGTCGTCGGCCTGGCGATTGCCCGCAAGCTCGCGATGGAAGGGCGCGAGGTCGTTGTGCTCGAGGCCGAGAAGGCCTTCGGCACGCACACCAGCGCGCGCAACTCCGAAGTCATCCATGCCGGCATCTACTACGCGACAGGATCGCTCAAGGCGCGGCTGTGCGTTGCGGGACGGCGCCTTCTCTACCGCTACTGCGAGCAGCATGACATCGGGCACCGCCGCATCGGCAAGCTGATCGTCGCCTCTGACGACACGCAAATCCCGGGGCTGGAGCAATACAAGGCGCAGGCGCAGACAAACGGCGTGTCGGACCTGAAATGGCTCGATGGCAGGGCAGTGCGCGAACTCGAGCCCGAAGTTCGCAGCGTCGCAGGCGTGCTCTCGCCATCAACCGGGGTCGTCGACAGCCACGGATTGATGCTCGCCTATCTGGGAGACGCGGAGCAGCACGGTGCCTCGCTGGCGCTCGAGAGCCCCGTAATAGCCGGCGCGGTCGAAAGCGACGGCGTCCGCCTTGACGTCGGCGGCGCGGAACCCATGTCGCTGAAATGCCAGACCGTAATCAACAGTGCCGGCCTGAACGCACAGGCCGTGGCGCGATCGCTCGCCGGCGTGCCCCCGGACACAATCCCGCCCTCGTTCTACGCAATCGGCCACTACTACACGCTCACCGGCAAAGCGCCGTTCCGGCGCCTGATCTATCCCGTGGCGCGGCAAGATTGGCTCGGCGTACACGTCACGCTCGATCTCGGTGGTCAGGTCAAGTTTGGCCCGGATTTCTCCTGGATCGAACGCATCGATTACCGTTTCGACCAGAGCCGCGAGGCGGCCTTTTACGAAGCGATCCGCTTCTATTACCCCGGCCTTCGTGACGGCGCGCTTCAGCCCGGCTACACGGGCATCCGCCCCCGCATCACGGGACCCGGCGGCCCCGCCCAGGATTTCGTGATCCAGGGCAAGGAAGAGCACGGCATAGACGGACTGGTCAATCTTTACGGCATCGAATCACCGGGCTTGACCTCGTCGCTTGCTATTGCGGACCACGTGGCGAATTTACTGCGGCCGTGATCTGTGGATTACCGCCAGACGCGGTACGGGCGATCATGCGATAATTCAAAATTGCTGTGACCGCGCACCCATGTCGGAAAAAGTCGTTTACATACAGACAGCAGCAGGCCGAGAAGAGCTCTCTGCGTCGCCCGGGAACCTCGGCCCCAACCTGAAAGCTCTTCTCGGAATGTTCGACGGCCATTCAACGGTCGAAGACCTGCAGAAGAAGCTCGACAAGGTTCCACTCGACAGATTGCTCGCTGCGCTCGATGCCCTGGTCAAGGAAGGGTACCTCGAGCCGGCGGCGAGTGCGCCGGCGGGCGACGACCTGGATTTTGCCTCGCTTCTGAACAAGCCAACTCCGGTGCCAACCGCCGCGCAGCGGCAGCAGGCGGAGCAGGCAACGCTCACCAGCATGCGCGCGCTCAAGCAGTCCGGCTTCTTCGTCAACATCATCAGCCGGTCTGGCAAGCCCATTGCGCCCCGGTCGGGCGACAAATACTCCATTCTGATCATTGATGGCGATCAAGCCAACACGCTCATCGTGGCCCGCGAGCTCGTGCTCGCGCAGTTCGACGTGCGCAGCGCCTCCCGTGACGAAGACATTCTTGCGGAGCTCGCCAAGCCGCCGCCCGACCTCATACTGATGGATGTCATCCTGCCCGATCTGGTCGGGATCGAGATATTGGCCAAGCTGCGCGAGCACCCCATCTTCAAATCGGTGCCGGTGATCGTCGTCACTTCGCAGGCCCAGCACGATGACGTCGTCGCCGCGCTGGTCTACGGGGCGAACGGCTTCATGAGCAAGCCCGTTAAGCCCGAAGCCCTGCTCGACAGCGTCAAGTCGGTCCTTGGCATCAAGTAGGCCGGACTCGACTGCGTAAGTCGTCAGTCGTCAGTCGTGACTCGCGACTCGCGATTGTTCCAGCGCCGTTAACCCGCTCTTTGTCCCGCGAACGAAGTAGGGGTGAGTCGACTCACGACTGACGACTGACGACCGACGACTCACGGAATCTAGTCCGCCACCGCGATTGCTTCGATCTCGATCAGGAAGCCCTCTCTGGCAAGGGCCTGAACTCCCACAAGCGTGCTGGCCGGCGGATGGTCCTTGGAGACGTGGCGCAGCCGCATCTTGTGCAGCATGTCGCGGTATTCGGGCTTGTAGTCCACGACGTACACGTTGATCTTGACGAGGTCTTCAAAGGTCGCACCCGCACCCTTCAGCGCCAGCCCGACATTGCGCCACACCTGCTCGGCCTGCGTCATCAGGTCGCCCCGCCCTACCAGCTCCCCTTTCTCGTTCAGCGACACCTGGCCCGCAATATAAAGGGTCCTGCCGCCCTGCGCGGTGACCACGGGCGTATACGCCCCGGGCCGGGCCATGCCGTCGGGATTGATGAATTTCTTTTGTGCCATTTTCTCCTCCTTTCAAAAGCCGTGAATCGTGAACGGTGAATCGTGAATCGAGTTCGTAGGCAAACGGCGATTCAAACGCAGCTAAACGCTGATGCACACCGGTGACTCAACGATGCCCAAATCGAAACGGAACCAATGTAAATCGACATTCATCCGCATTTGAGCCCATTTAACGATTCACGATTCGCGTTTCACGACCGGTGATCGGCGTCTATCGGCGGCTAAATAACGGGTTACGGGGTTCGGAATTCGGGGTTCGGGGTTCGCGTTATTCGTATCGTATTCTATGTGCGTTTATCTGTGGCTAAATCGGTTTGCGCTTTTTTTCCTGAGTTGATCAGGGTTTATCTGCGGCTGATGCTTCTGACTTTCGGAGACGGGCGTTCTCCAGAAACACGCCGAGCTGCTTGACCCACTCCTGCCGCATGAAGATGAAACCGTCGTTGTGCCCGCCCCGCATCTCGAGGAAGCGCTTGGGCTCGCGGGCCGCTTCGTAAAGCGCCCTTCCATGGGCGAACGGGATGATGTCGTCCTCCCGGCTGTGCGCGATCAGGATGGGTCCCTTGACGGCCTTAATCGCCTCGCGAGTGTCGTACGAGATCCGGCTGATCAGCCGCACGGGCAGGAAGGGATAGACCTGCGCGCCCAGCTCGGGAACCGACGTGAATGCCGAGGCGATGATCAGCGCGCGCGGTTTTACCCGTGCCGCGAGCCACGCGGCGACCGCGCCGCCCAGCGATTCTCCGAGCACGACGATGTCGGCGGCAGCCAGGCCGCGCTCTTTCGTCAGCCAGTTCCACGCCGCCTCGGCATCACGATAGGTGCCGTCTTCCGATGGCGAGCCGGTGCTCTGGCCGTAGCCGCGATAGTCCGCAATGAGGCTCGCGTAGCCCAACCGGTGGAACATCGTGAGATAGTCGAGGCGATGCGAGATGTTGCCGGCGTTGCCATGGAAGATCAGCACGGCTCCCGCGGCACGTTCATGGGGCACCCACCAGGCCGCAAGCTTTTCGCCATCGGCCGTCGCAAGCGTGACCGGCTCGAATGCGAGGCCGTAGGCGAGAGGCGTTGCCACAATCTCGCGCCCGATCTGCGGGAAATAGACAAGGCGCGTCTGGAACACGTACGCGAGAGCGACGAGCGCCGTATAGCCCAGCGCCACAAGAATGAAGATATTCCACAGCATGCGCGGCATCGCGGCAGGTACACGGCAAGAAGACAAGGGTGCGGTAGCACCATATCACACCGGGCAAGCGGACCTACCAGCGAAAGGTGACGCCGAAGGGAAACGCCCTGTCGGATTCGCCTTCGTTCGTGCTCTTGCGAAACCCGACAGCTATATCCACGTTTTCCGCGGGCGAGTAGATGATCCCGAGCATCACGAAGTGGCCGTTGTTGCCCGGCAGGAAGGGGTCATCCCGTGCCGGATTGGTCCGGACGCCTGCTTCAGCTGCGAGGTTCAGCGTTTCACTCAGCCGATATCCGAATCCGCCCGACAGCCGCCAAACATGCCGGTGGCTGCCCTGTGCATCTTCCGGTCGCTTGAAGCGCAAATGCTCATGGGCCAGATTCGCGAGCCATGTCCAAGGCTCGGCTTTATAGGTCACGATGGCATTTAGCACCCCCGAAGCCTCCCCGGTGCCGAGACCCCTGGTCTCGTCCCCCGTCGGCAGCAGCAGCCCGGCCTTCACCGCGAAGCTCAAATCCTTCGACTCATAGAAGCGCCACTTCGCCTCTACCGCCAAATCGCCTGTGCCCTCGACATCCTGCACCAGCGTACCGTTCTCGGTTATGCGATCGCGGAGCCGGGACACGCCGACTGCGATATCAACCGTGTCCACGACGCCATAGGTCAGCACGGGGCCGAAGACCGTTACCCTGCGCTGCTGATTGACCGGAGTGCCTTCCGAAATCGCCGACTTGTCGTGGTGAATATAGTCGCCGATCAGCTCGAGCTGCCAGTTGCCGCGGCCCTGGGTACCGGTGTCATCCGTGATGTAGGGCGGACCCGCCAGGCCGGCTGTCGGCACCACGGCAAACAGCGCGGCGAGAACCCACCGCCCAAAGACATGAATCATAGCCAGTCCTGAACTGATGATGGCATGCGCAGCACCCTTTGAACAACGATCGTTATTCCATGTTCCGCAGCCGTCAAGATCATTCGCGGACGGCAGAAAAAAGCCGGCAACGCTTTTTTCTAGTGCCCTGCTTCTTGGAAAGCTGTGCGCCGGGCTCGAAAAAGGATTCCGACGTCACCACCCCAGAACATAGGCAGGCCGGCGCGGGTCGGCGCCGCCATGCAGCACGCCCCGCTCGCGATCCGCCACTATGGTGCATACCGACCCCGCGAGCCAGGTGGACTCATCCCACCAATAAACTTTGTGGCCGCGGCTCGCCAGCTCATCACCTGTGGCGCGATCGATGCGGGATTCGAGATAGAGGCGCCCCGGGTAGTAGGCGTGAGGCTCGAACGAACCCGGGTAACTGTAGTTCGAGAACCGCGGCGCCTCGACTGCGCTTTGCGGATCCATTCCGAACAAATTGATGTTGAGAAACACCTGCAGCATCGCCTGGCACTGCACGTCTCCGCCGGGCGTACCAAATGGCATGTAGGCACGCCCGCCGCGCAGCGCCAGCGCGGGATTGGGCGTGAGGCGCGGGCGCTTGCCCGGAGCGACCGAAGAAGGATGTTTGGGATCCGCCCACGACTGGGTGCCACGTCCCGAGCACAAAATGCCGACGCCGGGAATGATCGGGGTCTTGTCGGAGCCGTCGCTTGGCGTGCAGGAAAACGCGTTGCCGTGCCGGTCGATTACGCAGACGTACGAGGTGTCGCCCGGGCCCGGGGCGTCCTCCGGCTGCGGCGCCGGCACGCAACGATGCTTGAGCTGGGAAAGCGTCGCGGGATCGCCTGCCGGGGGCATCCCGGGCCATGCCTTCTCCACGCTGATCAGCGACCGGCGATGCTCCGCGTAGGGATCCGACGCGAGCCCCTTCATCGGGACCTCCACGAAGCGTGGATCACCGAAGTGATGATGGCGGTCGGCAAAAGCGAGCTTCAGCGCTTCGGTCACCACGTGGACATAGTCGGGCGAGTTATGTCCCATCGACTTCAGGTCGTAGCCTTTCAGAATGTTGAGCGCCATCGGAAGCACCGGTCCCTGCGACCACGGCCCGCAGGTGTGCAGCTCGACGCCCTCGAAGTGCGCGCGCACGGTCGGCTCGAAGCGCACGCGAAAATCCGCGAAATCCTCGAAGCGCATCGGCCCGCCCTCCTTCTCGATGAAGCGCGTGACGGCGCGTGCCACGTCCCCGCGATAGAACGCGTCCCGCGCAGCCTTGAGGCCGGCCTTGCGCCCTTTGCGCCGCGCCGCCTTCTTCTCCTGGTCCGCGAGGTATTGGAGCGTTCTGCCAAGGTCGGCCTGGACGAAGATCTCGCCCGCTTGCGGCACTCGGCCCTTCGGCAGAAAGACCCTGGCACTGGAGGGCCAGCGCTCGTACTCGCTGCGGTTATCCTTTATGAACTCGGACATCAGGGGATACATGGGAAAGCCATCGCGCGCAAAGCGGATCGCGGCGCCGGCTACTTCTCCGAAGCTCATCGTTCCGAAGCGCTCGAGCGCGGTCAGCCAGGCGTCAGGCGCAGCGGGCACCACGCAACGCTCGACACCCTTCGGAATCTTGCCCCCGTGCTTCCTGACGAAGTAATCGGCGGTCATCGCCGCGGGCCAGACACCCAGGCCGTCGATGCAATGCACTTGCCGGTTGCGGGCGGTATAGATGATCTGCGGCGCCACCCCGCCGAAATTGACTTTGTCCGTCTGCAGAACTCCGATCGCGATACCGGCCGCGACGCCGGCATCGACCGCGTTGCCGCCTGCCTCCAGGATTTCGAATCCCGCGTGGGCGGCGAGATAATGGCCGGCTGAAATGACATGCCGGGTGCCCATGATGGTCATGCGACTGGATTTCATGCGCTCCCTCCTGACAGCGGCGCCGGGTGTCGTGTGCGCCTTGACGACCACGCATTCTACTCGCCCTTCCGGCAGCCCTTGCTTTGGGGTCGCCTGCGAACCCGGGCAGAATGCGCCGTGGCCCGGTCTGGGCATGATCAATGGTGTATCATGCTCACCCGCAGCGGGCGCTTCAAATATCAAAATTCGCAACACCTGCCCGGGCGTGCGACAACAAAAAAGACGACTGCGCTGGCGCCGGGGACGCCAGTAACACGCTGCTGGAGCACGACAGGTTCAAACGCAACGAGGTCGCCAGCTCAGGGCATTCGCGTAGCGTGCGAGCATCCAGCCGGAATGTGGCAGAACATCAGGGAGACAATCATGAAAACGAAAGTATTGTTGTTTTTGAGCCTCCTGGCGGCTTCTGCTGCCATCGGGGGCGCGTGGGCACAAAACTTCCCGACGAAGCCGATTCGCGTCATAAACCCCGCGTCGCCGGGAGGAAACAGCGAGTTTTTCTTCCGGCTGCTATCGGCGAAAATGAGCGAAACGATCGGCCAGAATTTCGTGATGGATTATCGACCGGGCGCCGGTGGCACGATCGGCGGCGACATCATCGCGAAAAGTCCGCCAGATGGCTATACCACGGGGCTCGTCGCCGCCAGCTTCGTGATCAACCCCTCGACCTACAAGAAGCTGCCGTTCGACACAGCGAAGGACTTCACTCCGCTCGGAATCATCGTCGACGTTCCCTCGGGCCTGGTCATCCATCCCTCGATGCCGGTGAAGAGCGTCACGGAGCTGATCGCGCTTGCGAGGCAGAAGCCGGGGCAGATCTTCTTTTCGAGCTCGGGACGCGGCGGGATCGGGCACCTTGCAGGTGAAATGCTCAACTCGGCGGCCAAGATCCAGCTTGTGCATGTGGCGTACAAGGGGGCCGGCCCCGCGCTGGTCGACCTCATCGCGGGTCACGTGCAGATGCTGTTTGCCAGCATGCCGCTGCTCTTCCCGCACGTCCAGGCAGGAAAGGTGCGCCTGCTCGCCCAAACGGGTTCAAAGCGCTCGGTATCGCTGCAAGACGTCCCGACGATGCAGGAGGCCGGCGTTCCGGGCTATGTCGTGCGCAGCATGTTTGGGTTCATCGGGCCGGCGGGCATTCCGCGCCCGATAGCGGAGAAGCTCAATGGCGCGCTGGCCACGGCAATCAAGGACCCCAAGAACAACAAAACCCTGGTTGCCCGCGGCGCGGATCCGGTTGGCAGCTCGATCGACGAGCATCGGGCCGCCATCCTCTCGGAATTGGCGAAGTGGAAGAAGGTGGCCAAGGAGGCGGGCGTCAAGCCCATCTGACGATGCGTGACCGGCGACCTGAAACCAGAAGTCAACAGGATGAATCGGTCTATGTGTATGTGCATTTATCTGCGGCTCGACTGAACTGCGGTTCAGTCCGCTCGTCACTCACTAATCGCGATTCCAAGGAATATGCAGCCATTTAGCTGGGATTTCCCCTACCCCTCGCAGCGCATGCCGGTTCTGGCGCGCAACGTGGTTGCGACCTCGCAGCCGCTCGCCGCGCAGGCAGGGCTGCGCATGATGTTGAAAGGCGGCAACGCGGTCGATGCCGCGCTCGCCACGGCGATTGCGCTGACGGTGCTCGAGCCCACCAGCAACGGCATCGGCAGCGACGCCTTCTGCATCCTGTGGGATGGAAAACAGCTGCATGGCCTGAACGCCAACGGGCGCTCCCCGGCGGCGTGGAACCTCGATCGCTTCAAGGGGCAGACGGTGATGCCGTCGCGCGGCTGGGACGCGGTCACTGTTCCGGGCGCAGTGTCAGCATGGGTCGCACTGTCGGCGCGTTTTGGCAGGCTGCCTTTTGCTGACCTGTTCGAGCCGGCGATCGACTACGCGGCCGGTGGCTTTCTGGTGTCGCCGACCATCGCGCGGCTGTGGGCAAGACAGGTGCCTGATCTGCGCGACGTCCCCGGCTTCGCCGAGCACTTCATGCCGCGCGGGCGCGCCCCCGAGGCTGGAGAAAAATTCGTCGCGCCAAACCATGCGAAAGCGCTGAAGCGCATTGCCGAGACCAAAGGCGAGGCCTTCTACAAGGGCGATCTCGCCGAGCAGATTGCCGCCCATTCGAAGCAGCACGGCGGCGCGATGACGGTCGCGGACCTCGCCCAGCACGTGGTGGACTGGGTAGAGCCGATCGCGCATCCGTATCGCGGTTACACGCTGCATGAAATTCCGCCCGCCACACAGGGCATCGGCGCGTTGATGGCCCTCGGCATGCTCGAGGGCTTCGACCTGGGTTCGCTCCCGCCGGATTCCGGGGACAGCCTGCATCTTCAGATCGAGGCAATGAAACTCGCTTTCGCCGATCTTTACGAGCACGTGTCGGATCCGGAGACCATGCGCGTGAAAAGCACCGAGCTGCTCGACAAAAACTACCTGCGCTCGCGCGCGCGTCTGATCGACATGAAAAAAGCGCAGGCGCATCAGCACGGTGTTCCCGGCCGCGGCGGCACCGTGTACCTCACGGCCGCCGATGCTTCCGGCATGATGGTCTCCTACATCCAGTCGAACTTCATGGGCTTCGGCTCCGGCATCGTGGCCTCGGGCGTCAGCATGCAGAACCGCGGCTACGGCTTCGCGCTGCGGCCGGACCACGTCAACGTCGTGGCGCCGCGCAAGCGGCCGTTCCACACCATCATCCCCGCCTTCGTCACTCGCGAAGGCAAGCCCGTGATGAGCTTCGGCGTGATGGGCGGATCGATGCAGGCGCAAGGCCATTCGCAGGTGATGATCCGGTTCGCGGACTACCGGCAGAACCCGCAGGCGGCCTCCGACGCCCCGCGCTGGCGCGTCGACGAGGGCCTCAATGTCAATATCGAGCCGGGCTTTTCCGCGGCGGTGCTCGCGGACCTGCGCCGCCGAGGCCATCGGCTCACTGAAGCCGACCGCTGGAGCACTGATTTCGGGCGCGCCCAGCTCATCTACAAGATGGATGACGGCTACCTTGCGGCATCGGAGCGCCGCACCGACGGGCAAGCGGTTGGCTTTTAGCCGTTTCTGCAAGACCTTGAATGAAAATTGGTAAGTGGCGAGCAAACCAGATCGTTACCGCGTCTTTGCGCGCCCGGCACGTCAGGTTTACGATCTAGTCGACTCATTAGCGTAATATGAAAAACCGGTTTGCCTGAAGGCTTCTCGCTGCCGGAAGATTTCAGGCCACCGGCGCAATTCACTTTCTGGAGGATAGCTATCATGAGTAACTCTCGTAGTTTGCTGAGAGCCGTTCTGCTCCTTTCGCTCGCGCCCGCTCTGTTAGGACTGCCGGCCCAAGGTCATGCGGCGGATAACAAGGTCGTCGTCGTGACGTCGTTCCCAAAGGATCTGACCGGGAAATTCAAGTCTGAATTCGAGAAGCGCAATCCCAATGTGCAGGTCGAGATCCTGAACAAGAGCACCAGCTCCGGTCTCAAGTACGTGCAGGAAACGGCCAAGAACAACACGTCCGATATCTTCTGGGCTTCGGCGCCGGATGCTTTCGAAGTGCTCAAAGGAGATGGTCTGCTGAAAAAGTACACGCCCAAAGTCACGGGGATCCCCGAAAAAGTCGGGGCCTACCCGATCAACGATCCCGATGGCTATTACATCGGCTTTGCCGCCGCCGGATACGGCATCATGTGGAACACGCGTTATATAAAAGCGAAGAATCTGAAGCCGGCGAAGGAATGGATGGATCTCGCCAAACCCGAGTATCACGGCCACGTCGGCATGTCTGCGCCGTCGCGCTCCGGCACGACGCACCTCACGGTAGAGACCCTGCTGCAGGGCGAAGGCTGGGACAAGGGCTGGGCGCAGTGGAAGGAGCTTGCCGGCAACTTCAAGACCGTCACCGAGCGCAGCTTTGGTGTTCCAGACGGCGTCAACAGCGGCGACTTCGGTTTCGGAATCGTGATCGACTTTTTCGGCCTGTCGTCGCAGGCCACCGGATTTCCGGTGGAGTTTGTATATCCGACCGTGACCACGCTGGTGCCGGCCAACGTGGGGATCCTCAAGAATGCGCCGCACCCGCAGGCGGCCGAGGCTTTCGTCGAGTTCCTGCTCTCGCCGGAAGGCCAGGCGACGCTACTCGACCCGAAGATTCGCCGGCTGCCGGTCAATCCCGCTACCTACTCGAAGGCACCCGCCGGCTTTCCCAATCCGTTCAAGGACAAGTCGATCGGCGCAGCGGTGAAGTTTGACGTGGATCTGTCAAAGCGTCGTTACAATGTCGTCAACTCGTTGTTCGACGTGATGGTCACGTACCGGCTCGACGACCTGAAAGCGGCCGTACGCGCGATTCAGGACGCGGAGGCGGCAGCGGCAAGGAAACCGAACAATGCCAAGGTCGCCGCGCTGATCAAGGAAGCGCGCGGGCTGGTGGCAGCAACGCCCGTCACCGAGGCGCAGGCGGCGGATCCGAAGTTCTCGAGCATCTTCAAGAAGAGACGCCGGAAAAAGACCGACGTCGTACCGCAGCGCCAGGCCGAGGTGGAGGAACAGTGGGACGCGTTCGTCACGAAGAACTATGCACAAGCGCGGGCCAAGGCTGAACAGGCTCTGTCGCTTGCACGGTAGCGCCCGTCCCGAACGGGTCCGGTCTTCCCGGACCCGTTTGTTTTTTTCAGCTCCCGGAACGTCTCAATGAACGCGCATTGGGGGCAACGGGTTGCCGCACTGCTGATCGCGGCATTCCTGTTGCTGTTTCTTGTTATCCCCGTCGTGCAGGTCATTTTCGTCGCCTTTCAGGCGCCGGCGACGGGCGCGTTCACGCTCGTCAATTTCCAGGATTTCTTCAACACCTCGCTGTTCCGCGAGGCCTTCTGGAACTCGCTCTATGTGGCCGTGATGTCCGTGCTGGTCGCGACGCTGTTCGCGATGCCGCTCGCCTACTTCACGACCCGCTTCGAGTTCCGCGGAGCGATCATCGTCCAGACGCTGGGGATCATCCCGTTGATCATGCCGCCGTTCGTCGGCGCGGTGGCAATGCAACTGCTGTTCGGGACCAACGGCAGCATAAATCTGCTGCTGGAGGAGTGGTTCGGAATCAACATACCGTTCATGGAAGGGCTGAACGGTGTCATATTCGTCGAGAGCATTCATTACTTTCCTTTCATCCTGATCAATCTCTCGGCGGCCCTGAACAACATTGATCGCGCCATGGAGGAATCGGCGCAAAACCTGGGCGCCTCCGGAATTCGCCTGTTCCGTCGCATTGTCTTTCCGCTGGCGATGCCCGGCTACGTCGCCGGCGCCTCGATCGTATTCCTCAAGGTGTTCGATGATCTCGGCACGCCGCTATTGCTGAATGTGAACACGCTGCTCGCGCCGCAGGCCTATCTCCGCATCTCCTCTATTGGCATCACCGACCCGATGGGCTATGTGATCTCGGTGATCCTCGTTTTGTTCTCCCTCTTCGCCATGTGGATCGCGGCGCTGGCGCTGCGCGGCAAGGACTACGGGACCGAGCAACGCGGTGGCGGCGGCCTGGCCAAACGACGGATGCGGCCCTGGGAGGGAATACTGTCGTACGGCGTGATTGGGTTGATCCTCCTGCTCGTGCTCTCGCCGCACATCGGCCTCACGCTGCTTTCATTCGGAACGATCTGGTCATTCAGCGTGCTGCCCGACGGATACACGATCACTCATTACCTGGAGGTATTCGAGCAATCGCCGCAGTTCGTCACCAATACCGTGCTTTACGCCTCTTTGGCGGCGCTGATCGACGTTACGATCGGTACCGCGATTGCCTATCTTGCGCTGCGCACAAAGATCATCGGGCGCAAGTGGCTGGACTACACGGCAATGGCAGCGCTGGCGGTTCCGGGCGTAGTGCTCGGCATCGGCTACCTGCGGACGTTCCTCGGCGTGCATTTGCCCTGGAGCGGGGAGCCGCTCTCCAATTGGTGGGTAATGCTTGTGATCGCGCTGTCGGTACGCCGCTTGCCCTATGCACTGCGCGCCTGTACGGCTGCGCTCCAGCAGCTGAGTGTCGCGCTTGAGGAAGCAGCCGAGAACCTGGGTGCGGGGAAGCTCACAACCGTGCGTCGCATCGTAGTGCCGCTCATGGTGGGCGGTATCCTGGCAGGGTTTGTCACCAGCTTCGCCACCGCTGCAGTCGAGTTGTCGACCACTATCATGCTGGTTTCGAGGGAATCGGATGCGCCGCTGGCGTACGGGCTCTATGTCTTCATGCAGACGGCCGCGGGCAGAGGACCCGGCGCAGCGCTCGGGATCATCGCGGTCGTGATTGTCGGCGTTGCAGCCTACCTTTCTCATCGGGTTATCGAGCGCGGCCACAAAGCGCGCGGCCTGGCGGATGAATATTAGAGGACTGGCATGACGGAGCACACGGGCATGGCACGCAAGCACGCCGCGGGCGTCAGCATAGAGAATGTCAATCTCTACTACGGCAAGAACCATGTGCTGAAGGACGTATCACTGGTGATCGAGCCGGGAGAGTTCTTCACTTTTCTCGGCCCCTCGGGTTGCGGCAAGACGACGTTGCTGCGCCTGATTGCCGGGTTCGGCAATGCCAAGTCTGGGCGCGTGCGGATCGGCGGCAACGATGTCACCGCGTTGCCGCCGTGGAAGCGGGACGTCGGCATGGTATTCCAGAGCTACGCCCTTTGGCCGCACATGAGCGTGCGCAGGAATGTCGCGTTCGGGCTGGAGGAGCGCCGTCTGCCGAAGCCCGAGATCCGGCGCCGGGTCGATGCAGTGCTTGAACTCGTGGGCCTCTCGGAGCTGGCCGAACGCCGCCCCTCGCAGCTGTCTGGCGGCCAGCAGCAACGTGTCGCGCTCGCCCGGACGGTTGTCGTCGAGCCTCAGGTGTTGCTGCTCGATGAGCCGCTGTCGAACCTGGATGCGAAGCTGCGCGTGCAGATGCGCCAGGAGCTGCTGGAACTGCAGCGCAAGCTGGCGCTCACCACGATCTTCGTTACCCACGACCAGGAAGAGGCCAACACGACGGCCGACCGTATTGCCGTGATGGATGCGGGGGTCGTTCAGCAAGTGGGTACCCCTGCCGAGCTCTACGACAAACCCGCCAATCGCTTCGTGGCGAGCTTTCTCGGGATCGCGAACATTCTGGATGGACAATTGGCCCGCGAGAACGGCACGGCAGTATTTCACTCCAAGAGCGGTATTTCGGTGCCTTTGAGCGCCTCGCAAATCCCTGACCGCGCAACCGGGGAATCATGCAGCATCATGTTTCGGCCCCAGAGTGTCGCGACTCAACCGGCTGCAGCGCCCGACTCTCGTGCGGGCGTTACCATGAACGGTGTTGTCAGGCACCGGGAGTTCCTGGGAAACCTGATCCGCTATGCGGTCACGGTCGGTGAGAGTGTCATTCTGGTCGATGATGCCCACAAACCCAATCAACCTTCGTTTTCCGTCGGAACAGAAGTCAGGCTAAGTCTGGCCACCGCGCAGGTCGTTGTGCTCACTGGATGAACGCGTCGTTTTACGGCTTCGGCTGAAGCAAGGGGGCAAGATGGCGGGACGGTCACCTCGGCTCTTGTCCATCCCATCCCGGCCCAGCGCGCATCAAGACCCACCATCAGCGGTCAGATCAATCGATCGACGTGGCGCGCCGATTCGCGGAATCGGTCTCCCGTCTCTGTTTGGGCTCCTGTTTGCTGTTTGCGGTTTGGTAGAGGCACCGCATCGTCACGCTTGGCGCCGGCCCCACCGCGCGGGGCTCAGCGCGACGCAGACTGCCTCAGTCCGGGGCAGTAAGGGTAAAATCGCGCCTTGCCCGGTCGGTCGGTCACAGCGCGGTCCCCGGGACGGGGCTGGCTGGCCAGCCCCAACCGAAACGATACCGAACCCGGCTTAGCGGCCGGCTTCACGTTGGGAGCACACCGGACCCGCGACCGCCGGGATAAATGATCGGTCGCCGAGACAAGGACAATGGCAGGCGCTTTGGAAGGAAAAGTCGCGCTCGTCACGGGCGCAGCACGCGGCATCGGCCGCGCGATCGCGCGCAAACTGGCTGTGGCCGGTTGCGACGTGGCGGTCAACTACTACAACAGCCATGACGAGGCGGAATCGCTCTGCGAAGAGATCCGCACGATGGGCCGGCGGGCCTGCGCGATCAAGGCAAGCGTAGGCATGCCCGAGAGCGTGGACGAGCTGTTCGAGGAACTGCGCGGCCAGTTCGATCGCGTAGACATCCTCGTGAGCAACGCAGCGAGCGGCGTGCTGAAATCGGCGATGGAGATGTCGCTCAAGCACTGGCGCTGGTGCATGGAAACCAATGCGCTCGCGCTCGCCCTTCTCGCTCAGCAAGCCGTGCCGATGATGCCGGCGGGCGGCCGGATCATCGCGATGTCGAGCCTGGGCTCCGTGCGGGCGATGCCCGCCTACGGGTTTATCGGGGCTTCCAAGGCCGCTCTCGAGGCGCTGGTTCGCACCCTGGCGCAGGAGCTCGGGCCGCGCGGCATCCGGGTCAACACCGTGAGCGCAGGAGTGGTCGAGACCGATGCGCTCAGCTATTTTCCGAATCGGGAGCAGCTGCTCCAATCGTTCGCGGAGCGCTCGCCGGCCGGTCCCAAGCTGACGCCTGAGGACGTCGCGGGGGCGGTCTATCTCCTCTGCCTGCCCGAAGCGAACATGATCAACGGGCACACCCTCGTCGTGGACGGCGGGTTCGCGATCTCGGGGTGAGGGACGCGTGAATTCGGGGCTTTCCGGCAAGATGGTGATCGTGACGGGCGGCAGCCGCGGTATCGGCCGCGCAATCGTCGAGCGTCTCGCCGCCGACGGCGCAGACGTGACGTTTTTCTACAAGGGCAACGCGGAAGCAGCTGCCGAGGTGACCGCCGCTGCGCAAGCAGCCGGTCTGCGCGTAACAGCCGACCAGGTCGACGTAACCGACGCGACGGCTTGCGCGGCCGCAGTGGAGCGGGTGGCGGATCGCTGCGAGAGGATCGACGTCCTCGTGAACAATGCAGGCGTGATCCGTGATAATCTCCTCGCATTGCTCCAGCCCGATGACGTCCAAGCGGTGCTGGACACCAACGTGGGCGGCGTTTTCAACGTGACGCGCGCGGTCGTGCCGCACATGATTTCCCGGCGCGCCGGCAAAATCATCAACGTGAGCTCCGTTTCCGGGGAAAAAGGCGGCCGCGGCCAGACGAATTATGCAGCGAGCAAGGGAGCGGTCAACGCGCTCACGCGCGCGCTCGCCGTGGAGCTCGCCTCGCGCCGGATAACGGTGAATGCCGTCGCGCCAGGTGTCATCGAGACCGATATGTCGCAGGCGGTCCGCGATCTAGCGGGCGACGAGGTGAAGTCGCGCATCCTGCTTCGGCGGTTCGGCAAGCCGGAAGAGATTGCCCACGCGGTGTGGTTCCTCGCATCCGGCTTTGCCGATTACATCACCGGGCAGGTGCTGCACGTGGACGGCGGATTCAAGATGGAGTGATATCAATGACACAAGCGGAAATTACCAAGGAAGAAATAATGGCTGTCTATCCCACCGTTGCGGCGACGATTGCCGATGCGCTGGGCTGCGATGTCGAGGACGTGAAACTCGATGTGTCCCTGATCGAGGGCCTCGACGCGGAGTCGATCGATTTTCTCGATCTCGTGTTCCGCCTGGAACGCGCGTTCAAGGTGAAGATCCCGCGCGGCAAGATCGTGGAGGACGCGCGCGGAGACCTGCCCGAAGCGGATTTTGAGCAGAAGGGCATTGTCAGCGACGCCGGCATGGCGCGCCTGCGCACGTTTCTGTCCGAAGTGCCCGCCGAACGGATCAAGTCACCGCTCAAGGTGGTCGATGTGCCGCGCCTTTTCACCGCCGAGACATTCTGCAAGCTGGTGGTCCGTTCCCAAAAGGCCGCGGCCTGACCCGGCGCGCACGCGAAGTCCTGCGAGACTGATGGGCGAGCGCTTCAGCGCGTTCTCCTTCGTCGACCGCATCACTGAGGTCGCGCCGGGCACGCGCGCGCGCGGAACGTTTCACGTTCCATCACGGGTATTGGAGTTTCCGTCAGCACTAGTGGCCGAGGCAGTCGGTCAGCTTGCGGCATGGGCCAGCATGGCGCATCTCGGCTTTCGGCTGCGTCCCGTCGCGGGGCTCGCGCAAGAGACGCGGTTTCTGCGCCCGGTCAAACCCGGCGACCTGCTGGAACTCAAGACCGATATCGAAAACTGTACCGACGATGACGTGGCATATTCCGGAAGCGCAACGGTGGGCGGGAACCCGGTGATCGCGCTCGAACAGTGCCTTGGCCCGATGCTGCCCGCGGAAGAATTCGACGAGCCGGACGCGCTGCGCCGCGATTACGAGGTGCTCTGCGGATCGGGCGCCCCCAACGACCGGTTCGCGGGCTTGCCGAGGTTTGAGCTGGAGCGCACCGAGTCGGTACCCGGAGAACGGATGAAAGCGAGGCTTTGTGTTCCGACGGCGGCCGCCTTCTTCCAGGATCACTTCCCGCGGCGCCCAGTGTTTCCTGCGACGCTGCTCCTCGACTGCCAGATCCGCCTCGCGCTCGACCTCGCGCGTGAAACCACCGCAGCTGCGGAGGGGAGTCAGCTGACCGCCTCGCGAATCCTGGATGTGAAGATTCGGTCATTCATCTCCCCCGGCCAGGTACTTGAGCTCAGCGCGGAGAAAGTGCCGGCGAGGGACAACGCGTACTCGGCGAAGCTCTCGGCGCGCGCGAACGGCAAACCCGTTGCGACGGCGCGGTTGGAAATCGTCGCCCGAAAGAACGCATGAGCGCCAAACCACGCAGGGTTGCGATCACCGGCATCGGGCTCGTCACGCCGGTCGGGAACGATGTTGCGACCACCTGGGAGGCATTGCTTGCCGGGCGCAGCGGCGTCGCGCCGGTGACGTTGTTCGATGCGAGCGGGTTCTCGACACGCATAGCGGCAGAGGTAAAGGGCTTCGATCCGCGCGCCGTGATCGACGATCGAAAACTCCTGAAATTCGCGAACCGTTCGCACAGTTTTGCGCTCGCCGCCGCCGAGGAAGCCATTCGGGACGCGGGCATCCGACCCACACCGCAGACCGCCGCACGCTGGGGCGCTTGCGTGGGCACCGGCATGATGGGCGTCGATTACGACACACTCGCCGCGGTGCACGCACATTCCGCAGCGGGCGGCGAGATTGATGTCGGCCGTCTGCTGACTGACGAGGCGGCGCACGACCCGATGGTATTCTGCCGCAGCCAGTCCACGGCGGGGGTATCGGCGCTTGTCCGGCGCTTCGGCATCCGCGGTTATGCAACCTCCGTTCATACCGCCTGCGCATCGGGCGGACAGGCGGTCGGGACGGCGATGAAGCTGATCCGCCGGGGAACGGTCGATCGAGTTCTGGCGGGCGGTTTCGACTCGATGGTCTCGCCGGTCGGTCTCGCCGGATTCTGTCTGCTTGGCGCGGTCTCCCCTGACAACGACACGCCGCAGCGCGCGAGCCGACCCTTCGACACCACCCGCAACGGATTTGTGCTGGGCGAAGGGGCCGGATTCCTCGTGCTGGAGGAATGGGAGGCCGCGCGCCAGCGAGGCGCCCGCATCTACGCGGAGCTCGCCGGGGACGGCAACTCGCTTTCGAGCTATCGCATCACCGATTCGCATCCCTCCGGCGATGGTCCGATCCAGGCCATGCGTCAGGCGCTCGACGATGCCGGGGCAGCCCCCGCCGACGTGGACTATCTCAATGCACACGGCACTTCGACGCCGATGAACGACCGCAGCGAGAGCGCGGCGGCCAAGGTGGTGTTCGGCGCGGGCGTTGGCAAAGTGGCCGTTAGCTCGACCAAGAGCGTGATGGGCCACCTCATCGCAGCCGCGGGTGCGGTCGAAGCCGCGGTGTGCGCATTGACGATCCATCACGGGATGCTCCCGATAAACGCCAATCTGCGCGAGCTCGACGCAGAATGCGAGCATCTCGACATCGTGCGCGACGCTCCGCGCAAACGTCATGTCCGGGTTGCAATGTCGAACTCGCTCGGCTTCGGAGGCTCGAACAGCTGCCTGGTGTTGCGCAATTCTGCGGAGCCCGGGTAATGGCAGGCTCCCCGAAAATCGTCATTACGGGCAGCGGCGCGATCTGCGCTGCGGGCAAAAGCCCCGCGGAGGTCTGGGAGACGCTGCAATCGGGCCGATCCGCGATCGGACCGATCGAATTGTGGGACACCACGGACTGGCCCCGGAAGAACGCGGGTGAGATCCGGGGCCTCCAGCCTGCCAAGCTGCTGGGTGATCGCAAGATCCTCAAGTTCATCCGGCGTTCCGATGTGCTCGGGATCTATGCGGCAGGCCGCGCAATCGACGCGGCAGGCATTGCCGCCTGGCGCGACGGGCTCGAGGAAGCCACCGCGGCGACTTACAGCGACCGGACCGGTGTCTACGTTGGTTCCGGTTGCGGCACCCACGAGAGCCAGTACGACTATTTTCCCCTGATGACGAGCGCGGCGGGCAGCCTGGTGGAATTCGGCCGCCAGCTCCCCGACATCGTCAATCCGATGTGGCTGCTGCGGGCACTGCCCAACAACGTGCTCTGCCATATCGGCATCAAGTACAACCTCAAGGGAACGAACGCCTGCATCACAAACCACAGCATCAGCGGCATGCTCGCCGTGATGGAGGCAGCGGCTGGCTTGCGCGCGGCGGAAGCGGATCGGGCGGTCGTGGTGGCGCATGATGCGCCAATCGAGCCACAGACAGTGCTTTATTACGACTCCGTGGGGCTGGTCGCGGCGGACACGCTGCGATCCTTCGATGCCGGACGGGACGGCAGCATCCTGGGAGAGGGTGCCGGCGGGCTGGTGCTCGAGACCGAAGAGTCTGCAGCCGCGCGTGGTGCTTCCGTCCTCGGAGAATTTCTTGGAGGCGGCTCCGCGACGGAGTGCGAGGGCCTGCTGCCGATCCGCGACGACGGCGAAGGGCCGACCGCGGCCATGACAGCAGCGCTCGACGACGCGGGGCTGCGCGCAGCGGATGTCGGCATGATCGTCGCCCATGCAAACGGCACCCCTAACTCGGACGCAACCGAAGCCGCGGCAATCCGCCAGGTGTTCGGCGACGACCCGCCTCCGGTAACGGGATTCAAATGGGCATTCGGCCACCTGCTTGCCGCCTCGGGCATGCTCGACAGCGTGCTGGCGCTCGAAGCCCTCCGCGCCCGTACGGTACCGGGTCTCGGAACGCTGCGCGAACCGGATCCCGCGATTGCGCGCATACCGGTATCCGCGCGCGCACAGACGCCGCGAAGCGACATCGCGCTCGTCTTGTCCCGCGGGTTCGGGGGAACCAACGCGGCGCTGCTGTTGCGTGCCGCGCCCGCCCAATAGCGCCAATGCCGGAAGCGCCTGCAACGTCCGCGCGCTGCGGCATCGACACCGTCGAGATTGCCCGCATCGAGCGGCTGGTGCGCGAGTCGCCGCCGGAGGACCTGCTCAAGCTCTATTCGCCTGATGAGCTGCGCGAGAGCGGCGACGGCCCCGGCCGCGCCGCAAGCCTCGCCGCGCGGTTTGCGGCAAAAGAGGCCTGCCTCAAGTTGTTTCCCCGCGAAACCGCATTGAACCTCGTCACCGCGGCCGATTTCGCGGTCATCCGGGACGCCTATGGGGCGCCACACGTCACCTGCAGCCCGGCGGCCAATGCGGTGCTCGGCAGGCATCGAATCAAGTCGATCGGACTCTCCTTGACTCACGATCGCGGCAGCGCTTCAGCCGTCGCGCTCGCCGAGCCCGAGCAGATCCCCGTGCCCCTGTCGGGCAAGATCATCTTTCAGCTCTTTCCGGTGCGCCGACGTGTGGTGCTCGACAACCTGCGCCGCGTCTTTGGCGCAACCGTTCCCGAGGAGGAGATCAGGAGAATCGCCCAGGCGCACTACGCGCATCTCTGGCGCCTCATATGGGAATTCGTTGTGTTTCCCTGGTTGACCCCCGCGCAGCGGGCGGCGCGGGCATGGGTCGAGAATCCGGAGACCATCATCGCGGCGCACGCGCGCGGAAAAGGCGTGATCGTGGTGACAGGTCATTTCGGGAACTGGGAAGTCTCAACCGCCGCCGGGATTGCCAGCTTTCCCCAGGCGCAGGGGAAGTTCTATTTCGTGCGACGGCCGTTCAAGCCGCGCTGGCTCGATGCGGTGATCATCCGACGCTTCCGGCAGGCCGGGTTCGGGGTGCTGCCGAAAAGCGGCTCGCTCGAGGCCATCCTCGAGCGGCTGAATGCCGGCGACATCGTCGTTTTTCCATTTGACCAGCATGCCGGACCCAGGGACGGCGTGCGCGTGGAATTCTTCGGCCATGCGGCGGGTACTTTCCGGAGTGTTGCGCTCATCGCGCAGGCAAGCGGCGCCCCCGTCCTGCCCGCGTCAAGCTGGCGCGGTCCGGACGGACGGCACGTGCTTCGCTTCGAAGATCCGCTCGAGCTCGTCCAACGCGAGGACGTGGGAGAGGAAATCCGGGCGAACACGCGCCTCTTCAACGCCAGTCTCGAACGGATCATCCTGCGCCATCCCGAGCAGTGGTGGTGGGTGCACCGCCGCTGGAAAGAATGGCCCGCAAAAAAAACCAGAATTGCGCGCCCGTCCTGACCGGCACTCGGTCGGATACGGCCGCAATTGTGCCCGCGCCGTTCTGCCGCCCTCCCCGACCACGCACTGAGCGCCACAGAAATAGCCTGTGCACCAGCAGCCGTTTCGTGATCCCGCTTCTCAAAATTCTCGTCTTCACACTCGTCGTTCCCGCGACAGTCGCCGGTTATCTCCCGTGGCTTTTGTCTGGCAACAGGCCGGGCGGGTCTCCCGGCTATATCATTACCTCGTTGACTCTCTTACTCATCGGGGCAGCGACCCACTATCCGCGGGCTGTATCGCTACACTGGAAATCCCATGTATGTGGGCGTGCTCACCGTTATCCCGGGTTGGGCTGCGCTGTTCCAGGCGCCCTCGCTCCTGCTGTACGCGCTCGCGGCGGCAGCGGTCCTGCATGTGTTTGTCGTTTTGCACGAGGAGCACCGCCTGAGTCGGATTTTCCGGACCGAGCACGAGAACTACCGCTCGCGCGTTGGCCGCTGGCTCCCGACTTTGGAAGCGCCGGGTTGAGCATTCCGGCAACAGCCCCGCTGCTCTTGGCGCATGCCGATGCCCGCCGCTGACGAAATCGAGAGCGTCCTCGGGTTCTGGTTCGGGACCTGCGGCCCGGACGGCGCCATCGATGCAAGCAGGCGCAAGATGTGGTTCAAAGACGGCGCCCAGTACGACGCCGGCATTTCCGAGCGGTTCGGAGCGCTGCATAAACGGGCGTGTGGCAGCGAGATCCGTTCAGCCTGGAGCGCGACCGCCCTTGGGCGGCTCGCCCTGATCGTTCTGCTCGACCAGTTTTCGCGCCATATTCATCGCGGGACAGCGAGGGCCTTCGCCCAGGATCCTGCCGCGCAGCAGCTTGCGCTGGCCGGCGTCCACGGCGGCATCGACCTGCAGCTCGCGCCCGTGCAGCGGGCATTCTTCTATTTGCCGCTCGAGCATGCGGAGGACCGCGCGCTACAGGCAAAGTCCGTCCGGTGTTACGAGCAGCTCGTCACGGCGGTAGCGGAAGCGTGGCGCAAGGACTACGAGAGCTTTCTCGACTACGCGCAGCGGCACCGCGACGTCATCGAGCGCTTCGGGCGTTTTCCGCACCGCAATGCCGCGCTCGGCCGGTCCTCCACAACGGAGGAGCTCGCATTTCTGGAGCAACCCGGATCGTCCTTCTGAGAACGATGGTGCAAAGGAAGGGGGCGCTGCGCGGCCTGATCCGTATTGAACCGCCAGGGCGCCAAGCACGCCAAATTGGGGCATTCAAGGATTAGTTTTTGATTCTTGTTAAGTCTGCGCTTATCTGCGGCTAAATTCTGGGCGCTAAACGGAGTCCGATTCACGTTTCACGATTCACGATTCACGGAATCTAGGGCTTCATGTCCTCGAGAAACCATTCCGCCGGGAGGTCCCGGCCGATGCCTGCCGTTCGCGCGAGCTCGTAGATCTGCGGCGCGATGGCCGCGAATTGCAGCCCCATACCGACGTTGTTCTTGAATACCGTGATGTCCGAGGCGCGCGCTCGCCCGGGGATACGGCCCGCGACCAGCTCGCAAAGGTCGTATATTGAATCCCAGCTGAGGATGCCTGCTGCGACAGGTTCCCACAGATCGCCATGCCGCTGCAGCCGGGCGCTCTCCTTTGTATGCGCCACCACCAGCGCCGCCCGGCGGAACACCTCGTCGTCGAGCTCGCGGCGCTGCATCTCGTGGTCGCCGCTCACGATCGACACGACGTGCGCTCCGGGCTTGATCCACGAGCCGTCGACAATGGGCTGGCTCGTGTTGGTCGCTGCCACAACGAGGTCGGCGCCTGATACCGCGGCCCGGGCGCTGTCGACGGCCTCTGCCTGGAGGCCGAGCTCACGGCGCGCCCGTTCCGCAAAGATAGTGCGGTGCTCCGGATTGGGACTGTAGACTTGCACGCGCCCGGGCCGGCGCACCTCTTTCATCGCCAGCAGGTGCGCCCACGCCTGTCCGCTCGTGCCGAGCAGACCCAGCGTTGCTGCATCAGCACGGGCCATCAGGCGCGCGCTCAATGCGCTGGTGCAGGCGACGCGGATGAGCTGAAGGTAACCGTCGTGCAGCAGCGCAACCGGTTCGAGGCGTTCGACGCTGAACACCATGATCAGCCCGCAGTAGGTGCCGCCGGGCCCGCGCGCGAGCTTTTCCCGCCGGGTCACGCCATCGACCGCGCGCTCGCTGACGACATCCGAGGTAAGGCGCAGCGTCGCGTAACGGCCGTCCAGGAATGCGCCTTCCATCGTCTTGAGGCAGTACGTGAGGCCCGGCTCGGCGAGCGGCACATGTGTCTGCGTGCGCGGCCGGCTCAACGCCCGTCCCGCGTCCTGGGCGCGATAGGCATCCTCGAGCGCACTGAGGCAAGCGCCGACATCGAGGACCTTTTGCACGTCGTCATTGCTGAGCAGCAGCACTGGTCACGCTCTCTTACGGCACGTCCGTACCGCCTTACAGCGCGGAACGCACAGCCTCAACTCTCCCTCATTACCGTGAGGGTATGCGAGCGGAATTCGCGCTGATACAGCACGTAGATCACCCCCAGCGTCACCGCGATCATGAGCGCGGGGTGCAGGAACCATGCGAGCGCCGCCACGCCGAAATAATACGCGCGAAGCCCATGGTTGAAATTGCGATGGGCGTAGGACGCCACCACCGCAATGCGCTCGATCTGCGGCAGGTATTGCGCCGTGTCTGGTGGCGATCTCTTGGTCCCGCCGACCAGAACCGAGCAGAACCCGAACTGGCGGATGGACCAGGAAAACTTGAAAAAAGCGTAGATGAACACCAGCAGCAGCACGAGGACCTTGAGCTCCCACACCCGTTGCGACACCTGCTGCGTGAAGGGCAGCTCTGCCATCACGCTCGCCGCCCGCTCGGTGTAGCCCATCAGCGCCACCAGCGCCCCCAGAATCAGCATAGTGGTGGATGCGAAGAACTGCGAGCTCCGCGTAAGGTTGCGCAATACATTGATGTCCACCATTCGATTTTCGCGCTCGACCATCCGCACGACCCACTCGCGCATGTGGCGCTGCATCTCGCGGCCGAGCCGCGGCTGCGGCGTTCCGCTGTAATCCGAGTACCACTGGTAGCCGATCCAGAGCGCCGCAAACAGCACCAGCGCGAGGAGATCAAGCCAGGTGAATGAGAGCGACGCCAGAAACCGGTCGAACAGCATCATAGGAAAAGCGTCAGCACGCCAGTGTAACCATAGAGCCGGTTGTGCGAAATCTCGCCGTTGCAGAAGAATCCGACGAGCGGGAAGTCGCCGAGTCCCTCGCGAACCAGCTTGAGCTCGTCGGAATCCGGGCCGAACAAGCCTGCGCCGCGCCCGAGGCATGAATAATAGATTCCGCCGCGCGGGCGCGTGTAGAGCCCCTTGCGCATGCTCTCCAGCATCCGTTCCATGTCCTCACGCGCGGTGCCGGCATCGCGCTTGCAGAACATCACGCTCGCGCCTGGCTGCACCATCTCACCGATGGCGATCAGCCGGTTCGCGGGATCGATCCCCACGAGATTGCGCACCAGGTAGTCCCCCGTGTCGCTGCCCGGTATGGGCAGCGCCGCGAACACGTGGCCGCCGATGCGGTTGAGATCGCGCCCCAGAGTCTCGCCGACGTCCTCCCGAAAAACATCCAGCGCCGGCCGGCCGTCCAGGCTGATGATGACGTTCTGCTGGCTTGTCGTGACGACGTGCTTTCCGCCGATTGGCGAGCAGCCTTGCGTGAGACGCGTGGCGATCGTGACACCCTCTGAAAATGACACCCCCGACAGCCCGCCCTCGACGATTCCGTCCGCGATCTGCACGTTCTGCCGCCTCGAGCTCGTCAAGCCGCCAACCAGAAATCCGCTTTCGACTTTGCCCGCGAGGCGCGGCACCAGCTCGCCCAGGCGACGGTTGAGGGGATCGGCATGCACGATCGCGAAATTAGGCACGGCATCGCCGCACCTCAGCGCGACCTTGTCGACATCCGCAGCACCCGCCACACCGGAGAAGACACGGAAAGAATCCGGCTCGAAATCGCCCGCCAGAACGGCGATCGCTGGCTCATCGAGATATTCTTTCGCCGTGGCGCAGATCCCGATTCCGACTGTGCCCACCCAGTGCGGGATGCCGGTGCGGCTTTTGAAGAAAGCAAGGACGTCGCCCACGTGATCGGCGAGCACGTCGGTCACGTAAAGAAAACCGAGGCTGGCGGCACCCTGGCCAAGCTGCGCGAGGCACGACTCGGCGGCTTCGCGCCAGTCGGCTGCGCTCGCATGCCCGTAACGGAACTCCAGCATGGTCTAGGCCGCCTTCTTGATCGCCGGGAGGGGAATAAAGCCGGGCTGGGCCTGGAGGCGACCGATCCAGGCCAGGACTCCCGGGTAGTCATCGAGAGCGATGTCGGCGTCTGGCGCCAGCGCCACGTACGGAAAGCAGGCGATGTCGGCGATCGTCATTCGTTCCAGGGCAAGCCAAGGATGGTTCGCCAGACGGCCCTGGAGCACGGCCAGCGCTGTCCTGCCGTATGCACGACATTCCTCCAGATTGCCCGGTCGGCCGAAGTGCTTGATGGCGCGGGCAAATTGCAGCCCGTAGTGAATCTCGTTCTGGGCAAAAGCAAGCCACTGCATCACCTTTGCCATCGCTTCCGGTTCAAGCGGGAACCACGCATCGCCTCCGTGCCTGCGCGCGAGGTACGCGAGTATCGCCGTCGAATCCCAGATGACCGTGCCGTCGTCCTCGAGCACCGGCACCTGACCACGCGGGTTGAGCTTCAGGTAATCGGGCCGCTTCTGCTCGCGCCTGGCGAGGTCGACGGCAACCAGCTCGCACGGAACGCCGAGCATCGAGAGCAGGAGTCGCGGCTTGTACGAATTGCCCGAGCGTTCGTTGACGTAGAGCTTCAAGGGATTTTCGAATTGCTTTCAATTTCATGCCCATCCTATCATGCGACCGAGCGCAGGACCACGCACGCGGGGCGACGGGCGATCGTGCGCCCCGCGTCAACGCGCCGCATTTTCAATCGTTTCGAAGCGCAGTCACCAGAATGGCCGCCGTGGCAGCCCCAACACGGTTCATGCGAACCATATTGATCCACACCGCTCATTGCAGTCCGGCCAGCGCGGCTCGAACCCACTCGGGGTTCTTGTAAGGGAGAAGGTTTGGCGAAAAAAGTGACGGCCATCCAGACGATCTGGATGGCCGCAATAGGTATCGGTGGTGTGATGGCGGTCCGCGTCGGTCGTTACCGGCTCGGACCGCGGCGCCAGCACGGCCGTGTCGCCGCGCCACACAACACGACCCGCACTTTACGCGGGATTATTCGGCAGCTGCAAAGAGCAGCGCGACCATCGCACCGATGCCGGCCGGCACGCCGATCCGCTCCAGCTTGGACACCGAATCGCCCGGAACGATGGCTACCGGCACCCGCGCCAGCTCGAGAACACGGTTCGAAACCGAGTCCTCGATCATTCGAGTGAACGAATTCTTCCGCGCCGTTCCCATCACGATCTGATCAACACGCAGGCGCTGCGCAACGCGGTCGATCACCTGTGCCTTGTCGCCCACCTCGGTGTGCGCCGCATACGGCACTCCGAATCGTTCGAGAAGCGCGCGCGCCGGCTGTAGCGCCTTTTCCGCCTCGGTGCGATGGTAGGCGGCCCGGTCGCGCTTGCTGATGAAGCGCGCGGCGTGCTGCGTGAGCGGCGTGCGCACATTGAGCAGGTGAACTTCTCGCATGCCGTTGTTGATGCAATCCTGAGCGACGTGCTGCACCGCCTTGAGTGCGTTGGGTGAACCATCGACTGGAATAAGGACCTTGAACATGTGTGCCCCTCCGTTTTGAATGCCCGCGCTGGCACCAGCCTTTGCAGGCGCAAGTGAAAAATCGACCAAATGCGACGCAACACGCGCCCGGGTACTGCCATGGTTGATGAGAAAGCCGCTGCCGAGCACGCCGCCGATCACACCGATATAGATGATCCAGACCAGCGCCGCGTTCTGCGCAGCCCATGCGCTCACCATCGGCTCGCCGGTGATCATCTTGACCGCGGTCCAGGCCAGCACGCCCGCGCCGATGTACACGATGACCGGGAAGCGCTCGACGTATTTGAGAATGAGGTGGCTGCCCCAGATCACGATGGGGATGCTGATCAGCAGTCCCAGCACGACCAGCACGAAGCTGCCGTGGGCAGCGCCTGCCACCGCCAGCACGTTGTCCAGCCCCATCAGGGCATCGGCCACAACGATCGTCTTCATCGCGCCCCAGAAGCTGGTTGCGCTGCGGCCGTGCTGCGATTCGCCACCCTCGTTGTCGGTCAGGAGCTGGTAGGCGATCCAGACCAGGAGCAACCCGCCAACCAGCATGAGACCCGGAATCTTTAGCAGCCACACGACGATGAGCGTCATCGCCGTGCGCATCGCGATGGCGCCGAAGGTGCCCCAGATGATCGCCCGTTTGCGGAGCTGAGCAGGGAGGTTGCGGGCAGCAAGCGCGATCACGATCGCGTTGTCACCCGCAAGCACAAGGTCGATGACGATAATGGCGACGAGCGCCGAGAAAAACTCCGCAGAGAACAGTTCCATCCTTCTGATCCTTCCATCTCGTGTCTGACAAACCCTCCCGCCACGACACGAACGGAGCGCGACCCGCCGTGTCCGGCAAGGTCTCGCTTGTGCGCGCGAAGCCACGGCTTCGCGCTCACCGGAACAGCCGGGGGAAACGCCCCGAATTGACGGCTGCACCGCAGACGGCCTGCCTGAGGCCGCCGCAAGCTACTCCCCTCTGCGAGGAACCCTCTGGTCAACTACGCCACCTGCCCGCGCTGTCCGACCATCGCCTCTTCCAGAGACGGGTGGACTATAAGACACGAGAAGCAGGATAAGAAATGAAGAAGCGCAATACATATCATTGTATTTTTTTGCTTTTTTTTCATTTCCGGATGACAACTATTGTGTTTTGTAATGACGCACAGATTGACGCGGGGCAAGGGATCATGATTAACTCCGGCCTCGTTTCGGAAACGGAACGGTCCCTCCAAAGGGGAGTAGCTTGAGCAGCGGCCGGGAGGCGCTGCTGCAGCGGGGTCGTCATTACGAGTGGTTTAGTGCTCCGGCCCCGTTGACAACGGGTTGCGTTGTGAGCGAGACCTTTGCCCAGACTGGCGAGGTCTTTTTTTGCGGCCTTCGCCTGTCCGAGGTGAAGGCCACATTGCTTTTGGCGCTCACGAATGTGTCGGCGCCAACATGCGATTTTGCCAACGCGACAACGTGAGGAAAGCGATGCCCCAAAGCAAGATTCGACGCTATCTCAAACACGGTACGCTCACGCAGCTCAGCGTCTTCGAGGCCGTTGCCCGCCTCGGCAACTACACTCGGGCAGCCGAGGAACTCTACCTCGCGCAGCCAACCGTATCGGTACAGATCAAGAAACTCACCGAGACGGTAGGCGTGCAACTGCTCGAGCAGATCGGCAAAAGCGTGCATCTCACTGAAGCCGGGCGCGAACTGCACCGGGCCTGCCACGAGATCTTCCAGCAGCTGATCGACGTCGAGGATCGGCTCGCCGATATCCGTGGACTCAAGTCGGGCCGCCTGCGCCTGGCGGTGAGCACGACCGGCAAATACTTCGCGCCGCGGCTGCTGGCGGCATTCGTGCACGAACACCCGGGCATCGAGGTCTCGCTGCAAATTCACCACCGCGAGACCCTGATCGAGCGCATGGCGGCCAACGCCGATGATCTCTATATTTTTGCCAATCCGCCGACGACAAAAGAGGTGGTAACGCAGGCGATTCTTCCCAATCCGATGACCGTGTTCGCGCGCGCCGACCATCCGCTCGCTGGAGAGCGCCGCATCCCGTTCAGTCGCTTCGCCGAAGAGCCTTTTCTCATGCGCGAGCCGGGTTCGGGAACGCGCATGGTGGCCCAGCAGGTTTTCGCGCGGCACGGCATCGCGCCGAAGGTGCGTATGGAGCTCTCGACCAACGAGGCGATCAAACAAGCCGTTCTCGCGGGCCTCGGCGTATCGATCATGTCGCGCTATACGCTGGGCCTGGATACCGAGCAAAACGATCTTGCCACCCTCGACGTGGAGGGGTTCCCACTCGAGGGACAGTGGTATCTCGTCTACCCCGCCGGCAAACAGCCCTCGGCGGTGACGGAGGCTTTCATGGCGTTCGCCCGAAAGGAAGCCAAGGAACTCGTGCTCGACCACCTGCGGCAATTGCGCACCACCTCACGCGAACCCGAGCCCCCTATCGCGCCATAAAATCGATCGATAGAGCTCGCCGGGTAGGACAAGCGCTCCCCCCCCCGCTCGCCCTACACCGGCCAAATCGTCGTCCGCGCGGCAGGCGCGCCGCGCCTCTGGGTGCCAGCCCTATAATACAGATCGGCGCGAGGAGGACTTTATGACAATTATTGAACCGGCGGGTGCGCGGAGCGGTCTCCTTCTGCGCGCAGATGCGGACGGTATTGCCACGCTTACTCTGAACCGGCCGGCACAGTTCAACTCGCTCTCTGCCGCGTTGCTCATTGAGCTGCAGTCGGCGGTGGACGAGCTCGCCAGCGATAAGTCGGTGCGGGTCGTCGTCATTGCGGGCGTCGGCAAGGCCTTCTGCGCCGGCCACGATCTGAAGGAGCTGCGAGCCCATCGGGATCGCCGCTTCGCGCAGGACGTGTTCGAGCGCTTTGCCCATGTGATGATGAGCTTCACTCGCCTGCCCCAGCCCGTCATCGCGCGCGTGCACGGCCCTGCGTTTGCCGGTGGCTGCCAGCTCGTCGCGCAATGCGACCTGGCGGTTGCCTCGAGCGCCGCGACCTTTGCGACCTCCGGCATCAATTTCGGACTGTTCTGCAACACGCCCGGCGTGTCCGTCGCGCGCAACGTCCCGCGCAAGCGCGCGATGGAAATGCTGGTTACCGGCGAAGCCATCGACGCGGACACCGCGCTCAGCTATGGCCTTGTCAACCGCGTTGCCCCGGCGGAACGCCTGGACGAGGAGATGGCAGACCTGACGAGATTGATCCTCGAAAAAACCCCGATCGCCGTCAGCGCCGGCAAGCGTCTGTTCTACCGCCAGGTCGAGGCGGACCTTGAAGAAGCCTACCGCCTCGCGACCGAAGCAATGGTCGAGAACATGATGACCGAGGACGCCGCCGAGGGCATTGACGCCTTCGCCGCAAAGCGCCGTCCTGTCTGGAAGAACAAGTGATACCAGTTTCCAGTTTCCAGTTTCCAGTTTCCAGTTTCCAGTTTCCAGTTTCCAGTTTCCAGTTTCCAGTTTCCAGTTTCCAGTTTCCAGTTTCCAGTTTAGGTTTGGGTTCTAGGGCCGAAGTTCTACGTTTTACGCTTTACGACCATGTAATCGTCATTCATCGGCGGCAAAAACACTATTCCGGGTTGCGGGTTCAACGTTCCGGGTTCAAGGTTCAGATTTCAGGGTTCCGTGTTGTAAATCTGCGTTTATCTGCGGCAGTACTGCGGTGACCAGTGACCGGTGACCGGCGCCCTCGAAGGTAGAGATCAGAATGTGAAACGGTTGTTCATTTTTGTATCGATCTATCTGTGTGTATCTGCGTTCATCTGCGGTTAAATGTCTTTGTTTCTAAGATTTACGATTCACGTTCCACGATTCACGGTAAAGGGGATGCCGCATGAGCAGGGAGCAGACATTTCCCACGGTCGTTTCCGTAAGCATGCGCGCCCCGTTTGCCTGGCTGGCTGCGGGCTGGCAGGACTTTCGCGCCGCGCCGGGCTCGAGCCTGTTCTACGGCCTTGCATTCGTCGGCATGGGCTACCTGCTCAACGCCTTCTTCGCGTCACGGCCGCACATCACTCTGGCACTCGGCACCGGCTTCACCCTCCTCGGCCCGTTTCTCACGATTGGGCTCTACCATCTCTCGCGTCAGCGCGAACGCGGCGAAAAACCGCAACTTGCATCAAGCCTCAGCGCCTGGCGCGCCAACCCGGGCGCCATCGGCTTTTACGCGATCATCCTGCTGCTGCTGTTCGCGGGGTGGGCCCGAGTCTCCGTGCTTCTCGTTGCGCTGCTCTTCGAAGGCTCGATGCCGACCGTCGCGACGTTTGTTCAACATTTCATCTTTTCCGGAGAAAACGCGGCGTTCCTCGTGATCTATCTCGGAGTTGGCGCGGGCTTCGCGCTGCTGGTGCTGGCGCTGAGCGTGGTGTCGATCCCGCTCATGATGGACCGCGGCACCGATACCGTGACCGCAATGATCGCGAGCTTTCTCGCGCTCGCGCGCAGCTTCCCCGCGATGCTTTTGTGGGGCATCCTCATCGGGACGCTGATTTTTGCGGGCCTGGCGACGTTCTATCTCGGTCTCGCCCTCACCGGCCCGCTGGTGGGCCATGCCACCTGGCACGCGTATCGCGCCGTTGTCGCGCCGGCTACTTCGCCGCCATCTCCAGCAACAGCTGATTCACCCGCCTGACGAACCCGGCGGGGTCCTCGAGCGTGCCCCCCTCGGCGAGCAGGGCCTGGTCGTAGAGGACCTCGGAGAGGTCCTTGAACCGCGCCTCGTCGCTCTCGCCCTTCAAGCGCTCCAGCAGGCGGTGGTGCGGGTTGACCTCGAGAATTGGCTTCGAGGCGGGCGCCTTCTGCCCCGCGGCCTTGAGCAGACGCTGCAGGTTGGCTGACAGATCGTGTTCGTCGGCGACGAGGCAGGCCGGCGAGTCGGTCAGCCGCAGGGTCACGCGCACGTCCTTGACGTTCTCGCCCAGCACCTTCTTCATCCTCTCGGTCAGCTCCTTGAGCTCGCCGGCTTCCTTTTCCTGCTCCTCTTTCTCCGTGTCGTCCTCGAGCTTGCCGAGGTCGAGGCGGCCTTTCGCCACCGACTGCAGTGACTTGCCCTCGAATTCGCTGAGATGCGACACGACCCATTCGTCGACCCGGTCGTACATCAGCAGCACTTCGAGCCCCTTCTTGCGGAACACCTCGAGGTGCGGGCTGTTCCTGGCTGCGGCAAAACTGTCGGCAGTCACGTAGTAGATCTTGTCCTGCTCGGGCTTCATGCGCGAGACGTAATCGGCAAGCGAGACATCCTGTTCCTCCCGGTCCCTGTGCGTGGAGGCGAAGCGAAGCAATTTCGCGAGGCGCTCGCGGTTGGCGTGGTCCTCGCCCGCGCCTTCCTTGAACACGCGGCCGAACTCTTTCCAGAACGTCGCGTATTTTTCCTTCTGATTGGCCGCCAGCTCTTCAAGCATGGACAGCACCCGGCGCACAGATCCCGCGCGAATCATCTCCACGTCCTTCGATTCCTGCAGGATCTCGCGCGAGACATTGAGCGGGAGGTCTGCTGAATCGATCACGCCTCGCACGAAGCGCAGATAGGGCGGCATCAGATGCTCGGCGTCGTCCATGATGAACACGCGGCGCACGTAGAGCTTGATGCCGCGCCGGTGCTCGCGGTCCCACATGTCGAAAGGCGCATGTGAAGGAATATAGAGCAGTTGCGTGTACTCCTTCGTGCCCTCGACCCGGTTGTGCGAGTACGCGAGCGGCGCCTCGAAGTCATGCGCGATGTGCTTGTAGAACTCGTGGTATTGCTCTTCCTCGATTTCCGACTTGGGCCGCGCCCAGAGCGCGCTTGCCTGGTTGACGGTCTCGTCCTCGCCCGTGGTGCGGTAGACACGGTTGTCCTTGTCCCATTCCTCCTTTTTCATCACGATGGGCAGCGTGATGTGATCGGAATAGCGGCGGATGACCGAGCGCAGCCTCTCCGCGTTCGCGAATTCACTTTCCGCCTCGCGCAGATGCAACGTCACCTCCGTGCCGCGCTCGGCGCGCTCGACCGTCTCCAGGGTGTATTCACCGCTGCCATCCGACTCCCAGCGCACGCCGTGCTCCCGGGTGAGGCCCGCGCGGCGCGTCACCAGCGTCAACCGCTCCGCGACGATGAAAGAGGAGTAGAAGCCCACGCCGAACTGACCGATCAGGTGCGCGTCCTTGGCCTGGTCGCCAGTCAGGCTCTGGAAAAACTCGCGGGTGCCGGACTTGGCAATGGTCCCGATGTTCTCGATCACCTCCTGCCGCGACATGCCGATGCCGTTGTCTGACACGGTCACGGTGCGCGCCTTCGGGTCGAAGCTCACCCGGATGCCGAGGTCGGGCTGATTCTCATAGAGCGCCTTATCGGTAAGCGCCTCGAAGCGCAGCTTGTCGCACGCGTCCGACGCGTTCGAAATCAGCTCCCGCAGGAAGATCTCCTTGTTGCTGTACAAGGAATGCACCATGAGGTCCAGCAGTTGCTTGACCTCGGCCTGGAAGCCGCGCGTCTCGCGGGTCTGAGTTTCAGACATGTTTTCCCTTAGGTTTCAGGTTTAAGGTTTAAAGTTTCAGGTTCAAGGTTCAGGAATCTCACGCTGGGTCCAAGATGTTGCACTTGGACCCTTAAACCTTAGACTTGAAACCTGAAACTTTGATTGCCATTAGCCTTTCGAGTTGGCGCGCCACCGGGCCCAGAATAGAACCGGAACGCCCGAGAACACCATGCAGATGCCGATAATGGCGCCAATGCTGCCCGGGTCCAGGCTCATCGCATAGCTGAAGCTCGAGTACAGCATGAAGGCGCACGCGCCGACGAACAGCAGCGGTGTCACAGGGTAGAACGGGACCCTGAAGGGATCGGCGTTGATGGGAGCCTGTCGCCGTAGAAGAAAGAGCGAGACTGCCGTCAGCATGAAAAACAGCCAGAAGGCCGGCGCGGTGTACGCCACCATGGTCTGGAACCCGTCCGGCGTGAACGACGCAAGCAGCACCAGCGCGAGCGCGATCGCACCTTGCGCGAGCAGCGCATTGACCGGCGCGGACGCCTGCTCGCTCCAGCGTCCCAGCGCGCTGAAGATCGCAAAATCCCGGCCCAGGGCGTAGTTCGTGCGGGCACCGGTGAAGATCGTGGCGTTGAGCGTCGAGAGCGCCGCCGAGACAACGACAATGCTCAAGAGCCAGGCGCCGCCCTCGCCCCACGTCGCGCGCATGAGGTCGGCCGCAACCGCCTTCGACTCCTCCATCGCCGAGAGGCCAAGGGCATTGAGGTAGGCAACATTCAGCAGCACATAGAGCGACGTGATCACGACGATCCCAATCATCAGCGCCCGCACGATGTTGCGCTTGGTATCGCGCATTTCCGCCGTCAGATAAGCGGCCTCGTTCCAGCCCCCGTAAGTAAGCAGCACAAAGATCAGCGCAAGCCCTGAAAACCACGCTCCGCTCTTTGCCGGCCCAGGCGCCGACGCCGCTTCGGCCGGGCTCGCGCCCAAGCCGCCGACAATCACGGCAATCACGGTCAATGCCAGCGCGGTCGTCAGCACGTTCTGCACCCATTTGCTTTGTGTGGTCCCGACGACGTTTAGCGCGGTGACGCCGATGACCGCCAACCCCGCGTAGAGGGGCGAGCTGTGCTTGCCGAGCGGCATCAGCGTAGTCGCATAATCCGCAAAAACGAAAGCGATCGCAGCGATCGCGCCCGTCTGTATCACCGTCATGCGCGCCCACGCGAAGAGAAAACCCAGCCAGTCGCCATAGGCCCGGGAAAGGAAGTAGTACTCTCCGCCGGCATTAGGATGCGAGCTGCCAAGCTCGGCGTAGCAGAGCGCGCCGATCAGCGAGATCGCGCCGCCAATGAGCCAGACCGCGATGAAGGCGGACGGAGTCCCGACATTGCCCGCGACAATGGACGGGGCCTTGAATATGCCCACGCCGATGACGATGCCAACGATCATCGCTACCGCATCGAAGACGGTGAGCGTCGGGCGGGGCGCGGCGCTGGCCCCCGAAGAGCTGCCGTGGCCGCTCACTGCGTCACGCGCCGGTACTGCCGAGCCGGACGATCGCCGCCGTAGCTGACCTCTTTGGCCTTGACCAGACGTGCTGTCCATGCCTGGCTGCGCTGCGCCTTGCCGTCGCCAAGCGTGACAGTGCCCTCGATGAGATCATTTTTCAGCTTCCCGCTGAAGCGATGCGCAATTAACCGCCCTTCAACTATAAGCCGTGCGGTGAACTCGAAGCGGTCCCCCACGAGCTTGAATTCGCGAACTTTTCCTTCGCGCTTTCCTACGCGTAACATGCCTTCGACGAACTGAAACTCCTGGTCGAAGGAGAAATCGTACGGCACCGCCTTGCCGCCATGTTCGATCTGGGATAGCCACTGGCCCGCCATCTTACCGGGCACGACATAAAGGAAGACGTAGCTCTTGCCTTCGTCGCCTACCTCTTTGCCCGGCACGAGGATAACCTTCTGCGCGTCCGGGAACCAGTCATCCATATCATAATCGTGCGTCACCACGCGCGTGCCCGGCTTTAGCCCCAGAATCGTTGGTCGCAGCTTGAGGTTCATCTCCGGGAGCAGGTAGCTGGTGATCACCGTGGCGGGCGCAAGGTCCGTCTCAAATAAATTCTGCTCGATAAAATGGGCGCGATCGGCCACGCCCGCCACTCGCGCGTTCTCGTTCGCCCGCTTCAGCAGGACGCGGTCGAGGTCTACGCCGAAGCCGCGTGCCCCATGCTTTGTCGCCGCCGTGATAACAATACGCCCGTCCCCAGAGCCCAGATCGATGATGTAGTCGTCGGGGCCGACCTTCGCCATGTTCAGCATTTCCTCGACGACTTCCTGCGGCGTCGGCACATAAATGACATCCCCTTCGCCTTCCTGGGCGGCGACGCCCGGCGCCGCGAGCAGCAGCGCCACTGCAACTATTCGCTTCAACTGGGTCGTTAATTTCATATCAAGCCCCCCGAATCACGTGTGAGTGATGAACGATGAATTTTGAGTGTTGAATGTTGAATTCCGCGAACAGCGGGCCGCGTGTGGCTATTCCCAATTTACTGTTTTCTGCGTCCTGTTTACTGTGTGACCTGCGTTCATCTGCGTTTACCTGCGGCCCAAGTAGTTTCTGATCTTTTGAGACACGCTCTAATCCGTCGGCGGTGGCGTGATATTGATGGCTGCGCGCCGGATGCGGCTTGCGCGCCAGTCCCGAGCCTCGCCCTCGCCCGTCTTCACCTTCCCCGAAACGGTGTCCCCGCTCACGCGCCCCTCGAACTCATGCCGCATGCCCCGGTCATCCACCCCCGTGGTGAGGGCAAAACGCAACGCATCGCCACGCAAGGTGCCGCCACCAAGGCGTCCACCCGCCGCGCCGACGCGCGCCGTGCCTGACAGCGCCTGGAACGTCTGCTGGATCTCAGCCTCGAAGTCGACCGGTCCGCTGTCCGTGCTGATACTGCCGCGCCAGGCGCCGGCGGCGTTGGCAGGAATGACCCAAAGGAAAACGCGGCTCTCGGGCGCGCCGTACGGCTTGTCGGGAACCGGAATGACGAGCTCGGCATCCGGTTGCCACTGCGCCATGTCGAAGTCATGCGACACGATGCGTGTGCCTGGCTTGAGCTCCGCGAACAGTCGCGGCCGCAATTGAAGGTTGATCGACGGAAAGAGATACATGGTGAGCACCGTGGCTCGCGAGATGTCGGTGAGAAAAAGGTTGCCCGCAAAGAACTTGACCCTTTCCGCAACGCCGGCCCGGTCGGCCGCGTCCCGGGCACGCGCGACCAAAAACTCGTCCAGATCGACGCCGAAACCGCGCGCGCCACGCTGCTTGGCTGCGGCAATGACGATACGCCCATCCCCCGACCCCAGGTCCACTACGTAATCCTGCGGGCCAACCTTTGCGATGTCGAGCATGGCCTCCACGACACTGGGGGCTGTCGGCACATAGGGCACATCAAGCGCCGGCTGCCCGAGCGCCGATCCTGCGCCGCCAACAGCAGCGAGGAACGAGACCGCGCTAACAACTCGACGGCAGCGATTCGCGACTGATGCAGGCTTGACCATTGGGCTTTAGACTTTGAACCTGAAACCTTAAACCTGGAACTCGGAGCGTCGAAGCTCAGCGGGCGCCGCAGGGCACGCCCATCTCTTTGCAAGGCGGGACACCTCGCAGGGCAAAATGCCGGGGATCCCAAGATTCGATACGCGCCGCATTCCACGAGACCGCGTGCCGCTCCTGGCCGCGAATGACATGGCCCTTGCCTTCGATCGCGTGATTGACGATCTTTCCGGAGAATTCGTAGCGCGCCCGTGCAGAGCCCTTCTCGCTCGACGCCACAAGGCGTATCCGGTCTCCCTCCAACTGAACAGTTTCCATCTGCGCGCGCTCCCCACCGATCGTGAGCGTGCCGGCGAGCCTCTGAAATGTCTGTTCGAGTATCAATTCGAACGCCGGCGCCTTGGCGTCCTGCGTCACTTTCCAGTACCAGCGTCCCGCCGCATTTCCCGGCACCATCCAGTAGAAAATCTTGCTCGTCTTTACCGCGCCGACCGTCTTCCCGGGCGCCTCCAGTTCCGTTTGATAATCCGGCTGCCACCTGCCCATGTCGTAGTCGTGCGAGACGACGCGCGTGCCCGGGCGCAGCGTGTCAAGTAGCTTCGCGCGGATCATGAGATTCACTTCCGGAAGGAGGTACAGCGTGACAACGGTGGCAGGGCTGACGTCGGTTTCGTGCAGATCGCGCTGGTAGAACACCGCGCGGTCGGCCACCCCGGCCTTCGCCGCGCTGGCGTTGGCAAGCCGGACCAGGCGCCGATCGAGCTCCACGCCAAAACCGCGCGCGCCATACTTCTTTGCCGCGGTGATGACCATCCGTCCGTCTCCGGAGCCAAGATCGATCACGTAGTCATCGGCACGAATTTTGGCCAGATTCAGCATCGTGTCCACGATGTTCGTGGGCGTCTGGACGTAGGGGACGTCGCCATAGTCCTGGCCGAGCGCAGCAGTCACAAGCCCCGCAGCGAGCAGCACGCTCCCCGCGTAACGCGTCAGGACCGAACTCACGGACGCGCAATACGCCATCAGTGCAGCGCCACCCGGTGGGCGCCGTACCGGCGCAGCCCCGCGTCATCGGTCGCCACCGCGGCCCGCGCCACGCGTCGTGCGGTCCAGTCGCGCCGCGACGCCAGGCGTTCGCCCGAGAGCATCGCCGCACCCGAGACATCGTCGCCATCGACCTTCCCGGTCAGGGCATGCCTGACGCGGGCCCCGTCGATGTCAATCGTGAACTCCAGGTGCAGCTCATCGCCCCGCACCCGCGCTCGGTCGAGTTTGACTGAGCGGCCGCCAACGCGGGCCGTGCCAGAGATGACCTGGTAGCGCTGCTGCAGCGCGACCTCGTAGGACTGCTCCTTGTCCGCGACCGTGGACCTCCAGGTCCAGCGGCCCGCGACCCGGGCCGGGACCACCCAGAGATAGATGTCGCTGCGGCCGCCCGAGCCGCCAAATTTGCCCCCCGCGTCCAGCACGACGTGCTGGTCCGCCTGCCAGTCGTCCATTGAAAAGTCGTGCGACACGATGCGCGTGCCGGGCTTGAGTGAGAGCAGTCTCGGACGCAACTCGAGATTGATCCGCGGAAGCAGGTACATCGTGAGCACCGTGGCTTCGGACAGGTTGGTCTCGAACAGATCGCGCCGATAGAAGGCGACGCGGTCGGCAACGCCCGCGCGGCGAGCGTTCTCGTTACTCTCCTCTATGCGCTCGGGATCGATGTCTACTCCGAAACCCCGGGTGCCGAATCGTTTGGCGGCCGTTATCACGATGCGGCCGTCGCCCGAGCCAAGATCGATGAGATAGTCACTGGATCCAACGTTGCCTATCTCGAGCATGCGGTCGACGACCGCCTGCGGGGTCGGGACGTAGGGAACAACGGGTTCGGCCGCCCCAATCGGCGTGGCGAGAGCGAGTGCCAGAAGCGCGCCGCAAACCCTGTCGCAAATCGGCGACGAAATCGGCTGACGAGAAGGGGTATGCACCGGCATTCTCCTCTAGAGCTGCTCTCCTCGCGCCAGCCTGGGTTATATTGCCACATTCAAAAGTGCCGCATTATACCCGACCCATGCTTACGCACTCCTGACCATGCTGCTCTACGCCATCATTTTCGTCTCGGGCGGCGCGGTGCTCGCGCTCGAGCTTTTGGCCTCGCGCATCATGACCCCCTATTTCGGGATCAGCCTCTACATCTGGACCGGGATCCTGTCGATCACGTTGGTCGCCCTGGCGTTCGGCTACCGGCTGGGCGGGCGGCTGACCCGGGGCCGAGGCAATGCAACCGCGGGTGCCGCCCGCCTCGCCCAGCTCTACATGGTCCTGCCCGCCGTCGCTGCGTTCGCGATCGTGCTGGCCTGTCTTGCCTACCCTTACCTTTTTCCCGCGCTGGCACGCGCAGACCTGGTGCTGGGATCGTTCGCCGCTTGCCTTCTGCTTCTGTTCGTGCCGCTCGTCGCGGCGTCGGCAATGAACCCGTTGCTCGTCGCGCTCCTGCTCGCGCGGGGCGGCGGCTCCATGGGCGACGCAGGGGCCGGCACTGTCTTTTTTGTGAGCACGCTCGGCTCCGTCGCTGGTGTGTTCGTGACCGCTTTCGTGCTGATCCCGACCCTGAGCAACTTTTCGGCCACCCTTGCGGTCGCGCTGGTGCTGGCACTGGTATCGCTGGCAGCGGCGGCACGCCCCCCCGCCCCGCTACTGGCGCGCCGCAAGCTCGGCATCGCGGCCGCGCTCGCAACGTTGTGCGCCGTGGTGCTGTTGTGGCAGGCCGACGCCTACATCGGGCGCATGTGGCCCGCGACATACGCTGGACAGATCTGGCGCATAGAGGCGCGCTTGAGCTCGCTTTTCGGCACGGTGAAGATCCTGCGCAGCGAAGCCGATCCCGAGACTGGCCATTTCGCCCGGATGTACTTCCAGGACGGCCTGATACAGAACACGGTGCGCTCGGACGGGCACTCCCTGTCGTTCTATACCTACGCGTTGGAGTCCCTGGCCTTCTCCTATCGGCCGCGCATCGATGCGGCCCTCGTGCTCGGGCTGGGCGCGGGCGTGTTGCCGCGCCGGCTTGCCGGAAAAGGTGTGAACGTCGAAGCGGTCGAAATCGATCCCGCCGCGATCACGGCGGCCCAGCGTTTTTTCGGCTTCGAGCCGGCGCGCGCGCGGGTGCATCTGGAGGATGCCCGTACCTATCTCCGCCGTTGCGGCCGGCGCTACGATCTCGTCGTGGTTGATCTTTTCTACGGCGATGGAACTCCCGAATACCTCATCACCCGCGATTTCTTTCGGGATCTGCGCCGCTGCCTCGAGACGAACGGTGTGGCGATCTTCAATACCTTCGCCGACCTCGACATGCCGAGCGCCTACGCGCACTTTCTCACCACGCTGCTCTCGGAGCTGCCGTACGTCACCGTCTATCGTCCCGACTGGCCGGGGGCTGCTTACGTCAACAGCTTTGTCGTGGCAGGACTTCGCCCGCTCCCGGACCCGCGCGCGGTGACCCTTGACTACGTTCCGCCGCGGCACAGCGCCGCGCTGAGCGCGATGCTCGCGCGCCCCCAGCCGCTTCACCACGACCTCCTCGAGAACGGCGAGATCGTGACCGACGCCTACAACCGCGCGGTTCACGACATGGCCGAAAGCCAGCTCATCTACCGGCAGGAGGTAGTGCGCGCGTTGCCGGCGGCTTTCCTGGTTAACTGATGAGACGAGGCGTGACGGGCGGCGCCGCGTTTCAAGGCACGCGGCCCCTGCTTTGCAACCGCTGTCAGAACGCGATTTTCTCACCCGGCTCCAGTGGAAGGACTTTGGTTGGCGCATTGCCGAGCGCCTGCATGTAGTCCTTGGCCGTCCCGGCGAGCGCCGGCAGGGTGCCGTAGTGGATCGGGATCGCGTACTTGGGCTTGAGCCATTCGCGTGTCGCGTACGCCGCGTCCTTGGGGTTCATGCCGAAGTGCCCGCCGACCGGAATCATGACGAGGTCCGGCTTATAGTAGTCCGCGATCAGCTTCATGTCGCCGAAGAGCCCCGTGTCACCCATGTGGTAGATCTTGAAGCCGTTCTCGAACTCGATGATGAAACCGACCGGCTCCCCGGCGGGATGCATTTCCTTCTTTTTCGTCGCGGGGTTGGTCCACAGCAGCTCCGAGCTGTGCTCGGCCCGCACCTGCGTGATCTTTATGCCGGGGAAAGGCGTGATGGTACCGCCTTTGTTCATGAGCGGGGCCAGCGCCGCCGGAAGCACGCCGAGCGCGCGCAGCGTCTGGTTCAGACCCGCGGGCCCCCACAGAGGCGCCTTGTAGCGTCGCGCGAGCGCCGGCGCATCGCCCAGGTGATCCTCGTGCCCGTGTGTCACGAGGATCAGATCGACCTTGCCGAGCGCGCCACGCTTGCGGTATTCGGGTGGCGTCCTGGGGTTGTCGGAAAGCCACGGATCGATCAGGATCACTTTGCCGGATGTCGTGGTGATACGCGCCGCAGCATGTCCCAGCCAGAGCACCTCGACTTTGCCCTTGTCCTGCGCCATCGCACCCGACAGCGGAACACCGGCCAGCAGGGCGGCGACAAAACTGACTGCGATTCTGCGGCTTGCTTGCATACTGTCCTCTGATTTTGCCTGAGCGCAACTGCGTAAGGCTAATGAGCCCTGGCTTTCAAGGCAAGCGCCGTGACGCGCAACAGACCATTAAGCCAGCCGCTCAGCGCCTGTCGTTCTGCATATACCGCGAGCGCCACAGCACCATCGCCCGCGCCACGAGCGCGGCGACATTGCCGGCGCCCAGCCCTTCCCGACCGTCCGGCAGGCGCTTACTTTCCTTCCCCGGTCTTGCGGACGGGAATCGCCAGCGTGCCAGCCTCGCACGCCTCATGGACGTCATGCGGCGAGTAGGCTCCAACAAAGGATTCGCTGATTAGAAGCCGGATGAATTCGAGCTCCGAGGGCGTGAACCGGCGTTTCATTTGAGCGTCCTCGGTGTCAGCCAGCAGCGCCGGAAGCGACGCGCCCTGATTGCGCAGGTTGACCGTTTGCTGGGAAATCGCGACGAGCTGCTCGCACGTGATTTCCGCCCGCGCCACAACGCATGGAAGGAGGAGGATAATCACGGCGGACAGTCGCATGGCGTTGTCCGATAGTTTAATCGAGAGCATCGCAGGACATATAGTACCCGTTTGCTTGAAAGCACCCGAGAAATGGTCTACAAGCTATCTGAAAACACCATAGTCGCGGAACCACACGGAAGCACACCGAAATTGTTCTTGCCCGCCAGCACACCCTACCCTTCGGATCTTCTTCCGTGTATTTCCGTATGATTCCGTGGTTAATGTTTTTCGACGCTGGCGGGGTTCCCGAGAGCAGCCCTGGCCGCTTCGGGAGATGAACGTGTCCAATGCCGGCTTTCATGGGGTTTTTCCCTATCTCGTTTCACCCGTTGACTCAACCGGTGAAGTCAGGGCAGACGTCCTGGCGCAGCTCTGCCGAGAGCTCATAAAGGCAGGCGTTCATGGGCTCACGCCACTGGGCTCGACCGGCGAATTCGCCTATCTGTCGTGGCCGCAGCGGCGCCGGATCGTCGAAATCGCGGTTGAGGCAGCGGCCGGCAGCGTCCCGGTCGTCGCAGGCGTAGCCTCAACGACCATTGCCGATGCCGTATCGCAGGCACGCGAATTCGAGCGGATCGGCTGCTCCGGCATCCTGGCGATTCTGGAAGCGTATTTCCCGCTTACCGATGAGGGCGTGTTCTCCTACTTCGAGGCAGTCGCGAAGGCTGTGTCCCTGCCCATCGTGCTCTACACGAATCCGAACTTCCAGCGCTCGGATTTGAGCCTTGCCGTGATCGACCGGTTGAGCCGCGTCGACAACATCCGTTACATCAAGGACGCGTCGGTCAATACGGGACGGCTGCTCTCGATCATCAGCAGAGTCGAAGGACGGCTTGACGTCTTTGCGGCGTCGGCGCACATACCCACCTGCGTGATGCTCATCGGCGGCGTCGGCTGGATGGCGGGGCCCGCCTGCGTCGCGCCGCGCCAGAGCGTCGAGCTGTACGACGCATGCCGGCGTGGCGACTGGGTTGCCGCGATGGAGCGCCAGCGCCCGCTCTGGGCGCTCAACCAGGCCTTTGCCCGCTACAACCTCGCGGCATGCATCAAGGGCGCCCTCGAGCTTCAGGGCTACGCCGTGGGCGCACCGCTGCCGCCGCAGGCGCCGCTGCCACCTGAGGGCGTCGAGGAAGTGAAACAAGCGCTGGCCGCGATCGGCGCGCTCCAGCCCGCCGGGAGGTGAAACAACAAAATGAAAATCGACAAACAGAATTAACCGCAGATACACGCAGATAAACGCTGATGCATGCAAACAGAAACCCCCTCACAACATCGATAGCATTCTTTCTTATCAACGTGTATCGGCGTTCATTGGCGGCCAAGAAACGGTTCCGGGTTCCAGGTTCAGGGTTGGCAATGTTTGAAGCAGTAAATCTGCGTGTATCTGCGGCTAGTGAAGGTTTTCTGTTCCGGGCATTGAGAATGCTCAGCGGGCGGCCACCGCGGCACGCAGTTCGCCCCGCCACGCCGCGACCACGCACCCCAGCCCGATACCCGCGGGAACCGCGAGCAGCGCAAAAGCAAGCGCATAGCTGCCGCTCGCGAGATAAACGTTGGTGAACAGGATCGGGCCCACCATCTTGCACACGTTTACGTATGCGAGCGAGCCGCCCGTCATGCGCGATATCGCGGCGCGCGGCGTCAGGCGCGCGACCTCCGCCAGAAATGCTCCGTTCCAGCCGCTGGCGGTCGAGCCGATGACAAAGAACAGCGCGCAGCCCGCCAGGATTGCCCAGCGCGGCGTAATGAAGTACGAAAACAGGCAGGCGGCAAGCATCACCGCAGCGAGCACCGTGAGGACCCCGAAGCAGCTGCGCGTTACGTCGGCCAGCCAGCCCCAGAACACACGCCCTGCGACCCCCCCTACCTGGGAAGCAGTAAGCACGATGCCGGCCTCGATGAGCCCAAACCCCACCTCTTCCGCGAAGAACACCACGGTGAAGGTGCTGAGGCAGATCTGCACGATCACGAAGCAGCCGCCGGCGATCGAGAGGAGCCGCAGCGCCTCGTGCCGCCAGATTTCGGCAAGGTCCGCGAACGGGTTGATGCCGATGCGCGCCGCAGGATCGCGGTCATCGTCCCATTGCGGCCGTCCACGCTGCAGCAACAGCACGAGCCCGCAGAGAACCGCCGCGTTCCCCGCCAACGCCCATTGCCATCCGAAGATCAAGGCGATCGCCGGCGTGATCGCCGCCGCGCCGATGCCGCCGAGCGGCACCCCGGTCTGCTTGAGCGAGAAGATGAGGTTGCGGCGCTTGGGCGGCGCGAACCGCGCAAGGAGGTGCGAGGCGGACGGCGTAAGCAGCCCATAGCCAAGGCCCAGCGCAAGTGCGGAGCCAAACAGGAAGGCTGCATGAGGAAGAATCGCCACGAACGATCCGGCGACGAGCAGTAAAAGGGCGCCCTGCTGCACACGGCAGGCGCCCCAGCGGGCGGCAAGCTGGCTGCCCAGCGTCAACGACACCAGCATTGCGCCTGCCAGTATGCTGATCTGATAGCCGATCAGCGACGAGCTGATACCGTAGGTTTCGGCCACCTTCGGCGCGACGGCGGGCAGCGTCATTGTCGCCATCGTGCCGAATGACTGCGCGGCGAGCATCGTTCCCACAAGGAACGGAAGCGACGGCAAGGCAGTCGACGTCGCGTCGACCGCGACCTTCCGGGTGTTGGTCATGTCCGGAATACTACAAGAAGCAGGCTTGAGGTGCGTGAGCGGTGAGCGGTGAACGGTGAGTGGTGAGTGGTGTGCGGAAATTAGATCTTCTCTTTGCCCTGCTAGTTCGCCAAATTCCGTGAATCGTGAAACGCGGATCGTGCCACGGAAGAACTAAGCCTTCGCGGCTGGCTCCTGTTTTGATCGTTTTTGGAGCTCCGCGGTTTGATGGTTCGTATTGGCGGTGTTTATCCGCGTTTATCTGCGGCTCGTTTTTTTATCAGGCTAGGTCTACTCGCCCTCGAGTCCCACCTTCGACCGCCAGTCCTTCTTGCCCTTGAAGATGAGCGGCTTGATCGCAAACCCGAAGAGAACAAGGCCGAGCGCAAACATGGTGGTTGCGATGGGACGCTCGATGAAAATGGTGTAATCGCCGGCGCTCATCGCTAGCGACTGTCCCAGCGAGATCTCCAGCATCGGCGAGAGCACCAGCCCGAGAGCCACCGGCGCCAGGTCATAGTCGAACTTTCGCAGACCATAACCCACTGCCCCCATGATCAGCATGATCCAGACGTCCATCATGCTGTTGTTCACGGAGAAGCACCCGACGATGCAGAAAGCCAGGATGCACGGATAGAGGTAAGCGTAGGGGATACGCAGCAGGTTGACGAACAATCCGACCATCGGCAGGTTGAGTATCAGAAGCACCACGTTGCCGACGTACATGCTGGCGACGAAACCCCAGAAAAGTTCCGGCTGATCCACGATCAGCAACGGGCCGGGTTCGATGCCGTGCACCATGATTGCGGCGATCATGACCGCGGTAATCGGGCTCGTCGGAATGCCCAGTGCCAGCATGGGCACGAACGCGCCGCTCGACGCGGCATTGTTGGCCGATTCCGGCCCCGCCACGCCTTCGATCGCGCCGTTGCCAAAGCGCTCCGGATGCTTCGACAGGCGCCGCTCCAATCCGTATGACACGAACGACGAGATGATGTGCGCCGAGCCGGGAATGACGCCGATCAGGAAGCCCAGCAGACTGCCGCGGCCGATCGGGCCGACGGAAAGCCGGAAATCTTCGCGCGAGGGAATGAGCTCGCGCAACTTGGGTTTCTGGACCTTGGGGGGCTCTTCCTGCCCGGCCGTGAGCAGGATCTCCGACACGCCGAATAAGCCCACCGCAACCGGCACAATGCTGATGCCGTCACCCAGCTCGACCAGGCCGTACGTGAACCGGGTGAACCCGCTCATCTGGTCTATTCCGATCATGCCGAGCAGCAGCCCCAACCCGGCCATCGAGAGCGTTTTCAACATCGACCCGCCACTCATGTAGGCAAGAATGAACAATCCCATCATCAGCAACGCCGTGAACTCCGGCGCCCCGAAGGCCAGCGCCCATGCCGCCAGCGTGGGCGCAAGCAGCATGAGCCCGAGTACGCCGAAAGTACCCGCAAAGAAAGAACCGATTGCCGCGATCGCAAGGGCTGGCCCCGCCCGTCCATTTTGCGTCATGGCGTAGCCGTCTATACAGGTCATGACCGAGGCGGCTTCGCCGGGAATGCGCATCAGGATCGACGTCGTTGAGCCCCCGTACATCGCGCCGTAATACACGCCGCCCAGCACCACCATCGCGATGATGGGATTGAGGCCAAACGTTGCAGGCAGAAGAAGGCTGATCCCCGCCAAGGGCCCCAGTCCCGGCATCATGCCTACGAGCGTGCCGAGGATGCAGCCTACAAACGCGTAAACGAGTATCGACGGCTGAAGAGCGATCGAAAAGCCGAGCAGCAGGCCGTCTAGCGTTTCACCCATTGACCGGCCGTCCGTGAAACGTAAAACGTGAAACGTGAAACGAAACGCAGTTCATCCTTCTGCCTTCTGACTTGTGACTTTCAAAAGCCCCAGGGGCTCCGTGGCAGCGGCACCAGCAGCAGATCGGCGACGACGTAATAAGACAGAAGGGGAAAACCGATCGACAGGACGGCCACCATGAGCGGCGGCTTACGCTCGATCACGCCCATCAGAAAAACCAGCAGCACCATCATGGTGAGCCGGTATCCGACGACTTCGAGCGCTGACACGCAGACGACAGCCGCAATCAAGATCGTGACCGCGCGTTTCGCTTCGGTCCAGCGCATCTCGATGAGGGGGCGAGAGCGGGCACCCCCCACCGCGATCAGCAATCCCATCGTGCCCAGAAATATCGCCAGCGCCAACGGCATGAAGCCGGGACCCGGCACATGGACCGTGCCGACAGGATAAACCCGGTTCGCCCACGCGACGTAGAGGGCGAACGCGACCAGCATCAGGCCTGAAAACTGGTCGCTTCGTACGCGTCTTTTTGACGTAGCCTGCGCGTCGTCCTGTGACCTTTCAGCCACTCGCTTGCCCGCTACTTCGTTTCCACTTTGCCGACCATCTTGACGATGGCAGCGAGACGCGTGGCGTCATCGCGCCAGTATTTGTGAAACTCGGGCGCGTCCTTGTAGACAATTGGCGAGTTCAGGTTTTTCATGGCCTTTTTGAACTCTGCTGAAGCTACGGCCGTGCGCGTGGCATCACGCAGAACCTTGATCACGGAATCCGGCGTGCCTGCGGGCGCAAACATCCCGGCCCAGATGTAGTACACGATATCGTAGCCAAGCTCCCTGAAGGTCGGGACCTTCGGATAGGCCGGATGCCGATTCTCGCCCCAGCTTGCCAGCGGGCGCAGCTTGCCGCTCCTGATATGCGGACCGATCGCCGCCGGACCGCCCGCCGTGAAATCCACGTGCTCGCCGAGCAGCTGTCTCAGGGCCGGTGCGCCACCCTTGGTCGGAACGTGACGCAGCTTGAGGCCGCCCGCCGCGTGGAAGAACATTTCCATGGGCATGTGCAGGGCGCCATAGATGCCGGAAGACGAAAAAGAGTACTGTCCTGGCTTCTTCTTGATGTCGTCGACCAGATCCTTGACCGACTTCCAGTTGCTTTTCGCAGCCACGATGAGGATCATCGGGTCGGCAGAAATCAGGGCGATGGTTCTCAGTTCATCCAGCGTGTAGGCCGGCTTGCGATTGAATAGCTCGTCCGCCGCCGGGATGACCGAGACGCTCGAGAGAAGCATGCCGATGGTATAGCCATCGGGTTTGGCATGCGCGACGACCGCATTGCCGACCGCGCCGCCAGCCCCGGGCCGGTTGGTGATCGTTACCGGCTGCCCGAGCACCTTCTCGATTGCGGCTGATGTCGGCCGCGCGTTTTTGTCGGCCACGCCTCCCGGCGGGAACGCGACGATCATCGTGATGGGACGGCTCGGGTAGGCATCCTGCGCCTGAACGGCCGCGCTGCCGAGCAGCGCAATGGAAACAGCAGAAAATATGGCTAAGCGAATCAACATGACCTCCTCCTTGGTTCTGGGAAACAAAACAAAGTGATGCACTCTATCGTCGGGCAGTCAGCCCACCCTTCGGTCGGCCGGCTGAAATCGACCCCGACGGTCACCGCAATTTCCCGATCGGTCCACCCCCTCGCCGCGGGTTGTTGTTCAAGCTCCGCTCCCCGGCGTTCGGGATGCAGCAAGCGCCATTCTATACGGGTACGGCAAATTACCGAATTCGGAGCGGCAAAGGCCCTTCAGGCCGATTTCACGCGATTTTCGAGCTGGCCGATGCGTTCGATTTCGCAAACCACGACGTCGCCGGGCTGAAGGTAGCCTTTTGGCGCAACGACGTCCTTGCGCATCGGCTTCTTCCCGCCCAGTTCCGGATCCGTGCCCCAGGCCGTGCCCCCGGGAGTCCCGGTCGAGATCACCACACCCGGCTGCAAGGTGACGAATGTCGAGAAGAACTCGACCAGGCGAGCGCAATCCCAGATCATTTTTGCGGTGGAGTTGCTCTGTCGCAGCTCGCCGTTGACGAGGGTCTTCAGGTCCAGCGCCTGGGGGTCCGGAATCTCGTCGCGGGTCACGATCGAGGGGCCGAGTGGCGCACAGGTGTCGAAATTCTTCCCGGGCCCGAGGTTGTAAACGGAGGAGCCGTCAGGGCGCAATGTCACCTGGCGGTCACGCGCCGTCACGTCATTCATAATCGAATAACCGAAGACGTGCTCGAGCGCCCGCTCTCGCGGTATGTGCCGTCCGGGCTTGCCGATCACGACCAGCAACTCCGTCTCGTAATCGAGCTTCCGCGTAACCCGCTCGTCGCGGATGATCTCGTCTCCCGGGCCGATCACGCCGAGCCCTGTTTTCAGGAAGAATTCGGGGTCCTTGCGCGTGACCTCCGGCTTCTCGTCGCGGTGATCCCAGTAGTTTTCGCCGCTGCAAAGGATGAGCGACGGATCGAGCGGCGCCCTGAGCTTGGCCCCCGCAAGCGGGATCCTGCCGCCACCACTCTCGCGCGATGCCGCAAGTGCTGCGCCAGCCGCTTTGAGGCCTTCCTCGCCCGCCGCGATGAGCCGCGTCATGTCGCTCATTGCGGCGATGACGGCAGGCGGCGTTCCCGTCGGGCACGCGTCGAGCAAGTCGACAAGGTGCTCGCCATCTATCATCCCAAGGCGCAGCGCGCCATTTCTGTCGTATCGAACTAGCTTCATGATTTGTGCCCCGTGACCTGTGACCCGTGACCTCTGACCTGTAAATAGCCGCGTATTCCTTGCGTTCTTCCCGGTGACCGGTCACTGGTCACCGGTCGCGCCCTTAACATATGCGAAAACGGTTGAGTTCGCTGAGCCGGCGCGATGCGCTAGGCGACAGGGTTCTCGAGAGTTCCGATGGGCTCGATCGTGATCGCGACCTTGTCCCCGGGCTGCAGGTATTTCGGCGGCGTAAAACCGATGCCTACGCCCGCGCACGTACCGGTAGCGATGAGATCGCCGGGCTCCAGCGTCATCACACGCGAGATCGTCTCGATAAGCGTCGGGATATCGAAGATGAGCTGGGTCACGAAAGCGCTTTGCCGCAGCTCGCCGTTGACCTTGGTGACAAGCTGCAGCTGCGTGACGTCCTTCACCTCATCGGCGGTGACAATGCACGGCCCCATCGGACAATACCCGTCGAGGCTCTTGCCGAGAAACCACTGGCGGTGCCGGTTTTGCAGGGTGCGCGCCGAAACATCGTTGACGATCGTATATCCATACACGTGGCTGAGGGCGTCCTTCTTGCTGATATGGCGCCCACCGTCCCCGATGACCACGGCCAGTTCGCCCTCGTAGTCGGTCGTGTTCGTATAGTCATTCGCGCTCGGGATCGGCTCGCCGGGACCGATCACCGAGTTGGGCCACTTGGTAAATATGACTGGCACTTCCGGGATGGTTTCCTTGCCGCTGGCGTCGACACCGCTTGCATGGAATTCCTGCGCGTGATCGTGATAGTTCTTGCCGACGCACAGGATGTTCTTCGCGGGACGCGGGATCGGCGCGTGCAGCTTGACGCTGTCGAAGGGAATACGCCCCTCCCCGCTCCTCACCGAACGTCGCGCGCGCGACAGTCCGTTCTTGCCGAGCGCAATGAAAGCGTTCATATCCTGCGGGAGGCGCGTGCCCGCCGACAGGTCTACGACGCTGCCGGATGCCGGGTCATGCACGCCGACGCGCGTGCCCTTGTCATCAGAAAAAGTGACTAAACGCATGATGGACTGCAATCTCCTGTTAACGCGGAACGCGAGAGTATCTTATCAGGGGCGGCCTCCGTCAACCTCGCGCCGTTTCATCGTGGCGAGACGAAGAGGTGATGATTAACAGTGATCAATGATGGTGATCAAAAATGGTGATGAAAACCAGCGGCAAATGCCAGCCATTACCAGTAATCATCACCAGGACTCATCACCATTTTCCGGCCACTGCTGGGCGGTCACGTTTTCCTGGTGGAGACCTGTAGCAGCGCGAGGACGGGCTCGACGCAATCGTCCGCGATCTTCGCGAGCTCCTCGGGCGTGCGGTTCTGGATTGGATGCGGCACATAGACGACGCCCGGCTCGAAACCGAGCGCGCCCGACTGCTTTTCGACCGCGTCGGTAAAGGCCTGAGTCACGACGGAGACGCCCGGAAGCCCGCGCGTATCGAAGTTCATGAGGTCGTGCAGACTGCACGACGTGCATGACCCTCAGTCCGATAAGCCGATGACCACGACATCGGCTTCATCCGCCACCTTCTGCACGTTTTCCGGCGTCGCGACCTTTGCGTTGGTCGGTTTGCCGAAACGCTTGACCTTGAGTCCACGCTCCGTGAAGCGTTTTTCGATCTGATTGAAGAATTCGTCGCTACGAGTCTTGCCGATGTCGAACAGCCCGACGGTAAGACCTTCGAGCGAAGCCGGCGGCGCCCGCCGCGGGCGCTTCACGGACGATGTTTCAGCAGTCGGATCACGCATCCACATAAGACACCTCCGGTGTCAGTTTCGAGTTTCGGAAAACGTTGGATTCTTCACGCCTACAAAGTTCCAGATCTTGCGGTTTTTAACTGCAAGCCTTTAACTCCGCCCGGTCACCGGTCACTCATCACTGGTCACGAATTTGTTTCGTAACCGGCTGCAGTTCGAGCCGGTTACGTCCCGCGAGCCAGCCCGGCAGGATCGCCGAGAACAAACCTGCCTTGCCGCCCGCGCGCACCACCATCAAGCCGTCCTCGTGGAACTTGGGAACCATTTCCTCTGCCCGGCTTGCCGGCACGCCTTCGCCCACGCCATCGAGCCCCGCGAGGATTTCCCTGCCGGGACGGATGGTCGCCTCATAAAGTGCGCGCTCGATGCGCTTGCGGTCCCATCCCGCCTCACGGTAGATGGCGTAGTGCTCGGGCGAGAGCACGAAAACCGCCCGCGCGCTCTGCGTCAGCCGAGTGTGTCCGATCTTGACCAGCGACATGGCAATCGATCGGGAGAGTCCTTCGGGTGAGCGCGACTTCTGGTCGACGAAGGCCTCCACGCCGTGTCCCTGGAACAACGTGACCGTCGATGCGCCACGCGGAAAACCCCGCGCGACCGAGAGCGGCTCCCAGTCGGGATCCGACTCGTCCTCGGCAAAGCAAAGGGTGTACTTGCTCGGCGCGCCCAGCGCGGCGCGATCGGCCTCGCCCGGGCGGCCGCCACCGACATTCTGCACGATGAGATTGAGCGCGCGCCCGATCGTCGCATTCGCCCGGTTGCCCTGCCCCAGCGCATTCATGCCCGAATTCATCCCGATCCGCTTCGCGATCGGGCCGTTCACGATGATGATCGGGCTCGAGAAATAGGTCGTCGCCAGCACACCGTGCAGCGTGAAGACCGGTTCGAGCGCAGCCTCGAGCGCCGCAAGCAGCACTGGGAGGTACTCCGGCTTGCATCCCGCCATCACGGCATTGATCGCGACCTTCTCGATCGTGCACTCGGCGAGATAAGGCGGAATCTTGCCGACAATTTCATCCGGGCGGCGTTTTGTGCCGGTCAACATCTGCATCACCCGCACATCGGTCGGCGGCGTGACGGGCAGCCCGTCCGTCCAGCCGCGCAGGTAGCACATCTCCGCGGGGTCGTCGTTGTCGCCGTACTCGATCTTGCGCGCAGCAAGCACGGCACCGCCGCGGTGCTTCGCTTCCAGCCGCTCGGCCACCCCGGGCTCGAGGGAGAGAGAGCCTCACCCAGGCTGAAAAGCGGGCAGCCCCTCGGCCAGATCGCGAATGCCTGTCAGGCGCCGCCAGCCCTCCCGGTCCCAGCCGACGACCCGCTCCGCCTCGCGGCCTTGCGAGAAACGCACGAGGGTGGGTGTCGCCTCGATGTTGTTGAGCCAGGACTGGTCCAGCTCGCGGTCGTCGACGATATTTGCGACCTTGTCTGGAAAATCCGGGTCGTCCTGCGACACTACCTGGAACGCCGGCAACGAACGGGCGACCTGCTGCATGACCGGCTCGATGAGGAAGCAGGTGGGGCAGGCGCGTTTCGAGAAGACGACGAGGCCGTCGGTTACCAACATGTGAGAACACAACGCGAATGATTCCGAGGGGTGATAGTCTAACTCATCTTGATCGGAACGCTCCGCCCCGGATCAAACTCGCCGACTCGCGCAGGGCGTTCAAGCTGCCGCTCGATCGGCGGGAACGATGGGCTTGTCAGCACCATGCGGAGCCTGTGCACCAGGCGAAGTCCGACAATGGCAACGAGATCGTTAAGGAAGTTCTTGATCGGCGTGTGTCTGCGTTTATCTGCGGCGTGGATGGTTGGTGGGCTGTGCCTGAGCGCCGGCTGCGCAGCGCTCGACTGGCATCGCGACGGGTCCGATTCGGCGGCGCTTGAGCTCGATCTGCAGGACTGCCGCCAGCTCGCGCGCGCCGATACGGCGCATCTCGCGTGGCCGTTTCCAAACAACACGGCGCGCCTAGTCGTCACGAATCGGGCCAGGCGGGCAGTCGCGACGCCGTCGCCCTATTCAACCTGGCTCGATGCCGACCGTTCCGTGCTGGAATCCGAGCTCGTCGGCACCTGCATGCGCAACAAAGGCTATACGCTCGGCCCCGAAAAGCAGCCTGCTCGGCCGTAATTGACGCGCCCATCGCAGCAGCCGCGTTCGGAAGCGCCTGGCCGTGCCCAATTACTCAGGCGCACGTTGCGATGCAGCGGCGGGTACGGCATTCTTGCCCGAACAGACTTGGCACCAGTTAATGGCCACTCAACATCAACCCTCCCAGAAGGAAGTCGAGACCGAAGCTCTTGCTCTACAGGCATTGCAACGCGGCGAGCTCGATCACGCGCGCAAGCTGTGCGACGGAATGCTCGCTGACAACCCGGCCAGTCCGATGGCATTGCGGCTGGCGGGCCTCGTGAACATGCTGGAGCGACGCTACGAAGCGGCAATCGACGCTTTTACGCGGTCGGCGGAGTCGTTTCCCGAACTGGGCACGTTCATCAACCTGGCGACGTGCCTTACAAAAATCGGCGATATGGAACGCGCGATCGACGCCAGCCGTGCTGCCGTTCAGATAGCCCCGGACTCGGTGCCGGCGCGACTCGGCCTCGCCACGGCGCTGCAGGGCGCAGAACGCCTCGAGGAGGCGCTTGCCGAAATCGAGGAGACTGAACGGCTGAGCCCGGGGAATCCGGCCGTGGCCGTGCGCCGCGGTGCGATACGAGCGCATCTCGGACAGTACGAGGCTGCTGAGCAGGATTTCGCCGTGCCCGGAGCGTCAAACGTCTCGCCCCAGTGTCAGGCAGTGCGCTTCGGCCGGGACTTTTACGACGCGCTGGGCGCAGCCACCGACGACCGGGTACCCGAGCGCGCCCAGCTGATGAGCACAGGCAGCGGCGACGTGCGCTACGTTGTTTACGTCGGCTGTACCGCCGACTACTTCTGCAAGTACGGCCGCGTTTTCACCAAATCATACGCCGCGAACTCGGCGTCCGGAAACCTTCTGCACCTTCACATCGTCGATCCGCATGAGCGCTTCGCTGACCTGCTGTCGGACATCACCGGCCGCCTGCCTTCCCTGAATCTGGTCGTGACAACAGAGCGCGCACCCATCGACGCGGCGGCGGACCCCGCCAATGCCAGGACCTACTACGCCTGTGCCCGCTTCATTCAGCTGGCGGACCTGCTCGCGCATTACCGCAGGCCCATGCTCTCTTTTGACGTCGACGCGGTCGTCGAGGCCCCGCTCGACCGGATATTGGAGCACATCGTTGGCCACGACCTGGGGCTCGTCCTCCGGGAACCGATCGATTCTCCCTGGTGGGACATCATCTGCTACATCGTCGGCGTCCAGCCGACGCCGGTTGGACTGGAGTTCCTGCGGCGGGTCCGCAACTACATTCTTTATTTCTTCGAGCAACGGCAGATGCCGTGGGCCCTCGACCAGCTCTCGCTCTATTGCGTGCTGAAGATGATGGGGCGTTTCGATACGCCGCCAGCGGTGGCCTGGATCCCCCGCGAGGTGCAGGCGGTCACCTGGCAGATCGGACAAGCCTACGACTACAAGCTGAGCGACGCGCGGGTCAAGCGTTACAGCTAGCGGCCACAACTCAAGCAGGGAACCCGGGGCGCGGGAATTCCTCGCGCCATGATAGATACACACCCGGCGCCTGTATCATTTTCCCCACAACCGGGATCCAAATGCCTGGGAGGCCGCATACGAGGCAGGTTTGAAAGCAGGTGCCGCTCCCGGGGAACGAATTCGAAAGCAACCGTTCTATACTTCGGCGACAGGAAGCCTTTCGTGAACACTGGTAGACGCCTGATACTGAAAGCGGCCGCAGCCATGGCGATATCCTCTAGCGCCCCGAAAAGCGCGCTCTCTGCCACCAACGTGCAAAAGCGCCCCATCCCGCGCGGCGGGGAACTCCTTCCGATTGTCGGCCTCGGCACCTGGCAAACGTTCGATGTGGCGCCTGGCTCGCCACAACTTGCCGAGCTCAAGCAGGTTCTGCAGCTGCTCGTCGAGCTGGGCGGCAGCGTTGTGGATTCCTCGCCCATGTACGGAGAAGCAGAACGCGTCGTGGGCGAACTGAGCGCCGAGGCCGGCTTGCGAGACCAGCTCTTCTTCGCCACCAAGGTCTGGACCAGCGGTCGCAATGCCGGCATACGGCAGATGGAGGAGTCGTTCCAGCTGATGCGCACCGAGCGCATGGACCTCATGCAGGTGCACAACCTGGTCGACGTCGCGACGCACACCAAGACGCTGAAGGAATGGAAGGCGGCCGGCCGCATTCGCTACATGGGCATCACGCATTACCACTCCGGCGCCTTCGCGGAGCTCGAGCGGCTGGTCAGGACCCGCGAATACGACTTTGTGCAATTCAATTACTCGATTGATGACCGCGCCGCGGAGTCCCGCCTGCTGCCGGCCTGCGCGGACAGCGGAACAGCGGTGCTCATCAACCGGCCATTCTCGCAAGCAGACCTGTTCGGCCGAGTGCGCGGCAAAGCCCTCCCCGCCTGGGCCGCCGACTTCGATTGCCAGAGCTGGGCGCAGTTTTTCCTGAAGTTTCTCCTGGGCCACCCGGCGGTGACCTGCGTGATACCCGGAACGAGGCGAGTCAAGCACCTGCGGGACAATCTGCAGGCCGGCATGGGGCGCCTGCCCGACACTTCCATGCGCCGCCGCATGGCGCAACATCTGGAGCAGCTGTGAAACGGCTGGTCCAAACGATGCTGGCATGCGGCCTCGCGCTCCTCACCGGATGCAGCACCGTGCGCATCGGCTACACCCAGCTCGACAACATTGCGCTGTGGACAGCCGATCGCTACTTCGACCTCGATGAGCAGCAGAAAAAGAATTTCCGCACGCGCTTCTACCGACTGCACGAATGGCACCGCGACGAGCAGCTTCCGGACTACGCAACGTTTCTGGAGCAGGCCAAAACGCGGCTGGAGCAGGGGCTGCGCGCGGACGACGTTCTCTGGTTCCTGGAAGGCATCGAGCAGCGCTATGTCGTCATCGTGAACCGGGGCGCCGACGACGCCGCGGCAATTCTCCTGACCATCACGCCCCGCCAGCTCGATTTCGTGCGGGAGCGCTGGGAACAACTCAACGAGCGGTTCGTGAGCGATAACCGGCTCGACGCGAGCGTCGAGGAGCAGCGGCAAGCCAGCTCACAACGGTTCATGAACCGCTTCCGCGACTGGTTCGGCGACCTGAGCGAGGAACAGGAGCGCACGATCCGCGCGCATGTGGGGAAAATGGAAATAATCGGCCCGTTGCGGCACGAGGACCGGTTGCGCCGCCAGCGCGAGTTCATGCGGTTGATGCAGTCGCGCGCCGACCCCGGCGCGTTCAAGGAAGAGTTACGAACCTGGCTGATCCGCTGGAACGCGGGCCGCTCCCCGGAGTATCAACAGGCCTGGACCCGCAGGCGCGACCAGACGATCGCACTGCTGCTCGCGGTCGAACGCTCGCTGGCGCCAGAACAGCGCGCGTTCGCGGCGCGACGGCTGCAGCGCTATATAGCCGACTTCAGGATGCTCGCCGGTCGGCAGGAAGTGCGCGCGGCGGCTGTGCAACAGGAGCGGTGACCGGTAACTTTTCGCGCGCGCCGGGCGGTGCGGGTCTCGCGAGCGGGCAAGACGCCACCCTCACTGCGGACATTGCGCCCCTGCGCCGTCGCCCTCCCGCATTCAGACGCTCCGCTTCCCAGCCCCATGCCGATCCTGGCGCCTGGCGCGTCCGCGCGCGCCGGCGCTGATAGAATTCGGGGCATCCCGCCCCGGTAAAATCCCATGCCGACTTATTCCGGCCGCATCAGCTCGAAGCTTCCCCACGTCGGAACGACCATTTTTACCGTCATGTCGCGGCTTGCAGCGGAGCACAGTGCGATCAACCTGTCACAGGGCTTTCCCGATTTCGACTGCGCGCAGGAATTGCGCGACCTCGTCACCAAATACTTCAACGCCGGGCTGAACCAGTATCCCCTCATGGCCGGCGTGCCGCGGTTGCGGGAAGCCATCGCAGAAAAGGTCGAAACGCTCTACGGCACGCGCTACGATTCCGAGCATGAAGTGACCGTGGTTCCAGGCGCGACCTACGGCATTTTCACCGCGGTGGCGACGCTGATCCGCCCTGGCGACGAAGTCATCCTGTTCGAGCCCGCCTATGACAGCTATGGGCCGGCGGTCGAGGTCAATGGCGGCGTGCCGGTTTATGTTCAGCTGAAGTATCCCGATTACAGCATCGACTGGGCGGGCGTTCAGAAAGCAATCACGGCGCGCACGCGGATGATGATCATCAATACGCCCAATAACCCTACGGCCAGCGTATTTTCGGGCGAGGACATGCGAATGCTCGAAGCGATGCTGCGCAACACCGGCATTGTCGTGGTGAGCGACGAGGTCTACGAGCACATCGTGTTCGATGGCCATCAGCACCAGAGCGTCGCCCGCTTCCCGGGGCTGGCGGAGCGAAGCTTCGTCGTCTCCTCCTTCGGCAAGACCTATCACGTGACGGGCTGGAAGACAGGCTACGTGCTCGCGCCGAAGGAGCTGATGGCGGAGTTCCGGAAAGTGCACCAGTTCAATTCGTTCGTCGCGAACGGCCCGATCCAGCACGCGCTTGCGGAATATATGCAGAACAAGGATGCCTACCGGTCGCTTGCCGCGTTCTATCAGCGTAAGCGCGATTTTTTTCTCGAGTGCCTCAAGGCATCGCGCTTCAAGCCCCTGCCCTCGCGCGGCACGTTCTTCCAAAACCTTGCTTATGACGCGATCAGCGACGAGCGCGACATGGATATGGCGTTGCGGCTCACCAAGGAACGGGGAGTTGCGTCGATTCCTGTGTCGGTGTTCTACCGTGAGCCGCCGGCACACCGGGTGCTGCGGTTCTGCTTTGCGAAGTCGGACGAGACGCTGGCGCGCGGCGCGGAAATCCTCTCTCGGATTTAGCCGCAGATGAACGCGGATACACGCCGCTGTTCCAAATCATTCAACCGTGAAAAAGCAAAGGAGGCAAAAGAAAAAGGGGTCAGGACCCTTTTTCCTCTGCGCGGGGCGCGGAAAGGTGGCTGCGGTGTTCGGTTGGCTGCGTTAAAGTTTCGTGAAACCGTCTCACTGACTGCCGCAAATGGCGGATGGATTGAACTGTCAGTCGTCAGCCGTTACTGGTTACCGGTCACGGCTCACAGGTCAAGAGTTATCTGAGCCAGTTGATCTCCCGCGCCGTCCGTATGCCGATCGCGACCTCGTCCATGGTCGCTGGCGTTTCCGCGCGGGTTTCCGACACCGGGATTCGTCCCGCCATGAGTTCGGCGCGCGATTGCGGGTAAAGGGGCACGGCATGCGGATCCGCGAAACCATCCGGGAAACGCGGCAGATTGCTGCCCGGATCGTACTTATCGGTGGCGCCGAAGGCATGCGTGAGCTCGTGCGCGATGACGACGTTGTTCGACCCGTCCATGTCGCTGCGCGCAAAGGCGTTCACGACGCCGATCAGGCCCTTCTGGAGCCCCGTCGAATGCGGCAGCCGCGGGTGCGCAGCCGGATCGAAATAGGAGACGAAAATCCGCACATCCGGCTTCGGTCCCCGGTAGTCATCGTAGCGCCAGGCCCAGAAGCGAAGCTGCAGGCTCCAGAGCACGACGTCCAGCTTGCTCCCGCCGAATGGGGGTGAAGGCGGTTGCGATTCAACAGGCGGGGCGAGGCCGATCTCGACCGGCTTGCGCAGCGCAATGCTGTAACCGGTCGCCTCGCTGGCAAAAAACGCCTCGATCGGCTCGAAGCCGGACTTGCCCAGCCCGCCGATGTAGCGAGCCGCCACACTGCTGCCATCGCCATTGATGGGATAGATCGCCACCCGGACCGTGTTGTTCCATTCGGTGGTGCGCGCGCGCGCGATCCAGGCCGCCTGGGCTACCGACGCCAGGACGAACAGCAGGATCACGATGCGCAGTTTTCGCCACATGACTGGAACCTATCTCCAAAAATGGAACGGCTCATCAACCGCAGATACACGCCGATAGATCCCGGTTAACGTCGAATTGGGTCTCTGCAATGACTTCTCCAGTCCTAGTTTATTCACTTGGTCGCTTAGTCACTCAGTAACTTAGTCACACACGTCGAGTTGCCGTAAACTTCCGGTTTCGCATCATGGGGAGGGGTCGACATGGCGAAAAGCACCGATACCGCAGTCGTCATGGGCGCGGGTCCCGGATTGGGCTCGGCGCTCGCGCGCCGCTTCGTGCACGCGGGAATGAAGGTCGCCGCGGCAAGGCGGAATGCGGAGCAGTTAAACGGGCTCGTCAAGGATTGCGGCGGTGCGGTCCGCGCCTACTCCTGCGACGCCACCGACGAGAGCTCGGTGACGGCCCTGTTCGCCAAGGTTGCCAAGGAGCTGGGCACGCCGCGGCTGGTCGTTTACAACGCCGGCGGCTTCGTGCGCAAGAGCGTTCTCGAGACGACGCGGGAGGAATTCGAGCGCTGCTGGCGCAATGCCTGCCTGGGCGGCTTCCTCGTCGGGCGCGAAGCGGCGCGCGGCATGCTTGCGGCAAAGGCCGATGGCCATAACTGCGGCACGATCGTGTTCACCGGCGCCACCGCTTCGCTTCGTGGCGGGGCCAACTTCCTCAATCTCGCCGTCGGCAAGTTCAGCCTGCGCGCGCTCGCGCAAAGCATGGCGCGCGAGTTCCAGTCCCAAGGCATTCACATCGCGCACGTGATCATCGACGGTCAAATCGAGAGCGACCGCGCGGGACGCAGCGTCGCCGAGCGCGGGGTGGACGCCGTGCTCTCCCCCGCCGCCATCGCCGAAGCCTATTATCAGCTGCATTCCCAGCCGCCAAGCGCCTGGACGCTCGAGCTCGACTTGCGGCCTTACGTGGAAAAGTTCTGACCACCCCGTGATGAGTGATGGGCGACGCTTTAGTCCATTCACGATTCACGAAAGCGAGAAGCCGCCAACGCGCCATGGAAAACTACATTGCAGCCGCAGATGAACGCGGATCGAAGAGCGTCTGAAAAGCGCAGCCGTAAGGAAATGCGCTATGAGTAAGAGCACTCGCACCTACTGGAACCCCCTGGAGGCGAGCAACCGCTCCGAATGGACTAGCGTAAAGGGTCTCGAGGGAATCGCGGAGGAATTGACGCTGAGCATTGACGAAACAACCGGTGAGTACACGCGCCTTACTCGATTTCTACCGGGCGCGGATACGTCGGCCCTGGGCGGGAAGAGCCACGATTATCCGGAGGAAGTGTTTGTGGTGAGCGGTCGTTTATACGACGCCGCGTTCGACATGTGGCTGGAAACCGGTCATTACGCCAGCCGGCCTCCGGGCGAGGTACATGGCCCGTTCAACACCGACACGGGCTGCACGGTACTCGAAATTTCGTTCCCGAATCGAACGCGCGGATGAATACACTCAAGCGCGCACCGCCAGCGCTACGCCATCGAACGACGGCATTGGAATGATTTTGAATCTGGCTCTCGTCGCCAGTCACGATTCCCGCGCATAAAAATGCGCGGAGGAGGAGAGGATAATGCCCGTCCGTTGGGATGCTACGGAGGTGATGGGAAAGAAGATGCGCGTCTACATCGGCGTGCCGGATACCCAGCCGAAGCGCGCCGGTATTCTTGTTGCACAACACGGCGGCGGCGTTGACGGATTCGTGCAGGACGTCGTCAACCGCCTCTTCCGCCGCGGCTACGTCGCGGCCGCGCCGGAGCTCTACCACCGCCAGCCACCCGACATGGCGGACAACTTGGAGCGCATCGGAATGCTCAAGGACGACGAAATCGTCGCGGACATGAACGCCACGATCGCGCACATGAAAGGCCTTAAGGAACCGGCGGTCGGCCCAGTAGGAATCGTCGGATTCTGCATGGGTGGACGCGTGTCCTACCTCATGGCCGCAGCCAACTCGGAAATCAAGGCGTGCACCGTGTTCTACGGCGGCAATATTTTGAAACCATGGGGCGCGGCCCCCACCCCCTTCGAGCGCACCAAGGACATCAAATGTCCGGTGATCGGTTTCTTCGGCGTCGAGGACACGAACCCCAGCCCGGAAGACGTCCAGAAAATCGATGCGGAGATGACGCGCCTCGGCAAGCCGCACGAGTTCCACACCTACCACGGCGCCGGACATGCGTTCCAGAACTTCCTCGACGCAGCGCGTTACCGCGAGCGCCCGGCGCGCGGAAGCTGGACGGAAATGCTCGCTTTCTTCGGCCAGCACCTCAAGCCATAAGACGCGCCTGGTGAAGCGAGACCAGCCACTCGTGCCTGGCGAGCCTTCGAGGGACGGGATCCGACGGATTTTCGGGTCATGCGTTGCCCCTCGCGGGTATTATCGGCTTCACCGGCACATTGAACGGGTCCAACCCGGGAACTGTTAAGGGATAAGCGGTTTGGAACAGAGCATCGGGTTCTGCAGTGCACCGGACGGGGTGCGGATCGCTTACGCGACCGCCGGCAAGGGGCCGCCCATCGTCAAGGTCGCCAACTGGTTCACCCACCTCGAGTTCGACTGGAAAAGCCCGGTGTGGCGGCACGTCATCGAGGGCCTCGCCGAGCATCGTCAACTCGTTCGATACGACCTGCGCGGCACCGGCCTTTCCGAACGGGACGTCGCAGACATTTCGTTCGAACACTTCGTCACCGACCTCGGTGCGGTAGTGGACGCGCTCGGACTGGAGCGTTTCCCCTTGTTTGGCCTTTCGCAGGGAGGCGCGGTTGCCATTGCCTACGCCATTCGCAATCCCGAGCGCGTCAGCCACCTGATCCTCCTCGGCTGTTACGCGCGCGGCGCGACGCACCGCTCCAAGGAAGGCCCGGGGTCGGTCGATATGAGACGCGCGGTCATTCGCCAGGGCTGGGGAAGCGAGGATCCCTCCTATCGGCAAATGTTCGGCATGCAACTACTTCCCGAAGGGACGCCGGAGCAGCTGCGCTGGTTTGGCGATCTCGAGCGCACTTCCGCCACTCCGGAAATCGCGGAAAAGATCTACACGGCCGTGACAAACGCGAACGTGCGCGAGCTCCTTCCGCAGATCAAGGTTCCCACGCTGATACTGCACTGCCGGGGTGATCGTCTGGTGCCGTTCGAGATGGGCTGCGAGCTCGCCGCGCACATTCCCGGTGCCCGTTTTGTCGCGCTGGAGAGCAACAACCATCTTATCCTCGAGCATGAACCGGCCACGGAGGTATTCTTCGGCGAGGTGGCCGCATTCCTGGGAGATCAAAAACCGAAGTCGTGGAAGCGCGCTGTGCGCGCCTCAGAGGCAAAGCTCCAATCCATTGCGCGAGGCGTGGAGGCGAGCGCCACCTACAAGATATTCACCGTGGTGGCGGTCGTCGCCACTGTGGTCACGTTCATTGCCTGGATGCTGTCGTGAGTCGCTGAGCGCCCATCCTGAGCGAGAGGACACCTCGAAAATTTCCCGATGAGCGACGCGGAACAGGCGAGAAAGAGAGAAATCGCCGGCATCTTTGACCGCGCCGCGGCCACGTACGACAGCGTTGGGCCGCGATTCTTCGCGCACTTTGGCGAGCGGCTCGTGGAGAGGACGCGGATTCGCGAGGGGGCAACGGTGCTCGACGTCGCGGCCGGGCGTGGCGCGGTCTTATATCCGGCGGCGCGGCAGGCCGGTCCGCTCGGGCGGGTCGTCGGCACTGATCTGTCCGCGGAGATGGCGCAGAAGACCGCCGCGGAAATACGAAATGGTGGCTGGCACAATGCCGAAATGCTGCAAATGGACGCCGAAGAGCTCCGCTTCGACGATGATTCGTTTGACTCGGTCCTGTGCGGGTTTTCTATCTGGTTCTTTCCCCGGCCGCACCGTGCGCTTGCGGAGTTTTTCCGCGTGCTCAAACCAGGCGGACACATTGGACTAACAACTTGGGCGCAGGATTGCCCCTTCAACAGTTGGTGCCTTCGCATGGGGCGTCAATACCTGCCCCCGCAGCCGGATGCGGGCTCAAAGCCTCCGCGTTTTGATACGGTGCCGGCCCTGGAGGCGGCGCTGCAGAAGGCGGCGTTCGAGGACATCGACATCGCCGCGGAAGATGCCGATTTCGTTTACGCTGACGAGGAAGAGTTGTGGCTGTCCCTTTGGTCGCATGGGATAAGGCGTTTTCTTGAACAGATCGAAGAATCAGCTCTACCAGCGGTCAAGGCCGACGTACTGCAAAAGGTCCGGGTCTTCAGGAAGGCGGATGGAGTCCACACCCAACTGCGGGCATTGTTTGCTTTTGGCAAGAAACCTCGTAATTGATTTCGTGACGCACACCGCTTGCTTGCGGGGGCGGCCGCAATGCGGGTCCTGCTGATCCTGCTCGTCATCGCCGTTGCGACCTCGGCAGGCTACGGCCATTGGCACCGCAGCACCCACGCCACTCTGACCATGAGCCTCAAGGACACCTCCGGGCGCGGACGCGGCGGAGGCGCGCCGAATGCGCAGCTCACCTTTCTCGACGCAGACTCGAAGCAGCTCGCCCGGGGCAAAACCGACGACCGGTTCGGGATCGTCATGACCGAACACCCGGTGGCCGGATACTGCGGGTCGGACCTGAAGCCCGAGGACTATCGTGCCTGCTTCTGGACACAGGCCGAGTGGCTCGCGACGTGGCTGGAGGATTTGCGCTACGTCAGCCTCGTCATCGGGACCTGCCGCATCGAGCGGGTGCCGGTTGACCTTGTATTATCCCGCGACAGCCTGCTCACCTGGTGGGTCCCCCTGCCTCACGTGGGCGGGGTGCCTTTCTCCCGTTATCGCGCCCGGCTGGAAGTGGACAGCCGCTTGTGCGCCGTCACCAGCGGCCGAGGCTAACGCCTTCCGAAGTTCAAGGTTCAAGCAAGATTGGACGAAAGCGGTTTACGAAGTTCCTCGCTTTTAACTTTGAACATGGAACTTTGAACCCGGAACGCGGAACTCGGAACCCGGAACACTGAACACGGAACGTTGAACGTGTCTGCCATCAAAGAACGCCGGCGAGTCCGCCGTCGACGTTGATGCAGCAGCCCGTCACGTAGCTCGCGGCGTCGGAAGCAAGAAAAGCAATAACGTTCGCGACCTCCTCCGCTTCGCCCACGCGCCCAAGCGGGATGGTCTTGCCGGTTTTCGCGTAATGCTCCTCTACCGGAATTCCGGTGCGCGTTGCACGGCGCTCCTGCTGTTTCGACTTGATTTTGCCGACAGCCACGGCATTGACGAGGATGTTGTCGGCCGCCAGCTCTTTCGACAGCGCCTTCGTGAGCGCCAGCCCCGCGGCGCGCGAAATCGTCGTGGGGAAGGTGCCTTCAAATGGCGTCTTGGCGGCAACCATGTTGAGACTGATGATCCGCCCCCCGCCCTGCTTCTTCATGTGCGGAATCGCAGCGCGTGCCGTACGGATATGCGCGAACACCTTGATGTCGATGTCGCTCTGCCAGGCCTTGTCGTCCACCGTATCAAACGGAGATTGCCCGGTACCGCCCGCGTTGTTGATCACGGCATCGATGCGCCCGAAGCGCTTGACCGTCTCGTCAATGAAGCGCTCGGCATCGCCCGGCTTGGCCGCATCAGCCACCACGGCAAGCACGTCACAGCCGGTTTTTTTGAGCTCTTCTGCAAACGCATTGAGCACTTCCGGTCGCCGAGCGCAGATCGCGACCTTTGCGCCCTCCGCGGCAAAACGCAGCGCGGTAGCCCGCCCGATTCCTTCGCTGCCGCCAGTGATGGCGACGACCTTCCCGCGCAGCGCCAGATCCATGAATCCTCCTGTCAAATTCCCGAAAAGCGGGATTCTGACACAGGACGCGCGGCGTCGCGAAACACCTCGTTACAAATGCTTGCCGACGGTAACCGCTTTTTACGTGCCGCAGGTCTATGCTGATTCCATCGCAATCGAGGCCGGGTTGTCCGGCAGATAGGAGGGTGTCATGAAGAAGATCTTGGCAGCGGCCGCAGTAGCGGTGCTTGCGGCAGGATGCGCTTCGTCCGGCGGCTACCCGCACCGCGGCTACCATGGGCATCGTTATCCTCAGCAGGCGAGCAGTTACCCGTCTGGCTCGTACTCGAGCCAGCCGAGCGTCGATCCGCGGCTGGGACAGGCCGCAGGGGCTGTTGCCGGCGGGTTGCTCGGAGCACAAGTTGGGAAGGGCAATGGCCGCGTCGCTGCCGCCGCGGTCGGCGCCGCAGCCGGAGCCTATGCCGGCGGCAAGCTCTCCGATCCGTGCCAGCCCGATCTGAACATGGGCCACGTCATCGGTGGTGTCGCCGGCGGGCTGCTCGGCGCACAAGTCGGCAAGGGTAGTGGCCGGGTCGCGGCAGCCGGTGTTGGCGCGGCCACCGGTGCCGTCATCGGCGGCAACATGGGCTCGACCGGCTCAAGCTGCCGCTGACGCTGAAATGCCTGACCGGTTAAGGGTCACGGATTACCGGTCACGGGTCACGGGTCACTGGAGTCAAGGCCAAGCGGGGCGCGCCCCCTCCTGTCGGTTGCCGAATCCCTCCCCTTTCCGGCAACTGCGCGCCCCGCTTCTTTTTTTAGAGATGAAGGCAAATAATCCCGTTTAAGGTTTCAGGTTTGCACTTTCAAGTTCAACGTGGGACCGACACCCGCCCGGCGAACTTTTAAACCTGACAACGCGGTTCGCGGTTCTTGATGAGCACATCCGCTTTCATCTGCGCGTATCTGCGTTTTCAATGCAGGTTTCGCGGCGTGCTTGGCGCCTTGGCGGTTCGCTAATCGATTCTCGTGGCGGCTTGGCGGTTCAGGATTTCGGGTTGCCGACTCTGCTAAACTGCGTCGGTGATCATCGCCATTCCCGACGACTATCACGGTGCAGTCTCGCAGCTCGATTGTTTCGCCCGGCTGTCGGGTCATGAGGTGCGCGTCTTCCGCGAGGCAGCGCCGCCCACCGAGACCCTCCTGCGAAACCTCTCGGGCGCAGAGATCATCGTCCCGATCAGGGAGCGCACGCGCTTTACACGGGATCTTATCGCCGCGCTGCCCGGATTGAGGCTCTTCAGCCAGACCGGGCGCAGCACACGCCATATCGATATCGCGGCGTGCACCGAGCGCGGCGTCGCTGTCGCCGCAGGCACACATGCTTCGCCCCATACCGTTGCCGAGCATACCTGGGCCCTCATCCTATCAGCGCTGCGCCATATCCCCGAGGACGCCGCGCTCATGAAGCGCGGCGAATGGCGAGCGCGCTTCAGCACGGGGCTGCGCGGCAAGACGCTGGGCATCTTTGGCCTGGGCATGATCGGAAAACTGATCGCCGCGCCAGCGTCCGCGTTCGGCATGCGAGTCCTCGTTTACGGCCGGGAGTCCTCCTTTGTCGCCGCGCGCGAAGCGGGCTACGAGGTCGCGGGCAACAAGGCGGATCTTTTCGCGAAAAGCGATGTGCTGTGCGTGATGTTAAGACTATCTCCCGGCACGCGCGGCATCGTGACGGCAAAAGATCTCGCGCGGATGAAACCCACCGCCCTTTTCGTCAACACGGCGCGGGCCGAGCTCGTGGCCCCGGGTGCTCTCGTCGATGCCCTGAAAAACGGGCGGCCGGGCCTCGCCGTGACCGATGTCTACGAAAACGAGCCCGTGCTCGGCGGCGACCATCCGCTTCTGAGGCTGGATAACGCAGTCTGCACGCCGCACTCCGCGTGGCTCGAGCGCGAGACCTACGAGCTCTACTTCGGCGAGGCCTTCGACAACGTTCTGGCGTTTCTCTCTGGTAAGCCAGCGAATATCGTCAACCCCGAGGTATTCGCGAAACACGAAACGTGACGGTCGGTCGATTCACCATTCACTATTCATCATGCACGCAGTCGAGATATTGAAATGAAAACCTTATTCGACCAGGAGCTCGCAGACGCGCTGGAGCAGTTGTGCGACGAGACCAGCGAAGCGATGCGGCTCGCGAAGGAAAGCCCGGACCTCGACGACCTCGCTGCGTGCCTGGCGGTCGCCTTTCTCAAGCTGGGCCTGACAACCGGTTTCGTCGAGCAACGGCACCCGGGCTTCGCCCGGGACGTCGAGGAAAAGCGCCAGAAGGTGATCGCGGCGTTGACTGAGGAGCAGAAACATTAAAGCCATGATTCGTGAATGGTGAATCGGAACTTTATTGAACTGCCAGGACCGCCAAGAATTTCATTCAGATTTTGCGAGCGTCCATCGGCGGCTGAGGTAGGTGTTCAGTGTTCAATGTTCAATGTTCAAGATTTTATATAATCACATCCGCGTTTAACTGCGTCTATCGGCGGCTAATGATGTTTTTTAATTTGCGCGACCTGCTGTTGTGACTGGTGATTTGTGGCCAGGCTGATCTTCTGGGAGCAGCCCTTGCGGGTCGCAGGTCCCGGCTCTACCGCAAACGCAATCTCCCGGCTCAATGCGCAATTTTCAACCGGCCGCTTCGGGAGCAAGGAGCGCCTGACCGGTTCGCTTCGGGGCTCCCGGCTCAAAGCCTGGCGGGCCACAATGCTCGGCCGCGCCGGGGACGTGGTGGAATTCGACGGCGAGATACGCTCTACCGGAGATGGAACGGTCATCGAGGGCACAGTCAGGTATCAGTCCGGTACCAAGATCCAGTTCGCCGGCCTGCTTGCAATCGGCGTGCTGCTAACGATCGCGGGAGTCGCGCAAAGAATGTCTGAGACCACTACCGGCCCGGGACTGCTTGGCCTGGGTCTCTTCGTGACGATCGTGACAGTCCTGTGGATCGGGTCGAGCGCCGGCATGCGCCATACCCAGATCCAGTTTCTCGAGCAAAAACTGGGCGAGATTGTGGCCCGGTGAAACCGTTACGGGTGATGGGTGATGTTCATTGGACTGCGTTTCACCATTGACCGTTCACCGATAACCATTCGCGAACGAAGACCGGCGATTTACGTTTCACGTTTCACGACTTCTGGGTCGACAAGATGAACACGCTGTGGATTGATCGGCGTTTTCAGGGACCGCCGGATTCCGGCAATGGCGGCTATGTCAGCGGCCGGCTCGCGGCCTTTATCCAAGGCCCGGTCGTTGTGCGCCTGCGCACGCCGCCCCCGCTTGAAACACCGATGGAAGTACGCCGGGCGGACGGGGGCGTCGACCTGATCCTTGGCGATGCCGTCGTTGCCACCGCGCGGCCGGGCGAGGTTAACATCGATGCGCCGAGCCCGCCTGATTACACGCAAGCTGAAGCCGCGTCGCGCTCCTATCGGGGATTTCAATGGCATCCGTTCCCCGGCTGCTTCGTTTGCGGACCAGCGCGACAAGAAAACAACGGCCTACGGCTTTTTGCCGGGCCATCTCCCGGCACCAACCTCGTCGCGGCACCTTGGATTCCGGATGCGTCCCTCGCCACGCGCGGCGTGGTGAGCCCGGTGTTCGTCTGGGCTGCGCTGGACTGTCCCGGCGCCTTTTCGTTCGAATCTTCAGAGGGCACCGCGCTGCTGCTGGGAGAGATCACTGCCTCATTGGAGAAGTCTGTCCACAGCGGGGAACGTTATGTGGCCGTGGGCTGGGAGATGGGGCGCGACGGGCGCCGGCATTTCACCGGGACTGCACTATTTTCGGAGGCTGGAGAGCGTGTGGCGATCGCACGGTCGACATGGTTTGAAGTGCCAGCGATCGTGAATCGCACTTAGATTCACTTGGCGTCTCGGCGGTTCAATTATCAGTATCTGCGTGTATCTGCCGTTAATGTTCGTCACGGTTTGCGGGCCGCTTCGTGCACGCCGATGAAGCTGTGGTCGCAGAAACCGGGCTCGGAGACGTCGCGGATGCTCTCGTACACCGTATCCGGATCGAACAGCACGCGCGAATCGAAATGCCTCGACTGCATCGCGCCGTAGGTCACGCAGGTTCCAGTGCGCGCATCGCGGTCGAGGCAGGCGTAGATGGTGGTCAGGAGATAAAAGCCCCCGAGGTCATCCACGAAATGCAAATACCGGGACGTCCTCAGCACCGCCACGTTGCGCGAGCCAGCGATGCGGGTGGTGATCTGGCGCGCATGCCGGTCGTCGATGCGCTGGAAATGCGTCAGCGTGTCCGAGCGGCCCTCAACCATGATGCGGTCGCCGGTGGTGCGATCAATGTCGTATGACTTGTAGAAGGCGCAATGCACGAACCGCGACTGCACGAGGTTGTCATAGGAAGTCGTCTGCGCGGAAACCGCAGAGGCGACGAGCCAGGAAGCGATTAAGATCCAACGCGTCACTACCTTTCCTCCCCTTAACAAGTTTGCGCTCAGGGCCGCACTCTGTCCATGCAACTTGACACTGCGCCGGGCGATAGCTAGTCTCACGCGCTGATTCAAGAACTTAGCATCACTTCACCCGCCCGTCTCGCCGGCCATCAGAAAATGGGAAATGGTGCCGCGTAGGAGGTGCTGTATTTTCTATTCACTATTCACCATTCGCGAATTCGAGCAACCGAAATGGGAATGACCGCCGTTGAAAAGATGCTGGCCCGGGCGAGCGGCAAGCCCGCCGTGAAGCCGGGCGATGTCGTCTACCCCGTCCCCGATTTCATCATGATCCACGATGGGGTCGTCATGGGGGCCAAGCGCGAGCTCGACGCCCTGGGAATCGACCGCCTCGCCGCGCCGGACAAGGTCGTCATGGTGACCGACCATGACGTGATCTACGGCAGCGCGCGCGCTGCGGAACGCGGCGACTTCAACCGCAAGGCGGCGCGCCAATGGGGCGTCGAGCATTTCTTCGACGTCGGCCGCGGCGGACATGGTCATATCTTCCCGATGGAAACGGGAATGCTGCTGCCGGGCATGTTCTACTTCGACAACGACCGGCACGCCACCAACGCCGGCGCCATCGGCGCATTCGGATTCCGGGTCGGCGCCGAAATTTCGCGGGTGCTCGCGACCGGCACTAACTGGGTGATGGTCCCGAAGTCAGTGCGCCTGCGCGTCCGCGGCGCCCTCAGGCCTGGCGTGCATGCCCGTGACGTCGGCTTTCACCTCGCTACGCTCATCGGCAATGAATCACTGACGCTCGATCTCGATTACCGCGTGCTGGAATTTGCGGGTGATATCGGGCAGTTCGAGCTTGCGGCGCGGACCGCGCTCTGCTCGAGCCCGACCGAGATGCGGGCCTACGGCGTTTTTTTCCCGCCATCCGAATCGGTCCTCACCCTCGCCAGGAAGCGCGCGCAGCGTCCTTTCACGGCCATCTATCCCGACGTCGACGCGAACTACGAGGCGGACCTCGAGCTCAATGTCGGCATGCTGGAGCCGCAAATCGCGCTGCCCGGCGGCGTGCAAAAGGCGGTGGACATATCGAAGGTCGCGGGAACGCCGGTGAGTCACGCATTCATCGGGTCATGCGGATCCGGGATGTACGAGGACCTAGTGACGGCGGCCAGTATCCTCGGTGGCCGGCGCATCGACCCTGGGATGCGGCTTTTCATCGCGCCGGGTTCTGAGCGCTCAACCAGACGCATGATTGACGACGGCATCATGAGGATCTTCATCGAGGCGGGTGCGGTCATGCTGCCGGCCGGCTGCGGCCCGTGCAATGATGCCGTGGTCGGCCCTGTGCATTCGGGCGAAGCTTCGATCTCGACCGCTGCCAACAATAACGCTGGACGGTTCGGGGCGCCGGACGCGAAGCTTTTTCTGGGCAGCCCTGCGACCGTGGCGGCCTCGGCTGTCGCCGGACGCATTGCTGACCCGCGCGGCGTCTCCGCCTCGGAGGCGGTTCTGCGCCTGGCGCAGGAGGCGGCGTGAGCGAATTCGACTGGATTCTAAAGGGCCGCTGCTACAAGCTGGGACACGATGTCCCGCACGGGGGCGGCGTGATTCCCAACCGCTATATCGTCGCGCGGCAGTTCGATCCCGCCGAGCTGGTCCCCCATCTCTTCGAGGAAACCGACCCCGGTTTTCACGATCGCTGCCGCGCCGGCGACATCATCGTCACCGGCCGCAATTTCGGCATGGGGCCCAAGATGAACGGCTACATCGCGATGCGCGCCCTGGGGCTCGGGCTTGTGTGCGAATCGATGCCTTTCCTCGCCTACCGTGCTGCAATCGGCGAAGGGCTGCGCGTGCTGACCGATTGTCCGGCCGTAGGCGAAATCTGCGAAAGCGGCGATGAGCTCGAAGTCGACTTCCGCAACGGGTTTTTCATCAATCGCACGCGCGGCATCTCGCGCGAGTACCCGCCAATGCCCGAGACACTGATGGAGATCGTCGAGCTCGGCGGCAATGCCGGCTGGCTCAAGCGCTGGTGGCGTCAGCAACAGAAGACAGGGTGATGAGAGATGGCGATGAATAATGGTGATGAGAAATGGTGATAGGACGCAGTAGGACGGCAGCACAGGGGCTGGTATAACCCCACAGGCCCGGGATCACCAGCGGTTTTTCATCACCAGTAATCATCACCATTGGAAGACAACGGAAGCGAAACCCATTCGATGGCCGTGGAACATACAAATGCGCTGGGTCAACCCGTAGGGGCGCCACTGCCCGACTGGGTGCCGCCGCCGCGGCCACCACGTGAAGCGATGGCGGGACGTTTTTGCCGCATCGAGCCCCTCGACGCCGACCGGCATGCGGAAGCGCTCTATCGCGCAAACAGCCTGGACACGGAAGGGCGTAACTGGACCTACATGAATTACGGTCCGTTCGACTCTTTTGCGTCCTATCGCCGCTGGATGGAAACATTTTGCCTTGGCGAGGATCTGATTTTTTCTGCCATCATCGACAGCGCAACCGGGATGGCGGCTGGCGTGGCGTGCTATCACCGGATCGACGTCAGGGCCGGCGTGATCGAAGTGGGGCACATCAACTACTCGCCGCTGCTGCAGCGCAAACCGGCTGCGACCGAGGCAATGTACCTGATGATGAAGCGCGCGTTCGCACTCGGCTACCGGCGCTATGAGTGGAAGTGCGACTCACTCAACGCGCCCTCGCGTGCCGCCGCCCAGCGCCTCGGATTTTCATACGAAGGAACCTTCCGGCAGGCGACGGTATACAAGGGCCGCAGCCGGGATACGGCCTGGTACGCCGCAATCGACAAGGACTGGCTCGAGCTCGAACGCGCGTTTCTGCGCTGGCTCGATCCGGCGAACTTCGACCGACAAGGCCGGCAGCGGATTCGACTGTCGGCGCTCACGGCCCCCATTCTGAAAAACCGCAGCTGACCCGGCGGAACTTACCCTGACTGCACCGATGATTGAGACTCTCAGAAACTTCCTGAAACTCGAAGCCTCTGGCGGAATCGTGCTCGTGATCGCGGCTGCGCTCGCTATCATTACAGCCAACTCGCCCCTGGCAGGACTTTACAGCCTCTTCATCGATCTCCCGGTCGAAATCCGCATCGGTCCGCTGCACATCGCGAAGCCTCTGCTGCTCTGGATCAATGACGGCTTCATGGCAATCTTCTTCTTCCTTATAGGGCTCGAGCTCAAACGCGAGGTGCTGGACGGCGAGCTTTCGGACGCGCGAAAGATCGTACTTCCGGCCTTCGGCGCGGTCGGCGGCATGGCGGTGCCGGCAGCGATCTACGCCGCGTTCAACTGGAGCGATGCGGTCGCGTTGAAGGGTTGGGCGATTCCGGCCGCGACCGACATTGCGTTCGCGCTCGGCGTGCTTGCGCTCCTCGGCAGCCGCGTGCCGCTGAGTCTGAGGGTCTTTCTCGTCACCATCGCCATATTCGACGACGTGGGTGCCATCGCGATCATTGCCCTGTTTTATACGAGCGACCTGTCGCTGAGCGCGCTGGCCGTGGCACTCGCGCTGATGGTAGCGCTGCTGGTCCTGAACCGGCGGGGCGTCACGGCCAACGCGCCCTACTTGCTCCTGGGCATCGTGATGTGGGTCTCGCTGCTAAAGTCAGGAGTGCACGCGACGCTCGCCGGAATAGCACTTGCTCTCTTCATCCCGATGCGGGATCCCAAGCAGCCAGAACGCTCGCCGCTGAGGACGCTCGAGCACGATCTGCACACAGCAGTCGCCTTCGGGATCCTGCCGCTGTTCGCCTTCGCGAACGCCGGTATCTCGCTCGCGGACGCCAGCCTGGAGTACCTTTCCCACCCGGTGCCGCTCGGAATTGCAGCAGGGCTCTTCGTTGGAAAGCAGCTCGGCATCTTTGCCGCGTGCTGGCTGGGCGTGATGCTCGGCCTGGCGCGCCGGCCGGAGGGTGTGTCGTGGCCTGCGCTCTATGGCACCGCGCTCCTGTGCGGAATCGGCTTCACCATGAGCCTCTTCATCGGCACCCTGGCGTTCGAAGAAACGGGCGTCAACCAGCTCTTCGACGAGCGCCTCGGCATCATCGCAGGCTCGATTTTGTCGGGCGTCGCCGGCTATCTCGTACTGCACTGGACGTACCCGAAAAAGGCATGACTGGCCGCAGCTCCACTTGAAAGCCGCGGCCCCTGTCGCTGCAGCGCTTGCACGCGGCTTTGACGATGGTCCCGGTGGGTCTCGCGCAGGGCGCTGCGGCGAGGCGTTCATGCCCACGGCCAACGGGTTATTCGCTGATGCGCCGGCCTCAACGGTCCGATGCACCCGGTGCATCTGGAACAACTGCCAGCCAGTCCGACGGGCACTCGCGAACGTCCGGATAGTAGCGCCGACTATCCGGGCAGAAGTACGCGTAGCCCTGCGCATCGGGCGCGTCAGACGAGGGATAAACCACCCGCGGCACAACATAAGCCGGCGCAGAGTGCGTGTGCGGCGGGTGCGGGTGGTGGAAGAATTTCCGCGGGTGCCGTGTTGGCGCATGAGGAGGCCGCGTCACGCTTGAGCCCGGCTGGTTCCATCTCGGGGAATACGCCGGCAGCCTCGCGATGGCGCTCGGCAGGCTGAGCGACTGGTGATACCGGGAGTGGCCGCGGAATGCTCCACGGTCTGCCCAGGCTTCAAACGCGACTGTGCCGAGGACTGTTGCGAGAGCGATCAGCAAGCATTGCTGCACTGCCGTCTCCTGCCCGAACCTTTGAACCAATGTTACTCCCGCCCGCTGTATGTGGAAGCGTCGTTACATTTTGCAACATGAGCAGCGGTGCGCGATGATGCGCTCCGCGCTCAGCGCTTGCGCGCCGACTCGACGATCGTCCTGACCAGCCTCGCGTAAGGCACGCCGACAAAACAGCCGCTGCGATTAAGTGCGTAGGGATCGAGGTCGGGATTGGGATTCGCCTCTATGAAATAAATCACGCCTTCCGGCGTCAGCCGGAAATCAAGCCGCGCATAATCGCGCAGCTTCAGCGCCTTAAAGATGCGCCGGCTGACATTTCGCACCTCTCGCATCTGCGCGGCGGAGAGCCGTGCCCGGCGATAATGCGCGCCCCAGCGTGCGCGGTAACGGGGATCGTTCTTCAGCCGATAAGTCGCGAATTGCGGCGCCGCGCGGTGGGTGCTCCGCACCACGAGCTCGACCGGCGTCAGCACGCGCGGCTCGTTACCGAGAAGCCCGACATAGAGGTCGTTGCCCGGGATGAACTCCTCGCAAACGGCGGGCTCCCCAAGGCGTCTGCGAAGGGCGTTCACCCGCGCGCGCAGCTGTTTTTCGTTGCGAACCACCGAGTGCTTGTTGACTTCGTCCGAGCCGTCCCCAAACAGCGGCTTCACGATAAGCGGAAATCCCAGGTCGTGTCCGCGCAGGTCGCGCGGCCCCTCCGCGACGTAATAGCGCGGAACCGGCACGCCGAACTCGGTGACGATCTGCTTGGAGAGCGCCTTGTCGCGCGCCAGCCTCAGCCCATCCGGCCCCGTGCCCGTGTAGCGAAATTTGAGCACATCGAGGAGCCCGGTGATGGCGGCATCGAGCTTGCGGTCGCCCTCGACCCACTCCGTCAGGTTGAAGACGATCTTTGGACGCAGCCGGCGCAGCCACTGTATGGTCTCGACGACCTTGGGAGAGAACGGTACCGCTTCGACGTGGGCGTAGCTCTTGCGCAAAGCCCGCAAGACCTTCTCTTCGACGTCATCGGATTCGGGAATGAACCGTCCGGATTCAGAATACTCGCCCGTCTCCTCGTCCACGAGGAGCGCGACGTCACATCGCTTTCCAGCGCTCGATCTCATAACGGAATTCTAGCGCGTCTGCAAAAATGAAGAGGGCGAGGTTTTCCGCCCCGCCCTCTTCCGCGCTTCTTCTGGCGCAGCCTCGAACCCGTCCTCCCTGGATGCGGGTGAGGCCGCGCCGGCGCTCCCCTTTACACTCTCGGAAATCTCAAAAGAACAAACTCCAGCCAGCGATGCCCTGCGAAAAACGCCAACGAACATGAAGTTCGTTGATTGGTTTGGTTTTGTCATCTGCATTCATCTGCGTTTACCTGCGGTTAACAAGTTTTTTCATACTTCAAACACGGGTTTTAGTTGAACTTCGCCGCACGACGCGCCTCCCCCGTCAGCGCGAGAATGTGCAAACCCAGTTTCCCGCGGTCCACTATGTAGATGTAACCGCGACTATCGACCTCGACGTTGTTCGTTGCCACCACGCCGCCGACACCCGCCGCTGGAACGAAGTACGCGATCTCGCGCGGCTGATATGGATTGCGAATGTCCACCGCGCGCACCCCGGCATTGAAGTGCGCGATGAACATGAGGCGGCCATAGTAGATGGGCGTGAAGCTCTCGTGCGACGAATGCGACCCGACACGGCCGCGGCGAGCACAGTAGCTGCCAGCCGCCTCGTCGATCGTCCACTGCGCGACCTCCACGGGCCGCGACTCGTCCGTTACGTCGACGATCCACACCCGCTGCCGAGGCCCGGCGCATCCGTCGTTCAGCGCCTCGTTAGTGATCACAACAAAATCGCGAATGCCGGCAGGCTCCCCGCTTGGTCCGCCCTCAACGCTCACCCCGATCACCGGAAAAACCGTATGCGCGCCGAAGTCGGCGGGCAAATAAAAGCGCCCAACCTGGGGATGGAGCAGGTTCTCGGGTGTGGGCTCCGCAGGTCCCTTCAGCAGTTCGGCGCGATCCACGATTTGCAGAATGCCGCCGCTGCTCGTTCCATGTCCGAAGTAGACCCGGTTGCCGCGCGGGCCGGTTGAAATCGGACCATGCAACCCCGTTGGCACGACCCCGCTTCCGCCGGGCTCCTGTCCCAGCAGACCGAAGTTGCGGACGAAAACGGGCCGGGTCGGGTCGGCAAGATCGAACACCTGAGTCATTCGTTGCGTGCGCCAGCCCGGCACCCCCGAAACGAGGTAGGCGATCCCCGTATCGCACTCCCACCAGCTTTTGTGCGTGCCATTCAGCCGCTCCGCAACGGTAACCAGGAACCGCGGCTCCTGCGGCACCGTGACATCCCAGAGCTCATGACTCGAATGTCCCGACGAGCGCAGCAGGTACACCTTGTCCCGATCGCCATTCGGCAGCTCCTTCCCATTGCAGACGCGCACCATCTGCGCGCCGCCGCCCTGGTCAGCTGGAATGTGGGAGAGGTATGTCGGCTCCGATGGATCCGTGACGTCGATGATCGACGTGCCGTTTTGCTCTTCGCGGCCCTTTAACGGATTGAACCCGGAGCCGGCGTGATGCCCGATATAGGCAATCCAACGCCCGTTATGCTGGTTGATCACCGGCTGATAGGCGCCGCGCGAGTGGAGATCATGGTGACCAACGAGCCGCATGTCCCCACTCTCGGCCCCGTCCGGTCCCGCGGCAATGCACGGGCGCGCCACTAGTGCCACGGCGCACAGGAGGATCGCCGCCAGCGCGGCAATGAAATGACGCTCGCCGCTGACCGACGACATCGTCGAGCACATCCGATACATCACCCCTCCAAGGCGCAATACACGGTCAAGCGCCGCCGCCGGGAACACGCTGTTCCCGTCCGCGTGCTAGTTATTGTTATCGCTCCTCGGAAGGCTGGCGGCACAGTTGCGCCGCCAGCGATAGCATTCTAGCCTAAATGCGGAAGGATGAAAGTCCCGTTCCCCTGCGGCGACCGCGTCACGGATTGCCGGTGCCGAAAGAGACCCCACCGGTAGAAAAGGGCCCGGCGGCAGCGGGCATCAGCCCACCCGGAACAGGCCGCGCTTTGCCCGGTGCAGGCGCTCGAAGCCGGTTTTCGTGACCCGGATCAGTTCGCCAACCTGCACCCCCGCGCTGTGATCGCGGGTGATCACGTTCGGCTGCACGACCACCGTCATATTCTCTTCCAGCGTCATGTCGGGCAGTTTCGGCCCCGCCGGCCGACTCATCGAGCCGATGATCGGCTGAAAGTAGCCGCCGCCGAAGCCGTGCATCAGGTCGTCACAGATCGTGAAGCCGCTCTTCTCGATCACGCCGGTCGCGTCCACGATCTCCTGCATCGTCGTGCCATGGCGAGCGACCTTCGTGACTGCGTCGAACGCCGCTTCCGCCGTCTCGTACAGGTCGCGGTAGAGCGGTGTCGCGTCCGCGCCCACCGTGAACGTGCGCAGCACCTGACCCGCGTAGTCCCACCAATAGGCCGAAAGCTCGCAAAACGCCATGTCGCCCTTTTTCACCTTGCGTGGCGAGTGGTGCTGCGGAGGCACGTAGATGTGGGGCTTTTTCATCGATGTCACGCCGATGTAATGGATCATTGTCGTGCCGCCGTGCTTGATATACGCGCTCTCGACGATGGCCCCCAGCTCGCGCTCGGTAAGCCCCGGTTTCGCGCCAGCCAGCAGCGCCGCAAGCCCCGCATCAGACATTGCCGCGCCGATGCGGATCCAGTCGAGCTCCTCCTCCGACTTCACCATGCGCATGCGGATGTACTGCGCGTCGAGCGACACCATCTGGAAGTGCTGCTCCAGCGCCCGGTACCGGGCAGCCCGCAGCGGCCCGATCACCGCGACCCGCCTCGCGCCGCGGCGCTTCAACTCCGCGAGCAGCTTCTCCGGCCCGCAGTGCCCGCCCCACACCACGTCCATGTCGGCGCACATCTTCTTCGCCAGGGGATAGTGGTTGACCCACTCCACGGTCATCCACATCTTTTCGCCCGGCCGAAACACGACGTAGGCCTCGACCGTGCCGGGCCAGCCCGTCACCCACTGCGGCGCGTTGCCGGAACGGTTCTCGGTCACGACCAATAGCGTGTCCGCCCCCGCCTCCTGCATGGCGGCCGCCAGCGCCTTGTGCCGCCGCGCGTATTCTGCGTCCGAGAAGCGCGGATACTCCTTCGCCATGATCGCCTTCAATCTCGGCGCAAGCCTCAAAGGCGCGACCGGCGACCGGTTACCGGCGACCGGTTTGCGCTTTGCCCGGTGTAATCGGCGTTTATCGGCGTTCATCGGCGGCTCCGTTTCATGTTCTGTTCCTCGAACCAGGGATAGGCGTTCAACTGTCTGGCGGGCCGCACCGGCTGCGCCGGCCGCACCCACGACGGATTGAGCTGGGCAAGGGAGGTGACCCCCATCAGCCCGAGCGCCGTGCGAATCTCCACGTCCATAAGCTCGAGCATGCGTTTGAGGCCTGCCTCGCCCGCCGCTCCGAGCGCCCAGCCGAGAAGCTTGCCCACGCCCACCGCGCGCGCGCCGAGCGCGAGCGCCTTGACGACGTCCGTGCCGCGGAGGATTCCGCCATCGAACAGAATCTCCGCCCTTCCGCCCACGGCGTCCACGACTTCCGGCAGGACCTCGATGGTGCCCTGGGCGTGGTCGAGCTGCCGCCCTCCGTGATTGGAAACATAGACGACGTCGGCGCCATGCTCCACCGCGAGGCGCGCATCCTCGGCGGTTGCGATGCCCTTCAAAATGAGGGGCATGCCCATGCGCTGCTTCATCCAGATCATGTCGTCCCACTTGAGGCCCATCTGGTACTTCGGGTCGCCGAACCCCTCGCGCACGTTGGCGCGGCTGATGATGTCGCGCTCGCGGCGGCCATAGTAATTCCGGTCCACGCACACGCACAGCGCCCTGTAACCGGCCGCTTTCGCGCGATCAAGGATGTCTTCGACCCATTTGCGATCGGCGCGCACGTAGAGCTGGAAGATGAGCGGCTCCCTGACCGCTTCGGCCGCCGCCTCGAGGCCCGGCTTGGCGGCGGTGCTTATGAAGGCAGTGGTACCGTGGGCAACCGCCGCCCGCGCCACGTTGCGCGCGCCCTCGGGGTGCGCAAAACCCACGAATCCGCCGACTGGCGCCAGGAATACCGGGCTGGAAAGCTTCTTGCCGAGCAGCGTCGTGGTGATGTCGATCTCCCGCACGTCGACCAGCACTCGCTGCCGCAGCGCCAGGCTGTCGAGCGCCTGCCGGTTGCGGCAGAGGGTCGTCTCCGAATCTGCGCCGCCGGAAAGATGGTCCCACAGCGCCTTCGGCAGATTGCGGCGCGCCGTATGGACGATTTCCTGGAGGGACACGAAATTCTCCGCAGCCCGCTCGTCAATGCGCGGGTATTTTTGTCTCTGCGTCGCGCGCCGCCTGTTCGACGCTGCCGCCTTGCGCCTGGTTCTAGCCATCGCCCTGCCTTTCGCTTTCAATGCGTCATTGCTCCGCTGCTCACGGGTCACCGCTCACCGCAGTTAGATGCCCCACTTTTTCATCAGCCCCGGATTGTAGCGCTCGCCGGCGCCCGCGCCGAGCGCGAAGACTTCGCTCAATCGCTCGAGTTCGGACCCATTCAGCACGAGACCGAGGGCCGCCACATTCTGCTCCAGATTCTGTACGTGGTTGGTGCCAGGAATGGGAATGACGTCTTCGCCCCGCGCGAGCAGCCACGCAAGCGCAATCTGCGCCGCGCTTGCCTTGTTGCGGGCCGCCACGGCTTCAAGCTCTTTCACCAACGCCACATTGCGGGCCAGATTCTCCGGCAGAAAGCGCGGGTGCCCGCGCCGGCGATCACCGGGCGGCAAGTCGTCCACCGTCTTGACACGGCCGGTCAGCAACCCGCGACCGAGCGGCGCGTAGGCCATGAAGGAGATGCCCAGCTCGCGGCAAGCCGGCAGAATCGAGCGCTCGACATCCCGCGCCCATAACGAATACTCAGTTTGAAGAGCCGCCAGTGGATGCGCCCGTTGCGCGCGCCGCAGCGTCTCTGCCGAAGCCTCGCAAATGCCCAGCCAGCGCACCTTGCCCTGCTCGACGAGACGCGCCATCGCTCCGATGGTGTCCTCGATCGGGACGGAATTATCAACGCGATGCAGGAAGTAGACGTCGATGACCTCGACGCCCAGACGCTTAAGACTCGCCTCGCAGGCCCCTGGAATGTACTCGGGCCGGCCGTTGACCGCCTTCTTGCCGTCCGGGAGATCAATATTGCCGAACTTGCTCGAGATCATGACCCGGTCGCGCCTGCCTTTCAGCGCACGGCCAAGCAGCACCTCGTGCCGGGAACCCCAGTAAGCATCAGAAGAATCGAAAAAATTGAGGCCGAGATCGATCGCCCGGGCAATCGTCTCGTTGAACGCCTGTTCCATTGGCTCGCCGAACCGAATCGGGGTGGCGCCGCGCCCCATTGCCAGGGCCGAGACATGCGGGCCGCTCTTTCCCAACCGGCGATATTTCATGTCGGCGAACAGCGCACGGTGAAGAGTGAACGGAAAACTGCGCAAGGTGCGCCGCCTCTACTACGTCTCATTTCCGATTTTCCGTCAGCCACGCCTTGCCCAGGGCAAGAAGCGGCGCATCACCCAGTTCATCGCCCCCTCGACAAAGAGCCCGAAGGCGGCAAGGGCCAGCACGCCGATGACGGCTTCGTTATGCTGGAAGGACCGCGCATGGGCCAGGATATACATCCCGACCCCCTCCAGCGAGACAAAAAACTCAGCGATCACGGCACCCACCAAGGCTCGCCCCGACGCCAGTCGCAAGCCGGCGACGAGATAGGGCAGCGACGAATAAAGCGTGATGTCAAACCAGATGTATCGGCGTTTGGCGCGATAGGCCTTGCAGACTTCCAGGTATTCCGGCGGCACCGACCGGGCGCCGTCCCTGGCGTTCATCGCAATTGAAAAAAATGCGGCGAAAACGATCGTCGCCAATCGGGCATCGCTTTCGTATCCGAACCAGATGGCGAGCAGCGGCAACACCGCCACCATTGGCATCGCGTACAGTCCGTTGACGTAGAAATTCAGCATGCGGTCAAAAAACTTGACCCGCCCCATCGAGATGCCAACGATGACTCCACCCACCACAGCGATCAACAGGCCCTTGAGAACGGCGCCCAACGTGCTCACTACCGCCGCGAGAAAGTCGGCATCCGTGATAACTGCTGGAAAGGCGGCGGCAATGCCCAATGGCTTGGCGACGAAGCGCGGCGCGAAAGCGGCCACGCCGACCTGCCACGCAACGAGGATGATGAGGCCGGCGATGAGTTTCACGCGGACGTCCGACCATGGAATGGCGTTCCACAGACGACTCATGACCGCCCTGTCGGCGGCCGCGTTTGCCTGGGTGCTCATCCGTCTACGCCGCGCCAGGCCGAATACTTCTGCTCCAGCGCCTGGGCTCCCCGCATCAGGATGACGCCCAGGCCCGCTATCAATAGGATCGCGGCAAGCATGTTGGCCATATCAGGCGTGCGCGAGGCGATCATGATGACCTCGCCGAGACCGCTGGTACTCAGAAAAAATTCGGCAGCGATCATGCCGACCAACGCCCTGCCCGTTGCCTGCCGGATTCCGGTCAGGGCAAAAGGCAGCGTGTAGGGAATAAGGATATCCCGCCAAATGGACCATTCGCTGGCACGGAACGAGCCGGCGACCTCCAGCAATTCGTGCTTGACGCTGCGCGCGCCTTCCAGCGTGTTGTAAAGAATCGGAAAGAACGCGAAGAGGACGACCACCAGAACCTTGGGCCAAAAGCCGAAACCCAGGATCGACAGCACAAACGGGATCAGCGCAACCATCGGTGTTACGTAGAGCATGAGAATATAGCTCTCGAGCGCGACACGCAGCAGCACCAGCCGGGCGAGAACGATGCCGAGCGGCACGGCAATGACGAGGGCGAGCAAAAAGCCCGTCGCGAATAGTTTGATTGAACTCAGAAAGGCATCGCGGAACTGGCCGTCCCCGATGAAACCGATCAAGCTTCTGGCAGCCCCCGGCGTGTCCGCGTCGCCAATGAGCGGCGCCATGAACACGGGGTTGGCATTGCGGCCCGCAAACTCCCAGATCGCGGCGCCGAGCAGAATACTGGCCGCGAATGTCAACCAGCGGATCCAACGTGCGTCCGAATTTATCAGCTTGATCACGAGCGCTTTTACCGTTCGATGTCCGAAACCAAAACGCGACACACGTGTTTTCAAAACAATCGATCACGCAGGCGAAAACGGCCGGTATTTCACCGGCGCGCTTCCGCCCGACTCTATGATTTCAAAGTCGTGATTACTTCGATTTCTTCACCAACGCCATGGCATCGTTCCATATCGAAAGATCTGCAAACTGCTCGTAGGAAACGGGCGTTTTCCCGGGTTTGATGCCGCTCTTACCTTTGGTCTTCTTACCCACGATCGCCTGGATCTTCACGGTTTTCTCGAATCGTTTCTGGTCCAGGCCCGAATGGCCGTTAGGCCAGTACCCGAAGTCGGTAAAGACCTTGACCGCCGCGGTCGCGTCCTCAAGCTTGCGTCCGGTGGGCTTGGCATAGCCTCCGACCGTCTTGAAATTGGCCGGATCGTACATGAACTTGATCGCCTCGATGTGCGCGGCAACCACCCGAACCAGCTTGTCGCGATTGGCCGCAAGCTTTTTCGAATTAGTGACCAGGCTCAAGTAATGGGTGCCCGGCGCCGTCTTCTCGATTTCCAGGACGATGGTCAGCTTCTTGCCGCTTTCCCGCTCGATCACCGGAATATCGTCAAGGTGCAGCACGCCGAAAGTCAGCTGGCCGGCAACCATCGCGGCGCCCACATTGGAGCTCAGGTTCACGGTCGGGATGTCCTTATCGGGAAAAAGGCCGCAGGAACGCGACATGTTCTGGAGCTGGGTCCAGCGCGCGCCGTGTGGTGAATCGACACCGACCGCCTGGCCCTTCAGGTCCTCGCATTTGCTCTTGCTTGGATCCATCGATCCCAGGAACCAATCCGGCTTCTCAAATCCCTGAACGGCAATCAACGGCACGTTGCCATTGGAGATCATGCGGGCTACGGGCGCCGTCGGGGACATTGACGCGTCGACGGATCCGCTGAGGACCGCCTTGGCTGCTCCAACCCCGGAATTGAATGGCTTCACGGTTACATCGAGTCCGTACTTCTCGTAGAAACCGCCCTCTTTCGCGGTATAAACCATCGCAGAGATAAAGACCGGGGGCACCCCGGGCAGACCGATCGAGAACTTGTCCGCCGCCTGAACGTTCACCGGCACGGCACTCGCAAGCATCATGACGCCGATAGCCCCAAAAGACCGCAGTGCCATCGCTCTCATAATTGAAACTCCCGATTTGTTCATTGTCTCCTCCTGTCAGTTCGCAAACACCAACCGGTCGGCGGCGCCAGCCGGTAACCCAGATACTCCCTCAAACCTTGAACTCGGCCTCCTTCGCTTCCTTCATCAAGGTGCTCCAGACATGCTCGCGAAGCTCTGCAAACCGCGGGTGCAGCAGCGTGCTGCGGTCGCGCGGCCGCGGCAGATCGACCTCGATTACTTCATGCACGCTGCTCGGGCGGCCCTTTAGCACCATTACCCGGTCGCCCATCAGCACGGCTTCGTCAATCGCATGCGTGACGAACACCATGGTCGTCGGCCGGGCCTCCCAGATACGAAGCATTTCGAACTGCAGGATCTCCCGCGTCTGGGCATCCACCGCGCCGAATGGCTCATCCATCAACAAGACCCGCGGCTCCACCGCAAGCGCGCGCGCCACACCGCAACGCTGTTGCATTCCACCGGAGATCTGGTAAGGGTAGTAGTCCTCGAAACCGCTGAGCCCCACCAGATTGATGAAGCCGGGAACCTTCTCGTCGATTTCTGCACGCGAGGCGCCGGCCAGCTTGAGACCGTACGCCACATTCTGAAACACCGTCTTCCACGGGAAGAGCCCGAAATGCTGGAACACCATGGCCACGCCTTCGCGCGGTGCCGTGATGGGCTCACCATCCATCGTGATCCCGCCTTCGGTGAGCGGGATCAGGCCGTCGATGCACCGCAGAAGCGTCGTCTTGCCGCACCCCGAAGGGCCGATGATCGTCAGGACGTCGCGCTCGCCGACCTCGAAATCGACGCCCTGGAACACCTGCAGCGCACCGTAGCGCTTGCCCGCCCCAGACACCACGATCCGGGGTTGCCCGTTGACGGTCGCGTTATTCAAGCAACCCGCCTCGCTGCTGTCCGATAAACGGTCGCGGTGATTGTCCCGAGGAACCGATCACGACAGCCCGTCCGAAACGGGCACGTTTTCCGGCTTCAGTTCCATCCCCGATGCCCGGGCTTCGAGCATCAGCAGCGCGGCGAAATCCTGGTCCGTGTAGCCGTGCCCGATCAGGGTCTGCACCAGGTCGCGGGTGGTCGAGGCGAGCGGCATCGGCACGCCAAATTCCCTGCCCGCCGACAAGCCAAGGTCGATATCCTTGCGCAACAGCTCGGGCGTGAACGTCACGTGGAAGTCGAGGTTGACCAGCGCGGGGGTCTTGTAGCGCGTAAACATGGAGCCGAAGATGCTGCTGTTGATGAACTCCAGGAATGCGTGGCGCGGCATGCCCGCCTTCTGCGCCAGCACGGTGATCTCGCACAGCGACTGTATGACGACGCTGAGATGCACGTTGTGGCAGATCTTGGCGATGCGCGCGAGCTCCGCCTCGCCAACATAGCTCGAGCCCCGCCCCATGAGGTCAAGGTAGCGGCGCGCCGTGTCGTAGGCGACCTGCGGACCGGATACGACGAACATCAGCTTGCCCGCCTTGACCACCTTGTCATTGCCTGACACGGGCGCCGCGAGAAACTTGGCGCCGGTCTTGCCAAGCTTTTCGCGTATTTCCGCCGATTCCTCGAGCGAGATCGAAGTGCTGTCGACGACAATGCCGGGCGCCTTGCCTTTGGATGTGACGCCATTGGCGCCGAAGAGAACCTCCTTGACGTCCTTACCCGTCGCAACCATCGTAAAGAGGATATCGCAGCCCGCGAGATCGGCGAGCGAGGAAGCGATCTTCGCGCCGGCCTTCGCAAGCGGCTCGGCTTTCTCTCGCGTGCGATTCCATACCGTGATGTCGCACCCGGCCTTCGCCAGCCGCTCGGCCATGGCATAGCCCATGCGCCCGATCCCGATCCAGCCCAGCCGCTGCGCCTTAATGTTTGCAGTCGTCATTCTTCACATCTCCGTTTTCGCTTCATCCATCGGCATCGCTCACTGATGAGCGAAAATCAAGATCAAAAGCGTTAGTCCTAGTTCTTCCCTCATCCCTCTGCTCTCATCCCTATCGTTCAACAGGGACGCCAACAAGGTTGCCCCACTCCGTCCACGAGCCGTCGTAGATTTTCACGTTCTTGAAGCCGAGCAGCTGCGTGAGGGCAAAGTAGAGCACGGTCGCGCGATGGCTCATCCGGCAGTAGGCGATGATATCCCGCTCCGGTCCGGTGCCACGCGCCTCAAAAAGGCTCTTCAACTCCGCAGCAGGCTTGAACGCCTTGTTGCTGTCCAGCAATTCCTCAAAATAGAGATGCTTGGCGCCCGGGATTCGTCCGTATCGAAGCGCGCCCTCATCGGGGCCGCCCGGGCCGCCGACGCGCTCCCCGCGGTATTCCTCCGGCGAGCGCCCGTCAAGAAGGAGCGTCGCGTCCTTTTTCAGAGCCGCCAGTACCTTGTCGCGGTGAATGCGCATCCGCTCAACGCGCTTGACCGGCTTGTACTCGACCGGCGAGGCCGGCGGCGGCTCATCCTGCACGAGCGGCCGGCCCTCGGCTGCCCAGCGATAGCGCGTGCCATCGAGCATTTTCACGTTCTTGTGCCCGCAGTAGCGAAAGGTCCACCACGCGTAGAAGCCAAACTGCACGCCCTCGCCATAAAACACCACCGTGGTGTCGTTGCCGATCCCGGCACTGCCGCAGAGCCGGGCGAAGTCTTCCGGAGCCGGAAAGTCGCGGCGGTGCGAGTCCCACAGCATGTCCTTCCACTTCCAGCACACGGCCCCCGGTATATGGCCCGCTCTGTATGCCTGCATCTCTTCCTGCCCGCTGCCCGCGATCTCGATTACCTTCACCCTCGGATCGTTGCGCCTGCGGTACAGCCAGGCGGGATCGACCAGCGCACTCGTTTTACCCGATGCCATCTCCACGCTCCCTCTTATTCAAGATTCCGTGTCACGCCTGCAGCGCCTGAACCCAATCCCGCCCCTCGATGAGCATCTTCACCTCGCGCAGGAACGCAGCAGCGTAAGCCCCATCCACCGCCCGGTGATCGAACGTTTGTGCAAGCATGCCCACCGGCCGGATGGCAATGGCGTCACCGCCTTCGGTTTCGATTACCAGCGGCCTCTTTTGAATGCTGTCGGTAGACAGGATCGCGACCTGCGGCTGATTGATGATCGGCGCAGTGATGAGCGTGCCAAATGCGCCGTTATTGGTGATCGTGTACGTCCCCTCGGTGAGATCATCCGGCTTCAGCCGGTTCGTTCGCGCCCGTTGAACCAGCTCATTGGCCTCGCGCGCGATCTGGGGCAGCGACTTCTGCGGAACGTCTTTCAGGACCGGCACCACCAGCCCTTCAAAGTTGAGATCGACCGCAATGCCCAGGTTGATGCGCGGTTGAAGCACCAGATGATCGCCCGCGAAGCTTGCGTTAAGGCGCGGAAACTTCGCGAGCGCGATCGACACCGAGCGAAGAATGAACGGCAGATACGTCAGCGAGAAGCCCTCGCGACGCTTCCAGTTATCCCCCGCAACCCGGCGCGCCTGCTCGACCTTGTGAAAATCTGCCTCCACCGCCTGCAGCACATGAGGCACGGCGCTCCAGGATTTCGCCATGTGCTCCGCGGTGCGCCGCCGCACGCTGTTGAGCGGCGCGCTTTCCGCGGCCGCGCCAGCCGGAATGAGCGGCGGGGCCTCTACACTCGCCGCAACCGGTCGGACAGCGCCACGTTGCGACAGGTGCGCGAGCACGTCCTCGCGCGTGATACGGCCATCGCGTCCGGTCCCGCTGATGGCGCGCGGATCAAGATCGTGCTCCGCAATCAGCTTGCGCACCACGGGCGACAGGCGCTCGGCGGCGTCGGCGCGTGGCGGCTTCGAGCGTGCCGCGGTGGACGCCGTCCCGGCCCGGGTCGAAGGCTGGGCCGCCGATGCCGTCCCTGCCGTCTGGGCGGCGCTCGCTCCACTCTCGCGGATCACGGCCAGTTTCGTGCCGACGCTTGCGGTCACGCCTTCCGGAACGAGAATCTCCGTGAGCACGCCGGCCACTGGCGCCGGTATTTCGCTGCTCACCTTGTCGGTCTCGACGTCGAACAGCGGCTCATCGGCCCTGATCGCGTCGCCGGCCTTCTTGTACCAGCGTGTGACCGTGCCTTCAGTCACCGTCTCGCCCAGCTGCGGCATCACCACATCCATCAGCAATACCTGCCTTTTCTCGCTCTCAAACTGCTTTGACAAACTCGCATCCCTGGTGACCCGTCACCGTGACGGGATTTTCACAGGGACCGTTCGACGGGCGGTTTAGGGAAACGATTTTTGCTCCGATCACGGGTCACCGCTCACCAATTCAATCGATCCGTTCCCGAATCTCGCGCACGATCCGCGTGGCCGAGGGAATCGTGTTGTCCTCGAGCTGGTCGGCCGAGGGGAGCGGCACGTGGGGCGTCGTGATCCGCACGATCGGGCCATCGAGGTTCCAGAAGCACTCGTCAGCGACGATTGAAGCGACCTCGGCGCCCCAGCCGCAGAGCCGCGGGTTCTCTTCCACGGTTACCAGCCGCCCCGTCTTCGCGACTTCTGCCAGAATGGTCTGCGTGTCGAGCGGCACGAGCGAGCGCACGTCGACAACCGTGCACGAGATACCGTGCTCCTTTTCGAGCGTCTCGGCGGCCTCGAGCGCGCGGTGCACCATTAGAGCCAGCGCAACAATGGTGCAGTCCTTGCCCTGGCGCAGCACTTTCGCTGTGCCGAGCCTGTCCACGTGCTCACCTTCCGGCACCTCGCCCTTCATCGCGTAGAGCGACTTTTGCTCGAAAACCAGCACCGGGTCCGGATCACGCACGGCCGCGGCGATCAGGCCCTTAACATCCGCGGGCGTGGCCGGCGCCACCACCTTGAGGCCCGGAATCGCCATCGCCCAGTTTTCCACGGCCTGGGAATGCTGCGCACCGAACCGCGCGCCGCCGCCGTTCGCCGTGCGGATCACCAGCGGCAGCTGGATCTGGCCATGCGACATGTAGCGGGCCTTGGCGATCTCGTTCGCCACCATGTCCCAGCACACCGCGAGAAAATCCGAAAACATTATCTCCGCGATCGGCCGCAAGCCCGTCATGGCTGCGCCCATTGCTGCCCCGATGATTGCCTGCTCCGAGATCGGGCAGTCGCGCACCCGCCTGGGCCCGAATTTCTCCAACAGCCCGACGGTCGTCTTGAAAACACCACCAGCCGCGGCCACGTCCTCGCCGAAAAAAAGCACGCGCTCGTCGCGCTCGAGCTCCTGCGCGATGCCGGCAGCAACCGCGTCGCGGTAGGTCAGTTCCGCCATGCCGCGCCTCCGTCTGCCCAGACATCCTTGTCGATAAGGTCGAGCGCGGGCGGTGGCGAGGCCTTCGCTGCGGCAGTGGCCTCCTCCACCTTGCGCATGGTTTCGGTTTCGATGTCCGTAAGCGTGCCCTCCGCAAACCCGACCTGGAGCAAACGCTCGCGGTAAATCTTGAGCGGATCGCGTTCCAGCCACTTCTCGAGCTCGCCCTCCGGCCGGTACTTGCCGGGGTCGGCGCGCGAGTGCCCGCTATGGCGGTAGGTTTTGGCCTCGATGAGAGCCGGGCCGCCTCCTTTGCGTGCGCGGTTTATGTATTTCATGGCCGTTAGGTACACCTCGTCCGCGTCGTTGCCATCGACGAGGACCGACTCCAGGCCGTAGGCGGCGGCGCGATCCGCAGCAGGATGGTCGACCGCGGTCACCGTGTGGATCGCCGTGTACTCCATGTAAAGGTTGTTCTCGCACACGAAGATCACCGGCAGCTTCCATACCGCGGCGAAATTGATCGCCTCGTGAAACGCGCCGATATTGGTCGTGCCATCGCCGAAGAAGCACACCGACACCTGCTCGGTGCCGCGATACTGGGCGCTCAGCGCAGCGCCGGCTGCGACCGGCAGATGCGCGCCGATAATGGCGTAGGAGCCCATCACCCCGTGCTCGACGTCGGTAAGATGCATCGACCCGCCCTTGCCGGCAAGCAGGCCGCAGCTGCGGCCCATCAGCTCGCCGAGCACGCCGGTCATGGATGCCCCGCGTGCCAACGTGTGCGCATGGCCGCGGTAGGTGCAGAAGGTCCAGTCATCCGGCCGCATCGCAACGCCGAAGCCGGCGGCGATCGCCTCCTGTCCGAGCGAGAGGTGGCTCGTGCCCTTGATCAGGTTCTGGAGAAACAGGTCATAGGCGCGCTTCTCGCAGTAACGCAGTTCCACCTGCAGCCGGTAGAGCTCGAGCCGCGTCTCCTGCCCGATGTCATCCGCGGCTGCCGCTTTCTTACGTTTCGTTGTCGTAGCCATATTTTTCCGAAGGAGTTCCGGTCACTGGTCACCGGTCACGGGTCACGTCCCTAATACTTGTTCGCGATCGGCAGTTCCTGCGCCGGGAACAGCGTGATCACCTTCGCGCCATCCGGCGTCAGCACCACTTCCTCCTCGATCCGGGCGGCAGAGATGCCGTCCTTCGCCGGGCAGAAAGTCTCGACCGCGAACACCATCCCGGCCTTGAGCTCGTAGGGATCCTTGAACGAGTTCAGGCGGGAGATCAGCGGACGCTCGTGCAGCCCCAGGCCCAACCCGTGGCAGAAGTTGAGCCCGAAGGCCGCCATCTCGCTCTCGAATCCGATTTCCTGAGCCTTGGGGAATGCCTGCGCCACCCGCTCGGTCGAGATGCCGGGTTTCAGGGAATCGATCGCGCTGTCCATCCATTCGCGCGCCTTGCGATAGGCATCGTGCTGCGCGGGCGTGGCCGAGCCCACCGTGAAGGTGCGGTAGTAGCACGTCTTGTAGCCCATGTAGGTCTGGATGATGTCGAAGTAGGCCTGGTCGCCGGGACGAATCATGCGGTCGGTGAAATTGTGCGGATGCGGGCTGCAGCGCTCGCCGGCGATCGCATTGATCGCCTCGACGCAGTCAGAGCCCATCTCGTAGAGCCGCTTGGTTGCCATCGCGACGATCTCGTTCTCCCTGATTCCGGGCTTGAGCGCCTCGAAAATGTCCTGATAGACGCCATCGCCCATCGCCGCAGCGATGTTAAGCAGAGAAATCTCGTCGTGGCTCTTGATCTCGCGGGCATCGAGCATGGTCTGCTGGCAGTCCCTCACCTCGATCCCGAGCTTCTGCAGCGCGAACAGGAACATCGGCTCGACGATGTCGACGCCGAGCGGCATCTTGCCCACGCCTTCCTCGTCGAGAATCGCCTTGATCTCCTTCGCGGCCGCCTCGAAGAGACCCACCCTGGGGTGTATGGCGCCGCGCATGCCCGGATTGCCCGCGCGCCAGTGATTGGCTGGCAACCACGGACAGTAGAGGCGGTGGTGCCGGGCGGCCGAGCCAAAATCCCAGACGTACGGATCGCCATTCCCTGTGAGCAGACAATAGCGGATCAGCTTGTCGCGCGCCCACTCGCCGATCACGGTGGAGGAAATGTAGCGGATGTTGTACTGGTCGAACACGAGCAGCGCGCCCAGGCCCGATTTCGCGAGCGCATTGCGCGTGCGGGCCAGGCGGTAATCGTGCAGCCTGCGGAAATCCACCCGCTCCTCGAAATCCACCTGCATGCGGCCGGGCGCCTGCAGCGGGCGGTCCCAGCGGTGCTGCGGATCAGGGTGCTCGACCATCGTCTCGGCAAGCGTCGGGCCGCGGCGCGCCCGTTTCGGGTTGATCGCGGAAGCCTTGATGACTTTCGGCTCCATTCTCTTTCTCTTTGCCATGTCTCGCTCCTCGATCGGCGCTGGCTGTCAGGCGACCTTGCGGTTCGGAAAAATCTGCGGCCTGAGGCTCGGATGGCACGCCCGGTACTTCGGCGCGTATGCCGTCTCGGCGCCAAGCTCCTCCGCCGCGTGCCACGCGAAGCGCGGATTCCACATCGCGCCGCGCGCCAGGCAAACGAAATCCGACTTGCCGCTGCCGATGATGTCTTCGCAGAGCCGCGGGCTCGCAATGAGGCCCACCACCATGGTTGCGATGTCCGCCTCCTTGCGAACGCGTTCGGCGAACGACGCATTGTAGCCCGGCGCAAACGGCACCTTCTGGCCCGGGTCGAGTCCGCCGCTGGAGCAGTCCACATAATCGCAGCCAAGCTTCTTCAACTCGCGCGCCAAAACCACCGTCTCGTCGATGTTCCAACCGCCATCGACCCAGTCGGCCGCCGAAATGCGGGCGCCCATCGGCCTGTCCGAAGGCCACACCGCCCGCATCGCGGCGAACACCTGCAGCGGAAAGCGCATGCGGTTCTCGAGGCTGCCCCCGTATTCGTCCGTGCGACGATTGGAAAGCGGCGAGAGAAACTGGTGGATCAGATATCCGTGTCCGCCGTGCAGCTCGATCAGGTCATACCCGACCCGCAGCACCCGTTTCGTGGACTCGGCAAAGGCGTTGATGATGCGCTCGATGTCGGACTTGGTCATCGCGCGCGGCGCAGGCCAGTCCGGGGCATAAGGCAGCGCCGAAGGAGCGAGCGTCTCGAAGGCGCCTTCCTCGGGCTTCAACGGCTTCCCGCCGGCGGCGGGCAGCTGGGTCGAGCCCTTGCGTCCCGCGTGGGCCAGCTGCACCCCGTGCTTGGCGACGCCGTACTTCCGGCAAAAATCAATGACCCGCTTCATCGCCTTCTCCTGCGCGTCGGTGTACATCCCGGCGCAATTGAGCGTGATGCGACCCTCGGGGCTCACATTGGTCATCTCGGTCATCACCAGCCCCGCTGCGCCGAGAGAGAATTGCCCGAGGTGCATCAGGTGCCAGTCAGTGGCCGACCCGTCCTCGGAGTTGTACTGGCACATCGGCGAGACCACGATGCGGTTCGCGAGCTCGAGCCCGCGCAATTTGATCGGTGAAAAGAGTGCACTGGCCATGTCAGTCTGTCCTCGGCAGTTGGTCGGTCTTGTTGATCAGTCCCGGAGGCGGATCAGGGGATATCCAGTATTACGTGGCCAACCTTGTCTCCCGATTCCACCAACTCGTGCGCAGCCACAACCTCGCGCAACGGGAAACGTGCGGCGATTGCGAACTTCGGGCGGCCGGTCGCGATCCAGCGCGCGATGTCGGCCAGCGCGCGCGCCTTGGCTGCGGGCGGCATCGAATAGACGAAAACCATCCGCAGCGTGAAGTTTAACCGCATGAGGTTATAGAAGGGCAATGTCGGCTCGGGCGCCTTCATGGAAGCATACGTGGCAACCACTGCATCAGGGCGCAGTGCCTCGGCGTAAGCCGGCAGATTGGCGCCAAATTCGACGTCGACAACGCGGTCAATACCCGCGCCGTCAGTCAACTCGCGGAGGCGCCTGCCGAGATCCTCGGTCCGGTAGTCGATAACTGCGTGTGCGCCGGCCTTTTTCGCGTGCGCGGCCTTGGCCCCGGAGCTCACGCTCGCGATCACGCGCGCGCCGGCCCATCGGGCGAGCTGCACGGCGTAGTGCCCGACGACGCCCGCGCCGCCCGTAACGAGGACATTGCGGTTTCGAATCGGGCCGTCCGCGAAGAGGCTGCGGTGCGCCGTCATGACCGGAATGCCAAGACAGGCTCCCTGCTGGTAGGAAAGCTTTTTCGGCAAAGGTGCTGCCTGGGCGCTCGGCAGCACGATGTACTGGGCTGAGGTTCCCGAAGGACGCTGCCATTGGCCGTTATAGACCCACACCCGCTCGCCCAGTCGCTTCCGGGGAACGCCCGCGCCAACCCGGTCGATCGTGCCAGCACCATCGCTGTTTGGAATCACACGCGGCGGAATCACCGGCCGGCTGCCACCGCGGGCCTTGACGTCGGAGGGATTCAAACCCGAAGCGCGCAGCCTGACGCGCACTTCGCCTTTTCCCGGCAGCGGATCCGGCTGCTCACCGACCCGGAGCACGTCTCGCGCGGGGCCATTCCGTTCGTACCAGGCGGCTAGCATTCCCCGGTCCTTCCGTATTCCCGGGCGTGGCCCATTAGACTCCGTTGGCGCCCAGATGCACGGCCATCCAGTCCCCTGACTGGGCGCGATAGCGGTAGATACGGTTGTTTACCACGTGATTTCCATCCTCGATCAGTAGAAACTCAGCCGGACCGCTCGCCTCGCGCACGAGGCGCTCCGTGTCCTGCCACGGCACGATGCGATCGAGCTTGCCGGTGATCACAAGAAGCGGGCAGGTGATCTTCGCGGCAACCCCTTTCAGGCTCAGGGTCGCGGCGTGCTTGCGAGCTGCCTCCGGCGTGTCGAGCTTCGAGCGGACGCGGAAGGTCTCGCGGGTGAGCTCCGGCAGGGTATCCCAGAGATCGCCAAAATCGTAAGGACCTGAGAGCGCAACGCAGGCCTTGACGCGCTTTTCGAAGGCAGCAGCCCGTGGCGCGTAATAGCCGCCGAGTGACAGGCCCCACACGCCGACGCGAGTGGCATCAAGATCATCGCGTGATTCGATGTAATCGATCACGGATTTGACCGGCGCCTCGTAGTCTCCGCGGATCGCCAGTTCATACTCACCTTCGCCCTGGCCCGGGCCATCAAACGTGAGCGTTGCCATGCCGCGATTGAGAAAGACGACCTCGTTGCTGTCCATCTCCTCCTTGGTCGAGTCGAGCCCCATGCACATCACGACGACCGGCGGGCGCGTCACGGCCGGCGGCTTTCGCAGAATCGCGGCGAGCCGCGTGCCTTCATACGGCACGAGCACGCGCTCGCCCGGCGGCTGGAGATGCGGCAGCGCCAGCTGGCGGCATTCGACCGCCCTGGCGTGCGCGGCTTTCATCTGCTCATAATCGACCACGAATACGAACTTGGCGAAGTGGTAGCACACCGCGGCTCGCGTCAGGTGCTCGCCGGCCGAGAGCCCGAAGCCTTGAGCCAGCGCCTTGCGCCCGAGCTCTTCGTGAACTGCCGCGCGCCGGCACCAAGCGCCGCACCAGTCCTCCCAGCGCTCGATCCCGGCTGTCACCTCCTCGAAATCCGCCAATGGCACACCATTGGAGACAAACCGCGGCGCCCAATGCGCGATGGCCGATTCGACTCGTGCGTCCGGCATGGCCGCTCTCACGCGCGCCGGCGCGCCTTGGCGTAAAAGCCAAGATCGAGATACTTATCGGGACTCGGTTTTGGCTGCCGGAATCCTTCGGCATCCCAAACGATGTCGATCACCTGGCGCAATCCCTCCGCCCGCAGCTCCGGTCGCGGCTGTGAGACATAGGTTTCGTACGCCTTGTCCGCCTCGGCCGGGTCGCTCTTGAGGCGCTCGATCAGGATTTTCACCGCCTCAGCCTTGTTGGATCTATCGGTCAGCCAATCATAGGCGCCTTCGAGGGCACGGATGAAAGCAACTAGGCTCTCTTCGTTCTCCTTCGCCCAGGCACGGCGCGCGGCGACGACCGGGCCGGGATACGTTGGGAAATAATCCCGCGAGCTGCCGAGCTTTTTGAAACCTTGCCCGAGGAGGGCGCGATCGAACGGGGGGTTGAGAAAGCTTGCGACGGCCGCGCCTTTCTGCAACGCTTCAAAGCGCTCGCGAGCCCCCCCGAACTCGACGAAGGCGTAATCGCCCTCTCCAAGGCCGTGGTCGGCGAGCAGCCTTCTCAGCAGTAAAGCGTAACCCGAGCGCGCGCCGTCGACCGCCAGCGTCTTGCCTTTGAGGTCCTTCAGCGAGCCGACAGACGGCGCGACGACCAGCGAGAGCTCCGGCGCGTGGGCGTGGGCCATGAACACGAACAGATCAGCTCCGTGCTCCACGCCGCGCACGATATGGTCCGATTGCTGAAATCCGATGTCATAGCCGCCCGCGGACAGCGCCTCGAGCTGTTTCGCGGATGATGCAGTCAGCGTCACCTCGACGTCCAGGCCCTCGCGCTCGAAAAGACGCTTCGCCTGCGCCACGTAGAGTGGCCAGGTATTGGTTCCTTCGGAAATGATGGCGACCTTCAACACGTGCAACTCAGGATCGTGCTGCGGCACCGAAGCGGCCGGTCTTTTCTTAGTGACGCATAGGCGCAATTCGGGCGAGCAAGACCCGGATCTCCTCCTCCCGGTCAGCTTCGCGCTGCCGCTCCCGCAACCTGCTGGTTGCGGCGCGGCAGGAGTGTTACGCGAACGGGGATACTAGTCAGTGGGTGAACCAATTGTCAATGCGGAAACTGATTGGTCCAAAGTGATTGGACTTGGTTTATTCCGCAATTTTCGCTGCAGAGCAGCAAGAGAAATTCATTCATGGGACCGCCCGTTACGGCCCAGAAGGTGCGAGTCTACACGAAATGTTAAAACCAATAGTCCAGATTGGTTTATTTTGAGTCGTGCGCTAGACTCTCTTGCCAGTTACGCGCCGATTGCGTGCCCGGCGCCTCGACCCAAGGAGAAGACCTCTTGGCTGCTTACTCATCACGCGCGCGCTCACGCGACGGCGCGCAGCGCATCCGGGCCTTTATCGAGGAAGGCGCCGCGGACGGCGCGCTTGCCCCGGGCGCGAGGCTGCCCACGGAGCGCGAGCTTGCCCGGCGATTCGGCATTCCGCGCAATGCCGTGCGCAAAACGCTGGGCCAGCTCGAGGCCGAGGGCTCGATCACCCGTCACGTCGGGCGCGGCACCTACCTTGCGGGCCGCGCCGGCAGCGGCGAGAGCGGGATTCCCGCCTCGAGCGTCGCTCACACCAGCCCGGGCGAGCTGATGGAGGCACGACTGCGCCTGGAGCCGGCGCTGGCCGATCTAGTCGTCATCAACGCAACACCTGCCGATTTCGAACGTTTGGAGACGTGCCTCGAAAAGGCCGAAAAATCGACCACCCTCGACGAGTTCGAACTCTGGGACGCTGCCCTCCACCAGGCGCTGGCGGAGGCCACTCATAATCAGTTCATCGTTCAGGTGTTCGCGCTCGCGACCGCAGTACGGCAGCAGGCTGAATGGGGGAAACTCAAAGACCGTATCGTGACCCCGGAACGCCGTGTCCGCTATCAGGAAGAGCATCGCGCTATCGTGCGCGCACTCAAGGAGCGCGACGCCGATAGTGCTCGCGCTTGCATCCTCGCGCATCTTCAGCATGCACGGCGCAACCTGTTCGGCTTCTAGAGCGCACGTCGAAATCTAACCGCAGATGAACGCAGATAAACACGGACCAGAAACCGCCCTTTCCAAACCATGCGAACGGCAAATGGCAAGGGGGTTGATTTTGAGCAAGAGCATGAGAGCGGAAAAGGAAGAGAAGTGATGCGTCGATCTCCCGATCATGCGACCTCCTGATCTTACGGGTGTTGCAGTTTTCTGCTTTCCGCCTTCTGACTTCTGCTTTCTGCTTTACAGTTAGTCCACCGCAGATAAACGCCGATGAACGCGGATGACCAAGACAAAAGGAAAAGGGGATCAGGAAATGGAGACAAAGGCCACGCGGTCTTTGCCGTCCACCAGGCGCTCTGCGCTCACTTGCATTGGCGTCTGTCGGCGGTGAAAAGGATCAAGAAATGAGCATTCTTGGGCTGAATCCGCGTGTATCTGCGTTTATCTGCGGTTAAATTCTCATCTACATGGACGTTTCTTTCGCCTCCGCGGTCGTGATCCTGCTCCTGGTCGTGGACCCGGTCGGTAACATTCCGCTGTTCATATCGCTGCTGCGCAATGTCGATCCGGCCCGGCGCGCCTGGCTCATCGTTCGCGAGTGCGCGCTGGCGTTCGTTGTGCTGCTCGGGTTCGTCTTCTTTGGCCGCTGGATACTGGGCATCGTGGGGTTGTCCGAGCCATCACTGACCATCGCCGGCGGCGTCATCCTGTTCCTGATCGCCGTGCGAATGATTTTTCGCGGACCCGAGGGAGTGTTCGGGGACAAGGTTGACGGCGAGCCATTCATCGTCCCGCTCGCGATCCCTGCGATCGCCGGGCCCGCTGCGATCGCAACGGTCATGCTGCTCGTGTCACGCGCGCCGCAGCGCCTGCCGGAGTGGATCGCCGCCATCACCGTCGTCATGCTGGTCACGCTTGCCTTCCTTGTATTCGCCGAACGAATCTCGACACTGGTCGGCGAGCGCGGGCTGCTTGCCTTCGAGCGGCTGATGGGGCTAATACTGACCGCGATCGCGGTGGAGATGCTGTTGCGTGGCATCGAGACCTTCGTCCGCCACCTCTGACAACCGTGACCGGTGACTGGTAACCGGTAAGCGTTTCACCCCCTTCCCCGCTGAACGGGAAGAAGGAGTTTAGTACTACTGGTGACCGGTCATGGGTCACTGGTCACTGGTCACTTTGCACAGGACGTTAGTCCGGAAAATAAGACGCCGGGATCGGCCGCTTCCAGTAGGGTGTGAAATCGACACTGTCCGGCGGGATGACCATGGAGGGACGCGTCTCCAGCACTGCAATGACTTCGTTACGCAGGAGGGGATCTGAGATATGCAGCAAGCCCTGGCGCTCGTAATCCGCCAGAAGGGCGGCGCGAGCACCGTGCGGGTCGGGACCAAATCGCGTGAGCGCGACGACACCCCCATATTCGTCGTAAAGCGCCTTGTTCATCTTCCACATTTCGACCCAGGACACGTAGAAGGCGGCCTGTTGCGCCTGGTCCGGCGGCGGCTCCTGGTCCCGCTCCGCATCGTATTGGGCCAAGCGCGACAAGGTCGCGCGGAAATCTTGCAACCGCGCGAGCTCAGATGGGCTTAACCCGTCGCCGCCCAGCCGCTCATCGAGTTCCGCCAGCTTGCGCGCCCGCTGTGCGCGGTCCTTCTTGTCGAATTCGCGGTCGTAGGATGCCAGCTCCGCGATCTCCGCCGGCACCGCGCCAAGCCCCTTCTCTGCAATATAGTGGGGCGCGACGTGGTCCCAGATCATGGCGAGAAGCTTTCGTGCGCGCGGCCGGTCGTCCGCCAGGGCTTCCAGCTCGCCTCGCGTAATGGCTGCGCCAAGGACGGTTGCCACGCGTGCCGGCTCCTGCGCCGCCACCGCAGCGCAGAGGAAGCCCGCCATCATCAACCCCAGCAGCGCTTTCACAGTCCTGATTCTATCCTCGTGTGCAGGCTACTCTTCCATAGTGACCGGTATCTGCGCCGCCAACCTACGTTTACGTAGGCTGTTGATATCCTTCCTCCTTATCGGCGACGGCCCGACGCAATGGGCTTGCTTTCATCCCCGGAGCCCGCCGGCTTGTCTGTAAATCCTCGCGGGAAGCCTTTTGCAAAAACAATGCCAGTCCTGTCCGCCAGCGGTCTCGAGCCCGCGCGACTTATCATCATGAAATCACTAGCGGAACCACCCCGGCAACCGGTCCAGGACAGGGCCTCGCTTTGGATGTTTCTTGCCTCGTTACCTCGACCACGCTGCCGCGTCGGGGCGCTGCGCCTCATTCATCTTTGGCGTTGATAAGATTCGGGTCACGAATAATTCACAATTTCTGTGGATAACCATGTGTGTAAGCCTGCGATGCTCCCGCAAACGCGGCGAAAAAACGGGCTGCAGTTTGAATTGCACAAATTTTGATCATCGGCAGCTGCGGTAGTCACAGAAGGCGGGCCAATTCGCGAATGTCGGCATTGCCGCCCGAAAGGATCACGCCCACGCGGGCACCTCGAACATCGACCTTGCGCTCGAAGACCGCCGCCGCGCCCAATGCCCCGGTTGGCTCCACAACCAGCTTGACCCGCTCCCACAGGAAGAACATGGCGGAGAGGAGCTCCGGATCCGAGACGGTAACCATGTCACTCACGTACTCGAGCACGAGGGGAAAAGTGATCTTCCCGAGGGATGAGGTGCGGGCACCGTCAGCAATCGTGTCGGGGTCCGTGACCGTCTGCAGCGTCCGCGTCCGGAACGAGCGCGTGGCATCGTCCCCTGCCGCGGGCTCGACGCCAATCACCTTCGCGCCCGGCGCCAGCTGACGCGCCACGATCGCGCTGCCCGACAACAGGCCCGCGCCCCCGCACGGCACAAAGAGGAAATCGAGAGATCCGGTCTCCTCCAGCAGCTCCTTGGCTGCGGTGCCCTGGCCCGCCACGATGTGCGGGTGATCGAATGAGGGAATGACTGCGAGCCCACGCTCCCGCGCCAGCCTTTCGGCGATGGCCTCCCGTGACTCGCCACGATCGTAGAAGACGATCTCCGCCCCGTAGCCACGGGTCGCGTTGGCTTTCACCTGCGGCGCATTTCGCGGCATCACGATCAGCGCCGGGATATGCAGCAACTGCCCTGCGAGGGCCACGGCCTGGGCATGGTTGCCCGAGGAGTAGGCCACGACGCCCCGCCGCTTTTGCTCGGGGCTCAGGCGCATGAGAGCGTTATAGGCGCCGCGAAACTTGAACGCCCCCGCACGCTGCAGGTTTTCGCATTTGAAAAAGACGCTCGCCCCAGCGCGCTCGTCAACCGTACGGGAGGTGACGACCGGCGTGCGATGACAACACCCCGCCAGAAGTTGCGCCGCCGACGCTACATCGTCGTAGGTGACAGCCATAGGGAAACGCCCGGCCGCTGTGCTCATGCCATAGTCCTCCACGCCGTGACCAACAGCAGCCGGAAAAGGACGCGCAAACTGTGGCGGAAGTCGATCAAGCGCGAGTTCCTTCGTGATGTGGATAAATTTTGCTCCTGCCGGCTGGGATGGGAATCGCCGGCGCGGCATCGAATCTTATAAACGCTATCACAACAACATCGACGCGCGGTCATGTCCGGGGAGCTTCAAGCGAAGTCCACTCCACCGTGGCCGAAGCAGCGCGCAGCGTGTCATGCGTCACGCTAGCGCAGCGCGGCTGTCGAAAATTCGATACCTGGCTGGCGGACCGACGAAAAATACGATCGATCGGCTGCCGCCGATCATGAATAATTCCACAGCTTCGCATCGCAAGAGAACACATTAACTCCTTCAATATCAGTTACTTACTGTAAAAAATGTTTCCTAGAAATGTCTGGCACGGAAACTGCAGAAGAGATCAGCAGGGAATGAACGCAACTGCGGAGAATGCCATGGTCATCTACATGGAAGATTACAGAAAAGCGAAGGCTGCCCCGCGCCCGGAGCACGGCCGCTACGACGAAGAGCTGCTGTGCGTGAACTGGAACCCTGCCATAGGAGTGATGGCCATGTCCTGCTATCAGACTGAACAGGAATTAAGCCCGCAGCTTCCCGAAGATCTCGCGAGCGTCGACGTCAAGGCGTTCCTCGAACGCGTCTACGCGCTCGCAACCCAGGTCTAGAGCAACACTCTCCCCCGGAGGCGGGCCGTGCCCTTGTGGCCGGTCCGCTTTTTTTTGTCAAAAACACTTCTACCGCAAAGACGCCAAGGCGCAAAGATTACGCCAATGGGTTCCGGTTCCTCGTGCTCGCCCCCCGTCTTTGCGGGACCTCTGCGGCTTTGCGGTTAGGTTAGAGCAGCTACCACGCGATCTCGCGTGAACGGCAAATCGCGCAGGCGCGCGCCGATCGCGTTGAATACCGCGTTCGCCACAGCCGAGACGGTGGGACCCTGGGCGCCCTCGCCCGCGCCGAGCGGCGGCAAATCGGGCTGGTTGATCACCGTCACTTCGATCTGCGGGATCTCCTCAAAGGTCAATATGGGGTAATCGTCCCAGGTTTGCGTGAGCACCCGTTCGCGGTCGAATTGCACGGCCTCCTTGAGCGCCCAGCTCACGCTCTGGATGAGCCCGCCTTCGGTCTGATTGATGAGCCCGTCCGGGTTGATCACCAGACCGGCATCGATCGCCGCCCAGGCCCGCTTGACGCCAATCTCGTTTCCGATTTCCACTTCGACAATAACCGCAACGTAGCACGCGCCGTTCTTGTAGCGGGCGAAACCGATCCCGCGCCCGCGCGAGCCATCCCCCTTCTCCCCCTTTTTCCATCCCGCCTTGGCCGCCACCGTTTCGATGACCGCGCGCGCGCGGGGATCCTTCAGGTGCCGCAGTCGGAACTCGACCGGATCCGCGCCAGCCGCCGCCGCCAGCTCGTCCATGAAGGACTCGATGGCGAATATGTTCGCCGTAGCGCCAAGCGCGCGCAGCGCGGAAACCCGCAGCGGCATGCGCTTGATCAAATGATTCGTTACGCGCTGGTTCGGAAATTCGTAGATGGGAATCGCATTGCGATGGCTGCCTCCCCCCGGCAGCGGGGGGTTGCGCGGCGGCGAGGGCTCGTGAGGCTGCGCAAGATGCCACGCGGCGATCAGGTTGACACCCTTTTGCGCGCCGGGCCGCGTGCTGTGGGAATTACTCCAGAGCTCTTCCGCCCAGTCCACGATATTTCCGTTCGCATCGAGGGCGGCCTTGAGCCTGACAACCATGGCCGGGCCATAGGGCTCCCACGTGAACTCATCCTCGCGCATCCATTGCACCCGCACCGGGCGCCCCGGCGCCGCGCGCGCAAGCAACGCCGCATCGAGGGCCGCGTCGTCAGCGCCGTTGTGCCCGTAACAACCGGCGCCGTCGCAATGGATGACGGTAATCTGGTCGGGCTTCACCGCCAGCACTTTGGACAAATCATGACGCAGCGGATAGACCCCCTGGCTGTGCGTCCAGATCGTGTAGCGCCCCTTGTCGAACGATGCCATCGCGCACGAAGGGCCGATCGTCGCGTGTGCCGTGTAGGGGCGCGTGTATTCGGCCTCGAGGGTCTTGGCGGCCCGGCCGGCAGCCGCTTCGTCCCTCTTTTCGCTGATTACCTCGTCTTCGCTCGTCTCCTTCAAAAGGAAACGCGGATCCGTGCTCTCCGGCAAGTTGGCCTGTTCTTCCCAGCGTGCGATGCGCTTGATCCGTTGAAGCGCCCGGATCGCCTGGTCCTCGCGCTCCGCGACCACGCCAACGAAGCTGCCGTCGCGCACGAGCGCCACGACCCCTGGCATCGCTCGCACGTCCGCCTCGTCCAGCGCGCCCAGCTTCGCGCCGTAACTGGGCGGGCGGGCGACACGCCCATGAAGCATGCCCGGCAAATCAAGGTCGTGCACGTAGCTCGGCACACCGCCCACTTTTGCCGGAATATCGCGCCGCGGAACCGCCGCACCAATCACGCTGTGCTGCGCAGCCGGCTTGGGCGGAACATCTCCGGTCGCCTCGCGCGCGAGCAGATCGTCCGTTACGATGTCCCAGTAGCTCACACTACCGCCGCTTCGCGCCGTCACAGTGCCGTCGGTTACCGAGAGCTGCTCGAGGGATACGCCAAGCTGGGCCGCGGCCCGCTGCATGAGCAGATCACGGGCTTCGGCGGCTGCGTAACGCAGCGCAGCACCGCCGTCGGTAATGGACTGACTCCCGGAGGTCATCCCCTCGTCGGGGCTGTAGCTCGTGTCCGTCGGGGAGAGCCGGATGCGACCCATTGCGACGTCCAGCTCCTCGGCGACAATCTGGGAGAGCGCCGTCAGGATGCCCTGCCCGATTTCCACCTTCCCGGGAAAAACCGAGACGGTACCGTCGCGATTGATCCGCAGCCATCGGTCGAGCTGGCGATTCGCATTGAGGCTGCCCGGCAGCTTGCGCGGGGATGTATCTGCTGTGCTCATTGTCTCAGCTCCTTCGCCGCGCGCTGAATGGCGTGCAGGATGCGCTGGTGCGTACCGCAGCGGCACAGGTTACCCTTCAGCGCGGTTCGAATTTCGCCCTCGGTCGCCTTTGGATTTGCGTCGAGCAGCGCCTTGGCCGCCATGATGATGCCGGTCGCGCAATAGCCGCACTGCGCGGCCTGCTCGGAGATGAACGCCTCCTGCAGGGGATGCAACTTCCCATTGCGGGCGATGCCCTCGATTGTCGTGATCGCCTTGCCGGTTGCCGCCGATGCCGGCACGTCGCAGGACTGGACGGCTTTTCCGTCGATGATCACGGTGCAGGCCCCGCATTGCCCGAGCCCGCAGCCATAGCGCGCCCCCTTCAACTTGAGATCGTTTCGCAGGACGTAGAGGAGCGGCGTCTCCGGATCTGCGGCGACTTCGTGCTTCTTGCCGTTCACGGTTAAAGTAATGGCCACGTTATCGTCTCCGGCCCCTCGAGCGCAGCCTGCGCCAAAAGGGCTTATCAAGAAAAAACAGCAGGTTATTTTGTGCCCCGCGTGTGCGCCTCCGCCGTGCGGAAGGCGGCACCCGGGCTCGTTTTTTGAAATTATTGGGTCTATACTGACTCGGTATTCTTAGCGTTGGTATGGAGGAATCTGCCCATGATACATACCACCGAAGTCGAGTCGGTGAAGGTGAAAATCAACCAGCTGCAGCTTGAGCACCGAGACCTCGATGACGTGATCTTACAATTATCGCAAAGCCCCGCCCAAGACCAGATCCAATTGCAGCGCCTCAAGAAGCGAAAACTTTTCCTGAAGGATCAGATCGCACTGCTCGAGCGCCAGCTCGAGCCTGATATTCCGGCGTAGTCGCGATCCGCGGCATTCTCCGGGCGCTCGCCCGGGTTATGTCGCGCATGTATACGGTAACCCGGCCTCTCGCCCTCGCCCCACCAAGCATTGCTTTCGTCGCGCTAAGCGCTGCGCGCGCGCGCCAGTGCGAGTATCGTCAGGAAGACGGCGAAGGCCCCGATGACCACGAACCACAGCAACGACCAGCCTGCAATTGACAGTCCCAGGAAGGTCCAACCGGTCTCGGCGCATTCGCCAGTGCCCGAGAGCACTCTCCGCAGCGTCTCCGAAAGCGGAAACTGCCGCAACATGAAATCCAGATCCGGTCCGCACGCCGGCACCTGGTCTTTGGGTAAATGCTGCAGCCACACATGGCGCCCCGCAATGCCCATTCCGACACCCGCGATGACGAACAGCAGCACACCGTAGACGATCGCGCCAATCCGGGCTGGCCCGTGGACGGCCGCAACAATAAAGAGCGCGCCCAGCGCGACCCATACGACACGTTGCAGGATACAAAGCGGGCACGGCTCCTGGCCCTCTACGTGCTGCAGGTAGAGCGCGAAACCGATCATGCCGGCGCAAACCAGAAAGCCGGCAGCGTAACCGAGGCGGGGCTGCAAACGCGAAAACATGACTGGCAATCAACCCGGAAGGGAACGGCCTGAAACCGAATGGCCGATTCTAACACCACTCATTCATCTGGCCGTCACGTCTCGAAACAGGAAATCAGCGCGGGCATTGCGTGAGCACGGCAAGGCGACATTGGGTTGTCGGGCGCCCCTTGGCTCCGTACACTTTGTCCATGATTAAAGTTACGCCGAGTATCGAGCTCAACGAAAGGGAGATCAGCCTCTCTTTCATCCGCGCGTCCGGTCCCGGCGGACAGAACGTCAACAAGGTCTCGACGGCCGTGCAGTTGCGGTTCGATATCCGACGCTCGCCGTCGCTTCCGTACGGGGTGCGCCAGCGGCTGGAACGGCTTGCCGGACATCGCGTGAGCGCCGACGGCGTTCTGGTGATTACCGCGCAACGCTTCAGCAGCCAGGAGCGCAACCGCCGCGACGCGATCGCGCGCCTCGTGGCGCTCATTGGTGAAGCAGCGCGTCCGCCCAAAGTGCGCCGGCCGACCCGGCCCACGCGAGCTTCACGGGAACGGCGGCTGGAGTCGAAGCGACGCCTTGGCCAGATCAAACGCGGCCGTGGCGGTCGATTTGATCTGACATGATCTCATGAGCAACCGCAGCGCAAACCGATCCACGCGGCCCAAGGGGAAGCAGTGAAACGCCCGCCCCACCCCAACCTGAAAAAAGACTCCCAAATCGAGCTGACGATGGGCAAAGTTGGAGCCCCGGAAGGCCGCCCACCATGCCCCGCTGAACACCGATGCTTTCAGTCCTGATGAATTGAGCTGAACACGCTGAAGGCAATCACGCCTGCCCTGAAATTCGGGTCCCATGGGAATGGACTGCCGGTGTCCGCTGTTATAGCATCGCGGGCGCAAGAAATTGTGCCTCGACTTCAAACCTGGATCAGGAGGATCAATAATGCGTCTCGCGTTCAAAATGATCGGTTTCGCTTTAGCAACAGTCGTTTCCGGGGCCATGTTGTTGCCCACGGGTCCCTCGTATGCGGCCAGCGGTGAGGAGGTGATCAACGCCCGGATCGATTTCATGAAAGAGGAACTGGGCAGTCACTGGAAAATTCTTGCCGCGTATGCGAAGAGCGGAAAGGGATCGCTCGCTGACGTGGAAGACAATGCCATGGCCCTGGCAAGACTTTCGAAAAAAATACCGGAACATTTTCCGAAAGACACCGGCCGTGGCAAATACTCCGACAAAATGACTCGCTCATTGCCTGTAATCTGGACGGATTGGGATGGATTCAAGAAAGAGGTCCAGAGACTGGCGGATGGAAGCGAAAAACTCGCGCGCCTCGCAAAGGAAGGCAACAAGGACGCCGTCGTCACGATGATCGGCTCATCCGGCAGTTACGCCAAAACGAAGATCGGCTGCGCCGAATGCCACAAGACATTTCGCGGCGCTCGCGTAAAGTAGCAAACAGGACCACGCCACATTCTTGCGACAGATTTGACACTGCTGCCTATGCCGTCGAACTCGATCGAAATAGGCGGTTAGGCGGCAGTGTGCGTCTCATGTACCCTCGCGCCCGACCGCAATCAGCGAAGATTCTGACCGACAATCGGCGTTCGATGCGATTGCGCACTGTCACGAGAACAGCGGTCCTGGTGGTTTCTGCGATCCAGGCCGGGGCTTGGCGAATGACCAGCCTTGCCTTCACGGTATTCGTGCTGGCCGGCTTGAGTTTCGCGCCGCTCGCTGCCGCCGCAGGAGATCCAAAGCATGGCGAATACGTTGTGCGCCTGGCCGGCTGCGATTCCTGTCATACGGACCCCAAGAAGAAAGATGCGCGGTTGGCGGGCGGCCTCGCACTGAAGTCGCCGTACGGGACGTTCCATGTGCCGAACATCACGCCCGACCCCGAGACAGGAATCGGACGCTGGAGCGAAGTTGATTTCATCCGCGCGATGACCGAAGGCGTGGCCCCGGACGGACGTCATTACTACCCCGCATTTCCATTCACCTCGTACACTCGGATGACACGGCAGGACCTTCGAGACCTGAAAGCCTATCTCGATACCGTCAGGCCGGTGCGCAACGCGGTGCCGTCGCACGACTTGCGCTTCCCCTACAATTCGCGCTTTGCGCTCGGAGCATGGAAATGGCTGTTCTTCCAGCCTGGCTCGTTCAAACCTGAACCGCGGAAAAGCGCCTCCTGGAACCGCGGCGCGTACCTGGTGACGGGCCCAGGCCATTGCGGAGAATGTCACACGGCACGTAATTTCCTGGGGGCAACCAATGAGAAACTCGCGCTTGCCGGAGCAAAGGAAGGCCCCGACGGCAAAGGGGTGCCAAACATTACTCCGCACCCGAAAAAGGGCATCGGCCTGTGGTCCGCTGCAGACATGGTGGAATTTCTGAAGACCGGAGATCTGCCGTTTGGCGAGGCCGCGGCGGCCCCTATGAGCGATGTGATCGCCAACAACACGTCGCATTGGACAAACGATGACCTGAAATCGACCGCCCAGTACCTTCTGTCGCTGCCAAAACGGGAAGCTCCTTGAAGCTTCAGTCGTCCCGGTGCCTCACACCTGTCGCGCGCCAGGGTCGACCGCGACGGTGTGCGTGACAATCTCCATTCCATTCCAGCAATGCAGTTGATAGGCTGGCGGCTCGTCCGGTGAGGGCTGCAACCCCGGACCATCCAGGTTAAGACCGTACTGAAACGCCGTGCTCGGGCAAACGGACGCTGTCGTTCCATGCCAGCGCACCTGGATTGCGCGATGTACGTGTCCGCACGTAAGCAGCGCAATTTGCGCATGGCGCGATACGACCGCGCCGAGATGCGCGGCGCTCGCTGCATCAAGACTGATCTCATCCATGCGCGCGATTCCGGTTTTGAATGGAGGATGATGCATGAAGATCAGTGCTGGCTGTCGCGGCGTGGCAGCGAGCTGCCCTTCCAGCCAATCAATTTGCCGACGATCGAGCGTGCCTCCGGTCTCTCCGGCCACGGTCGTATCGAGCGCGATCAGTCGTACCGGATGTCCTGTGACGCAATAGCATGTGGGCTCACCGATGCGCCCCAGGTAGGTGTGTTCGGAAAACGCGCTCCGCAATGCATCCCGGTCATCGTGATTTCCGGGAATGAAATAAACGGGCATGCTGAAAGGGGCCAGCAGCTCTCGCAACCGCCGGTATTCCTCGTCACTGCCCGCATCGACCAGATCTCCGCTTGCAAGCACCGCATCGGGTACGGGCCGCCGCCGCATCAGATGCTCGACGCAGCGCGCGAGCCGCTGCGCAGCATCGAACTGCCCGTATGCCAGTTCCCCCGGCCTGCCGACGTGCAGATCCGATATTTGCGCGATGATCATCGCCCGTGTCAGGCGGCAGGACGGGTCGGCGCCGCGCGTGTCTCGGCCATGGCCTTCAGACTCACATAGTCGGTCTTGCCGCTGCCAAGGATGGGCAGCTCCGCCAAATGGACGATGCGCTTGGCCACCGCGAGCTCCGGCGCGCCGATCTCCCGCGCGGCCTTGAGCAAGGTGATCCGGTCGAGTGTCTGGTCGGTCGTAAACAGCACCGTGCTCTCGCCGCCCGCGGCCACGTGCTCGATGGTCGCCGCATGGCGCTGGCCTGGAGACGCGAGCGCGGCAATACGCTCGACCACCTCGAGCGAGATCATCTCGCCAGCAATCTTGGCAAAGCGCTTCACGCGCCCAAGGATCGTGACGTAGCCATCCTCATCCACCTCGACCACGTCCCCGGTCGTGTACCAGTCGGGACCCAGCTCCGATTGCATTGGCTGCAGCACGCCTGGCGCTTCGTAGAGGTAGTAACCGCGCATAAGGTTGGGGCTGCGCACGTGGAGCGCACCGCCGCGGTCGATGCCGGGGACCGGCAGCAGCCGATATTCGAGACCCGGCAGGAAGCGGCCGACCGTACCCTTGCGATAGGACAGCGGCGTGTTGAGGGCCATCGCGGGACCGCACTCGGTCGCGCCGTAACCCTCCATGATCCTCACGCCGAATTTCTCGGCCCATAACCGCGCGACATCCGCGTCGAGCTTTTCCCCGCCTGAAACCACGATGCGGGTACGATAGAAATCATAAGGGTGCGCCTGCCGCCCGTAGTGGCCCAGGAAGGTGCTGGTGCCAAAGACGTAGGTGCAATCGCGCGTGTAGGCAATTTCCGGGATGACACGATAATGAAGCGGCGACGTGTAGAGAAAAAGCCGCGTGCCGGTCATCAGCGGCATGAGCGTGCAGGCGATGAGCCCGTAGATATGGTAGAGCGGCAGCGCGTTGAGGTATTTGTCGTTCGGGCCGAAATCGATCACGGCGCGCATCTGTGCCATGTTGGCGAGCATGGCGTCGTGACTCAGTACCACGCCTTTGGATCGCCCCTCTGACCCCGACGTGAAAAGCACCGTGGCGGAGTCTCCCGGGTCCCCCGCCGGCACTGCGGCACGCGGCCACCACAGCGCAAAGCCGACGAGCCACAGCTTGTCGGCAACGGTGAGCTGTGCCCGCAGATCCTCGACATAGACGAACTCGAAACCCTCCAGCGCCTTTACTGCGCGCTCGAGGCGGGCGAGCTGCAGGAAACGACGGGAGGTGATGATCCGCGTGACACCGGCCGCTCTGCAGGCGGCGCGCATCGCCTCGCCGCCTGCCGTGTAGTTGACGATAGCCGGAACGCGCCGCATCGCCGTCATGCCGAGCAGGAGAGACACCGTCGTGCTGATATTCGGCATCATGACGCCAAGCACTTCATGCTCTTTCGCCAGGCGGCTGGTAAGCCGCCCCAACGCGAGGCTCACCTTGAGGAGCTCGCCGTAAGCCTCGGGGATCTTGCGCGCGTCCTCGATGATGCGGGTACGTCGTCCGTGCAATTCGACCGCCGCGAGAAAGGCCTCGAACAGCGTGCGGCGCGGCCGTGCCGTTACCTGCGCGCGCTGCATGATCCTCAGCATCTCCTCGGCCAGCCGCCTGCGCCGGGCGCGCCCCCGCAACTCGGGAATTTCCGGCAGCTTTGTAGCTGGCAGGATCCGCACCGTAATGCGCGGCAGCCAGCGCTGGGGAAAGTTGCCCGCGGTCCCGGCAAAACGGCTGTATTGCGAGCCCTCGATGACGATGGGAACGAGGTCTGCGTCGCAACGCGAGGCGATGACACCCGGCGCATCGTAGACCTTCATCAGGGTGCCCGTGGTGGTCGGCCGGCCCTCGGGAAGCACGACGATGGCTTCGCCGCGCTGGACCATGCGCACCAGCCGCTTCAGCTCGAGCGGCCGGGCGGGCTCCACCGTAATGTGCGGCACGCGGCCGATGAACCAGCGCACGAAGGTCCGCCGCAGGTCGTCGGGCGATACCGCAACCGTCACGGGAACCGGCAAAAACAGCGCCAGCAAGGCGCCGTCCAGGGCGGAGCCCTGGTTCGCGATGATCAGGGGCCGCGCGGCCCTCAGGGCCTGGACATCCCCCACCACGGCGACCCGGAACAGCCGCTTAAGAAGCCACTTAAAAAATACGTTCAGCACAAAGACTTAACGCCTATTGTTAATCCCGGTTTTTAACTGCTTCTCGCAATTGCGTCAAATACCCATAGCCCGCGCCTCCGCTGGCCAGGGCTGCCCTTGGCTCTGATCCGTTCTTGCGGGATGTTAGATTTTGACTTAGGCTCTTGAGAACGGAGAATAATTAGTTTATGTTTTTATTGATAAAAATAAAAATCTCTCGAATTGTTAGATTTGCTTTTTTGGAAGAATTTGCTTTAAATCCCTACTAGGGTTGCAGCTTTCTATCAAGCGTTTCACCTTTTCTCTGGGGAGAGAATCATGGAAATGCACCTGCCTGCTGCGCTACTTGAAGCACGTCAATTCCCGATACCCCAACCGATCGACAGCGGCCTCGAGCTGAGTTTCTCGCCGCAGTTGCGCGTGAACTTCGACAAGCAAACGCGCGCGATGTGGTCACGCTGGGCGCCTGAGCCGCGCGCTTGCTTCAATCCGGCGCTGCTTTCGAGCATCCGCAGTTACTACGATTTTCTTGCGGCAAGCAACGGGCAGATCAGCTGCGGCGGCGAAGACCATCCGATCGATTACGTGGTACTGGCTTCGGACTCGCCCGGGGTCTTCAATCTCGGCGGGGACCTGGAGCTCTTTCGCCAGCTCATCGACGCGCGCGACCGCGCAGGGCTCCTGCGCTACGGCCGCGCATGCATCGACGTGCTCTACCGCAACTACGTCGCTCACGACCTCCCCCTTACCACTATCTCCCTCGTTCAAGGAGAATGCCTCGGCGGCGGGTTCGAGGCCGCCCTCTCGAGCGATGTCATCGTCGCCGAGAAGAGCTCCCGCTTCGGATTCCCCGAGATCCTGTTCAACATGTTCCCGGGGATGGGCGCCTACTCCTTTCTCGAGCGGCGCATCGGGCAGCGGCAGGCGGAAGAAGTGCTGACCAGCGGCAAGGTCTACAGTGCGGACGAAATGCTTGCCCTGGGCGTGATCGACGCGGCGGTCGATGACGGACAGGGCAAGGCCGAGGTGGCCAGCCTGATCAAGCGCCGGACCCGCAGCCGTAACGGCCTCGCAGCGCTGGCTGCAGCGCGCCGGCGGGTGCACCGGATCGACTTCGATGAGCTGCTCGACATCGTGCAGATCTGGGTCGATAGCGCCATGAGGCTCAACCCCCGCGACATGAAATTGATGCAGCGCCTGGTTACCCGCCAAAATGGTCTCGGCGAATCGCAACAGATTCACTGATACGGCTGCCCGGCCACGGCGGGAGGGGGACGCGGATGATGTGCATCGCGTATCTTTCTCGTACCTCGGCGCGGGCTCTGATAAAATTCAACCGACGTGCACATCGTTGGCAGAGCGACAAGCGGTAAACGAAACAACAAAGTCGCGGCGAGGGGGCATTGTGAGCGATTCGACGATGCATTACAGCATTCAGCAAGTTTCTGAAATGCTGGGCATTCCGATCCAGAAATTGCGGCGCTGGGACGAGCAGGGCGTGCTGATCGCCTCGCGCACCGACGGCGGACACCGCCGCTACTCGAGGGAGCTCATCGATCGGCTGGCGGCCTCCGGACTCGGCACCACGAGCGACAAGACCAACGCTGAGCTCGCGACCATCCGGAAATCACTGGCGGAAAAGCGCCGGGTCATTCAGCTGCTGCTCGACAGCGAGAATCGTTACCGCGATCTGGTCGAGACCTCGCACGATCTCATCTGGACGACAGACGCTCAGGGACGCTTCACCTACCTCAACAACGCCGCGTATGAGATCTTTGGATTGGCGCCCAAGGATCTGATCGGACGGTGTTTTTTCGATTTTGAGTCCGGCGCCTCGCATATCTCGAACCGACGCTTCCTGGCAACCCTCAAGCGCGACGGCGAAGTCAAGAACTACGTGAGCCACCTGGTCACGAGCAAGGGCCAGGATCGCTGGATCGGCATCAACGCGCGCGTTGCGCTCGACGACAACGGCGCGATCCTTGCCATCCGGGGCACCGCGCGCGACATAACGGAACAGCATCTGGCGACCCTGCGCATCGAGCATTTGGCGATGCACGATGCGCTCACCGACCTGCCGAACCGCCATTGCCTGCAGCGCCGCATCGAGGAAGCCCTGGCGGCAGGCGGCGTGGGTGCGCTCCTCTTCCTCGACGTCGATCACTTCAAATACGTCAATGACAACTTCGGGCACCGCACGGGTGATCATCTGATCATCGGGGTTGGCAGCGTGCTGCGCGACCTCATGCGCGGCCTCAACGGAGAGCTCTACCGCCTTGGCGGCGACGAGTTTGCGATTCACTTGCCGGCCGCGCTGCGCAAGGAGGCCATCGAAGTGGCCGAACGCGCGCTGGATGCCGTGCGCCACTATCGTTTCCAGGCCGCCGAGGACAAGTTGATATCCAACCTAACCGCCTCGGCTGGGATCGCACTCTATCCCTTCCACGGCAACGACGTGCTGGCGCTGCTGTCAAACGTCGATATCGCGATGTACCAGGCGAAGGACCTGGGTCGCAACCGGCACATGTTGTTCGACCAGGATTCCGACATCCTGCGGAGCACCCACCGGCGCATTCACTGGGCGAAAATGCTGCGCGATGCGCTCGACGAGGACCGCGTGGTCCTGTTCTCGCAGCCCGTGGTCCGCCTGAAGGATCACAAGACGATGCACCACGAGATCCTCGCCCGCATACGTGACGAGGACGGCCGTCACATCCCGCCGGCAAACTTCCTTGAAATCGCCGAATCGCTGGGACTTATCAAGGACATCGATCTGCGCGTGGTGGAAAAGCTTCTTGCCTTCATGCGGGAAAACCATCAGATCGGAAAGCGCGTGCGCTATTTCGTCAACATCTCACGGGTCTCGATGTCGGACCCGGACTGGACCCGGCGCTTTGTCGCACTGCTGCGGGACAGCGGCGTAAACCCGAGCCAGCTGGTATTCGAGATTACGGAGACGGCCGCCATGGCGGAAATCGACGTGACGCTGACCTTCATCCGCCAGCTCAAGGACCTGGGCTGCCGGATCGCCCTTGACGATTTCGGAGCCGGTTTCAGCTCGTTCTACTACCTCAAGCGGTTCGACGTCGATTACCTCAAGATCGACGGCAGTTTCATCCGCGATCTGGCCACCGATGAGGGCAGCCGGATTTTCGTGCGGGCGCTGAACGATCTTGCCCACGGACTCGACAAGCAGGTTATAGCGGAAGGCGCAGAAACGCAGGAAGTACTGAAACTGCTGTCCGAGATGGGAACACAGTTCGCGCAGGGGAACCAGTTCCAGCGGCCCGTGCCTCTGGAAAACCAGCCCGTGCTCGAACTCGAAACCAGCGCCAGCGCTGCCTAGCGGACGCGACGCTCAAAGGCCCCGCAGCACCCGTTCGGCCCACAGCAGGCCGATGACGGCCTTTATTTCGGTGATACGGCCGTCCCTGACCCATTCGAGCGCCTCCGCGAGCGGGAGTGGCACGACCTCCACGAACTCCTCATCGTCAGTCGACTGCCCGACGTGCGTCAGCCCGCGCGCCAAGTAAAGCTCGATCGCCTCGTCCGAGTATCCGATGCACGGATGGATGGAGGTCAATCGCTGCCACTCCGCCGCCTCGTAGCCGCATTCTTCCCGTAACTCGCGCTTGGCCGTTGCAAGGGGATCTTCACCCGGCTCGCGCTTTCCGGCCGGAAGCTCGTAGAAGTGGCGGCGCAGCGGGTAGCGATACTGATGTACCAGGACGATCGTGTCGGTGTCGAGAATTGGCACCATCATCACCGCGCCAGGATGCCGGATGTACTCGCGCGTCGCGCTGCCCCCATCGGGGAGACGCACCCGGTCCTCGAGAACATGCAGCAGCCTGCCACGGTACACCGTCCTTGAACTGATTGTTTCCTCGGTAAAATCTGCGTGCTGGTGCGTCATCGTGGGATCCGGTCGAACAAAACGGTTGGCGGAAATAGGGCCCCGGGAAACTTTGCGCCTCAAAAACTCCGAAGCGGAAAAGGACTGGCGTGCTCGCATCGAGCGGCCGATCAAGACCGCCCAGGAATCGTGAATCGGACTCCGTTCACAATTTTCGATTGATGAAGCCTGATCCGCGTTTATCCGCGGTTATCTGCGGTTGAGTTTTCTTGAGCGCTTTTACAGCGAAGCCCGGATCGAGTGGATGCACAGAGCCATCAGCGGTCCGGGCAGGATCCCGAACACGAGCATTGCGAGCCCGTTTGCGCTCAGCAGCAGGCGCACGTCGCTGCGCGGCGAGATGGGCGCCGAGTCGGCCGGCGCGTCGAAGTACATGAGCTTAACGAGCCGCAGGTAATAGAACGCGCCGATCAGCGAGAACAGCACCGCGACGACGGCAAGCCAGACAAAACCGGCATCGACAACCGCCTGCAGCACGGCGAATTTGGCGTAGAAGCCCACCGTAGGCGGAATTCCCGCCATCGAGAACATCAATAGCAGCATGATGAACGCATACCAGGGATCGCGCGCGTTGAGACCCTTGAAATCCTCAAGGTTTTCCGCCTCGAAACCGCTGCGTGACAGCAGCATGATCATGCCGAAGCTGCCCAGGTTCATCAGCACGTAGACGACCACGTAGAACATACCGGCGCTGTACCCCACCAGGTCGCCCGAGAGGATCCCGAGCAGCAGGAATCCCATGTGACCGATCGTCGAGTACGCCAGCATGCGCTTGAGATTGGTCTGGGCAATTGCCGTAATGTTGCCGATGGCGAGCGAAAGCACCGCCATCACGATCAGCATCTGTTGCCACTCGACGACCAGCTGCTCGGCCCCCAATCCCTGGACCAGAAGCCGCATGATGAACGCGAAGGCGGCGAGCTTCGGCGCCGAGCCGATGAACAGGGTCACGGCCGTGGGCGCCCCGTGATAGACGTCCGGCACCCACATGTGGAACGGGACCGCGCCGAGCTTGAAGCCAAGACCGGCAACGATAAACACGAGTGCGAAGACGAGCACCAGATCCCGCGCCCCGAGACTGAGGATCGTGTCCGCAAGGCGCGTGATCTCGAGGCTGCCCGTCGCGCCGTACAGCATCGACATGCCGTAGAGCAGCATGCCCGACGCAAGCGCTCCCAGAACAAAATACTTCATGGCGGCCTCGGTGGCCGTCGCGGAATCCCGCTGCAGCGCCACCATCGCGTAAAGCGACAGCGAAAGCAGCTCAAGCCCGAGGTAGAGCGCGAGCAGGTGGTTCGCCGAAATCATGACCATCATGCCCAGGGTCGCAAAGAGCACGAGCGCGAAAAACTCCCCGCGGAACATGCCCCGGAGCGCAACGTAAGGCCGCGAATACACCAACATCACCATCACGCCAATGTAGACCAGCATCTTGAGCACGTCGGACAGCAGATCGTCAACGAACATTCCGCTGAACGTGTATTCGGGCTGGCCGGTCGCTGTAATGTAGGTAATGACGAACGCACCCGCCAGCGCAAGCTGGGTCAGCGCGTACGTGACTACGCGGTTCTCATCGCTTACGAACAGATCGGCAACGAGAATGAAGCACACCATGCCAAGCAGGAACAGCTCTGCGAAAGCCGGTGTCAGCGGGGTAATGTATTGCATGTCCGGCTCTTTCCTAGGGCAGCTTGCTATGCATCACGTGGTTCAACAGGCCGTCCACCGAGACGTGCAGCACGTCCGCGAAGGGGTAGGGCCAGAGCCCCATGGCGAGCACGGCCACAGCCAGCAGGCCCAAAACCACGAATTCACGCGGCTCGAGATCCGACAGACCCCCGACGTGACTGTTCGCGACGGCGCCGAATATCACGCGTTTGTACATCCATAGCGTATAGGCCGCGCCAAAGATCAGCGTTGTCGCCGCGGCAGCCGCGTACCAGAAATTCTCCCGCACCGAGCCCATCACCACCAGAAACTCGCCCACGAAGCCGCTGGTCCCGGGCAAGCCGGCGTTGGCCATGGCAAAAAGCATGAAAAACGCGGCAAACACGGGCATCGTGTTCGCGACGCCGCCGTAATCGGAAATCATCCGCGAATGCATGCGGTCGTAGAGAACGCCGACACAAAGAAACAGCGCGCCGGAGACGAACCCATGAGAAATCATCTGGATAACTGCCCCCTCCAGGCCCTGCGCGTTGAAGATGAAGATCCCGAGCGTGACGAATCCCATATGCGAGATCGACGAGTAGGCGATCAGCTTCTTCATATCGGCCTGGACCAGAGCGACCAGGCCAATGTAGACGACGGCGACGAGCGAAAGTGCGATCACCACCCCCGCAAGCGTGTGACTGGCGTCAGGAACGATCGGTAGCGAGAGCCGGATGAAGCCATAGGCCCCGAGTTTGAGCATGATGGCCGCCAGCACGACCGAGCCGCCGGTCGGCGCCTCGACGTGCGCATCCGGGAGCCACGTGTGCACCGGCCACATCGGCACCTTGACCGCGAAAGCGAGGAAGAAGGCCACGAAAATCAGGATCTGAGCCGTGAGCGGCAGCGGAAGCCGGTACAAGTCCAGGAGCGAGAAGCTGCCGTCGGCAGCGTTATACAGGTAGATCAGCGCCACCAGCAGGAGCAGCGAGCCGATCAGTGTGTAGAGGAAGAATTTCAGCGCCGCGTAGACCCGGTTCGGCCCGCCCCACACCCCAATGATGATGAACATGGGGATGAGCGTCGCCTCGAAGAAAACATAGAACAAAAGCGCATCCAGGGCCGAGAAGACCCCGTTCATGAATCCGGACAGAAATAGGAAGGAAGCAAGGTACTGGGCAACCCGCGTCTGAATCACTTCCCAGCCCGCGATCACAACCAGCACCGTCGTGAAGCTGTTGAGCAGGATCAGCAGCAGCGATACCCCGTCGATGCCAAGGTGATAATTGGCGTGAAAGCTCGCGATCCACGGAGCAAGCTCCTGGAACTGGAACCCGACTGCGGCCGTTTCAAAGCGCGCATAGAGCGGCAACGTCACCAGAAGCCCCAGCACCGCACCGATCAGGGCGAGCAGGCGCGCGACGCGCGCGTTGCGGTCGCCACCGGTCGCCAGCACCAGCACCCCGAAGGCGATCGGGACCCAGATGGCGAGAGACAGAAGCGGGAAACCGAACAGCATTGGGTCCTTAGATCAAAAAAATCATCGTGAGCAGCACCAGGATCCCGATGATCATGGCGAAAGCATAGTGGTAGATGAAACCGGACTGCAGGAAGCGCACCACCCCCGCAAACCATCCGACCAGACGTGCCGAGCCGTTGACGAAGACGCCGTCGATCACCGCGACATCCCCTCCTTTCCACAGCCCGGTGCCAAAACGCACGGCGCCGTCACCAAAAAGCCACTGGTAGAGCTCGTCGAAACCGTACTTGCGCTCCAGAATTGTGTAAATGAGCCCAGCTTTCCGCCTCACGACTTCGGGGAGATCGGGTCGCTTGAGGTAGAAATACCACGCGGTCACGATGCCGGCGACGGCGAGCCATAGCGCTGGCGTGACAAGACCGTGGGTCATCATGGCGACGACTCCGCCAAAGTGCTCGCCCATCTGCGCCAGGACGTCGTGCGAAGGCGCGACGACGATGGCGCTGCCAAAGTAGTCACCGAAGAGCACTGGCCCGATCACCCAGCCGGCACAGACTGAGGGGATCGCCAGCAGAACGAGCGGTACCGTCACGACGGCAGGCGTTTCATGCGGCTCGTGCGCATGGCCGCCGCCATGCCCGTGTGCCTCGCCGTGCGCGCCATGGCCCCGGAAACGCTCGGTCCCGTGGAAAGTCATGAAGATCAGCCGGAAGGTGTAGAGCGCGGTGACGAATACCGTAAGGAGCACGGCGGCGTAGGCGAAACCCGCTCCGGGAAGCTTCGAGAGATGCGCCGCCTCGATGATCGAATCCTTGGAGAAAAAGCCGGCAAACCCGGGAATACCCGCGCTTGAAATCGCTCCGATCAGCGTTGTCCAATAGGTCACCGGCAGATACTTGCGCAAGCCGCCCATGTGTCTCATGTCCTGCTGGTGATGCAGGGCGATGATCACCGAGCCCGCTCCAAGAAACAGCAGGGCCTTGAAGAAAGCATGCGTCGCGAGATGGAAAATGCCGGCGGCGTAGGCCGATGCTCCGAGCGCCACGGTCATATAGCCCAGCTGTGATAGCGTCGAGTAGGCCACCACGCGCTTTATGTCGTTTTGCACGATCGCCACCAGCGCCATGAACAAGGCGGTGATGGCGCCAATTACCATCACCACCGAAAGCGCGGTCTCCGAAAGCTCATATAGCGGCGACATGCGGGCCACCATGAAAATGCCCGCCGTCACCATCGTCGCGGCATGGATCAGCGCAGAGATCGGCGTCGGGCCTTCCATCGAGTCGGGCAGCCACACGTGCAGCGGAAACTGCGCGCTTTTGCCCATCGCGCCCACGAACAGCAGGATGCAGATCACCGTCATCAGGGACCATGCGCCGCCGGGAAGAATCTCGATGGTGTTGCCCGCGAGGGTCCGGGCGCTGCCGAACACCGCGGCATAGTCGAGCGTGCCGAAGTACATCAGGATCAACGCGATGCCGAGAAGGAACCCGAAATCCCCGACGCGATTGACCAGAAAGGCCTTCAGGTTCGCGTGGATCGCCGTTGGGCGCGTGTACCAGAAGCCGATCAGCAGGTAGGAGACGAGTCCCACTGCCTCCCAGCCGAAGAACAGCTGGAGGAAATTGTTCGCCATCACCAGCATCAGCATCGAGAAGGTGAAGAGCGATATGTACGAGAAGAATCGCTGGTAGCCCGGGTCGTCCGCCATGTAACCGATGGTGTAGATGTGCACCATCAGCGACACGAACGACACCACAAGCATCATGGTCGCGGACAGCCGATCGATCAGGAAGCCGATCTCGAAGCGGCTGTTTCCCGATATGAGCCACGTGTAAACCGGTCCGTTGTAAATGTTGCCATCGAGGACATCCAGGAACACGATCGCCGAGGCGACCGTTGCGACCACCATCCCCACAATCGTGATCCAGTGGGCGCCGCGTCGGCCAATCGCCCAGCCGAAGAGACCGGCCACGATAGCGCCCGCGAGGGGCGCCAACGGCACGATGAGGTAGAGAAGCTGCATCCGGGTCACGCGCTTAACCTAACCTTTCAGCTGGTCGAGATCCTCGACGTCGATGGTATTGATATTGCGGAACAGCGCCACAAGAATCGCCAGACCGATGGCCGATTCCGCCGCCGCAACGGTCAGGATGAAGAACACGAAAATCTGCCCCGACGGGTCGTCCAGGAAATGCGAGAAGGCCACGAAGTTCATATTGACGGCGAGCAGCATCAGCTCGATCGCCATCAGCAGCACGATGAGGTTCCGGCGGTTGAGAAAAATTCCCACCACGGCGATCGCGAACAGGATCGCGCCCAGCACCAGATAATGCGAAAGTGAAATCAACGTTGTTCTTTCTTTTCTGGCCGCATCTTGACGAGGCGCATCCGGTCCTCCCGGCGCACGCTCACCTGCCGGGCCGGATCCTGGTATTTGGTCTCCTTGCGACGACGCAATGTGATCGCAATCGCCGCCACGATCGCCACCAGCAGAATTACCGCCGCGATCTCAAAGGCATAAACGTACTCGGTGTAGACCAGCCGACCAAGCTCCTTGGTGTTGCTGTAGCCGGGTGGCAGCGGTGGCGGCGCAGGGACGCCCGCAAATCCGCCGTATTTCCCGGCCAGCACGAGCACCATCTCCGCCACCAGGACAATCGCCACGAATGCCCCGACCGGCAAATAACTCCAGAAGTTTTCGCGCAAGCGCGCGAGGTTGATATCGAGCATCATGACGACGAAAAGGAACAGCACCATAACAGCGCCGACATACACCAGCACCAGCACAATGGCCAGAAACTCGGCCTGAAGCTGCATCCAGATCGCCGCCGACGTGAAAAAAGCGAGGACGAGGAACAGCGCCGCGTGCACGGGATTACGCGCGGTAATCACCCGCAGGCCCGCGAACAGCAGGATTGCGGAGAAAAGATAAAAAATGATTCCGTTGAACGTCATCGTTTTTAGTTGCGTGACCGGTGACCGGTGACCGGTGACCGGGGTTGGCCTTCCGGCCCTGATGTCTTCATTGCAAATTGTTCTTGATTACTGGTCACGGGTCACTGCTCAGCGGTAGGCAGCATCGTCCGCCCGGTCCTTCGCAATTTGTTCTTCGTAAAGATCTCCAACCGCAAGCAACATCGGTTTGGTATAAATGAGGTCGCCGCGCTGCTCGCCGTGAAACTCGAAAATATTGGTCTCGACGATGGAGTCCACCGGGCACGACTCCTCGCAAAAACCGCAGAAAATGCATTTCGTGAGGTCGATATCGTAACGGGTCGTGCGGCGCGTGCCATCGGCCCGCTGCTCCGACTCGATCGTGATCGCCAGCGCCGGGCATACGGCCTCGCACAGCTTGCAGGCAATGCACCGCTCCTCCCCGTTCGGATAGCGGCGCAGCGCGTGCAGCCCGCGGAAGCGCGGGCTCAACGGCGTTTTCTCTTCCGGGTACTGCACCGTGATCTTGCGCCGGAAGAGGTGCCGCCCGGTGAGCATCATGCCCTTCACCAGCTCGACGAGCAGAAACGTTCGAAAGAACTGTTGAATGCGGCCGATCATCACTGCCACCATACCCACAGAGGTGTCTGCATCCAGGCGCCTAACAGCACGATCCAGAAGATGGTCAGCGGCAGGAATACCTTCCAGCCGAGGCGCATGATCTGGTCGTAGCGATAGCGCGGAAATGTGGCGCGGAACCAGAGAAAGCTCGACACCACGACGAACAATTTCACGAGCAGCCATCCAAAACTGTCTGCGGCCAGCCACGGCAGACCGATCGCGCTCGCGATTGCCAGGGGAATCGGCGAGAGCCAGCCCCCGAGGAACATGACAGAGCACAGCGTCGATACCAGAATCATGTTGGCATACTCGGCGAGAAAGAACACAGCGAACGCCATGCCCGAGTACTCGACGTGAAAGCCCGCGACGATCTCCGATTCCCCCTCGGCCACGTCGAACGGGGCGCGGTTCGTCTCCGCAACACCTGCGATCAGGTAGACCAGGAACATCGGGAACAACGGGATCCAGAACCAGTTCAAAAATCCCCAGTTACCCTGCTGCATGCGCACGATTTCGCCAAGGTTCAGGCTCTGCGCCGCCATCAGGACACAGACCAGCGCAAACCCCATGGCAAGCTCATAAGACACCATCTGGGCGGCGGAACGCATTGCGCCCAGAAATGCATATTTCGAATTCGACGCCCAGCCCGCGATGATGATGCCGTAGACCCCCACGGAGGTGATCGCCATCACGTAGAGCAGGCCCGCATCGATGTCGGCCAGGACCAGTGAGGGGCTGAACGGTATTACGGCCCATGCCGCCAACGCCGGCATGATGGCCATGACGGGCGCCAGCACAAAAAGGGTCTTGTTTGCACCGGCTGGGATTACCACTTCCTTCACCATGAGCTTCAAGCCGTCCGCTACGGGCTGCGCCAGCCCCCCGAGCCAGCGAAGTCCGAAGAACGTCACGCGGTTGGGTCCGATGCGAATCTGCATCCAACCGATCAGCTTGCGTTCCCACAATGTAAGGTACGCGACTGCCCCCATCAGCGGCGCCACAATGCACACGATGAGCAGAAGTATCTTGATGGCGTGCATCACTGACGGCGCCAGCTCCTGGCCGAAGATCCAGACCACCACCGCGGCCAGCAGGCCCCAGAGCCAGTTGCCGAAATTCATCAGCGGCTGCACGAGCGTGTTCATACCGCAACCTTCTCTTCGGCCGGCACGCGTTCCAAGCGCACCTCGCCAAACAGGTCGCCGAGCTGGGCGCTCTCCGGCGCGACTGCAAGTCGGACGCAGTCGGCTGGCAGACGCTCATCGATTACGGCCGCCAACACGGTCTCTCCCTCGCCCTGCCGCACGCGCGCGCTGTCCCCGTCACGCAAACCCAGCTTCTCGAACAATGCGCGGCTCATGTGCACGACTGGCGCCTGCGCATCGCGCGTCTGCTGCAGTGAACGCGCCCGACGCACTAAACTGTCTGCCCCGTAAATCGGCACCTCTGCGATGCGCTGGATTCCTGTTGACGCTTTTGGCGCGACAGCGTCGAGGCTATAGCCTCGCGAAGCGTTGCCGAGCCGGGCGGACAGATCACCCCCGCGCTCGCCCAGAACCTCATCGAGCACTTCCCCGCTGCTATTTTGGTCAAAACCTGTCAGCCCGAGCAGGTTGCCGAGCACGCGCAGGATCTTCCATGCCGGTCGCGCCTCGCCGAGCGGCTGCACCACGCCGGCAAAACTCTGAACGGTGCCCTCGGTATTAACAAAGGTGCCCGATGTCTCAGTGAAGGGCGCTATGGGCAACAGCACCTGCGCGTATTCAAGCGCCTGATGCTGGTAGGGGCTCATCGCCACCACGAGCTCGGCCGATTTCATCGCGGCCAGCGCTTGTTGCGAATTTCCTGTATCCAGTTCCGCTTCCACGCCCAGCAACAGGTACGCCTTGCGCGGCTGCGCGAGCATTTGCCGGGCGTTCATTCCGGCATGCGCGCCCGCGAACGGTACGGCACCCGCGAGGTACCCGCCGACGCTGTTAGCGGCCTCGCCAAGAACGCCCATGCGAGCGCCAAGCACGTCGGCCAGGGCCTGTGCCAGAACGTGGAGCTCGCCCGCCCGCGGGTGATGCTGGGCAAGGTTACCCAGGAAGATGCCGGTATTCTTGCCCGATGCCAAGCTGGCGGCTATGCCCTGCGCTGTCTCCGAGACAGTCACTCGCTCGACAGCGCCACGCACCGCTTCGGGCAGCGGCGCATTACGGCGCTGCGCCGCCGCCTTCAACAGCTGGGCGAGCATGTCCGGCATCGCGGAGGGCGAGACGACCGCCTTGTGCGCCACCCGCATCAACAGGTCATCATCGAACGGGTTTAGCAGGCTCAGCTCCAGGCCGCGTTTGGCTGCCTGGCGCAGACGGTGGGCTAGAAGAGGATGGTCCTTGCACAGCGTCGAGCCGACGACCAGCGCGCGCTCGAGCGTGCTCACCTCGGCAATCTTCATGCCGAGCCACGGCGCGCCGGCCAGCTTCCCGTCCAGGCTGAAGTCCGCCTGTCGCAGGCGATGGTCGATGTTATCCGCGCCCAGGGCGCGCGTGAGTTTCTGCAGGAGGTAAAGTTCCTCGAGTGTCTGATGCGGCGCCGCCAGCGCGCCAATTGCCTGCGGACCATGTTCGGTCCGAACGCGCTTGAGCTCCGAGGCGATGAAATCGAGCGCCACCTGCCATTCCACTTCCTGCCAAGCGCCTCCGCGCCTCAACATCGGCCGTGCCAGACGCTGCTCCGAATTGAGGCCTTCGTAGGCAAAACGGTCCTTGTCGGACAGCCAGCATTCGTTGATTGCCTCGTTATCGCGCGGCAACACCCGCATTACGCGGTTCTGCTTGACCTGCACCGTCAGATTGGACCCAAGCCCGCAATGCGGGCTGACCGAAGGCCGCCGCGTGAGCTCCCAGGTCCGGGCCGTGTAGCGAAAGGGCTTGGACGTCAGCGCACCCACCGGGCAGAGATCGATGACGTTGCCCGAGAGCTCCGAATCGACCGTTTTGCCGACGAAAGCGATGATCTCGGCGTGCTCCCCGCGGCCGATCATGCCAAGCTCCATGATTCCGGCAATTTCCTGTCCGAAGCGGACGCAGCGCGTGCAATGGATGCAGCGCGTCATGTCCGTGGAGATGAGCGGGCCCAGGTTCTTGTTGGCCACGACGCGCTTCGACTCTTCGTAGCGCGCACCGCTTGCGCCGTATCCCACGGCAAGGTCCTGCAACTGGCACTCCCCGCCCTGGTCGCAGATCGGACAATCGAGCGGGTGATTGATCAGCAGAAACTCCATCACCCCTTTCTGCGCATCGACCGCCTGATCGGAATGGGTTTGGACCTTCATCCCATTGGTGACCGGCGTGGCGCAGGCGGGCAGCGGCTTCGGCGCTTTCTCAACCTGCACCAGGCACATCCGGCAGTTGGCCGCGATGGAAAGCTTGCGGTGATAGCAGAAATGCGGGATGTAGATGCCGACCTGGCTCGCGGCATCCATGATGGTCGAGCCCTCCGGGACCTGGAACGTCTTCCCGTCCAGCTCGATTTCTATCGTTTTGCGTGCTTCAGTCGTCACGTATCACCGCTTACTGGTCACTGGTCACTCAGAGATAGTCCGGCACGGAGCACTTCTTGTGCTCGATGTGATACTGGAACTCGTCACGGAAGTGCTGGATGAAACTCTTCACGGGCAAGGCGGCGGCGTCACCCAGCGCGCAGATCGTGCGCCCCGCTATGTTGTCGGAAACGTTGTCGAGAAGATCGAGATCCTCGGGCCGGCCTGCGCCATGTTCGATGCGGTGGACCATGCGGTAGAGCCAGCCGGTTCCCTCGCGACACGGCGTGCATTGTCCGCACGATTCCTCGAAATAGAAATACGAAAGGCGCAGCAGGCAACGGACCATGCAACGCGTGTCGTCCATGATGATGACTGCGCCCGAGCCCAGCATCGAGCCCGCCTTGGCTATGGAATCGTAGTCCATGTCTGTCGCCATCATGATGTCCGCGGGCAGCACGGGCATCGAGGATCCGCCCGGGATGCAGGCCTTGAGCTTGCGCCCGCCACGCATCCCTCCGGCCATTTCCAGAAGTTTCGCGAACGGTGTGCCGAGCCGCACCTCGAAGTTGCCAGGGCGCTCGACGTCGCCCGACACCGAGAAGATCTTGGTGCCGCCGTTGTTCGGACGTCCAAGCTCCAGAAACGCCTCGCCCCCGTTTACGACGATCCACGGCACGGCGGCGAACGTTTCCGTGTTGTTCACCGTCGTCGGCTTGCCATAGAGTCCGAAACTCGCAGGGAACGGCGGCTTGAAGCGCGGCTGTCCCTTCTTGCCTTCGAGCGATTCCAGCAATCCGGTTTCTTCCCCGCAGATGTACGCCCCCCACCCATGGTGCGCATAAAGATCAAAGCTCACATCCGAGCCCAGGATGTTCTTGCCCAGATAGCCTGCCGTCCGCGCCTCGGCCAGCGCCTCCTCAAAACGCTCGTAGAGGTCCCAGGTCTCGCCGTGGATGTAGTTGTAGCCGACCGTGCTGCCCGTGGCATAGCCGCCGATGATCATGCCCTCGATCACGCTGTGCGGGTTGTAGCGCAGAATGTCGCGATCCTTGAACGTGCCGGGCTCGCCTTCATCCGAATTGCAGATCATGTACTTCTGCCCGGTATACTGCCGCGGCATGAAGCTCCACTTCAGCCCGGTCGGGAAACCCGCGCCGCCGCGCCCGCGCAGCGCCGACTTCTTGACTTCATTCACGATCTGGTCGGGCGGAATTTTCTCCGCGATGATCTTTTTGAGCGCCTGATAGCCGCCACGCGCCTCGTAGTCCTTCAGTCGCCAGTTGAGGCCGGTCAGGCCCTGCAGGATGACCGCGTCGGGCCCGAACAGATCGGTCGAAAACGGTGGCAGCGGAAGTCCCATTACTTCAGATCCTTCAGGAGCTGGTCGATTTGCCCGGGGTTCATCGCGCACAGCATGCGCTTGTTGTTCATCAGCATCACCGGCGCGTCCCCGCACGCGCCCATGCACTCGGCTTCCTTGAGCGTGAACAGTCCGTCGGCCGTGGTCTCATTGAAACCGATGCCAAGCTTCTGCTTCAAGTGCGCCGCGGCGGCGTTCGCGCCCTGGAGCGCGCACGGAAGATTCGTGCAGACCGTGAGCTTGTACTTTCCGACCGGCTTCAAGTCGTACATGGTGTAAAACGACGCCACCTCGTAGACCGCGATCGGCTGCATGCCGAGGTAACGGGCGACGAAATCCATGGTCTCCGTGGAGAGCCAGCCCTTCTCGTCCTGCGCAATCGTAAGCGCTGCCATCACCGCCGATTGCCGCTGATCGGGCGGGTACTTGGCGATCGCCTGGTCGATCTTCGCCAGCGCCTCGGGTGAGAGCACCATCGGAGCATTCATCGGTCGATTTCCCCGAACACGATGTCCATGGTGCCGATCACTGCGACCACATCGGCAAGCATGTGCCCGCGCACCATCTCGTCCATCGCCGAGAGATGCGGGAAGCCGCCAGCGCGTATCTTGAGGCGGTAGGGCTTGTTGGCGCCGTCCGATACCAGGTAGATGCCGAACTCGCCCTTGGGATGCTCGATCGCGGCATAGGTCTCGCCCGCCGGCACATGCATGCCCTCGGTGAAGAGCTTGAAGTGATGAATCAGCTCTTCCATGTTGCTTTTCATGGCTACCCGCGAAGGCGGCGCGATCTTGTGGTTGTCCACCATCACCGGCCCGGGATTCTTGCGCAGCCAGTCGACACACTGCTTGATGATCCGGTTTGCCTGCCGCAATTCCTCGACCCGGACGAGATAGCGGTCGTAGCAATCGCCGTTAACCCCGACCGGGATATCGAAATCGACCCGGTCATAGGCTGCGTAGGGCTGCTTCTTGCGCAGGTCCCATTCCACACCGGAGCCGCGCAGCATCGGGCCGGTGAAACCGAGCGCCATGGCGCGCTCGGGCGAGACCACGGCAATACCCACCGTGCGCTGCTTCCAGATCCGGTTTTCGGTGAGAAGGGTCTCGTACTCGTCCACGCACTTGGGGAAACGTTCCGTGAAGTCCTCGATGAAATCGAGCAGCGAACCCTGGCGGTTTGCGTTGCGATCGCGTGTCGCGGCTTCGCCGTGAATGCGGGAAGCCGTGTACTGCGGCATCCGGTCGGGCAGGTCGCGGTAGACGCCGCCCGGGCGATAGTAGGCGGCGTGCAGACGCGCGCCGGAAACGGCCTCGTAGCAGTCGAGAAGATCCTCGCGCTCGCGGAAGCAATAGAGGAACATCGTCATGGCCCCGATGTCCAGCCCGTGCGCGCCGAGCCACAACAGATGGTTGAGAAGCCTCGTGATCTCGTCGAACATCACCCGGATGTATTGCGCGCGAAGAGGCACTTCGATGCCGAGCAGCCGTTCTATCGCCATCACGTAAGCGTGCTCATTCGACATCATCGACATGTAGTCGAGGCGGTCCATGTACGGCACCGACTGCACGAACGTCCTGGTTTCAACCAGCTTTTCCGTCGCGCGATGCAACAGCCCGATGTGCGGGTCCGCGCGCTCGATCACCTCGCCGTCGAGCTCGAGCACGAGCCGCAACACCCCGTGCGCGGCAGGGTGTTGAGGACCAAAGTTCATGGTGTAGTTGCGAATCTCAGCCATGACCGCTCCACCGCGAAGGCGTGAAGGCGCAGAACCCGCGCAAAGACAAGGGTCGAATCCCCTGCGGATCCCTTCGCGCCCTTGCGCCTCTGCGGTTATTTTTCGGGTTCGACATCACCGTAGTTTTCCTCGCGCCAGACACGCGGCGTAATCTCGCGCGGTTCGATCGTGACCGGCTGGTAGATGACACGCTGCTGGTCCGGGTCGTAGCGCATCTCGACCGTCCCCGAGACGGGAAAATCCTTGCGGAAAGGATGCCCGACGAACCCGTAATCCGTGAGTATCCTGCGCAGATCGGGGTGGCCCTCGAATACGATCCCGTAAAGGTCGAACGCCTCGCGTTCATACCAGTTGGCGGAGGGCCAGATCCCGACAACCGAGTCCACTATCGGCAGCTCGTCATCCGTTGCAAACACGCGCAGCCGGAGTCGCCAGTTGTGGGTAATGCTGAGCAAATGATAGACGACGGCAAAGCGCGCGCCGGTCCATGCGTTGTCGCCATACTCGCTGTAGTCCATGCCGCAAACGTCCGTGAGCTGCTCGAATTTCAGGCCCGGTGCATCGCGCAGCGTGGCGGCAGCAGCGAGCAGCTCGCCGGCCTTTACCACCGCCGTGACCTCGCCTAGCGCGGCATCGATGCTGACGAGCTTGTCCCCGAGCGCCGCCTGGAGGACGGAAGTCAGGGTCTGAGCACGAGTGGTCATAATTCGGGCAAAAGCTTTGGGTTGAGGCCTATCGGGCAATCGTGTTGGTCCGCTTGATCTTGTTTTGCAGCTGGATGATGCTGTAGAGCAATGCCTCCGCGGTCGGCGGACAGCCGGGCACGTAGATGTCCACGGGCACGATCCGGTCACAGCCGCGCACGACAGAATAGGAGTAGTGATAGTAGCCGCCGCCGTTGGCGCACGAACCCATGGAGATCACCCAGCGCGGCTCGGCCATCTGGTCATAGACCTTGCGCATCGCCGGCGCCATCTTGTTGCACAGTGTACCCGCGACGATCATGACATCCGACTGCCGCGGGCTTGGTCGGAAGACGATGCCGAAGCGGTCGAGGTCGTAGCGCGCAGCACCGGCATGCATCATCTCCACCGCGCAGCAAGCGAGCCCGAAGGTCATCGGCCACAGCGAGCCCGTGCGCGTCCAGTTGATCAGCGCATCCGCCGTCGTCGTGATGAAGCCCCGGTCATGGAAACTCTCGAGCGCACCCATTGCTTGCTCCTATTCCCGATTCCCCTGTCCCAACTCCCGCAATGTCATTCCCACTCGAGCGCGCCCTTCATCCACTCGTAGATGAAGCCGACCACGAGTATTCCGAGAAAAACCACCATCGCCATGAAGCCGAACAGTCCGATCTCGCGCAGCACCACGGCCCAGGGAAAAAGAAACGCGATTTCGAGATCGAACAGAATGAACAGGATTGCCACAAGATAGTAGCGCACGTCGAATTTCATGCGCGCGTCCTCGAACGCCTCGAAGCCGCACTCGTAGGGCGAGAGCTTCTCCGGATCCGGACGGTGCACGCCTACAATACGGCTCATGACTCCGCCGATGGAGACGGTCACGACGCCGACCAGCAGGCCGACCACGATGAACATCAAGACTGGGAAGTAGTTTTCTAGCATTGGAATTCAGGATTCAGAGCATGACCGTCATTTTAATCCGATTCCAGACCAACGGTTATCGGACCCGAGGCAAACTGCAAGGCCCCACGCACCGCGTATCGGGTCTGCGATCAAAACTGAATGACGCTGCCGCATACTGCTGAATCCTGAGTTTCTTGATCTTAAACGCTTAGCAAGTGGTGCCGACGGTGAGATTCGAACTCACACGGCTTGCGCCGCCACCCCCTCAAGATGGTGTGTCTACCAATTCCACCACGTCGGCCCTTGAAAACCCGTGAATCGTGAACGGTGATTGGTGAATGGAAAAAGCCGGCATTTACGCGCTACCTTACCATTCACGATTCACTATTCACCACTCACGCCGTTCGTCTACTTTGGCACTTCCTGCGACTTCGAGCCCGGCTCCGGCGCGCCATTTCCCGGCGCGGCCGGTACGGGTATGGAAGACGGCGCCTGCTGTCCGGCGGGCGCCCCCGGAGCCTGTTGTGACCCCGGCGTCGGAATATCGCCGGGCAGCGGCTGCGTCGGCACTGGCTTGGTCGCCATAACGCCCTTCTGCTCGGTCGTTCGCGACGTGAAGTAGGTCAATCCAAGGCTGGTCAGAAAAAACACCAGGGCAAGCACTGCGGTCGCTCGGCTCAGAAAGTTCGCCGATCCGGAAGCGCCGAACACGCTGCCCGACGCACCGCTGCCGAAAGCTGCCCCGACGTCGGCGCCCTTGCCATGCTGCAACAGCACCAAGCCAACGACGCCCAGCGCCGCGAAGACGTGAACCACGAGAACCATCGTTTCCATTCAGATCGTTACCTTATCTTTTGCGCCCGCCGCCGCCCGGCAGATGGCGATGAATTCGTCCGCCACCAGCGAGGCGCCGCCAATCAAGCCGCCGTCTACGTCTGCCATGGCGAAAAGTTGCGCCGCATTGCCGGCCTTCACGCTGCCGCCGTAAAGGATTGGCACTTGATCCGCCAGCCGCGGATCGACCGCGGCGACGCGAGTGCGCAGGTACGCGTGCACGGCCTGCGCCTGCTCCGGGGTTGCCGTCCGGCCGGTGCCGATGGCCCACACCGGCTCGTACGCGATCACCGATTTACCGAGGGCCGCGATGCCGCTTCGCTTTACGATGGCTTCGAGCTGCCGCGCTACGACCGTCTCGGTAACGCCGCCTTCCCGTTCTGCAAGCGTCTCGCCCACGCACAGGATCGGGGTCATGCCGTGCTGCATGACGGCTGCAAACTTCTCCGCGACGACCTCGTCGGTATCACCAAACACGCTGCGCCGTTCCGAATGGCCAACGATGGCATACCGGCAGCCAAACTCGGCCACCATCGCGGCGGAAACCCCGCCGGTGTAGGCGCCGCCCTCGAACTGGCATACATCCTGGGCGCCCAACGCGACTTTCTGGCCCCGCAACGCTTGTTGAACCTGCGCCAGATACGGGAACGGAACGCATACCGCAAAGTCCGCCCCTCTTACCGAGGCCAGTGCTGGAAGTGCGGCATTGAGCAGAGCCTGATTCCCGGCCAAGCTGCCATTCATTTTCCAGTTGCCCGCTACCAGCTTTGCCCGCATGCCTGACCCGAACCACCTAAATCGTTGAATTTTACAGGGTCGCGCGCGAGCGGGTCAACGAAACCCGGGAATGGGTGCAACGCCAAACCGGGCCGGCTCGTCGCTGCAGAAAAATGCCCTCGGCGCCAGGCGCCCGCGACCGATATTGCGCGACCGCGATCAGCCGAAACGGCCGGTAATGTAATCCTCGGTCTGCTTGTTCTTTGGTTTGATGAAAATCGTGTCGGTCACATCAAACTCGATCAACTCCCCGAGGTACATGTAGGCCGTATAGTCAGACACGCGCGCCGCCTGCTGCATGTTGTGCGTCACGATCAGGATCGTCACTCTTGCCTTGAGATCGGCGATGAGCTGCTCGATGCTGGCAGTGGCAATCGGGTCGAGCGCGGAGGTCGGCTCGTCGAACAGGAGAATCTCGGGATCGGTTGCCAGCGCGCGCGCAATGCATAACCTCTGCTGCTGCCCGCCCGACAGGTTGAAGGCGAGGTCATGGAGTCGCATTTTGACCTCGTCCCAAAGCGCCGCATTGCGCAGCGCTTCCTCGACCTTTTCATCGATCAGCGCCCGTTTGGTTGCGCCCCGCACGCGCAGCCCGTAGGCCACGTTTTCGTAAATCGACTTCGGGAAGGGATTGGGCTTCTGGAACACCATGCTGATCCGCATCCGCACCTCGATGGGATCCACGGCGGGGTTGAGCAGGTTGGTATTGTCGGGAAACAGCATGATCTCCCCCTCGTAGCGATTGCCGGGATAGAGATCATGCATCCGGTTGAAGCAGCGGAGGAAAGTGGACTTCCCGCAACCGGACGGTCCGATCAGCGCCGTCACGTGCTTCTCGTAGATCGGCATGCTGATGTTCTTCAGCGCCTGGAAGGAGCCGTAATAGAAATTGAGTCCTCTCGCCTCGGATTTCTTGGTCGGATCTGGCTTGTCTGCCGCATCCGGCGCGCCGGCACGGGGCACGGGAACAGCTACCATTTGATTCTCTTTCTTAACCGGTAACGGATATAGATCGCGATCGCGTTCATCGACAGCGTCATGACCACCAAGACAAGGCCCGCAGCTGCCGCATTGTGGTGGAATGCAGCCTCGGGGCGCGAGGTCCAGTTGAACATCTGAATCGGCATCACCGTGAAGGGCGACATCAGCCATTCTAACGACACGAACGGCGCCTCGGCCTTCACCGGCGGCGGCGGCAGGAACGCGATGAACGTCAAGGCACCGATCGTGATCACCGGGGCCGTCTCGCCGATGGCTCGCGCCATGCCAATGATCGCGCCCGTCATGATCCCCGGCAGCGAATATGGAAGGATGTGGTGCGACGTGGTCTGCCACTTGGTCGCGCCCAGCGCATAAGCTCCCTCTCGGATGGCAGCCGGTATGGAACGGATGGCTTCGCGGGTCGCCAGGATCACGACGGGCAGGATCAGCAACCCCAAGGTGAGCCCCGCCGTAGCGATGCTTTGGCCCAGACCGAACTGGTACACAAAGAGGCCAAGTGCCAGCAGCCCGTAAACGATCGAGGGAATGCCCGCCAGGTTGGTGACATTGATCTCGATCAGGTCCGTCACCCAGTTCTTGGGCGCGTACTCCTCAAGGTAGATCCCCGCCCCGACTCCCAGCGGCACCGCGGTGGCTGCGGTCACGATCATGACCAGTATCGATCCTACCCAGGCCGACAGTATGCCCGCCTGCTCCGGCTTGCGCGACGGAAACGAAGTGAAGAAATCGGGCGAAAGGCGCGGCAGTCCATCGACAACCATCTGGGCAAACAAAGCCGTAAAGGTCAGCACCCCCACCATCAGCGCCATGAGGCCGAGCATCGAGAAAAACAGATCCCAGCGCTTGTGCGCGGCGATCAGTTGGCGAATCTTCCTTACGCGCTCTGTCTGCTCGCTCATGTCAATACGCCTGACGGAAACGCTTGCGCAGCACGTGGCCCAAAAGGTTGAACAACAACGTCAACAGCGCGAGCGTCAGGCCCGCCGCGAAAATGGTTTGATAGCCGATGCTGCCATGCGGGAGGTCCCCCAAGGCTACCTGGACGATGTACGCGGTGATCGTCGCGGCCGGCTCGAGCGGATTCCACGTCAGATTGGGCTGCATCCCGGCAGCCACTGCCAGAATCATGGTTTCGCCAACTGCCCGTGAGATGCCCAGGATATAGGCGGCAGTAATACCGGAGAAAGCCGCTGGCGTGACGACGCGAATGGCGGTCTGAAAACGCGTCGCGCCCATGGCGTACGAGCCTTCGCGCAAACTCATGGGGACCGCATGCATCGCATCCTCACTGACCGAGCTGACGTAGGGGATGATCATGACACCCATCACGAGCCCGGCCGAAAGGATGTTGAAACCCGGCAGCTCCGGGTAGATTTTCTGGATCAGTGGCGTGACGAACAGGAGCGCAAAATAGCCGTACACGATTGTCGGGACACCCCCCAGGAGCTCGAGGAACGGCTTTGCGACCTCGCGCACCGAGAAGGGGGCAAATTCAGAGAGGTAAATTGCGATGATCGTGCCCAGTGGAATCGCCACCGTCAGCGCGACCGCGGAGCTCACGAGCGTGCCCGACAACAGCGGCAGGATGCCATAGTGCGCGTCGGAGAAGAGCGGCGTCCACTGCGTGTCGGTGAGGAAGTTCCATATCGACACGTGCTGAAAAAAAACGAACGACTCCTTGAGCAGGATCACGACGATCCCGACGGTCGTCAAAACCGATACGCTCGCCGCGAGGAACAGTGCCGATTCGATGAAGCGCTCGTGGACATGACGCAGCTTGCGTCGCGCGAGCCTGTCGCTGACAAAAGTGTCGGGCACTTCGCTGGTCCTGTCCGAGCGGGAGGTTGTCGATTTTTTCGCTTTGGCCGCAATTATTACAGGTTGGACGCGACCCAACTAGCCGCAAAACGAAGGAGGGGTCCTGCGACCCCTCCCGCCAACTAAACTGCTGATGCTTAAAGCTTGGCTTCGAGCGCCATCAACTCGTCGATGGTGAGGCCTACTTTTGATTCGCCCCCGAATCTGGTGCCGACAGTCATCGCTTTCAACTGGTCCAGATTGTGAGCGTATGCCTTGGGCGGCAGCGGAACGTACTTCACCTCGCGGACAAGCATGTCAGCCTGCTTATTGAAAAACTCCACGAATTCACGCACCTCGGATTTCTTCGCCGATTTGGCGTTGATGTAAATGAAAATCGGCCGCGACAGCGGCTGATAGGTGCCGTTTTCGACCGTCTCCGCCGACGGACCCACGGCCGGTTTTCCCTTCGCTGGAACCACGGCCACTGCATTTAACCGTTTTTGATTCTCGGCAAAATAAGCGTAGCCAAAGTAGCCCAGGGCATTCACGTCGCGGCTGACACCCTGCACGAGAACATTGTCATCCTCGCTGGCGGTGAAATCGCCGCGGCTCGATTTCGCCTTGCCGACGACCGCTTCGGTGAAGTATTCGAAGGTACCGGAGTCCGCGCCAGGCCCGAACAGTTTGAGGGGTGCATCGGGCCAGCTCGGGTTGATCTGATTCCACTTCTCGATCTTGCGCTGTGCGGCGGGTTCCCACATCTTCTTGAGCTCAGCCACGGTCATGCTCCTGGCCCAGGTGTTTTTCGGGTTGATGACGACCGTCAGCGCGTCGAATGCCACAGGCATTTCGATATATTCGATGCCCGCCTTCCGGCAGGCTTCCATTTCGCTCTTCTTGATCGGGCGCGAGGCGTTGCTGATATCGGTTTCGCCGCGGCAGAATTTCTTGAATCCGCCGCCGGTGCCTGAGATTCCAACGGTCACCCTGACGGCTCCACGCTTCGCTTTCTGGAATTCCTCCGCAACCGCTTCAGTGATCGGATACACCGTGCTCGACCCGTCGATCTTGACGATTTGCGCGCCGAACGCCGCGGTCGAGACGAGGGCCAAAAGACTCCCAATTGCCAATCTTAGGGCCTTGATTTCTAAAGGATCTTTCATGCAGTTCTCCTTTCCGCCGAAATGAACGATCACTCGCTCAGCTGGATATTAGCTGGCGGGTGTTACAGCTTCATGACGCACGCGATAAAGGCCAAGAATGACATTGGAGGCCTAGGCGGTTTGCGGCAAGCGACTTGATATTACGGGGTTGCTTCGACCGCCGCCGCTGCACCGCCATCCCGGCCGATTGGATCCGACGGCGTACAGCCTCTAGGAGGCGTTGCGAACGGCTGATGCGATCGAGTCGGCCCAGCGCTTTACGGCCGTGCCGTTGCGGCCCTCAACCATGACGCGCACGACCGGCTCGGTGCCCGACAGTCGCAGCAACACGCGACCCTTCCCGTCGAGCGCGGTGTGCGCCGCGGCAACGGCGCGCCGGACCCCGGAAGCCGCGAGTACACGCTCGCGCTGAGCGACTCGCACATTGACGAGGACCTGGGGATAGAGCTTTACCGGAGCCGCAGCCTTGGCCAGTGTCGTGCGGCGCTCGCTGAGCGCGCACAATACCTGCAGCGCCGAGATGATGCCGTCGCCGGTGGTGTGCTTGTCGAGGCATACGATATGCCCGGAATTCTCGCCTCCCAGCTGCCAGCGCCGCTTGAGCAGCATTTCCAGCACGTAGCGGTCGCCGACATTGGCGCGGGCGAACGGCACCTTCAATTTTCCCAAGGCATGCTCGAGGGCGAGATTGGTCATCTGCGTTCCCACCACTCCGCCCGACAGCCGCCGCTCCTCCTTGCGGTGGCGCGCGATGACATAGAGCAGTTGATCGCCATCGTAGAGCCGGCCATCCGCGTCCACCATGACCAGGCGGTCGCCGTCCCCGTCGAGCCCGATTCCGAGGTCCGCCTTGTGACGCCGCACGGCCGCCTGCAAGGCCTGGGGCGCGGTAGCGCCCACGAGCGCGTTGATGTTGAAGCCATCCGGTTCCGTCCCGATGGTCTCCACGTCCGCGCCCAGCTCGTGAAAAACCGGCGGCGCCACGTGATAAGACGCGCCGTTCGCGCAATCGACCACGATCCTCATTCCGCGCAGATGCAGGTGCGAGGGAAAAGTCGTCTTGCAGAATTCGATGTAGCGTCCCGCCGCGTCGTCGATACGGCGCGCCTTTCCAAGTCGCGAGGAACTCATGCATCGGAGCGGCTTGTCGAGCTCGCGCTCGATCGCCCTCTCAACCGCATCCGGCAGCTTGGCCCCATCCCCCGAGAAAAACTTGATGCCGTTGTCCTCATGGGGATTGTGAGACGCGCTGATCACGATACCCGCCGAGAGACGCAGGGCGCGCGTGAGATAGGCGACGGCAGGAGTCGGCATCGGCCCAACCAGGAGCACGTCTACGCCCGCGGAGGAAAGGCCGGCCTCCAGAGCGGACTCCATCATGTAACCGGACACCCGCGTGTCCTTGCCGATGAGCACGCCCGGACGCTCTTTGCCCTTGCCCTTCCCGGTCGCCAGTACTTTCCCGGCTGCGTAGCCGAGACGCAGCACGAAATCCGGCGTGATCGGCTTCTCCCCTACGGTGCCGCGGATTCCGTCCGTGCCGAAATATTTTCTCGTCATGCGCTATGGGTGATGGGTGATGGGTGATGGGAAATGGGTAATGCGCAAGCGGGTGATTTCGCTTCGTATCAACAGGCGGAATATTACCTCGCTTTTGCCCGGACAACCCATGACGCATTACCGATTGCGCATCACGGCATTCCAGACGGCAAGGGCGTCTCGGGTCGCAGCGACATCGTGCACTCGAACGATGTGCGCCCCGTTCTGCACTGCGGCGAGCGCCGCGGCAACGCTGGCATGTAAGCGGTCCCCCACGTCGCGCCCGGTCAGCCGGCCGAGCATCGATTTTCGCGACAGGCCCGCCAGCAACGCCCCGCCAAGTCCCGCGAAGACACTCAACCCGCGCAGCAAGGCGAGGTTGTGCTCCAGCGTCTTGCCGAAGCCAAAGCCGGGGTCCACCACGATCCGGGCGGGTGCAATACCGGCATTCTCCGCCGCGGCAACGCGACCGCGAAGGAAATCGCGCACCTCTCGCACGACGTCATCATAGGCCGGGGCGTCCTGCATCGTGCGCGGGTCGCCGCGCATGTGCATGAGGCACACGGCCGCGTCCGAGGCCGCGACGGCCTCGAGCGCCCCGGCGGCGCCAAGCGCATTGGTATCGTTGATCATGCTCGCCCCGGCCGCCAGGGCTTCTCGCATCAGTTGCGGTTTTCGCGTGTCAACGGCAACGGGTACGCCGCAGTTGGAAAGGCTCTCGAGCACAGGAAGGACGCGCCGGCGTTCTTCCGCGACCGGCACCGGCGCGGATCCGGGGCGCGTCGACTCGCCGCCGATATCCAGGATGTCGGCGCCCTCATCGATCAGCCTGCGCGCGTGCGCTGTCGCCTGCGCGGAATCCGCGAATAGCCCGCCATCAGAGAACGAGTCGGGCGTGACGTTGACGACCCCCATGATGAGGGGCCGTTCCAACGAAAGGGTGAACCTACCGCACTTCAGCAAACCGGACATAGGGACGAAGGGCGAAGGACGAGAGGCGACCCCGACGCGCGCGGGTCAAGGCGGATTCATCCTTCCGCCTTCATCCTTCATCCTTCGGAATCAGGCGCCTTGGGCCGGGGCCGCCGTGGCCGTTGCGGAGGGTGTGCTGTCTTTCTGAGGCGGCTGCGGCGTGGCAGCCGGTTTCGGAGGACGCGGCGGCCGGCCGTCCATAATGTCGGCGATCTGTTCTGCGTCGAGCGTCTCCCACTCGAGAAGCGCCATCGCCATCGCCTCGACCTTGTCCCGTTTATCCGTGATCAGCTGGCGCGCAAGCTGATATTGCTGGTCGACGATGCGCCGGATCTCGGCGTCGACCTTCTGCATCGTCGTGTCCGACACGTTCTTGTGCACCGTCACTGAACGGCCGAGGAACACTTCGCCGTCGTTCTCGCCGTAGACCATCGGACCGAGCTCGTCGCTCATGCCCCAACGCGTCACCATGTTGCGCGCCAGATCGGTCGCGCGCTCGAAGTCGTTGGAGGCGCCCGTCGTCATCTGGCCCATGAAAATCTCCTCGGCGATTCGGCCGCCGAAGAGCACCGCGATGTTCTGAAGAATCGTCTCACGGTCCATGCTGTACCGGTCCTGCTCGGGCAGCTGCATGGTCACGCCGAGCGCCCGGCCACGCGGAATGATCGTGACCTTGTGCACGGGATCCGTCTTTGACAGCATGCGCGCCACCACGGTATGCCCGGACTCGTGATAGGCAGTGTTCTTGCGCTCATGCTCGGGCATGACGATAGAGCGGCGCTCGGCGCCCATGATGAGCTTGTCCTTGGCGCGCTCGAAGTCGTCCATGTCCACGAGACGCTTGCCGGCACGCGCAGCGAACAATGCCGCCTCGTTCACGAGGTTGGCGAGATCCGCGCCGGCCATGCCCGGCGTGCCGCGCGCGATGATCTCGGCCTTGACGTCGGGCCCGATGGGCACCTTGCGCATATGGACCTGCAGAATCTGTTCGCGACCGCGAATGTCGGGCAGCGGCACCACGACCTGCCGGTCGAAGCGCCCCGGCCTGAGCAGCGCCGGATCGAGCACATCGGGCCGGTTCGTCGCGGCGATCACGATCACGCCGGAGTTCGTATCGAACCCGTCCATCTCCACGAGCAACTGGTTGAGCGTCTGCTCGCGTTCGTCGTTGCCACCGCCCAGGCCTGCGCCACGCTGGCGCCCGACCGCGTCGATTTCGTCGATGAATACGATGCAGGGCGAGTGTTTTTTCGCCTGCTCGAACATGTCGCGCACCCGCGCCGCGCCCACGCCGACAAACATCTCGACGAAGTCAGAGCCGGAGATCGTGAAAAACGGCACCTTGGCCTCGCCGGCGATCGCCTTGGCCAACAGGGTCTTGCCGGTCCCCGGGTTTCCAACCATGAGCACACCGCGGGGAATGCGCCCGCCGAGCTTTTGGAACTTGGACGGGTCGCGCAGGAATTCGACCAGCTCGGCGACTTCTTCCTTGGCCTCCTCGCAGCCCGCCACATCGGTAAACGTGATCGTGTTGTTCGACTCGTCGAGCATGCGCGCGCGGCTCTTGCCGAAGGAGAATGCGCCGCCGCGACCGCCCCCCTGCATCTGGCGCATGAAGAAGATCCACACGCCGATGAGCAGCAGCATGGGGAACCACGAGACGAAAATGTTCATGAGGAGCGACGGCTCCTCTTCCGGCTTCGCCTCGATGATGACGCCGTTCTTGAGGAGATCGGAAACGAGCCACGGATCTGATGGCGAGTAGGTGGTGAAGCGCTCACCCGTGCTCTTGACGCCTTTCAGCACCCGGCCCTCGATGGTCACCTTGGCAATGCGTCCCTGCTTCACCTCTTCGATGAACTGGGAATACTCGACCGCCTTTTGCGACGCTTGGCGCGTGCTGAACTGGTTGAAAACCGTCATCAGCACCAGCGCAATGACGAGCCAGATCGCCACGTTTTTGATCAGATTGTTCAAACCCACTCCTCTAGCGTAACTCGCTCAATTCTATGTTTTTTCACCCGGGCTGTCAGCCTTCAAACCGCCGCTGGTGCGTCCAATGTCACGGCTTGCGACCCCGGCCCAGCAGGTAGACTTCGCTCGATCGCGACCGCGAGGCCTCGGGCTTGCGCGCCAACACCTCGCGAAAGTGACGCCTCATGCGCCGGGCAAAGTCATCGAACCCGCTACCGTGAAACAATTTGACCAGAAAATTCCCTTGTGGTTTCAGGTGCTTCAGCGCGAAATCGAGCGCCAGCTCCGCAAGCTCGAACAATCGTGCCTGGTCAACGCTGGCAATACCACTCAAATTGGGGGCCATGTCAGAAATCACAAGATCAACGGGCCGCCCGTCCAACGCGCGCTCCAATGCTTCGACCGCCGCTTTCTCGCGAAAATCCCCGGACACGAAAGTGACGCCGGGAAGCGACTCCATGTCCAGGACATCGAGCGCGACAACGCGCCCGCTTGGCCCGACCCGCCGCGCCGCGATCTGGGACCAGCCGCCGGGAGCGGCGCCGAGATCCACGACCGTCATACCGGGTCTAAGCAGCCGGTCACGCTCGGTGATCTGCTCGAGCTTGTAGGCGGAGCGCGAGCGCATGCCCTCATTGCGCGCGCGCTTCACGTACGCATCGGCAACGTGCTCCTGCATCCAGTTTTTGCCCCTGACTCTGCCCATCCGCTACACTCGCCTAACAACTTGTCGTGAATCGTGTATCGAAAATCGTGAATCGTGAATCTTAGACGCGTTGCTGCCAGAACCCCCCCGCCATTTCACGATTGACGATTGGCGATTTAAAGTGACAAAGGATCTCACATCAGCGGAGCGGAGCGCGCTCAGGGCGCGTGCGCATCATTTGCATCCGGTCGTCATGATCGGCGAAGCCGGTCTCACGCCGGCCGTGCTGGGCGAGATCGATCTGGCCCTCAAGAGCCACGAACTCATTAAGATCCGAGTCCTCGGAGACGATCGCCGCCACCGCAGGAGCCTGATCGGCGATATCTGCAATGCACTGGCGGCGCAGCCCGTCCAGCGCATCGGCAAGATGCTGGTCGTATTTCGCACGCGCCCCGAACCGGCTGCTCCCCCAGCCCCCGCACCCCGCAAGAAGCACCGCCCCAAGCGCCGCTTTCAAAACCGGTGACCGTTGACCTACTTACGGTAAACGGTAAGCGGTGAATGGTGGCCGGTAAACCGTGAATCGAGTTTGTTTCTTTTGGCGAGCGTGGCGCCATGACGGTTCAATTTCGATCCTGGTTCTCTCCGCGTATCCGCGGCGCATCAAGTTCCGTGAAACGCGAGTCGAGCTTTCTTGGCGGTTGGGTATCGGACCTCATCGGCGTTCATCGGAATCCATCGGCGGCTCGAAAGACGGTGACCCGTGACCGACTGGCTAAGTCGCGCTTCCAAGACTCTTTGGGACGGCGGGCGGCGCGGCGGTTCAGAGGTACTTGACGTCGAGTATTTCGTACTCGCGCACGCCGCCCGGGGCGTGCACTTCCGCCACGTCACCTGAGTGCTTGCCGATCAGCGCCCGCGAAATCGGCGAGCTGATCGAAATCTTGCCTTTCTTGAGGTCGGCCTCGTCGTCACCCACGATCTGATAGGTCACGACCTCGCCGCTCTCCATGTCCTCGAGATCCACCGTGGCGCCAAATACGCAGCGACCGTCAGCCTCCAGCAGGGCCGGGTTGATGATTTGCGCGTTGGCGAGCTTGCTCTCCAGCTCTGCGATGCGGCCCTCGATGAAACTCTGCCGCTCTTTGGCAGCGTGGTATTCCGCGTTCTCGGATAGGTCGCCGTGCGAGCGCGCCTCTGCGATCGCAGTCACGATCGCGGGCCGCTGGACCGTCTTGAGCTCGTGCAGTTCCCCGCGCAGCTTCTCGGCGCCGGATACTGTCAACGGAATTTTTCCCATAACGTGTTTCGACCTTTTCGTGGCGTTTTAGTCTACCGCTCCGGGCAGGGACGCGTGCAGGCTCTGCATCACGTACGCGCGCAGCTCCTTGGAGTGCTCGATGCCGTTGCATGCCGCGCGCGCGCCGTCGAGCGTGGTGTAAAGCGCTACGCGCTCCTGCAGTGCCGCGCGCCGGATGACGTATGAGTCTCGCACCGCCGTGCGCTTCTCCTCGACCGTGTTCACGATAATCGAGATCTCTCCGTTCTTGATCATGTCAACGATATGGGGCCGGCCTTCCGCGACCTTGTTGACGGGCGTCACGCCAATGCCCGCCGCGGAAAGCGCGGCCGCCGTCCCGCGTGTCGCGACCAACGTGAACCCCAGGCTGGCGAGTTTGCGCGCGATCTCCAGGGTGCGCTGCTTGTCCTCATCGCGTACGCTGACAAAGGCTTTTCCCGTGGCCGACAGCCGCTCGCCCGAGGCCAGCTGGGACTTGTAGAAAGCCTCGGCAAAGGTCTCCCCCACACCCATCACCTCCCCGGTCGATTTCATTTCAGGACCGAGGATGGTATCGGCGCCAGGAAACTTGATGAACGGAAAGACCGCCTCCTTTACCGAGAAGTACGGGGGCAGCACTTCGCCACTCACGCCCTGGGCGAGAAGCGTCGTCCCCGCCATGCAGCGCGCCGCGATCTTCGCGAGCGCAACGCCGGTCGCCTTGGATACGAATGGTACGGTGCGCGAGGCGCGCGGATTGACCTCCAGCACGTAGACCGTGCCGTCCTGGATCGCGAACTGTACATTCATCAGCCCCACGACCTTCAGCGCGTTCGCCATAGCGACAGTCTGGCGCTTGAGCTCATCCTGCAGTTCGTGCGAGAGCGAGAACGGCGGAAGGGAGCATGCCGAGTCGCCGGAATGAACACCCGCCTGCTCGATGTGCTCCATAACGCCGCCGATCACCACCTGCTTGCCGTCCGAAACCGCGTCAACGTCCACTTCGGTCGCATCATTGAGGAAGCGATCCAACAGCACCGGGCTGTCATTCGAGACCTTGACCGCCTCCCGCATGTAGCGCTCGAGGTCGCTCTGCTGGTAGACGATTTCCATGGCGCGCCCACCAAGCACGTAGGACGGCCGCACCACGAGCGGGTAGCCGATATCCTCCGCCAGCGCCAGCGCCTTTTGGGCGCTGCGCGCCGTACGGTTGGCCGGCTGGCGCAGCTTGAGCCGGTTAAGGAGCTTCTGGAAACGTTCCCGGTCCTCCGCCATGTCGATCGAATCGGGTGTGGTGCCGATGATGGGCACCTTGTTCGCCTCCAAGTCGCGCGCGAGCTTGAGCGGCGTCTGGCCGCCAAACTGCACGATGACGCCAAACGGCTTCTCGACGTGGACGATCTCGAGGACGTCCTCGAGCGTGAGCGGCTCGAAATAGAGACGGTCGGACGTGTCGTAGTCAGTGGACACCGTCTCGGGATTGCAGTTGACCATGATGGTCTCGAATCCGTCCTCGCGCAGCGCCAGCGCCGCGTGAACGCAGCAATAGTCGAACTCGATGCCCTGGCCGATGCGGTTGGGACCGCCGCCAAGGACCATCACCTTCTTCCCGCCGCTCGGTGCCGACTCGCATTCCTCCTCATATGTCGAGTAGAGGTAGGCGGTCTGTGTCGCGAACTCAGCCGCGCAGGTATCCACGCGCTTGAAAACGGGCCGCACCCCGAGCTCGTGACGGCGAGCTCTAACCGCGTGCTGATCCGTGGAAAGCAGCTTCCCGAGCCGGGCGTCGGAGAAACCTGCACGTTTGAGCGCGCGCATCGCCTCCGTGTCGAGCTGGTCGACCGTCTTGCCTTCGAGCGCTTGCTCCCGCAGGACGATGTCCTCGATCTGTGCCAGGAACCAATGATCGATGCGCGAAATCTCGTGGGCTTCGTCCACGGTCATGCCGCAGCGGAAGGCATCGGCCACATAATAGATCCGCTCGGGTCCGGGATGCCCGAGCTCGTTTTCGATCGCGTCGCGATCGGTGCTCTTCTCGTCGAAGCCGTCCACGCCAGTCTCGAGCCCCCGCAGCGCCTTCTGCAGGGATTCCTGGAAGGTGCGCCCGATGGCCATCACCTCTCCCACCGACTTCATCTGTGTCGTAAGGCGGTCGTTCGCTTCGGGAAACTTCTCGAAAGCAAAACGTGGCACCTTGGTCACGACGTAATCGATGGTCGGCTCGAACGACGCCGGTGTCGCACCTCCGGTGATCTCGTTTCTCAGTTCGTCGAGCGTGTAGCCGACCGCGAGCTTTGCCGCGACCTTGGCAATCGGGAACCCGGTTGCCTTCGAAGCAAGCGCCGATGAGCGGGACACCCGCGGGTTCATCTCGATGATCAGCATGCGTCCGTCATCGGGATTGATCGCGAACTGCACGTTGGATCCGCCGGTGTCCACGCCGATCTCGCGCAGGCACGCAATGGAAGCGTCGCGCATGATCTGGTATTCCTTGTCGGTGAGCGTCTGCGCAGGGGCGACCGTGATGGAGTCGCCGGTGTGAACGCCCATCGGATCGATGTTCTCGATCGAGCAGACAATGATGCAGTTGTCGTGGCGGTCCCGCACGACCTCCATCTCGAATTCCTTCCAGCCTATGACCGATTCCTCGATCAGCACTTCGCGCGTCGGGCTTGCATCGAGCCCGCGCTCGCATATCGCGACGAACTCCTCGCGATTGTAGGCAATCCCGCCTCCGGTCCCGCCCAGCGTAAAGGACGGCCGAATGATGGTCGGGAAGCCCACCACCGCCTGCACCTGGAATGCTTCCTCCAGGCTGTGCGCAAGCGCGGAGCGCGCGCTCGCGAGCCCGATCTTCTGCATCGCGGCCTTGAATTTTTCACGGTCCTCGGCCTTGTCGATGGCTTCACGCCGAGCCCCGATCATTTCCACACCGTACTTGTCGAGCACGCCTTCGCGCGCCAGGTCGAGCGCGCAGTTGAGACCCGTCTGACCGCCCATCGTAGGCAGTATCGCGTCGGGACGCTCCGCGGCGATAACCTTCTCGAGCATCTGCCAGCTGATCGGCTCAATGTAGGTCGCATTCGCCATCTCGGGGTCGGTCATGATGGTGGCGGGATTGGAGTTGACCAAGATGACGCGGTAGCCCTCTTCCTTGAGCGCCTTGCACGCCTGCGCACCCGAATAGTCGAACTCGCAGGCCTGACCGATAACGATCGGACCCGCACCGATGATCAGAATGCTCTTGATGTCAGTTCTTTTCGGCATGCCTATTCTGAACGGCCACGACTCGAGGAAAGCCAGGCCATTCGTCTTCCAGGAGTGCTGCTACGACTGTTTGTGCCGCCACTGCGCTCACGGCGCGCTCTCATCCCTTGCCGCCGCTGCAGTTCAAGACGTTGTTCCTGCCTTTTCCTTCGTGGCGCTGGTGATTTCCTCGCGGGTCGCAGGATTCTTTTCCATTAGGCCCACGAAACGATCGAACAGGTAATCGACATCGTGCGGACCCGGGCTCGCTTCAGGATGGCCCTGGAAGCAAAAAGCGGGACGGTCGGTCCGGGTAAAACCCTGGAGGCTACCGTCGAAAAGCGATACATGCGTGACGCGAGCGCTGGCAGGAAGCGTCTGCGCGTCGACCGCGAAGCCATGGTTCTGGCTCGTGATCATGACGCGCCCGGTGTCGAGGTCCTGCACGGGGTGGTTCGCACCGTGATGTCCAAACTTCATCTTGAGGGTCTTGGCGCCGCTCGCGAGCCCCATGAGCTGATGCCCAAGGCAGATGCCGAAAAGGGGCATGCCCGCGTCGAGCAGCCGGCGGATCGCGCGGATCGCGTAATCGCATGGCTCGGGATCGCCCGGCCCGTTCGACAAAAAAACTCCGTCAGGCTGGAGCGCCAGCGCGTCTTCAACGGGCGTCTGTGCCGGCAGCACGGTTACCCGGCAGCCCCGAGAAACGAGCTTGCGCAGGATGTTGCGCTTGACGCCATAGTCGTAGGCAACCACGTGAAAACGCGGATTCTCGAGACGGCGGTAGCCTTCTCCCAGTGCCCACACGCCTTCGTCCCATTCGTACGGTTTCGCGCAGCTCACAACCTTCGCGAGGTCCATCCCCACGAGCCCGGGAAACCCGCGCGCGGCCTCGAGCGCGGCTGCCTCATCCACGTTGCTGCCGGCCATCAGGCAGCCATCCTGCGCTCCTTTATCGCGCAGCATACGCGTCAGCCGCCGCGTGTCGATGTCGGCGATCGCCGGAACGCCCTGTCCTCTGAGATAGTCCTGAAGCGTCCATGATTTGCGCCAGTTCGAGGACAGCACCGGCAGATCGCGAATGATCAGCCCCGCTGCGTGCACCCGGTCTGATTCCAGATCTACTGGGTTCGTCCCGGTGTTGCCGATGTGCGGACAGGTCAAGGTAACCAGTTGCCGACTGTAAGAGGGGTCGGTGAGGATCTCCTGGTAGCCGGTCATGGCGGTGTTGAACACCACCTCGCCGACAGCGGTGCCCTCGGCACCGATCGACGCGCCGCGAAAAATGGTGCCATCTTTTAGCACCAGGATGGCAGGAACCCGCGACACCATAAGCTCTTGATTTAAGGTGTAGATACAGAAAGCGGGACAGGCCATCGAGCCCGTCCCGCCGAAGCTTGCGAATTATACGGCAAACGCCCTACGGCGGCAACGCGTTCGCGGCGAGGAAATGGGAAATTGGGAACAGGAAATCGCCAAGCGAAGCGCGAAAAACGCCGGCGTAATCTCCTATTACCTATTCCCTTTTTCCTATTGCCTTCACTTGAGGCCCAGCACGTCGGCCATGTCGTAGAGCCCGCTCGGCTTGGACACCAGGAAGCGAGCAGCGCGGAGTGCGCCGATCGCGAAATTTGCCCGGCTGGATGCGCGGTGCGCGATCTCCACGCGCTCACCGCCACCAATGAACATGGCCGTGTGCTCTCCTACCAGGTCGCCGCCACGAACCGTGGCAAATCCAATCGTCTCGTCCCTGCGCTCGCCCGTGACACCCTCGCGCCCGAAGACCGCGCATTGCTTCAAGTCCCGGCCCAGTGCACGCGCTACCACCTCGCCCATGCGCAACGCGGTGCCGGAAGGCGCATCCACCTTGTGACGGTGATGCGCCTCGATAATTTCGACATCGTAGCCCTTGCCGAGGGCCTTCGCCGCAATCTCCAGCAGCCGGAAAACGACGTTCACACCCACACTGAAGTTCGGCGAAAACGCGACTGCAATCTCGCGCGCGGCTTCGGTGATCTCCTTCTTCTGCGCATCGCTGAAGCCAGTCGTCCCGATTACCAGCCTCACTTTCTGATTGCGGCACGCTGCAATGTGCGCCATCGTGCCTTCGGGCCGAGTGAAGTCGACCAGCACGTCGCATCCGGCAAGGGCCTTGGAGACATCGTCCGCGATCTTCACGCCGCACGGTAAGCCCGCCAGCTCGCCGGCATCCTTACCGACATGGGGATTGCCCTTGGCCTCGAGCGCCGCCGCAAGTCCCAGCTCCGGATCGCGCAGGACCGCGTCGATCAGCGCTCGCCCCATGCGTCCGGAGGCGCCGGCAACAGCAAGCTTTAATTTCGCCATGATCCCGTCTCCGCTCCGCAATGATTCCGGTAATGGATGATTTTTTCCGGTCGACCGTCGAACTCTGGCGCGGCGGTCAGAAGCCTAGCGAATCGAATATGCGGCCGAAAAAACCGCGTTCTTCCGCCGGTGCGTTTACTGCCGGCTTGCCGTTCGCGCCAGAAGGATCTGCGGCTGGCGGGCCTTGGTCCGATTGCGCCGCGGCCGCGCTGCCCGTTGCCGACGACGACGCGCCACCCGGTACGGCTGCGGGCCTGTCAATGCTCAGCGCGCCCTTGCCCTCGGCGCCCGATGGCACGACGTCGCCTTCGAGGCGTTCCAGCCTGTCGCCCTTGAACACGACAACGACATGACGATATTCCCGCGGTGCGCCGGGCTTTTCGAAATAATAGACATAATCCCAACGGTCAGTGCGAAACGGATCGACGAGAAGGGGCGTGCCCAATGCAAATCGCACCTGCGCGCGCGTCATCCCCGGCTTCAGCTTTGAGACCATCTCCTGCGTGACCGCGTTTCCCTGCTGGATGTCCATGCGATACGCCTTCAGGCCCGGCAGCGAAGACGAACCGCTGCAACCGGCAACGAGCAACGCGGTGCAAATTGCGGTAGTGCGCGCCCGGCCGCGCCACGGATTTCGAACGGTATTCATGGCAGGACGCGTACGGGGCAAAACCCCTGAATGAGCGCGGTTTCCAAGGCGGTCAAATACGAATATGATAACCGACGCCCCCTCTTTCCGACACCGGTAGCGCCGTGAGCTCGCCCAACGATCTCAAGACGATAGGCCTCAAGGCGACGCTTCCGCGCCTGCGCGTTCTGGAACTGTTCGAAAACAGCCCGGTACGCCACCTCTCGGCCGAGGATGTCTACAAGCTGCTCTCGAAGGATGGCACTGAAACGGGTCTCGCGACCGTTTACCGTGTCCTGACACAGTTCGAGCAGGCGGGTTTGCTGATCCGCCACCACTTCGAAAGCGGCAAAGCCGTGTTCGAGTTGAACCAGGGCGGCCATCACGACCACCTCGTCTGCGTGCAGTGTGGACATGTCGAGGAGTTCTTCGACTCGGAGATCGAGCAGCGGCAGGAGAAAGTGGCGAGAGACCGCGGCTTCCGGATCCAGGACCATTCGCTGCACATTTACGTCGAGTGCACCAAGGCTGATTGCCCCTACAAGCGTGGGGATGATGCCTGAACGCTTACTCGAGCCGCTCCCAAGATAGCGTAGTGCAGCTCCCGGTGCAGGCCGATACGCGCCGTCAGCATGAAAGAAGATGATGCATCCCCGGTCTCGCAAAGGCGCTCATCTGCAGCTGATGCTGTTTCTTGGGTTTCAAGGGACATTCTCGTGAATGGCGATCGACCAGGGACGCGCTTCGCCGTTTCACGGGCGGCGCGATGAGCGACGACAACGCGCTGTGGGAGCGTCTTGCGCTTCACACCTGGACGCTCGACTCGACTCCGCTCGCGGAAGTGCTGCGCATTGCGCCGCGGGCCGGCTGGAACGCGGTCGAGTTGCGGCACGTCGATTTCGCGCGCGCGTCCAGTGTCGGCAATAGCCGCCGGGATCTGATCGAGCTCATCCGGGCAAGCGGCGTGAAAGTGGCGATACTCGGCGCGGAGTACGGCTGGATGTTCGCGAAGGGACGCGAGCAGCGCCGCATCTTCGCGGCACTGGCCGAGACTTGCGAGACCGCCAGCGCCCTCGGGTGCGACACGATCATGAGCGCGACTGGCCAGACCTCCGGCACCGTCAAGGAGGCGGCAGCCGCCTTGCGCGAAGCGGGAGGTATCGTCGAAGCCCATGGGCTGCGGCTCGCGTGGGAGTACAGCTCGCAGCACCAGATTGTCAATCGCCTGGAGCTCGCTCGCGAGATCCTCGCGGCCGCCGCCCATCCGCACTGCGGTCTGCTGCTCGACGCTTATCATCTGGAACGCAGCGGTGACGGGGGCCGCGGCTTCGAGGACGTCCCTGCCAGCGACATCTTCGCTTTTCAGTACAGCGACGTGCCGGCCGCGCCCGCGGCCGGCGGGCTGAGGCCCGCCGATCGTCTGCCGCCCGGCCAGGGGATCGTGCGCTGGAGAGAGGTGTTCGGGCTGCTGATCGAAAAAGGTTACGCGGGCTACCTGAGCTACGAGGCGCCGAATCCGGCTGCCTGGGCCCGCCCGCCAGAGGATGTCGCGCGCGAGGCCGCCACCGCGACCCGCGCCCTGCTCTCGGAAATATCGCGGGAATGGAATCTGCCGCCGCACTGATCCCGCTCTGGCTCAAGCTCGCCTATACCGCCATGGTGTTGATTACCGTGGCTGTCTACACCGTCAGGTATCCCCTCGGCAACTTCCTCTGGTTCTCGGACATCGCGCTGCTCGTAACCACGGCTGCTCTTTGGCTGGAGAGCCCGCTGCTCGCGAGCATGATGGCGGTCGGCACGCTGCTGCCCGAGATACTCTGGAATGTGAGCTTCTTCGGGCAACTCCTCACCGGACGGCGCGTGAGCGGGCTGACCGACTACATGTTCGACGCGCGCCTGCCCCGCGCTCTGCGCGCGCTATCCCTCTTTCATGTCCTCCTGCCATTTTTGTTGCTATGGCTCCTCGACCGGCTCGGCTACGACCCGCGGGCGCTTGTCGCGCAGACAGCACTTGCATGGGTGGTCCTGCCGCTCACCTTCTGGCTGACTAATCCCAAAGACAACGTCAACTGGGTATTCGGCTGGGGCGCCGGACCGCAGCGACACTTCCCGCCACTCCTCTACCTTGCGTTGTTAATGGCAGGCTTCGCGGCGCTGATTCATTATCCGACGCATCTCGTGCTGCAGCGGCTCTTTGGCTGACGCCCAAAACTCGGTGACCGGTCATGGGTTACCCGCCACTGGTCACTGCTCACTCGTCACTGGTCACGGCTCTTAAGCATTTCGGCGGCGTGCTTGCGCGTCGTCTCGGTTATCTTGACTCCCCCCAGCATGCGCGCGATCTCCTCGAGGCGCTGTTCCTCGTCCAGCACCGTCAGCCTGGAGACCACCTTGCCATTGGCCGTCGTCTTGCTCACCTGCCATTGCTGATCGGCCGAGGCCGCAACTTGCGGCAGGTGCGTGATGCACATCACCTGGTAGGTCTGCCCGAGCCGCTTGAGCATCTTGCCCACGATCTCCGCGACACGCCCGCCGATACCCGCGTCGACCTCGTCGAAGATGAGGGTCGGCACCTGTGCGACCCGGCTCGTCACTGTCTGGATCGCGAGCGAAAGGCGGGAGAGTTCACCGCCCGATGCAACCTTGCCAAGCGGATGCGTTGCCATGCCCTTGTGCGAGGCGACGAGAAACTCGACATTCTCGAGACCATGGGCAGTCACCTCTGGCAGCTCTGCCAGTGCCACCTCGAACCGGCCGCCCGCCATGGCGAGTGTCTGCATCGCTTGCGTCACCTCTCGCGCCAGCTTCGCGGCGGCCTTCCTTCGCGCAGCCGACAGCATTTTGGCCTCCGCCGTGCACGCCGCGTGCGCTTCCTCCTCGAGACGGCGCAGCGATTCGGCATCACCACCCTCGCCCAGATCGCTCAACCGCGCCTTGGCCGCCGCGAGCCTTGCGGACAAGTCCTCGGGCGGGATTCGATACTTGCGCGCCGCAGAATGGATGGTATCGAGCCGGTGCTCGATCTCGCGCAACCGCTGCGGATCGAGCTCAAGGCGCTCGCCGTAACGGCGCAGGCTGTAAAGCGCCTCCTGTAGCTGGATTTGCGCCGGCTCCAGCACATCGAGGATCTCGCGCAGCCGACCGTCGTGTTCAATGAGGGCGTTGAGGCGGTTGATGACGCCGTTCAGTTGCGCGATACACGAGTTCTCCGCCTCCGACAGTGCTTCGGTGCCAGCCTGGGCGGCCTCGATCAGGCTCGCCGCATGCGCGAGCCGCGCATGCTCAGCCGCGAGCTCTATCCACTCGCCGTCAGCCAGATGCAACGCCTCGAGCTCGCGCACCTGCCATTCAAGCTGTTCGCGCTCCGCAGCAAACGCGGCGGCATTGGTCTCGAATGCGATACGGTCTTCCTGTCGCTTCTGCCAAGCCCGGTACCGCTCTCTCACCTTGGCGGCGCTCTGCGCGAGCCCGCCGTAGGCGTCGAGCAACTCCCGCTGTGCCGCCGTCCGCAGCAGCGACTGATGCTGATGCTGTCCGTGAATGTCCACGAGGAATTCGCCGAGCTCGCGCAGCTGCGCGAGCGTTACGGGCCGACCATTGACGAAGCCCCGTGAGCGCCCCGACGCTTCGACGACGCGCCGCATCAGGCACACATCCTCATCGCCGGAGAGATCGTTTTCCGCCAACCAGTGCCCCGCCTGCCGGTGGCCTGCCGTATCGAACTCGGCGCTGATGTCGGCACGCTCGGCGCCACTGCGCACCGCGATCGCCTCGGCTCGCTCGCCCAGCACCAGCGCCAGCGCATCGATCAGGATCGACTTGCCCGCCCCGGTTTCGCCCGTGAGCACCGTGAAACCGGAGGAAAATTCCAGTTCCATGCGGTCCACGATGACGAAATCGCGGATACTCAGGCTGCGCAGCATGAGAAAACGGTGACTGGCGACCGGTGCCCGGTGACTGGACAAAGCGCAAAGAAACAGAAGTGGCTCACGGAGCACCCGTCACGGGTCACAGGTCACTGGTCACGCTCTATTCTCTGTTCCAGTTGAGCTTCTCCCGCAACATACTGTAATAGCTGTGCCCGACGGGATGGAGCAGGTGGATCGCATGGTCATAGCGTCGCACTACCACGCGGTCGCCTTCGCGCAGCTCAAAACGGGAGTGGCTGTCGAAGTGCGCCTGCGCGTCGCCCACCCCTCGCGCGACGATGTCCACCGTGCAGTCGCTGCTGATCACGATGGGACGGTTAGAGAGTGTATGGGGCGAGACCGGGACCAGCGCCATGACGGACAGCGAAGGGTGCACGATCGGGCCGCCTGCGGACAGCGCGTAGGCCGTCGAACCCGTTGGCGTCGCGACGATCAACCCGTCTCCACGCTGGCTGTAGATGAACTGGCCGTCGATGTGGACGTCGAGATCGAGCATGTTCCCCTTCACGCCTTTGCTCACCACGACTTCGTTGAAGGCGAGAACGTCGAAGAGCGTCTCCTCGCCGCGAAGGCCCTGGCCGCCGAGGAGCATGCGCGGCTCGGTCACGAACTTGCCGTCCAGCACATCGCCGATGGTGTCGAACATCGTATCGATCGAGATGTCCGTGAGGAAGCCCAGTCGGCCCTGGTTCACCCCGACCAGCGCGACGTCGTACGGCGCAAGGATGCGCGCAATGTTGAGCATCGTCCCGTCACCGCCAATCACGATCGCGAGGTCAGCTTCCCGGCCGAGTTCTTCCAGTGTGTGAACCCGTTGCTTGACCGGCCCCAGATGCTTGGCAGTGAGCGCGTCGATCAGCACGGTGACCTCGCGCTTTTCCAGAAACTGCGCCAATTTGAGCACTGACTCGGCGACCTCGGGGCTCCGGTATTTCCCGATCACCGCGACGGTCTGGAAAGATGATTTCATGGCGGCATTAGACCACAAAACCCCGTGGCCAGTGACCGGCGACCCGTGGGTGGAGAGACCCCGATGAAAGCCGCGTTCCCCGTTAGAATCACGCCCGACGGCTCGCCCCTCATCGGTCACCCGTTACTGGTCACGGGTAACGGGTCACGGGTCACGGGTCACGGTTTTTAGTAGAATAACACCATGGCAGACGCACCCGTTTTGAACGAACGAGCCCAGCTCCTGCTGAAGACGCTGGTCGAACGCTACGTCGCGGAGGGTCAGCCGGTGGGCTCGCGTGCTTTGTCAAAGTTCTCCGGTCTCGATCTGAGCCCCGCGAGCATCCGCAACATCATGTCGGACCTCGAGGAAATGGGCTTCATCGCGAGCCCGCATACATCGGCCGGCCGGGTTCCGACCGCGCGCGGATACCGGTTCTTCGTGGATACGCTGCTCACCATCAAGCCGCTCGACCGGATGGAAGTCCATCAGCTCGAGGAGCAGCTCGACACCGAGAACCGGCAGCGACTCGTGACATCTGCTTCGCACCTCCTTTCCGAGTTGACGCATTTTGCTGGAGTGGTGCGGACACCACGCCGCAACTCCGGGTTTCGCCACATCGAGTTCCTGCGTCTCTCGGAAAGCCGCATCCTGCTCATCATCGTCACACCGGAAGGCGACGTGCAAAACCGCATCCTGCACACCGACAGGCCGTTTGCCCCGTCGGAGCTGACGGAAGCTGCCAATATTCTCAACCAGCACTACGCGGGCCTCACCTTCACCGAAATCCGTCACCGGATCCGCGATGAGCTGAGGCAGCTGACCGAGGACATGACGCAGTTGATGACGGCCGCCCTGGAAGCGGGAAGCCGTGCCGAAACAGAATCCTCGGAGGACGTCGTGATCTCGGGCGAGAGTAACCTGCTCGATTCGCAGGACCTCTCTTCCAACATGTCCAATCTGCGCAGGCTCTTCGAGCTCTTCGACCGCAAGACCGGCCTGCTGCAGCTGCTCGACGTATCGAGCCGCGCCCAGGGAGTCCAGATTTTCATCGGTGGCGAATCCGGCGTGGCGCCGCTCGACGAGTGCAGCGTTATCGCGGCTCCCTACACCGTGGATGGCCAGGTGGTCGGCACTGTCGGCGTCATCGGCCCGACGCGCATGGCTTACGAGCGCGTGATACCCCTGGTGGATATCACCGCGAAACTCCTCACCACCGTGCTTACGCAGCGCTGAACTTCGCGTTCGTTCCAGGTTCAAGGTTCCATGTTCAAGGTTCGATGCCCTGGAAGCCTTCCTTGAACTTTGAACATTAAACCCGGAACATTGAACCGTGAACCCAGAACCTCCCTACGCCCACGGGACCGAGCCTCGAATCGGCGTTCTGCTCGTCAACCTGGGCACACCGGACGCGCCGAACGCCAGCGCGGTGCGCACCTACCTTCGGGAGTTCCTTTCCGACCCGAGAGTCGTCGAAATTCCGCGCATTGTATGGTGGCCGATCCTGCATGGCTTCGTTCTCACAACGCGGCCGAGGGGATCGGCCGAACGCTATGCCCAGGTGTGGATGAGCGACGGCTCGCCGCTCAAGGTTCACACCGAACGGCAGACCAAGCTCGTGCGCGGTTATCTCGGCGATCGCGCCCGACAGCTGCCCATCGTGCTCGACTATGCGATGCGCTACGGCTCACCATCGATCGCGGAAAAGATGCGCGAGCTGAAGCTTCATCATTGCAACCGCATTCTGGTCGTGCCGCTCTACCCCCAGTACTCCGCCAGCACCACGGCCTCCGTCGTCGATGCCGCCACCGCCTGCCTTGCGTCCATGCGCAACCAGCCGGCGCTGCGGACGGTACGCAGCTTTCACGACCATCCCGGCTACATCGGGGCGCTGGCACAAAGCGTGCGCGACTACTGGATGAGAAACCACCGGCCGGATGTGCTTCTCATGAGTTTTCACGGGGTGCCGCGCTACACGCTCGAGAAGGGGGACCCCTACCACTGTGAGTGCCAGAAGACGGGGCGCTTGCTCGCGGAGGCGCTGTCGCTGCGCCCGGAGCAGTACCGGATCACCTTCCAGTCGCGCTTCGGCAGGACGGAGTGGCTGAAGCCCTACACCGCTGACGTCCTGAAGGAGCTCGGCAAACAAGGGCTCGGGCGCGTCGACGTCATGTGCCCAGGCTTCGTCAGCGATTGCCTGGAAACGCTCGAGGAAATCGCGATCGAGGGAAAGACGATCTTCCTCAAGTCCGGCGGGCGGGAGTTCCATCACATCCCTTGCCTCAACGAGCGCGACGACTGGATCCACACGCTCACCGACATTGTGTTGCGAAATCTCCTTGGCTGGGAACACAAGGTTTCAAGCGAGCAGCTGGAGAAATCGCGCCTGAGCGCGCTTGCCATGGGTGCGGAAAGCTAGCGCGCCCGCAAAACGGGCGGTCCCGGATCGTCCGCGGAAAGTCGTTTGTCGAGACCAGGCGCGTCCATTTTCAAGGGGAATCCATGAAAGAACCGGAACGGGACGTCTTGCGCACGGCCAGCCGCACGCTGTGCGCCCACCTCGCGAACACGAGGTTCGAGGACCTGCCAGCAAAAGCCGTGCACGAGGCGCGGCGGGGCCTGCTCGACTGGCTCGGCTGTGCTCTGGCGGGTAGCGGCCACCCGACGATCGGCAAGCTGGTCGGCGTGCTGCAAGCAGTGGGCGGTAATGCGCAGGCGACAGTGCTTGGACGGCGGCTCAGGCTCGGCCTTCTGGACGCGCCGCTCGCGAACGGCCAGATGGGGCACGTGCTTGATTTCGACGACACGCACATGGGAGGCGTCGTCCTGCATACCAGCTCTCCGGTCCTCGCCGCGCTCCTCCCGCTGGCCGAGCGCCGGCCGACCTCGGGCAAGGACCTCGTCGTCGCCTACGCCGCCGGATTCGAGGCCGGCGTGCGCTGCGGCCAGGCCGCGCCCGCGCACCATGCCGGCGGCTGGCACCTGACCGGGACGCTCGGCAGTACCGCAGCCGGTGTCGCCGCAGGCCGCATCATGGGGCTGGACGAGGAGCGACTCACTTATGCCATGGGCATCGCTACAACGCAGGCCGCCGGCATGCAGCAGAACCGCGGAACGATGTGCAAGTCGTTTCATGCCGGCAAGGCAGCCTCAAGCGGCGTGCTGGCGGCCCTGCTGGCGCAGAATGGCTTCGACAGCTCGCAGGAGATCATTGAGGGCAAGCGCGGTTTCTGCCGCATCTACAGCAGCATTGCCGCTCCCGAGAAACTCACCAGCGGACTCGGCGACAACTGGGAGATTGCGCGCAACGGCCACAAGCCGTATGCGTGCGGCGTGGTGTTGCACCCGCTCATCGACGCGCTGGTGAAGATTCGTAGCGAGAGCGCGATCGATCCGGCCACGGTCAGCTCAATCGAGCTGCGCGTCCACCCGCACGTGCTCTCGGTCACGGGCGTCGTCGAACCGACCACTGGCTTGCAGTCGAAGTTCAGCGTCTACCACAGCGCCGCCGTTGCGTTGATGGACGGCGCGGCGGGCATTGCGCAGTACAGCGATCAGCGCGCGACAGACGCCGCAGTCACCGCGCTTCGCCGCAAGGTCACCGCGACGCCTGATGAAAGCTTTCGCAAGGACCAGGCCTGGGCACGAGTCGTCACCGGCAAGACCTCCCGCGAAGCGCACGTGGACCATGCGAGCGGCACCATTGACAACCCGATGACGGACGCGGCAATCGAGGCCAAGTTCCTCGCTAATGCCGAGACTGCGATTGGGATGGAAAACGCGCGGCGCTTGGCAGAGGGCGTCTGGAAGCTGGACACCGCGGCTGACGTTCGCCCGCTGATAGCGCTCGCCGCCTGAACGCCGACAGCCGCGAGCAGACCCACGCCGGTCATTCGGCCAGCAGCGCCCTCACCCGCTCCAGCAGCGCCGCGTCCTCCGTCCCCGCCACGGTCCCACGCAAGCAGTCCTCGATCAGCTCAAGTTGTGCCGCGATCTCGGCGTGCTCGCGCACCATAATCGCCGCAGCCGCGTCCGGATCGGGACCGGCGCCGAGGAACGGCGTGAGAAGCTCGTCCTCGACGTAGAGGTGTCGCGTGAGAGCGCGGGGGAATTCCAACAGCAGGGGCGTCGCCACCACGGCCGCACTACCGGTATCGAGTACACGCAATGCATCCGCGAGCAAACTGTCGGGACGCCGATGCTCGCGCTGGAGCAGATCGAGCAACGTCGGCCAGCGGAGAATCGGCGCGGTGCTGGACGAGAGTTTGCCAGCGCCCGCCCTTCCCGACGATAGATCAGGCGAGTTTGTGGCCTATCTGCAGGCCGAGGCTGCGCATCAAAAGCGAGGGCTCCTAGGCGGTGAGCAGCACCACGCTCTCGCCCGACCGCAGGTCCCGGACCGCGCAGAATGCCGCCCCCTGCACGCGGTTCGGGGTCTCGCCGGTGATATCCACGATCTCTGATGGCAGTTCTTTCAAAAATTTATACTTATAATCAATTATTTGTGAAATTTACCCTGCTCCCTTGAAATGAGCGGGTATAGCCCAATGTGTTTCGAGTTAACACGGAGACCATGATGCAGGAAACACCCGATGCCCGCACTGCTGATTCAAGCCAGCAGGAAGGACCGGCCGGCGAGCTGACCGAGCAGCCCGGTACGCCCGAGACGCCGCAGCAAGCACCCGAGCCCTCTGCTCCCGAAACAATGCCGAGCCTCGAGGTGCTGCTCAAACGCGCCGAACTTGCAGCGCAGGAGCACCATGACGCCTGGCTGCGCGCGAAAGCAGAAGCAGACAACATCCGTAAACGCGCGCAGTCTGAGATCGCCAGTGCTCACAAGTTCGCCGTGGAGAGCTTCGCGACGGAATTGCTGGCAGTAAAGGATAGCCTCGAAGCGGCGCTTGCCGTGGAAAATGCGTCCGTCGAGAGCATGAAAAGCGGCGTCGAGCTGACGCTGAAGCAGCTCTTGAGCGTGTTCGAGAAATTCAGCCTCACGGAAATCGACCCGGCGGGCCAGAAATTCGATCCTCACCGGCACCAGGCGATCAGCGTCGTCGAGGGCGAAGCAGAGCCCAACACGGTGGTTCAGGTGCTTCAGAAAGGCTGCCTGCTGCATGACCGGGTGATTCGTCCTGCCCTGGTGACGGTGTCGAAGACCAGGAGCGTTGAAAGTTGAGGGTTGACCCCAATATCCCTTCGTGAAGGAACTTTAGGAAAACCAAAGAGGTAGAAACATGGCAAAGATCATCGGGATTGACCTCGGGACCACGAATTCGTGCGTGGCCGTGATGGAGAACGGCCAGGCCAAAGTGATCGAGAACTCGGAGGGCGGGCGCACCACGCCCTCAATCGTCGCGTACATGGACGATGGAGAAATTCTTACCGGAGCGCCGGCGAAGCGCCAGGCGGTTACCAACCCCCAGAACACCGTTTATGCGGTCAAGCGCCTGATCGGGCGGCGGTTCGCGGAAAGCGAAGTGCAGAAGGCGCTCAAGGTCGTTCCCTACAAGATCGTGGAAGCGACCAACAAGGACGCGTGGGTCGAGGTGCGCGGCAAAAAGATGGCGCCGCCCGAGATCTCGGCGCAGGTGCTCGCGAAGATGAAGAAGACCGCTGAGGACTACCTGGGAGAATCCATCTCCGAGGCGGTGATCACGGTTCCGGCGTACTTCAACGACTCGCAGCGCCAGGCGACGAAGGACGCCGGCCGCATCGCGGGCCTCGACGTCAAGCGCATCATCAACGAGCCGACGGCCGCGGCGCTCGCCTTCGGCATGGACAAGCAGGGCAAGGGTGACCGCAAGGTTGCGGTCTACGACCTCGGCGGGGGCACCTTCGACATCTCGATCATCGAGCTCGCCGATGTCGAGGGCGAGAAGCAGTTCGAAGTGCTCTCCACCAACGGCGACACGTTCCTCGGCGGGGAAGACTTCGACCAGCGGCTGATGGATTACCTGTGCGACGAATTCAAGAAGGAGAACGGCATCGATCTGCGCAAGGACATGCTCGCGCTGCAGCGCCTCAAGGATGCAGCGGAGAAAGCCAAGATCGAGCTCTCCTCGTCCCAGCAGACCGAGATCAATCTGCCCTACATCACCGCCGACCAGTCCGGTCCCAAGCACCTGGGGATCAAGATCACCCGCGCGAAATTCGAGAGCCTGGTCGAGGAACTCATCGACAGAACCATCGAGCCGTGCCGCATCGCGATCAAGGACGCCGGCATCCAGAGCTCGGACATCAGCGACGTCATTCTCGTCGGCGGACAGACCCGCATGCCCAAGGTCCAGGAGAAGGTCAAGGCGTTCTTCGGGCGGGAGCCGCGCAAGGACGTGAACCCGGATGAGGCTGTGGCGGTTGGCGCCGCGATTCAAGCGGGCGTGCTGAAGGGCGACGTCAAGGACGTGCTGCTCCTCGACGTCACACCGCTCTCGCTCGGCATCGAGACGCTCGGCGGCGTGATGACCAAGCTCATCCAGAAGAACACCACGATCCCGACCAAGGCCACGCAGGTGTTCTCGACGGCGGACGACAACCAAACCGCTGTCACGATTCACGTGCTGCAGGGCGAGCGCGAAATGGCGCGCGTCAACAAGAGCCTTGGCCAGTTCAACCTGACCGACATCCCGCCGGCGCCGCGAGGCATGCCGCAGATCGAGGTCACGTTCGACATCGACGCGAACGGCATCCTGCACGTTTCGGCGAAGGACAAGGCGACGGGCAAGGAGAACAAGATCAAGATCCAGGCGAGCTCGGGCCTCAGCGAAGAAGAGATCCAGCGCATGGTGAAAGATGCGGAGGCAAACGCCGAGGAAGACCGCAAGGCGCGCGAGCTGGTGGACGCCCGCAACCAGTGCGATCACATCATTCACGGCGTCAAGAAATCGCTGAAGGACCACGGCGACGAGCTCTCCGCCGAGGAAAAGGCGCAGATCGAACAGGCATTGAAAGAGGCCGAAGAGGCGCTGAAAGGCGAGGACAAGGCCGAGATCGAGGCCAAGACCCAGGCACTGGCGCAGGCGGCGCATAAGCTCGCGGAGAAGATGTACGCGAAGGAGCAGGCCAAGCAGCAGGCCCCGGGCGCCGAAGGCGCAGGTGCCGCAAGCGGCGCCGGAGCTGAGAGTGAGAAGAAGGACGACGGCAACGTTGTCGATGCGGAGTACACGGAAGTGAAAGACGCCAAGAAATAACGATTAACCACAGAGGCACAGAGGCACTGAAGAGCTCACAGAGTCTTGACGGCGGTAACGCAGCCGGGCAGGGGTAGAACGCCCCTGCCTTGCGCTTTTTCGCATTGAAGAATCGCGTCTTGCTCCGGCGCTCCGTGCCTGTGTGGTAGAGAAGTCGAATGGCCAAACGAGATTACTACGATGTGCTGGGGCTGGGCCGGGACGCCTCCGATGAGGACATCAAGAAGGCCTACCGCAAGCTCGCCATGAAGTGGCATCCGGATCGCAATCCGGACAATCCCAAGGCCGAGGAGCACTTCAAGGAAGCAAAGGAAGCATACGAAGTCCTGTCCGACGGACAGAAACGCGGGGCGTATGACCAGTTCGGCCATGCCGGCGTCGATCCGTCCATGGCGGCGGGCGGCGGCTTCGGGCCTGGTGGGGCCGGTTTCGGCGGCTTTGCCGATGCGTTCGGCGACATCTTCAGCGACATCTTCGGCGGGGGGCGCTCGCGCTCGAACGTGTTTCGCGGCGCGGACCTCCGATACAACCTCGAGATCTCGCTCGAGGACGCCGCGCGCGGCACCGAGACGCGAATCCGCATCCCCGCAATGGAGCAGTGCGACACCTGCCACGGCACCGGCGCCAAGCCGGGCACCTCGCCGAGCAACTGCCCCACCTGCCAGGGCCACGGTCAGGTGCGCATGCAGCAGGGTTTCTTCTCCATCCAGCAGACCTGCCCGCGCTGTCACGGCAGCGGCAAGATCGTCGCGTCGCCCTGCGCAACCTGCAGCGGAGCGGGGCGCGTCAAACGGCACAAGACGCTCTCGGTGAAAATACCCGCGGGGGTGGACGAAGGCGACCGCATTCGCCTCTCGGGCGAAGGTGAGGCCGGCATGAATGGCGGTCCTCCCGGCGATCTCTATGTCGTGATCCACATCCGGCAGCACTCGGTTTTCACGCGCGACCACAATGACCTTCACTGCGAGATGCCGATCAGCATCACGGTGGCGGCGATCGGCGGCGAAATCGAGATTCCAACGCTTGACGGTTACGCCAAGATCAAGGTGCCCGCGGGCACACAGACCGGCCAGATGTTCCGGTTGCGAAACAAAGGGATCAAGGGGGTGCGCTCCGCGAGCCAAGGCGATCTCATCTGCCACGTGATGGTGGAGACACCGGTCAACCTCACCGCGCGCCAGCGCGAGCTCCTGGTCGAGCTCGAGCAGATCAACCGGACGGGCGCGGGCCGCCACGACCCGCGCGCCAAGTCCTGGATGGACAAAGTCAAGGAATTCTTCGCGGAATAGGTCGCGCCCGGCGCGGCCGGGACACGCCGTGCAAGAACCTTGCGCGGGATCCCCCGCGACGACACGATCGGGCGACACCCGTCTCGAGGAATCAGACCGATGAAAATGAAACTTCATTACTCTCCGGCCTCCCCGTTTGCGCGAAAAGTGCGCGTGTTCGCGCTCGAAACCGGGCTGGATCGCGATATCGAGCCGCACGCGATCACCGTCTCACCCGTCAATCCCAATTCCGAGCTGGCCAGCGACAACCCGTTGATGAAGGTCCCGACGCTGATCACCGCCGACGGCACCGCTCTTTTCGACTCACGGGTGATCTGCGAGTATCTGGACACCTTGCACTCGGGTCGCAAGCTGTTTCCAGCGAACGGCCCGGCCCGCTGGCAGGCGCTGCGCCAGCAGGCATTGTGCGATGGCATCCTCGATGCGGCGGTTCTGTGCCGCTACGAAGCCGCGGTCCGGCCCGAGCAATTTCAGTGGAGCGAATGGCGTTCGGGGCAGCTCGCCAAGATCGCCGCGGCCCTTGCGGCGCTCGAGCGCGAGGCAGCGTCGCTCGAGGGCGAGCTCACCATCGGGAGCTTGACGGCGGCCTGCGCGCTAAGCTACTTGGACTTTCGGCTACCGGAAATGAAGTGGCGCGACAACGTCCCCGCCCTCGCGCATTGGTTCGGGAAGCTATCCGCGCGACCGTCGTTCCATGCGACCGCGCCACCGGTCTGAGCACGACGCGACGCTCAGCCTGAAGCGGCCGCAAATCGGCGCGGTTTGGGCTCAGCTCTTGCCGAGCGCGAGCTTCGTGAAGTTCGGTTCCGGATGCGGAAGCGGGGGCAGCGACCAGTTGCCAGTACCGACCGACTCACCATTCAGCCGGATAGTGATATTTGCAGCAGCTCAAACAGTTCCGCGGGCTGCACCGGTTTGCGCAGCAGCGCCGATACCCCCGCTGCCCTTGCCTCATCCTCACTGAGCCCTTCGAGATAGCCCGAATAGAGGATCACAGGCAGTTCAGGCCGGATCGAACGCAGATGACTTGCAAGATCAAGGCCCGTCAGCCGCGGCATGGTCTGGTCCGTGATGACCACATCAACCGAATCGGGGGCTGCATCGAGCATCGCTTTCGCTTGGACCCCGCCCGCGGCCACGGCGACGGTCAGGCCCCAATTCTCGAGCAATTCGCGCATGAACTCGCGCACAGACTGCTCGTCGTCCACAACCAGAACACGGCCCGCAAGTTCGCTCTTCGTCGCCCCCCTCACCGGCTCCGCTCGGCCGCCTTCGCGCACCTCCTGCGCTACCGGTTCCAGGCCCGGTAACAGGATACGGAACACGGCGCCCCGCGCGTTCGCCGACTCGACGAGGATATGGCCGCCGTATTCATGGACGATGCCGTGCACCGTGGAGAGCCCCATGCCACTGCCTTTGCCGACCTCCTTGGTGGTGAAGAAGGGGTCGAACATGCGGTCGACGACGTGAGGCGCGATGCCCGGGCCGGAGTCGCGCACGGACAACTCGGCAAAAGTGCCGCTCACGGGCTGGCGGCACGAAGCGCAGGTAGCGCCATGTAGCCTCGTCCGCCGCGTGCTCAACTGCACCAGCCCCGCGCCGCCCATCGCGTCGCGCGCGTTGATGCAGAGATTGAGCAGTATCTGGTCGATGTGAACCGGATCGACTCGCACGGCAGGCGTCTCGGCGGCTGACTCGGTCTGCAATTCGATCGTGGCGGTCAGGGTCGAGCGCAGCAACCGCGCGCATTCATTGACCAGGTCCGGCAGATCGAGCGCGCGCGCATCGCCCCGCCGGCCCCGGCTGAACGTCAGCATCTGCTGGATCAGATCCCGCGCCCGCTCACAGGAATGCCGCGCCTGCTCGAGATAGCGACCGAGCTTCGGGTCAGCCTGCGCCGCCTCCCGTTCCGCAGCGAGCACCATATAACCCATCACGCTGGTAAGAATATTGTTGAAATCATGGGCAATGCCGCCGGTGAGATGGCCGATCGCTTCCATTTTTTGCGCCTGCCTCAACTGCGACTCGAGCTGCGCGCGCCCGGCCTCCGCACGCTTGCGCGCCGTCACATCGCGCATGATCCCGAGCACATGCGGCACGCCCCGGTACTGGATCGGCACGAAACGCACCTCGGCGTCGTAACGCGTGCCGTCCTTGCGTATGCGCTCGCCCTCGAAGTGCAATTTCTCGCCCTGCAGCGCCCGCAGCCGCAGCTCACGGGCGTGATCGGCGAGATCCGCGGGCAGGTTTGGCACCCAGTCCGCGTTCATGACCTCCTCGCGTGTCACTCCGGTAATGGCGAGATAGGCCGGGTTCACGTCCACCACACGGGACTCGCCGTCACGCAGGATCAACCCGTCCTCGGACGCGTTGAAAATGGTCCGATACTGCTCCTCGCTCGCGCGCAACGCTTCGTCGGCGCGCATGCGCTCGAGCTCTGCCGAGGCGCGCACCGCGAAGATCTTGAGCACCGATTCGACGAATTCGCTGTTCACCATCGATTTGCGCGACACAACGGCGATCAAGCCGAGCGCCCGGCCGTCACCATCCCGCAAGGGAAATCCCGCGTAGCTATCGAAGCCAAGCCTCGCGAAATCAAGATCGGCCGGAAAAGTCTTGCACAGTCCCTTCGGGTAGATGCGGAAATGCTGCCCGATCACGGTCTCGCATGGCGTGCCCGCGAGGGGATACTCGAAGTTTTCCCGGATCTGGCCGTCGAGGACGAAAGCGAACACGCGCATGCTGCAGGGCGCGTCCTCGTGCGGGGAGGAGATAAATGCGCAGTCCACATCGAGAGTCTTCGCGAGATAGCGCACCAGCTCCTGGAACAGCGTCGGGCCGCGCGCGCTTGACACAGCCAGCGCGGCAGCGGCAAGCGCATCCTCGGTGAGGCTGTGTTGACGCGCATCAGGTTGATTCCGTTTGCGCGGCAGTTTGCGATGCGTTTTGCTCATGCCTGACAGTTTACCGGCGGGCGCCCGCAGGGAGGCTCCTTTTTACCCGCCGGCAACCATTGAAACAATCCGGTTACAAAGCCGCTCGAGCATGAGCGGACGGGCGCGGCCCGCACCCTCGGCTCCGGCCTCTGCTCGGCCCCCGAAAGAACGCTATGAGCCGGATCCGGGGACGAACATGTAGCCGGCACCCCGCACGGTGCGAATGGCACGGGGCTTGTCGGGATCGGCTTCGACCTTGCGCCTCAATCGCGCAATGCGGATGTCGATCGAGCGATCGAACGGCTCCCAGTCTCGATTGCGGGTCAGGTTGAGCAGCTGATCGCGGGAGAGCACTTGGTTCGCGTGCTCCACGAATACCTTGAGCAGATCGAATTCCATTCCGGTCAGCTGAATCTCCTCGCCTTCGGCGTCGAAGAGCAGGTGTGACTCGAGATCCAGCTCGCAGCGCCCCACGCGCACACGGCGGCCCGCGTCTCCCGCTGCAGGCGCGGGCCGGGGGCCGGCCCTCATCCGTCGCATGACGCTCCGCAGCCGCGCGCGCAGCTCTCTTGGATCAAACGGCTTCGTGACGTAGTCGTCCGCCCCGATCTCGAGCCCGACCACACGATCGATGACCTCGCCTGCCCCCGTCACCATGATGATGCCGACCGGGTAGTGCTCGCGCAGGTGACGCGCCAGGGTGAGACCGTCCTCGCCCGGCAGGTTGACGTCGAGCAAAACCACGTCGGGAACCTGCTTCGCCAGCGCGGCACGCATCGCGTCGCCACCGTCGGTCAACGTGACGTCGTAGCCATGCTCGCCGAGGTACTCGCCGAGCATGCTTCGAATTTCCGGGTCGTCTTCGACGACCAGCACCCGCCCTTCGTTAGCCACGTCCCCAGAATCCTCGCTGATTTGCCGGTGCCCGCCTGACAGGGTTCCAGACGGTCGCCTCGCCGCAATTATAGACACAGACGCTACCTCTGACGGCCCTGCGCCACCAGCCGGCTCTTTCACGGCTTCCACGAAACGATCCGGTTACATAGCGCTACAAACTGTTTCGGAACTGACAACGCACGGATACCAGCGGCGCCTAGGATGCACTCCAGCAGCACAAGATGTCTTTCCAATCCACGACAAGGAGACAGGCCATGCAAGCAGTCAAGACACAGAGCCAGACCAAGCGTTACGCAAAATGCATCGAGGTTTCGAAACGTGTGCGCTGGGATATCGACCGCGACGTGATCCGCGGCCGGTCTTTCGATTTCGCAAAGAAGTTTCTTCCCGATGCACTATCGCGCATGGGCCATCTGGATTTTCTCGACGCCGGCGAACGCCGCCTCGTGAGCCAGATCCAGGGACGGACCTACGCCAACATGTTCCGCCTGGTGGAACGCTTCATCGGTGCCAAGATCCTGGACCAGAGCCGCGAGCACTCGCTGGGCGACCAGACGGCAATGGAAGCGCTGGTTCGCCTCACCGACGAGGAGCTGAAGCATCAGGAACTCTTCCGCCGCCTCGACGCGATGATGGCCAACGACATGCCCGAGGGTTACCAGTTCGTGCCCGACCCGAACGCCGTGGCATCCGTCGTGCTGGGCAAGTCGACGTGGGCGGTGCTGGGGCTCATCTGCCACATCGAGATCTTCGTGGTGTCCCACTACCGGCAGAGCATCGATCCGGACAGGGAGCTCTCCGCGCTGTACAAGGACGTGTTCCTGTACCACGCCCGCGAGGAGGCCCAGCACGCGATTCTGGACGAGCTGGAGTGGGCACGCGAAAACGCGAAGCTCTCGCCCGTGGAGCGGGATCGGGCAGTCGACGACCTCATCGAGCTGGTCGGCGCAGTGGACGGCCTGTTGCAAATCCAGGCGCAGGCAGATGCCGATTACTTCCTGCGCATCTGCGGCCGGTCGTTTTCCACAGACGAGGAGACCGCGATCCGAAATGCCATGCTCGGAGCCTATCGCTGGCAGTACATCGTCTCGGGCGTCCAGGATGAACGGTTCGCCAACCTTCTTGGGGGACTGGTCGACGGGGCGCAGGCCAAGCGCATCGGCGATGCACTCGCGCCCATCCTGCAGTAAGGAAGAGCAGCGGTGGCGCTACTCGACAGCGAGCAATGGCATTCGACCGCTGTTGCAACACGTCGATACCTCAGCAGGCGGTGGGCGGCAGTGGAGACCGCCTGCCGCCGCTTGGCAACTCGCCAGCGCGCGAGCCGCGGCCGCTAGGCCCGATGTTTCTGGACGTAATCCCAGTCGATCTCGACGCCAAAACCGGGCTTGTCACTGAGGTATACATAGCCGTCGCGCACCTGGGCCCGTTCGGTGAACAGCCCGAACCAGAGCGGATCGCGCTCCGGCCCTCCGTGCGTCTCGATGCCGAACGAGGCGCTCGGAAAGGCGGCCACCAGATGAGCATGGAGTTCAGGTGCCAGATGGGGCGCAATGCGCACACCATGCTGCTCGGCGAACTGGGCGACGCGCAACGCCTCGGTGAAACCGGCGGCCCGGGTCGAGTCGAACTGCACGTAGCGGATCGCCCCGCTAGCGATAAAGTCACGCACGGTGAAGCGCGTGAGTTCCCGTTCCCCATGCGCGAGCGGGATCGTGGTTGACTGTGCAAGCCGCACGAAGTCCGATGGCTGCAAATACCAATGCAACGGCTCTTCGAGCCAGAATATGTTCGAGGGCTCGACGGCGCGCGCGAACGCTATACAGTTGTTGAGATCATACGGCGCGTTCATGTCGAGCATTAACGAAATGTCTTCGCCAATAGCGTCGCGCACGAGTCGAACGCGCTTTGCCTCGTCGGAGGGCGTGCCGGCGCCCGTCTTGAGCTTGACCGCGCGATAGCCGGCTTTGACAAAGCTGGCCAGTTCCTCGGCGTACACGTTGTCCAATGCCCCGGCCCGGTAGTAGCCGCCCGTCGCATACGAAAAGATCGGGCGGTTTTCACCGCCAAGAAGCCTCCAGACGGGCATGCCGGCGCGCTTCCCCTTGATGTCCCAAAGGGCGATGTCTATGCCCCCGATCGCCGCCATGATCTGCGGGCGTTCATTGCGCGAGAGCGGCGGCGGCAGCCCATCGGACGGCGGGGTGCCGCCAGGTCGCGGGGACGTAAGGCCAAAGAGCCGCTCCCACACCGCGACGTGGCCCAGCGCATCCATGCCGCGGATGATCTCCCCGAACCTCCCCACCCAGTTGCAGATCACGTTCAGCGGCGAGCCCTTGATCTGGCCATAGCCGGCAAGGCCGTCGTCAGTAAGCACTTCGACCACAATGACGCTCGAGGTCTTGAGCTCTTCGTGAGCCGTCCAAAGCGCTTCTTTGAGAGGTACGGAAACGGGGTGGGCAGTTACAGTGGCGATACGGCTCACGATTTTGTGCTCCGGTTGGCAGGACGCTCGGCAGCCGCGCCCCAGGATGGCGGATGTTCGTAGTAGGATACTACGCGATGCTGTTGAAAACGCTAAAAGAGGCTCTGAGGTCGCTCATTCCACGCAGTGGTGCGAGGCCCGAATACCCGTTGGAGACGGAGCGCAAGCTCAACCAGCTTCACGGCCGCGCGCCCGTGGACCAGCATCTCGATATCCTGTTCCAGGACGCCCGCATCGGCGAGGACAGTTTTGTGGCGCTTCACAGACGCTGTCTCGAGCACACGGGCACGGGGGTAACGCCATTCAATGTTTTCCAGCGCTTCCAGACTCGTCTGGCGCTGGTCAACTATTTCCTCGCGACGCTACCGGTGCCCGGCGCGCGTGCCGAGTGCGGCGCCTACCGCGGCGCGACCGCATTGCTGCTGTGCCACGCCTGGCGCAGCCGGCAGCCCGACTTCAAAGGCGCCGGTTTCTACTTGATCGACAGCTTCTCCGGAACCAGCGCGTCCGTCGATCAGGATCTCATACCCGTGCGCGGTGTGAACGGCACGACGAGCATGGAAGCCTTTTTCCCCGCTGGCAAGTCCGACACGTCGGCGGATGAGGTGCGCGGCTACTTTACCGATTTTCCCGAGGCGGAAATCTGCGCCGGCTGGATACCGCAGGTCTTCAGGTCGCTGCGCGACCAAGACTGGGCGTTTGTGCGCTTGGATCTGACGCTATTCGAGCCTACCCTGGCGGCGCTCGAGTACTTTTACCCCCGCCTCAGTAAAGGCGGCGTCATGATTTGCGACGGGTCGATTTTTTGTCCTGGTGCCGAGAAGGCGTGGGAGCAGTTCTGCGAGCAGCATGACATCGCTTACGTCATGCTTGGCCACCGGCAGTTTGTTCTCATCAAGTGAAAGTTTCTTGACAACCGGTGCTTGAGGCGCCATCAACAAACGTGCGCGTGTACGCTTCTCGCGTCCGCCGGGTCTGGCCGCCTTGCGCTTATTTGCCGAACAGCTTGGCCGCGCGAGAACGCAAGGTTGCGTACATTTCCCTTGCTTTTTCCTCGGGCGCAACCGGATTTTTCGGAGGCGGATAAGACGGCAGCAGGTGTGCGGCCTTGATTCTTGCGGCCCAGATCGCCCGCTCCAGCGCGCGTCCGCCAGCGCCCGGGTAATCGGCCAGTTCGCCGCCGCTCAATTTCCCGCACTTCTCAAGCCCGCCCTCTGGTGTCAGGCGCAGCAGATCGAACGTTGCGGGGTCCACGAACCGGTTGTCGAAAATGTGCATCAGCTCCATGCGATCGCCCGTCTGCGCCTTGAGCTCAACACGTGCGCCAGGATCGAGTCCCGGTGCCCCGACATGGGTCATGCTGTGCATGACCATTCGCGTGAGATTGTCGAGCGCCGCCAACCGCTCCGCGTCGGGAACGAAGCCAGCCGCGGGGACGCTTGGGCCGAACCCCCAGAGCGCTCTCCCCCAGCGCACTCTGGTCTGTTCGTGGTCAAGATCGAGGAAAAAGGGATTGATGACCGGCTGCCCCTGCACGGAATAGCCGTAGCTCTCAACGACCCAACGGTCCATCTCGAACTCGTCCTCCTCGTAGGCGGAAGCCACTAGCTGAACGCCGCCGGCAATCAGGCGCGCGAAGCTGCCGTCCTCCAGCCAGCCACGATGTTTGCCCAGTCCGGGATGAAAAATCACCGCGATATCGAATTCAGCGCTGCCGTTCTCGCTGAGAAAATCGTTGAGCCGGGCGCGCGCGCAGCGCGCGGGCTGAGACGGGGCAAGGGCCCCGGCCGGTGAGACAAACGATGGGTCGAGATCGGCGCCGACCAGCGTGACCGCGGTCTTGAAGTCAGCCCCGAGCAGCGTTGGCAAAATCGCGTACCATCTACCCTGGTCGACGGCGTCCACTGACTCGGCTCCGATAAGCAGCAGCCGCAGTCGTCGCACTGCCAGCAGTTGCGGCATGCGCCGTGCAATCCATAGCGCGACGGCAGCCGGTGCCGCGAGCACGGCGCAGGCGAGCGTGGGATTGATTCCTGCGAGCGCCGAGCAATCCGGCCGAGCGGCAATGGCAGCAATCAGTTCATCCCAGTTGCTGCACTTCAGGATGGGCGGAACATTCATGATGTTAAAAGCAGGCGGATTTTACTCCACGTTATGCTTTCAGCCGACTGACATGGCGTTGGCGCGGCAAATCTGCCGTTCAGAGCAATTACACCGCGCCCCGGGAAAGCACTTGCCGGAGCGCGTCAGCACACGTTCTGCTTTGGGCGCCTTCGGTCGTGGCCGCTAGGCGCCTGCTCCGCGGCTCGTGGACCCCGTCCCATGTTTCAGCGCTTCTCTCAAAACAGACCGAGGCAAATCGGGGGCCGGGAAGTAGTTTGTCAACTAATTCCGCAAACTTCAATGGAGCACGCCGACCAGCGCTCCGATCATGAGCGTGGCGAGCGTCCCTGCAATGATCGAGCGCATGCCCAGCGAGACGATTTCTTCGCGCCGCTCGGGAACCATTGTCGCCATGCCGCCAATCAGAATGCCGAGACTTCCAAAATTGGCAAAGCCGCACAGGCAATAGGTCATGATGATGCGGCTGCGGTCCGAAAGACTGCCTTCGGCCAGTCGCGCCATGTCGAGATACGCAATCAGCTCGTTGAGCACTGTCTTCGTGCCCATCAGCGCTCCCGCCACGGGCGCTTCCGACCACGGCACCCCCGCGAGCCACACCACCGGCGCCATCACGTAGCCGAGCAGGCGCTGGAGCGTGATTCTTGCGCCGCCCCACTCGGGCAACAAGCCCAGCGCGAGATTGACGAGCGTGACCAGAGCGATCAGCACGACCAGCATAGCGACGATGTTGAGCAGGAGCTGCAGACCGTCCAGCGTGCCGCGCGTAACGGCGTCCATGCTGCTCGCGGCCTGTTGGGGCGGCAGCAGCCGACCCGATGTCGGAGCGCCCCGAGGCGGGACCATCACCGCGGCAACGAGTATCGCAGCGGGTGCGCTGATGATGGACGCCGACAGGATATGCCCCATCGCGCCCGGCACGACCGGGCCCAAAATGCTCGCGTATAGCACCATGACCGTGCCCGCGATGCCCGCCATCCCGCCCGTCATCACGATGAACAGCTCTCCCCGGCTCATCTCCCTTAAGTAGGGACGGATGAACAGCGGCGCCTCGACCATGCCGACGAAGATGTTGGCGGCCGTCGACAGCCCGACGGCGCCCCCCACGCCCATCGCTTTTTCGAGCACGGTCGAAGTCGCCCGCACGATCGCGGGCAGCACGCGCCAATAGAACAGCAGCGCGGAGAGCGCGCTTACCACCAGAATGAGGGGCAAGGCGCGAAACGCCAGAATGAAACTCGAGCTCTGCGGCAATTCCTGAAAGGGCTGGGCGCCGCCGCCCAAATAGCCGAACACGAACCGGGTGCCCGCCTGCGTTGCCCGCTCCAGCGCAAGCAGGCCGTCGTTCAGCAAGAAAAAGAAGCCTTTGACGATTGGCACCTTCAGCAGCAGCGCCGCGAGCACCACCTGGAGCACGATGCCCGATACGACAATCCGCCACGGGATCGCGCGCCGGTCCTCCGACAACAGCCAGGCCAGGCCGATGAGGGCAAAAAAACCGAAGGCGCTCTGCAGGGCCAGCCAGTTCAAAGCGCCTCCAAACCCATTCTTGGCCGCAGATAAACACAGATAAACGCAGATTCAACCATGCAAAAGACCAAGAGCGAGAGCAAAACCGTTTCGCCGCCGATGGACGCCGATAGGCGGAAACTAGGCGCGGCTCGATTCACGATTCACGACGGCAAGGGCTGCCGATGGGTATCAGCATGTTCGTAGTAGACCCTGCGCGAATCATAGGCGGCGCCAGGTGGTGCCTTGTGGCGTGTCTTCGAGCGTCACGCCCGCCTCCAGCAGTGCATCGCGAATGCGGTCTGCCTCGGAAAAATTCCGGCTCTTGCGCGCGGCCGCGCGCGCTGCGATCTGCGCCTCGATCTGCTCCGCCGTCAGCCCGCCCGCTGCTGGCAACGCTTGCAGGAACTGCTGCGGCTCGCGCTCGAGTAATCCCAGTATCGCGCCCAACGACTTCAGCAACCGCGCGTCCTCCGGCCTATGGGTGCGATTCACCTCGTTGGCAAGCTCGAACAGGACCGCTACTGCTTCCGGCGTGTTGAAATCGTCGTTCATCGCCTCCTTGAAACGCGCCGCATGCGGGGCATTCCAGTCGAGCTGCCCCCCCGAGACGTCTATCCCCTTAAGCGCAGTATAGAGGCGCGTCAGCGCCTGCTTCGCATCCTCGAGGTGCTGGTCGGAGTAATTGAGCGGGCTGCGGTAGTGCGCGCGCACGATGAAGAAACGCACCACTTCCGCGTCGTAGCGCGCCAGTATTTCACGAACCGTGAAGAAGTTGCCAAGCGATTTCGACATCTTCTCGTTGTCGACGCGCACGAAGCCGTTGTGCATCCAGTAATTGACAAACGTTTCCTGGTTCGCGCCTTCCGACTGCGCAATCTCATTCTCATGATGCGGAAATTGCAGGTCCTGGCCGCCGCCGTGGATGTCGAAATGCTTTCCCAGCAGGGCGCTCGACATGACGGAGCATTCGATGTGCCACCCGGGCCGCCCCCTGCCCCATGCCGATTCCCAAAACGGCTCGCCTTCCTTGGCCCGCTTCCAAAGCACGAAATCGAGCGGATCCTGCTTGGCCGCATCCACCTCGATGCGCTCGCCGGCGCGCAAATCGTCAAGCGACTTCCCGGAAAGCTTGCCGTAGCCAGGAAACTTGCGCACGGAGTAGTTGACGTCGCCGTTGCCCGCGCGGTACGCGAGCCCCCGGCGCTCCAGCAAAACGATCATTTCCTGCATGCCGGCAACGTAATCGGTCGCGCGCGGCTCGAAATCCGGTGTCTCCACGCCGAGCGCGGCGTTATCCTCGTTCATGGCCCGGATGAAGCGCGCGGTAAGCGCCGCAACGGTCTCGCCGTTCTCCTGCGCCCGCTTGATGATCTTGTCGTCGATATCCGTAATATTCCGCACGTAGGTAACCCGATAGTCGAGGGCACGCAGCCACCGTCGGACCACATCGAACACCACCATCACGCGTGCGTGCCCCAAGTGGCAATAGTCATAGACCGTCATGCCGCACACGTACAGACGGACATGGCCGGGTTCGATCGGCGCAAATGTCTGCTTTTCCCGACTCAGCGAGTTATAGATCTTCAGCATGTTCGTGCATCCGCCGGGCCTGCCGGGCAGCCCCGAGGCGTCCGCCACGGCTGTTTGCACGCGAGCAAAACAGGGGCCTGAGCATAGGGGCGGATGCGTCTTCTCGGATAGCGGAACTCGGCCCTTCTGGGGGGCGTCGCAACGGGCATGACAAGACCCAAGACAACAGCAAATCTTAAGTTTGAATTACCCGACGTTCTTGGTAAAATTTCGAGGATCTTGGCACTAACCCACTGAAATTATCGGGAAAGTATAGCACAATGGCATTGTTCTCCGTGCGCGTTCCGGCGCTGCTGGTAGCGTTGATGATCGGGCTGGTTAGCATGGCGCCTGCGCTTGCCCAGCGCGACGAACTGCGGGACGCGAGCGAGTTGATCAGGCTCGGCCAGTACGATCGCGCGCTCACGCGGGTCGAGGCCTACCTCAAGGAACGGCCCAAAGATGCGCGCGGGCGCTTTCTGAAAGGACTGATCCTCGCAGAGCAGAAGAAGATTGACGAGGCGATCGACGTCTTCACCGCGCTGACACAGGATTACCCGGAGCTGCCCGAGCCCCACAACAATTTGGCGGTGCTCTACGCCAACCAGGGTCAGTACGAAAAAGCGCGTTCGGCGCTCGAGATGGCCATCCGCACGCACCCAAGTTATGCCACCGCGCACGAGAATCTTGGTGATGTCTACGCGAAGATGGCAAGCCAGGCCTATGGCAAGGCGCTGCAGCTCGACAGGGAAAATCGAGCCGCGCAGACCAAGCTCAATCTGATCCGCGAGCTGTTTTCGAGCGCCGCCCCTGCAAGCAAGGGGACGGTCGCCGCGGCCGCGCCGACCGGAACAATGGCTGAGAAGCCGTCCGCAGCCGGAGCAAAACCGGCGGTCGAGGCTCCAAGCGGGCCGCCAGCCGCGGGCGCGGTGCCTGCTCCAGGTCCGAGCGCAGCGGCGGTGAAACCGGCGATAAAGCCTGCGTCACCAGCCAAGGCAGCGCCGCGTGATGATTCGAAACAAGTCATGCAAGCGGTAGATCGCTGGGCAAGGGCCTGGTCCGAAAACGACATTGCTACCTATCTCGCGCACTATGCTCCCGATTTCGAACCACCCCAAGGCATGTCACGCACCGCCTGGGAAGCGCAGCGCAGGGCGCGTATCGCCAAGCCGCGTGAGATCAAGGTCATGATCGAGGCCCCGAAGGTCGTTTTCACGGGAGAGGACCGTGCCAAAGTAACCTTCCGCCAGCACTACCGTTCGAATACCTTTAAGGCCTCAGGGACCAAGACCCTGGATATGGTGAGACAAGGCGACAAATGGCTCATCAAGCGGGAACAGTTCAAGGGATGATCTCGGCTCGGGCTATGTGGAGCCACCGCGGGGTCCGTTTTGCGCTGGTCGCGCTGGCGGCATCTGCCGCCTGTGCCGCCTTGCTGGTCATCGGCGGACGATCCACACCGGCGGTCTCGGCGATACCGGCAATGCCGGTTCCCACGGTAATCGCGGATTCAAAGCGCAATGGGCCCGAAGCGCTGCTCGCTCGCACGATGCGCGAGATCAACGCGAACCAGCTCGACGGCGCGCTGGCCGAGGTCGACAAGATCATCAACGCCTATCCGAACTTCCGGCTCGCGCACCTTATCAAGGGCGATATCCTGCTCGCGCGCGCGCGCCCGCTGACGACGATCGGAAACGTAGTTGGCGCGCCCTCCGACGAGATCGAGGACCTGCGGGAAGAAGCGCGCGCGCGCATTGCGCGTTACCAGGATGAGCGCCCGAAAGCGCGCATTCCACGCTACTTCGTGCAGCTGAATGACGAGCAGCGTCACGCGTTCGTGGTGGACACTTCGAAATCCACTCTATACGTATTCGAAAACGACGGCGGCGAGCTGCGCTACGTGAACGACTACTATGTCAGCATCGGCAAGAATGGAATCGACAAATTCCGCGAAGGAGACAACAAGACACCGCTTGGCGTCTATCACGTGACGCGCTGGCTCTCCCGGGATCAACTGGCGTCCCAGTACGGTAAGGCGAGCGAGCTATACGGGGCCGGCGCGTTCCCGCTCGACTACCCAAACACCTGGGACCGGCGGGAGGGACGCAACGGATACGGCATCTGGCTGCACGGCGTGCCCTATGACACCTACAGTCGTCCGCCGCGCGCCAGCAACGGCTGCGTGGCGCTCACGAACCAGGACCTCGAGGCCCTCACCGGCAAAGTCCAGATTGGACTGACACCGGTGGTCATTGCCAACGGCGTCGACTGGGTGCCACCCGAGTCGAATACGGCGATGCGCCGTGAGCTCACCCGGCAGCTCGATGGCTGGCGCCAGGACTGGGAAAGTCTCGACACCGAAAAATACCTTGGCCACTACGCCCCGGACTTTTCATCGGGCGGGGACGGGCTTTCGAAATGGTCAGCGCACAAGCGCAGGGTCAACGCCCGCAAGAAATGGATCAAGGTCAAGCTGAACAAGGTCAGCATCGTTCTTTATCCCGGCCGCGATGATCTCGCCGTGGTCACCTTCGACCAGGACTACGCGAGCAGCAATTACAAGAAGCGGATGCGCAAGCTCCAGTACTGGATCAGGGACGGCGGGGCCTGGCGCATCCTGCATGAGGGCGCCGCTTGATTGAGTGAAGCTCGCTCCCGGCTGTTGACGGGAGCTCTCGGCGCGGCCCAGTCCGCTTTTTTGGTTCTTCAATCGGAATACCATGCTCAGACTCCTCTTCACTCTGATCGCAGCGCTCTGGTCCGTTGCGTCTATTTCCGCAAATCCGCAGGTCGAGCTCAAGACGAACATGGGAGTCATCGTGCTCGAGCTGTATCCGGAGCGGACCCCGGCCACCGTGAAGAACTTCATCCAATACGTGAAAGATGGTCACTACAACGGCACCGTTTTTCACCGCGTCATCCCCAAATTCATGATCCAGGGTGGCGGCTTCAGCCCGGACTTCAAGCAAAGGCCCGTGGGCAAGCCCATTCGAAACGAGGCCGCCAACGGAATCAAGAACACCATAGGTACCGTGGCGATGGCACGGACATCCGAGCCTCATTCGGCGACCGCGCAATTCTTCATCAATATCGCGGATAACGACTTTCTTAACTTTCGCTACCCGACCAGAGAAGGCTACGGCTATTGCGCGTTCGGCCGGGTGATCAAGGGCATGAACGTCGTTCAACGCATTGCGAGCGTCGCCACGGGCCCCGGCCCGGCGCCACACCGTGACGTGCCGCGGCAGCCTGTCGTAATCGAGCAGGCGACTGTCATCGAGGCGGCGGACCCCGCCGCGAAGTTGCCCGCAAACCCGAAGTAGCCCGCTGGCCCCGGCACCGACTCGGGCGCGGGCCTATAATACCCAGGGCCATTTGCGCTAATCTCGGCGTGTTGGTCTGTTTGCATCGATCTAAACCAACGACAGGAGAATCATGGTCAAGTTGCACACCAATTTCGGCGCCATTTCACTCGAACTCGACGCCGCGCGCGCTCCGCAAACAGTCGCCAACTTTCTGCAATATGTGAGGGATGGCCACTACGACAACACGATTTTTCATCGCGTCATAGACGGCTTCATGATTCAGGGCGGCGGCTTCGAGCCGGGAATGAAGCAGAAACCGACGCGCGCGGCGATCAAGAACGAAGCCGACAACAAGGTTCCGAACGCGCCTTACACCGTCTCGATGGCGCGCACGTCAGAGCCCCATTCGGCAAGCGCGCAGTTCTTCATCAATGTCGGGAGCAACGATTTTCTCAACTATACCGCGCCTACGGCGCAGGGCTGGGGCTATTGCGTCTTTGGGCGGGTCGTCGACGGCACCGATGTAGTCGACCGGATCAAGAGCGTCCAGACCGGGCGCAAAGGTTTTCACGACGATGTGCCGCTCGAGGATGTCATCATAGAACGCGCCGAGACCAACGAGTAATTCGTGATGCGCGTCAGGTAAACGGTAAAGCCTGCTCTCACGCCGCCACCCGTCACTCATCACGCATAACGAATGACGCACAGCCTCTTCATTTCAGACCTGCACCTGGCCCCCGGGCGTCCCGCTACCACTGACTCCTTCTTCGGGTTCTTGAAGGGACCAGCCGCGCAGGCCGAAGCGCTGTACATCCTTGGCGATTTGTTCGAGTACTGGATCGGAGACGATGATCTGTCTGACCCGTTCAACGCCTCGGTTGCCGAAGCGCTGGGCGCGCTCTCCCGGCGGGGCGTGGCCGTCAACCTGATGCAGGGAAATCGCGACGTTCTGATGGGTGACGAGTTTGCCGGCCGTTGTGGCGGACGCCTGCTGGCAGATCCCGCAATCCTCGACCTGTACGGCAAACCCACGCTCGTCATGCACGGTGACACGCTGTGCACCGACGACGTCGAGTACATGAAATGGCGCGCCAAGGCCCGCGACCCCGCCTTCCAGGCTAGATTCCTGGGGCAGCCGATCCCTGAGCGCAAGCGGCTGATCGTCGGCATGCGCCAGAAGAGCGAGGAGCACAAGCAGGGGCAATCTCCGGCCATCATGGATGTTGCGAAGCCAACGGTGGAGCGGATTTTGCGTGACTTCAACTATCCGCGTCTCATCCATGGTCATACTCACCGCCCGGCGCGCCACGTGCACCGGATCGACGGCCATGACTGCGAGCGCTGGGTGCTGACCGACTGGTACGGAAGTGGCGGATACTTGCGCTGCGACGCCAGCGGCTGCACCGTGACCGCACTATGAGCACGCGGGACGATCACGCGCGCAATGATACGGACTTGGCACCTACCAACACGCCGGCAACGCCGATTACGAACTTGAACGTGGCCTAGGGAACCGATGCACCTAACCAACTCCGTGAAAAAAGCCGCAGCACAAACAAACGCCGAAGCAGGCCCGGCGGCTACCGGCTCGCCGGCCGTTCAGGCACCCGTGGCCGTGCCAACGTATCTCGAGCAGACCTATTGGTGGGCCTACCTCCATCCGCGCGGGGTGAGTTTCTTCGAGCGCCAGTGGCTGGTAAATCTTATTTTGTGGGGCAATTACGTTACCTTGCGCGATGCGGCATTCGCCGAGCTTGACGACCTGACTGTCGGCAAGGTGCTCCAGGTTGCATGCGTGTACGGCGATTTCACCGTAAAACTCGCACAGCGCCTCGCACCTGGAACGCGTCTTGACGTCGTCGACGTGGCGCCCGTGCAGCTCGACAATCTTCGAAGAAAGATCGGAACACAGTCCGCGGTTTCCCTGCACCACCAGGATTCGGCTGATCTCGCATTCGCCGATCAGAGCTACGATTGCGTCGTGGTTTTCTTTCTGCTCCATGAGCAGCCGGCCCATGCGCGAGCGCGCACGATCCGGGAGGCGCTGCGCGTCACCCGGCGCGGCGGCAAGATCGTAATCGTCGATTACCATCAGCCTGCCCGGCTCAACCCGTTCCGCTACATCATGCTGCCGGTCCTGAAACTACTGGAGCCGTACGCGCTGGACATGTGGTTCAACGATATCTCCACTTGGCTGCCGGCGGACGCGAAGCCCGCCAGCGTGGAAAAGCGCGTCTACTTCGGCGGGCTCTACCAGAAAGTCGTCGTCACCCTGTAGCGATCGTTCGACCGCAGCCAGCGTAACCGCCTGCTGCCATCTCGTTCGCCCTGCCTGTCTGCGGGATCATGGGTTCAGCCCCTGCGCGAGATCGGCTTCGATATCCTCGACCTTTTCAAGGCCTACCGCTACCCGCAGCAAGCCTTCTCCAATTCCGGCGGCAGCGCGCGCTTCTGGCGAGATGCGGCCATGAGTGGTCGAGGCCGGATGCGTAATGGTGCTGCGGGTGTCGCCAAGATTGGCCGTGATGGAAAGCATTTTCGTCGCGTCGACGACTCGCCAGGCGCCCTCGCGCCCGCCCTTCACATCGAATGACACAATAGCGCCCGGCCCCTTCTGCTGCTTCTTCGCAAGCTCGTGCTGCGGGTGGGAAGCAAGACCGGGGTAATAAACGCGCTCGACAGCGGGTTGCTGCTCGAGCCAACGCGCCAGCGCCAGCGCTGACTCGGACTGGTTTTGCATCCGGATCCTCAAAGTCTCCAATCCTTTGAGGATCACCCAGGCATTGAACGGGCTCAATGTCGGCCCCGCGGTGCGCAGGAAGCCGAACACGCCTTCATGGATCACGTCACGGCGGCCGAGCACTGCCCCACCCAGCACCCTTCCCTGCCCGTCCAGATATTTGGTGGCAGAATGGATCACGATGTCCGCGCCGAGCTCCAGCGGACGCTGCAGGGCCGGCGTGCAAAAGCAATTATCCACGGCCAGCAGCGCGCCGGCCTTTTTCGCAATCCCGGCGAGCGCTGCCACGTCGTAGACTTCGGTTAGCGGGTTCGACGGCGTCTCGAGGAACAGCAGGCGCGTAGCGGGCTTCAATGCCTTTTCCCACCCACTGAGGGCACTACCCGAAACAAACGTCGTTTCCACGCCGAATCGCTTCATGACGTTGCCCAGGAGCTGCACGGTCGCGCCAAACACGCCTGCCGAGCACACAATGTGATCGCCGCTCCTCAACAGCCCCATAACGGTCGAAAGAATTGCGGCCATGCCCGAGCCGGTCGAGACGCAGCACTGCGCGCCTTCGAGCGCAGCAAGACGCTCTTCCATCATGGTGACCGTCGGGTTCGTGAAGCGCGAATAAATGTTGCCCGGTTCCTGGTTCGCGAAGCGCGCCGCGGCCTGGGCGGCCGTCTTGAACACAAAACTCGAAGTGAGGTAAAGCGCCTCGGAGTGCTCGCCGAACTGGCTGCGCTGTGTCCCCGCCCGAACCGCGAGGGTATCCAGATGATAGTCGTCACTCATTTCACATCCCTAAAAACAAAAACCCGATCAGCTCGCGCCGACCGGGTTCGCCGTCGCTTTAGCTGAATTTCTAACGCGCCCGCAAGCTGACCTTCAAATCGGCGCGATTGGAAAGTTACTCTGCGCCTGAGGCATTGTCAACATCAGACGCTCGCGCGCCCAGTTACGAGAGCGGTAAGTGGTGAGCGATTAATGGCGGGCGGGACAGGCCGTAGCGCTTTAAACTCGGACTGATTCAGCCTGACTACCGCTCACGAATCACGCCGTTGTCGAGCGACCGATAGCGGTCATTCGACCAGCTCAAGGCCGAGATCGAGTTGCGAGGACGCCGCCGACCCCAGGTCCGTCATCTTCGCACCGTCGCGACGCCGAGCCTCGACGCCGTCCAGGTACTCCTGCGTGACATCGCCCGTGACGTAGACGCCCGAGAAGCACGAATCCTCGAAATTGGACACTTTCGGATTAACGCTCTGCACGTCGCTGCGTAGCGCATCCAGATCCTGGTAGATGAGCTCGTCGCACCCGATCTCGCGCGCGATCTCCGGCTCCGTGCGGCCTGCTGCGATCAGCTCTTCGCGCGTGGGCATGTCGATGCCGTAGACGTTTGGGAAGCGCACTGGCGGCGCCGCCGAGGCGAAATAGACCCTGCGCGCGCCCGATTCGCGGGCCATCTGCACGATTTCGCGGCTCGTATTGCCCCGCACCACGGAATCGTCCACCAGCAACACGTTCTTGTTGCGGAACTCCATCGCAATCGAATTGAGCTTCTGCCGGACCGATCTGCGGCGCATCGACTGCCCCGGCATGATGAAGGTCCGTCCGATATAACGGTTCTTGATGAAGCCTTCGCGATACGGCAGATTGAGCTGTTTAGAGAGCTGCATCGCCGCCGGCCGGCTGGAGTCCGGAATCGGGATCACGACATCGATATCGAGATGGCGGTATTGCTGGCGGATTTTCTCGCCAAGACTTTCTCCCATCCGCAGCCGCGTTTCGTAGACCGATATCCCGTCGATAACCGAATCGGGCCGGGCCAGATAGACAAACTCGAAGAGGCAGGGATTGAGCGACACGGCCGACGCGCATTGGCGACTGTAAAAGTTGCCATCCTGGTCGATGAAAATCGCTTCGCCGGGAGCAACATCGCGTACCGGCTCGAAACCCAGCGCATCGAGCGCCACGCTCTCCGAGGCGACCATGTATTCGTAGCCGCCCTTGGTCTCCGCACGCCCGAAAATCAGCGGACGGATGCCATAAGGATCCCGAAAGGCAAGGAGGCCGTATCCCGCGATCATCGCCATCACGGCGTAAGCGCCGCGGCAGCGCCGGTACACGCCCGATACGGCGGAAAAGATCGTGGAAGGGTCCAATTTGTAGTTGGTCGCGGTCTCCTGCAGCTCATGCGCGAGCACGTTGAGCAGCACCTCGGAGTCTGAATTGGTATTGACGTGCCGCAGGTCCTGCCGGAACAGATCGTTCTTGAGCTGCTCGGTGTTCGTCAGATTGCCGTTGTGCCCGAGCACGATGCCGAACGGCGAATTGACGTAGAACGGCTGCGCCTCGGCCGCCGACCAAGCCGAGCCCGCGGTCGGATAGCGCGTATGGGCGATGCCCGAGAGGCCAATCAACGTGCGCATGTTCCGGGTGCGGAAGACATCACGCACCATGCCGGGCCCCTTGTGCATGTGAAACGTGGCGCCCTCGGCCGTCACGATTCCCGCGGCATCCTGACCCCTGTGCTGAAGCACCAGCAGCCCGTCATAGAGCAACTGATTGACCGCGCTGTCCTTCGCCACAACGCCGACTATCCCGCACATCGCGTGCCCTCAATCGTAGGTGATGCGTTGCGACAGGCCGCCCGGCAACCAGGGCTTGACCCTTCCTGCGAACGATTCCAGCGGCTTGCTCAACATGGCTTCCCGCCAGACCGGCTGTTTTGGCAGTGACGTCAGGCCAGCGAGCAGCACCAGAACCATGACTACCAGCATACCGCGCGCCAGGCCGAAAACGCCGCCCAGCATACGGTCTTCAACGCCGAGACCGGCGTTTTTTACCAGTTTAGAGGCAAACATGGCAAGCAGACTCATGGAGAGGAGGACCACCACGAACGCCGCCCCGAAGCCTACCAGCAGACGCACCTCCACATTCGACATCTCATCAGGCAGCAGGGTGGCGAGCGGACCGGCAAAAAAGTTTGCCGCCAGGAACGCAATCACCCAGGCGAGCAGCGCAAGCACTTCCCGAACGAGGCCGCGAATCACGCTGAGAAGGATTGAAAGTCCGACAATGGCGATCACGACGTAGTCAAACACGGTCATTTCGTCGTGATGTTCCCGCTCAGACCAATCGCTTTCAGCTGCGCCTGGGCTTTTTCCGCGGCTTTGCGATCTTCGAACGGCCCTGCGCGCACGCGCGTCACGTCGCCCTTGACCGTTTTGACGACTTCCGTGTAGGACTTGACGCCTGCCGCAGCGATCTTTTCTCGCAACCGGTTCGCCTTGTCCGCATCAGCAAGGGCAATCACCTGAATGACGTATTTCGGGCTGGCGGGCTTGGATGAGGCTTGGGCAGCAGGCTTCGGGGGCTCGGCCTTCGCCGGCGTTTTGGGCTTTTCGGGCGCTGGCTTCGGCGCCGGCTTGACGGGCGCCGGTTGCTCCTCCTTCGCTTCTGCTGGAGCAGCCTTCGAAGCTGGTGTCGGCACAGCGGGCTCGACCGCCAGCTTTGGGGAAAACGTAGCGGAACCTGGGGAAGGAATACGGACCGCGACTTCCTCGCCGGAAGGCTTCGGCTCGGAGTCGAGCACCATCGGCAACGCCACGACCATGGCCGTGACCAACACGATGGCGCCGATCAATCGCCGCCGCGCGCGCCGCTTAAGCTGTGCCTCTTCGTCGCTAATCGTTCGCGCCATCTGCTGCCGTCGATGCCGGCTCCGCCAACCTCATGGCCATGACTGTCACCGGGGTTCCGCCACCGAGGCCCCCGCCGCGCGTCTGCGCTCAAGCAAGGCCATAACCGCTGCTACGGTGTAGAACGACCCGAACACGACGATTCTATCATTTTCCGTCGCCATATCACAGGCTTGCGCGTACGCGTCGACCACGCTGGCGCACGGCGTGCAGCCCGCTATGTCCGCGGCGGCCAGGGCACGTTCCAGTTCCCTCGAGTCCCCCCCGCGGGGGCCGGACAATCCAGCGACATACCAATGCGAGATCTGCGGCGCCACGGCCGACGCCACGCCCGCAATGTCCTTGTCGCGAAGCATCGCGAACACCGCATATGTGCGGCCAGCGCACTCCATCGCAGCAAGATTGTCCGCCAGCGCGCGCGCCGCATGCACGTTATGCGCCACGTCGAGAATTACGGCCGGGCGCCCCGGAATGACCTGGAACCGGCCGGGCACCTCCACCCGCAACAATCCTTGCCTGATATCGTTCATGGTCACCGGCAAACTGTCGCGCAGGCACTCGAGCGCCGTAATCGCTGCCGCCGCGTTGTCCAGCTGGCACACACCGCGCAACGCGGGGTGCGGCAGTGCGTTGCGCGGTCCTCTCGGTCCCCAATATTGCCAGTGCCTGCCCTGCACTCTGAAGCCAAAATCCCGCCCGATCCGCAAGAGCCCTGCGCCAATGTCTGCGGCGTGACGGACGAGACGCTCCGGCGGGGACGCGTCCGAGCAAACCGCTGGCCGGCCCGCCCGGAAAATGCCCGCTTTTTCTGCCCCGATCACCTCACGATCCGCGCCAAGGTAATCAACATGGTCGATATCGACCGCCGTTACCACTGCGCAATCGGCATCGAAGGCATTGACCGCGTCGAGGCGCCCCCCGAGCCCGACCTCGAGGACCGCCACGTCCACCCGCTGCTCGATAAACAGCCACAGGGCCACCAGCGTGCCGTACTCGAAATACGTCAGTGCAACATTGCCACGCATCCGCTCCACCTCGTCGAATGCCCTGACAAGCGCGGCGTCGGCCAGCTCCATTCCCCCGACGCGCACCCGCTCGTTATAGCGCAGGAAGTGCGGTGAGGTATAGCAGCCGACGCGGTAGCCGGCGTGGCGCAAGACCGACTCCAGCATCGCGCAGGTGGAGCCCTTGCCATTGGTGCCGCCGACCGTGATGATGGGAAAACTCGGCTCGAGAGAAAGTCGCTCCTTGACGCGCCCGACCCGCTCGAGACCTAGCGCGATCGTCTGCGGATGCAGGCGCTCGATATACGCCAGCCATTCGGCTAGCGTTTCAGGTTCAAGGTTCAAGGTTCTAGGTTCTAGGTTCAAGGTTCAAGGTTCAAGGTTCAAGGTTCAAGGTTCAAGGTTCAAGGTTCAAGGTCGACCTTCAAACCCGCGCTTCGAACTTTGAACCTGGACCCTTGAACTTTGAACCCGGACCCGTTACGGAGCGGGGGGAAGCTTCAGTAGAAGCGTAATGATGCTGGCGAGCTTGTCCCGCAATTCGCGGCGGTCCACGATCATGTCTATCGCGCCGTGCTGCAGCAGAAATTCCGAACGCTGAAAACCTTCCGGCAACGTCTCGCGCACCGTTTGCTCGATGACCCGCGGCCCAGCGAAACCAATGAGGGCACCCGGTTCCGCAATGACTACATCCCCGATCATGGCAAAACTGGCTGAAACGCCGCCCATCGTTGGATCCGTCAGCACCGTGATGAACGGAAGGCGTTCCCGCGCGAGTTGCGTGACGGCCGCGCAGGTCTTCGACATTTGCATCAGCGAGAAGAGCCCTTCCTGCATGCGCGCGCCCCCGCTGGCTGTAAAGCAGATGTACGGCAGACGCTGCTCCAGACAGACCTTCACACCGCGCACGAACCGCTCCCCCACCACGGAACCCATGGACCCGCCGAGAAAGTCGAACTCGAATGCGGCAGCGACCACGGGATGGGTCTTGATGCTGCCCTGCATGACGATAAGCGCATCTTCCTCCGACGTCGTGCGGCGCCCCTCTTCCAGGCGTTCCGTGTAGCGCCGGCTGTCCTTGAACTTGAGGCTGTCTACCGGCAGAACATCAGCACCAACTTCGTACCGGCCTTCGCGGTCGAGCAGCCAGTCGAGTCGCTCGCGGGCCGAGACACGATTGTGATGCGCGCATTTCGGGCAAACATAGAGGTTCTTCTCCAGATCGGCCCGGTACAGCACGGCTTCGCACGCCTCGCACTTGCTCCACAGGCCCTCCGGCACCATCTTCCGCGGGCTGCCCGCGTCGCGCTTGATCTTCGGCGGCAGCAGTTTTTGCAGCCAGCTCATGCCGGAGTCTTCTCTCTGGGTTGGTCCATGGCCCGGCGAATGTCGGACAGCACCGTCTTGATCCTCTCAACCAGCTCGTCGGGCCCCGCGTTCTCGACTTCCTGCACCAGTCGGCTGCCGACCACGACCGCGTCCGCGAACGCCGCCACCGCCTGCGCCGTAGCGGCATCGCGAATGCCAAAGCCTACACCCACCGGCAGCCGGGAGGATCTCTGAACGCGCCCCACACCGGCCGCGACGTCGGCAAGATTGATGTGAGAGGCACCCGTAACGCCTCGCAGCGACACATAATAGAGGTAGCCCCGCCCCAGCCGCGTCACCTCCTCCAACCGCGCATTTGTGGTCGTCGGCGACAACAGAAAGATGGTATCGATTCCCCGCGCGTCGAGGAGCCCGACCATCTTTTCCGCCTCCGCGGGCGGGTAGTCCACCACGAGCACGCCGTCGACCCCCGCCGCCTTGGCTGCCTCCGCAAACCGCTCGAGGCCCATCGCCTCAATCGGATTCGCGTAACCCATCAGCACCACCGGAGTCGACGCGTTCGCTGCGCGAAACTTGCGCACCAATTCGATCACGCCCTTGAGCGACACTCCGTGCTTGAGCGCGCGCTCGCTCGAGCGCTGGATCACGGGCCCATCAGCCATGGGATCCGAGAACGGAACGCCCAGCTCGATGACGTCCGCCCCGCCATCGACCAGTGCGTGCATTAGAGAGATCGTGAATTCGGGCGCGGGATCACCTGCCGTGATAAACGGAATCAGCGCCTTTCTACCCTGCTTTTTCAGGGCCTCGAATGTGGACGCGATGCGGGACATGTCAAATACGGTTACCAGTGACCGGTGACCGGTGACCGGAACGCCCAATGACGGGTGTCCGGTCCGCCGTTAGCAGAAACACCCATATCCCAGACTTTGTTAACGGGTCACGGGTCACGGGTCACGGGCTGTTAGATCTTGATGCCGGCCAGTTCCGCGACGGTCTGCATGTCCTTGTCGCCCCGGCCGGAAAGGTTGATGAGCAGCATCTGGTCCTGTTTCATGCGGGGCGCCATCTTGGCAGCGTATGCCAGCGCGTGCGCGGACTCGAGTGCCGGAATGATGCCCTCCAGGCGGCACAAGTCATGAAACGCCTGAAGCGCGTCCTCGTCCGTAACCGCAACATACTCCGCGCGCCCGCTGTCCTTCAGCCAGGCGTGTTCAGGTCCGACGCCCGGGTAATCCAGCCCCGCGGAGACAGAGTGCGTCTCGATGATCTGGCCATTATCATCCTGCAACAGGTAGGTGCGGTTGCCGTGCAGCACGCCCGGCTTCCCCGTGCACAGGGTTGCCGCGTGTTTCCCGCTCTCCAGACCGCGGCCCGCGGCTTCAACCCCGATCAACCGGACCTTTTCGTCCGATATGTAGGGATAAAAAATTCCCATCGCGTTGGAGCCGCCGCCGACGCACGCGACAACCGCATCAGGCTGACGACCGGTCATCTCCTGCATTTGCTCTCGCGCCTCGCGCCCGATTACGCTCTGGAAGTCTCGCACCATCATCGGATAGGGATGCGGACCGGCAACCGTACCGATGATGTAGAACGTGTTCTCCACGTTGGTCACCCAGTCGCGCATCGCCTCGTTGAGCGCGTCCTTGAGCGTCTTGGATCCGCTCTCCACGGGCACCACCGACGCGCCGAGCAACTTCATGCGGTACACGTTCTGCACCTGCCGCTTGACATCCTCGACGCCCATGTAAACGACGCACTCAAGTCCGTAGCGCGCCGCGATGGTGGCGGCAGCCACACCATGCATTCCAGCGCCGGTCTCGGCGATGACGCGCTGCTTGCCCATGCGGCGCGCGAGCAGCGCCTGGCCGATCACGTTGTTGATTTTGTGCGCGCCGGTATGGTTCAGATCCTCCCGCTTGAGGTAAACCTGCGCCCCGCCAAAATGCCCCGACCAGCGCCGAGCATGGTAAACGGGACTGGGCCGTCCGACGTAGTGCTTGAGCTCGTAGGCAAACTCGTCGAGAAACTGGGGATCCTTCTGATAGCGCGCGTAGGCGGCCTTCAGTTGATCGAGCGCCTCGATCAGGGTTTCGGCAACAAACACCCCACCGTAGTTTCCGAAGTGGCCGCCGCGGTCGGGCAGGTCATACATCTGCATCGCGCACTCCCTTAATGAAAGCGGTTATCTTCGAGGCATCCTTGACGCCCTTGGCGGACTCGACGCCACTCGACACATCCACCGCGAGCGGGCGCACGCGGCGCACCGCTTCCGTGACGTTCTCGGCGTTCAGGCCGCCAGAAAGAATGATCGGCAGCGCCAAGTCGCGCGGGATTAGACTCCAGTCGAAAGTGATGCCGCTGCCGCCCTGAAGACCCTCAACAAAGGCGTCGAGAAGAAGCGCCTTCGCATCGTGGTAGTTCCGGCCGTATTGTATCAAATCCACACCTGGCCCCATTCGAACCGCCTTGACGTACGGCCGCCCGAATTGCCGGCAGAACTCGGGCGTCTCTTCGCCGTGGAACTGGAGCAGCTCAACAGGCGCTTCGGCAAGCACTGCCCGCACCTCGTCCGCTGTCGCATTCACGAACAATCCAACAGTGGTGATGGAAGTTGGCAACGCACGTATGATCTCGCCGGCCTTTACCGGGGCAATGTAACGCGGGCTGGTCGCGTAAAAAACGAGCCCGATCGCGTGCGCGCCGGCGCGCGCTGCCGCTAGCGCGTCCTCGAGCCGCGTGATACCGCATATCTTGACCGCTGTACTCATCGCGAGATTCGTAAAAGGGGAAATGCTACGCTTGGAGGCTCCGCGCGACCACTTCCTGTCACTTATTCCCTGTCACATTGTTCCATGATAGCTGCGCGGGGCGACTCGGCCAGGCCCCAGCGGGGCTCGTATTCGACGCGGGCAAGGTATAACCCTGCAGCGGGAAACGTCGGCGCCCCACGCGTCCGGTCGCGGCCCGACAGCAACTCGCCAAGCCATTCGGGGGGAAACTTGCCTTTGCCGACATAGACCAGGCAGCCCACGATATTCCGCACCATGTGATGCAGGAATGCGTTGGCCTGCACATCGAACACCACATAGCTGCCCCTGCGCGAGAGCTCGAGGCGCTTCAACGTGCGCACCGGCGAACGCGACTGGCATTCCGAGCTGCGAAAGGCGCTGAAATCGTGCTCGCCGATGAGCAGGCGAGCTGCATCGCACATCTTCTCCAGGTCGAGCGGTAGGTGAAACCACCCGACCCGGGCGTGGCCTACAGCAGGCCGAACAGGATCGTTCAGAAGGATGTAGCGATACGAACGGCTCAGCGCGGAGTATCGCGCGTGAAAATCACTGGCTATTTCGCGCACCCAGGTGACCGCCAAGGGCGGCGGCAGGAGCGCATTGGTGCCGCGCATCCATGCCGAGGCCGGCCGCCGCGCCTCGGTATCGAAATGGACAACCTGGGCGAGCGCATGCACGCCGGCGTCCGTTCTCCCGGCGCAGGTGGTCGCGACCGGCGTGCCGGCAATCTCGCGCAACGCACGCTCGAGCGTATCCTGCACGGCACAGCCCTCCGGTTGGGTCTGCCAGCCGCAGAATCGGCTGCCGTCATACTCCAAGCCGAGCGCAATTCTCAAGTGGCGCCCCCTGGTTTCACTCGCTTCCAAAAACAAAAACCGCGGCAGCTCCTCGCTGCCGCGGTTCGATCAGACCTGCAGGCCGCCCTAGCCCAGGCTTGCGAGCAGCGCCTTCGCCTGCGACTTCTGGTCGGCGTCACCCTCGTTGATCACTTCCTGCAGGATCTCCTTGGCGCCTACCTTGTCGCCCATCTCCTGGTATGCCTTGGCCAGATCGAACTTCGTCTGGACGTCGTACCAATGGCCGTCTTTGGTTGTCGGCACGCCTTGCGCTGTCGTAGACGCAGGCTTTTCGCCAAGGTCGAGCCCGCCCGGAATATCAAGCTTGAAGTCGGTACCGCCGGGGCTCGTCAAATCTTTCACCGTTGGCAATTCGTGGATAGGCACCTCCGCTGGCGGAAGCTCGATGTGGAAGTCGATGGTTCCCGGGTCCTTGGCGGTCTCGCGGCCCGTTTCGGGCTTCAGGTCGGCTTCCGCGGGTATTTCCTGCGCGGGCGGCACGTCGAGCTTGAAATCCGGCATTGACGGAGCCTCTGCCGCGCGCTGCGCGCGCTCCACATCGGTTGCCATGCCGGTATCGACCACGGTCTGGGTCGCCGCCTGCACCGCAGCGGCAGCTTCGCTGCCAAGTTCGATGTCAGTAGTGGTCAGACCGACTCCAGCGCCGATCCCCAGGTCGATATCCAGGTTCTGCCCGGTTCTCGGGCCTGAGGGCGCTGGCGCTTCCGCGCCTTTGCCGGCCTCGTACAGCCTGTTCCCGGGGTCGAACGCGTACCCCATCGCCGCGACCTTGAGCCATTCGCTTCCCGCACTGCCAATCTGCTTCTGAACGTCCGTCGCAAGCTGACCAAACGCGCTCTTGTCTTTTCGCGCCGCGTAGATCTCAAGCAGCTTCAGCTTCACGTCCGCCCGGTTAGGCGCTCGTGCCAGTGCTTCCTTGAGAATCTCTTCTGCCTGTCCGTCCCGACCGTACGCGATATAGACTTCCGCCTCGGCAAGGGGATCAACGTCATCAGTCGCAGCCGACGCCGACGTGCTAGGTGCTGCGGCGGAATCAATATCGTCAGTTGAGGCGACTACCCCCGCCGCAGCGGTAGCCGCCGGACCAAGAGTCGGTGATTCCCGGCCCATACCGATGTCAATGGCCTCGCGTGCGCGTCGGCGGCGCGCCATCCACAGCGCGAGGCCGCCCAGCACAAGGGCGCCGCTACCCGCCGCGAGGTACATTGGGTTTCCCACTGCCTCGATCACCTGGTCCATGAGCCCGGGCTGCGACGGCGCAGGCGGTGGCGCGACGATCTTGGGCTTCGGTTTCTGTTTCGGGGGCTCGGGCTTGGCAACAACCTTCGGCTTTTCCGGCACCGGCTGCGCCGCTTCCGGCTTGGCAGGCGCCGTCACTGCTGGTGCGGGCGCGGTTGCCGGCGCGGGAGGCGCGGCCTCCTGAGCCTGCTGCTGAGCAGCTGCCATACCCGAGCTCCGCAGCTCGATCAGCTTCTGCATGTCCTTGATGGTCTTCTCGAGCTGCACAATGCGCTCGTTGGCTTCCGCCAGCGCTTTTTCACGCGCCACGACTTCTTCCTCGAGAGCGCGGATGCGTTCTGCCGTACTAGCGGGTTTGTCAGCGCCAGCGGCAGGGGGCTCACCCTTGGAAATCTTTACGACTTCTTTCGGCCCCTCGCCGGGGCTCTCCTCGACTTTGGCCACGATCTTGCCGCTCGCAGCGCTTCGGCTGCTCGCCGGCGTCTCACCAGCCGCGTCCGCAAGGCGCTGGCGATAGGCTCTCCAATCGGTCACGTGAGCGCGGTAGACCTTGACCGCCTCGCCTCTCGAAATCGCTTCCACTTCTTCCCGGTCGGGAACACGGAGAATCTTCCCCGCCCGCACCAGATTCAGATTCTTGCGAATAAAGACTTCCTCGTTCGCGCGATACAGCGCCACCAGCATCTGCTCCAGCGTCACGCCCTCCGGCATCACGCTCCGTGCAATCTTGCCCAGCGTCTCTCCCCGCTCGATCGGCCCGTATTCCTTCGCTCCCGCCATCGGCGCCGGCGTAATCGGCTGGCTCACAGGCGCGGTGACTGGCGGTTCCGGCGCCGCTTGCATCGCTGGCGACGCTGGCGCCAGAGGCGCCGCCGGTGCTTCAGGAGTCATGGGCACAGGACGCATCTCAGGTGCCGCGGAAACGGTGGGGGCCGCTTCGCCCAGCGGCATCGACCCGACGCCTGGCGGGTCGAGCAATGCGGTGTATTCACGCATGATGCGCCCGGAAGACCACGTCAGATCGATCATCAGGTCGATGAACGGCTCCGTGACGGGCCGCGATGTCGTGACCTTGAGATAGGGCCGCCCATCCGGACGCTTCTCGATCGTAACGCGCGCTCCCGGTAGCGCCGCGTTGTACTGCAGGTTGGCTTTTTTATAGGCTTCAGGCGGTGCAATCCGGGCGCTGAGCGAGCCCATCTCGGCTTTGCTGACCGAGACCAACTCGATCTCCGCGCTGAACGGATGACCCAGAGCCGACAGCACCGTGAGCCGCCCTAAGCCGGCTGCAGTTGCAAGCCCGGTCGCCAGCGCCATGAGCAGCATCGAGAGCGATGCCTTCATGATGATATCTCGCACAGCGGATCCCCTCCTTTTCGCGAGGAATAAAAAGACTAACATCAATCAGTTAGCGATGCAAGCTCATGTTTCCGTTAAATGATATGCCTAATGAAACTATTTTTTAATCAATTTCAACACAAGAGTGTGACGGATTCCGCGGTTTGTCACTACATGACACCTGAATGCAACTCATCGCATCGACGCACAGTCATGCCCGACTCAGACACGAACCGAGCCGTGTCTTTTCGCAATCTCATCCGCAGCAGGCGCGCTGCCATCCGCTTCAAGCAGAATCCTCAGCATGCGACGGAGCGGCTCCGCGGCACCCCACAGCAATTGATCCCCGACCGTAAACGCTGCGAGATATTGCGCGCCCATCGGCAGCTTGCGCAATCTGCCAATCGGGACCAACAGCGTTCCGGTCACTGCCGCCGGCGTCAATTCCTCGAGCGTGGGCTCACGCCGGTTCGGAATGACCCTGACCCACGGATGCGCAGAAGCAAGCAACTGCTCGACTTCATCGAGGCCGACATCCCGGGTAAGTTTGATCGTAAGCGCCTGACTGTGACAGCGCATGGCACCCACTCTTACGCAGATGCCATCGACCGGCATCGGATCAGCCATGCGCCCCAGTATCTTGTTGGCTTCGGCCATTGCTTTCCATTCCTCGCGGCTCTGGCCGTTGCCGAGGTCTTTGTCGATCCACGGCAGCAGGCTGCCGGCAAGGGGATGCCCGAACTGGGCAACAGGCAGGCCGCGGCCGCGGATCGCCTCAGCGACAGCCCTGTCGATCTCCAGTATGGCCGAACGCGGATCATCGGCCAGATGACGCGCCGCGCCGTACAGGTTACCCATCTGCTGCACCAGCTCGCGCATGTGCCCCGCACCAGCGCCGGAAGCCGCCTGGTAAGTCATCGCCGTGACCCACTCCACAAGTCCCGCCTGAATCAGGCCAGCAAGCGCCATTAGCATCAGACTGACCGTGCAGTTGCCGCCGATATAGTCCCGGGTGCCCCGCGCGAGCGCCGCATCGATGACCGCTCGATTGACGGGATCGAGGATGATGATGGCTTTCTCATCCATGCGCAGCGCCGATGCCGCGTCGATCCAGTAACCGCCCCATCCCGCGGCGCGCAGCTTTGGATGGATCTCGTTGGTGTAGTCGCCGCCCTGGCAGGAGATCAAAATGTCCGTTGCGGCAAGCGCGTCGAGATCTCGCGCGTCTTTGACCGGCGGAACGTCCCGGCCGACTCTCGGCGCGTTGCCGCCCATCTGCGAGGTGGAAAAGAACACGGGCTCGATAAGGTCGAAGTCGCGCTCCGCGCGCATACGGTCTACCAGCACGGAGCCCACCATGCCGCGCCACCCGATCAAGCCAACCCGTCTCATTGCTGTTTACCGTCCAATGTCAGACTTCTTGGAGGGATTCAAAGCTCCGCAAGCACCGCGTCCCCCATCTCAGCCGTGCCGACCTTCCGGGCGCCGCCCTCCTGTATGTCCGCCGTGCGCAAACCCTGCGCGAGCACGCGCTTGACCGCATCCTCGATTCGCTTCGCCGCCTCGTCCTGGTTGAACGTGTAGCGCAGCATCATGGCCAACGACAAGATCGTCGCCAGAGGATTCGCCAGGTTCTTGCCGACTATGTCCGGCGCCGAGCCGTGCACCGGCTCGTAGAGCCCCTTGGAGCGCTCGTCGAGCGAAGCCGAGGGAAGCATCCCGATCGAGCCCGTCAGCATCGATGCCTCATCGGACAGGATATCGCCAAACATGTTCCCGGTCACGATTACATCGAACTGCTTGGGGGCACGCACGAGTTGCATCGCTGCGTTGTCCACGTACATGTGCGTGAGCGTGACCTGGGGATAATCTTTGGCGACATCGGTCACCACCTCCCGCCAGAAACGGCTGGTCTCGAGCACGTTTTCCTTGTCCACCGAGCAGAGCTTGCGGCCGCGCTTCATCGCGGTGGTGAATCCCACGCGCGCAATCCGGCGGATCTCGGGTTCGCTATAGAGCATCGTGTCGAAGCCCTCGCGCTCCTGGCGCGCGTTAACTCGCCGGCCGCGCGGTTCGCCAAAGTAAATATCGCCCGTCAGCTCGCGGATGATCATGACGTCGAGCCCCGACACGATTTCCGGCTTGAGCGTCGACGCGCCGACCAGCTCCGGAAACAGCACTGCCGGCCGCAGATTGGCGAAAAGTCCGAGCTCCTTGCGAATTCGCAGAATCCCCTGCTCCGGGCGCTGCGCACGCGGCAGCACATCGTACTGCGGACCGCCCACTGCTCCGCAAAGAACGGCATCCGCCGCCTTGGCAAGCCTGAGCGTCGCCTCGGGAAGCGGATCGCCATGGGCGTCGTAGCCGGCACCACCGAAGGGCGCCTGCTCGAGCTCCAGCTTCAGCCCGTCACTGGCCAGCGCCTGCAGCACCTTCATCGCCTCAGCAATGATCTCCGGGCCGATGCCGTCGCCCGCCAGAACCGCAATCTTCATATACCCTCCGTGAACCGTGATTGGTGATTGATGAATCGGAAAGATTGCCTCTAACGGCGCGACCGATTCCGGCCGGTAACTTCGCGATTCACGATTTACGATTCACGTTTTACGAGAACAACCACGGCTGCCGTTCGCGATGTGCCGCCTCGAAAGCTCTGATCTTGTCAGCGTGGCCAAGCGTCAGGCCGATTTCGTCGAGCCCGTTCAGCAGGCAATGCTTGTTGAACGGATCGATCTCGAACCTGAAGCTCTCGCCACCAGGCGTGCTCACCGCCTGCTGCTCCAGATCGATCGCGACCCGGTAACCCGGTGTCGCCTGGGCCTCCCGCAACAGTCGATCGACGATCTTCGCATCGAGCCGGATCAGCAATAACCCGTTTTTCAGGCTGTTGTTGTAAAAGATGTCGGCAAAACTGGGCGCGATTACTGCCTGAAACCCGTACTGGAGCAGCGCCCACGGCGCATGCTCGCGCGAGGAGCCGCAGCCGAAATTTTCGCGCGCGAGCAGGACGGTTGCGCCCTGGTAGCGCGGTTGGTTGAGGACAAAATCCTTGTTGAGCGGCCGCTTGGAATGATCCATTCCCGGTTCGCCGTGGTCGAGATAGCGCCACTCGTCGAACAGATTCGGGCCGTAGCCCGTGCGCTTGATCGACTTCAGGTATTGCTTGGGGATGATCGCATCCGTATCCACGTTGGCGCGGTCCATCGGCGCCACCAGACCCTCGCGTCGGACAAATTTTTCCATGATCTTTCCAGTCCGCCTTATTTCATGGTACGAACATCGACAAAATGCCCGGCGACCGCCGCCGCCGCCGCCATCGCGGGACTAACAAGATGTGTTCTGCCGCCGGCACCCTGCCGACCCTCGAAATTGCGATTCGAAGTGGATGCGCAACGCTCGCCCGGCGAGAGCTGGTCGTCGTTCATGCCCAGACACATAGAGCAGCCCGGCTGGCGCCACTCGAATCCGGCTGCGGTGAAGATCTTGTCGAGCCCTTCTTGTTCAGCCTGCTGCTTGACCAGGCCCGATCCGGGGACGACGATTGCCAGCTTGATATTCGAAGCCACCCGTTTGTCCTTCACGACCTGGGCCGCGGCACGCAGATCCTCGATGCGCGAGTTGGTGCAGGCGCCAATGAATATCTTGTCGGGCTTGATCTGGGTAATGGGCGTGTTGGGCTTGAGGTCCATGTACTTGAGTGCGCGCTCCATCCACTCGCGCTGCACGGGATCCTTCTCCTGCGCAGGGTCGGGCACCTTTCCGTCAACGGTCGTCACCATCTGAGGCGATGTGCCCCAGCTCACCTGCGGCTGGATCTGGGCCGCGTCGAGCGTGACCACCTTGTCGAAAGTCGCATCGGGATCGCTAACGAGCGTGCGCCAGTAGGCAAGCGCCTTGTCCCACATCGCGCCCGCGGGCGCCATGGGACGCCCCTTCACGTACTCGATCGTCGTGTCGTCCACTGCAACCATGCCGGCCCGCGCGCCCGCCTCGATCGACATGTTGCAGACGGTCATGCGGCCTTCCATTGAAAGCGCGCGGATGGCGCTCCCGGCAAACTCGATGCTGTAACCGGTGCCACCTGCGGTACCGATTTTTCCGATGATCGCGAGAATGATGTCTTTCGCCGTGACGCCGAGGCCGAGCGCTCCCTCCACCTCGACTTTCATGGTCTTCGTCTTTTTCATCATCAGGCACTGGGTCGCAAGCACGTGCTCGACCTCGCTCGTGCCGATACCGAAGGCAAGACAACCGAAGGCGCCGTGCGTGCTCGTATGCGAGTCGCCGCACACGACTGTCATGCCCGGAAGCGTCGCGCCCTGCTCCGGCCCGATCACGTGCACGATCCCTTGCTGCCTATCGAGAAACGGAAAATAGACTTTGGCACCGAATTCCTTGATGTTCTTGTCGAGCGTCTCGACCTGCAGTCGCGAAACCGGATCGGTGATGCCGCCGATACCCCTTTCCCAGTTGCGCGTCGGCGTGTTGTGGTCTGCAGTCGCGACGACCGAATCCACGCGCCACGGCTTGCGCCCCGCGAGCTTCAGCCCCTCGTAGGCCTGCGGACTGGTTACCTCGTGAACGAGGTGGCGGTCGATGTAAATAAGTGCGGAGCCATCGGGCGCTTGGTGCACGAGATGGCTATCCCATAATTTGTCGTAAAGCGTCCGGGCTGTCATTGATCGCCTAACGTCATAAAAACGTTGAATTATCACACATTCCATTTCCAATCGGAACACACAGGGCTGCAATTGCCGTTCTCGGCTGGCCCGCTACCCGGTGCCGGCTCAGCGCTCCCGCGCTTCGAGATCGAGTTTCCAGAGAATGAGCAGCATCCCCAATCCTGCCGCTGCCGCCGCAAGGCTGAATGTCAAGCCGGCGCCGAGTTGCTCCCAGCCATAACCGCTGGCAACGCTGCCCACCGTGCCGCCGACGCCGTAGGCCAGGCTGCCGTAAATTGCCTGCCCGCGCGCCTGGTGCCGGCCCCGGAACAAACGGTGCACGAGCCCAATTGCTGCGGCGTGGAAAGACCCGAACGTTGCCGCATGCAAAGTCTGCGCGAACAACAAAAGGGCGAGACTGTCCGCTCCCCACCCGATCACGAGAAAGCGCACGACCGCGAGCGCAAAGCTTCCCATCAGGATCTGGCGCAATGTGAACGCGCCATAAAGCCGTGGCAGCCAGAAGAAGATGCCGATTTCGCACAGCACGCCGATCGCCCACAGCCATCCTGTCAGCGCCTTGCTGTAGCCATGCGCGACGAGATGAATCGAATAAAAGGAATAATAGGGTCCATGGGCAGCCACCATGAGCGCGCAGCCCGCGATCAACGCCACAACCGCGGGTCGCTTCAGTATGTGGGTTATCGGCCCGGCCTCTGGATGTGGCGGGGGATCCGTTTCAGGTATGGATTGCGCCAGCGCCACCGTTCCCGCGATTAACGCGAGCACAACCCACAGCAGCGCTGACACCTCAAAAAGATCCAGGAAGTAGCCGACCGCAACCACAGCCACCATGTATCCGATCGACCCCCACAGTCGGATGCGGCCATAGTCGCCCGTCCTCTCGCCCAACCGGAGCAGTGTCGTCGAATCGACCAGCGGTATGGCTGCGCTCAAGAAAAAACTCAGGGCAAATGCAACCGTGCAGATCCAAACGAACTCCGTGCCCGCAAACATGCCGAGCCAGCATACGAGTCCCGCCAGCGTAGTCGCGCGAACGATGCGCATGAGTCCTCCGCTGGCGTCGGCGAGCCAGCCCCAAAGATGCGGCGCCGTCATCCGCGCCACTGCGGGTAGCGCCATCACGACACCAATCTGGACCGGTGAGAGGCCGACCGCTTTCAGGTAGATGCTGAAGAAGGGCGCGAAGGCACCCAGGTAGGCGAAATAGAAGAAATAAAAGCCGGCGAGACGCCGGCGAGGCAGATCAACCATCGCCTAGATGCCGCTAGGCTTCGTCGGGGTCCGGGTTTTCGACCGCTGCCGCCGCGCGCAGCTTGTCGATCACTTCGGCAGGTGCCACGGCTGGCACGCGGGGGGTCCCGCACGCCACGTCCGCATTCTGCGCACGGTGGCGCAGCGCGTGGTCCATGAGTGTCAGGGCCATCATCGCTTCGCAAATCGGCGTCGCGCGAATGCCGACGCAAGGATCGTGGCGCCCGTGCGTTTCGATCGTGGTCGGCCCGCCTGCCGTGTCGATCGTGCGCCGCGCCAGCCGGATGCTTGAAGTGGGCTTTACCGCGACATGAACGACGATGTCCTGGCCCGTCGAGATGCCACCGAGGACACCACCGGCGTTATTTGAGAGGAATCCCTGCGGTGTCATCTCGTCGGAGTGTTCCGTACCCTTCTGGACCACCGAGCGGAACCCCGCCCCGATCTCGACGCCTTTCACCGCGTTGATGCTCATCATGTTGTAAGCGAGGTCCGCATCGAGCTTGTCGTAAACCGGCTCGCCCCAGCCCACTGGAACGTTCTGCGCAAGGGTCGTAATCCGCGCACCGCAGGAGTCTCCCGATTTGCGCAGCCCGTCCATGAACGCCTCTAGCTCCGGCACAATCTCGGCATTGGGCGCGAAGAACGGGTTCGCAGCGACCGCATCCCACGTCTTGAACGGAATTTCGATCGGGCCGAGCTGCGCCATCCAGCCGCGCACCACAACGCCGTAGCGCTCGCGCAGCCACTTCTTGGCGATCGCAGAGGCTGCAACGCGCACCGCCGTTTCCCGCGCGGACTGGCGCCCTCCGCCGCGATAGTCACGGATGCCGTATTTTTGCCAATAGGTATAGTCGGCATGGCCCGGCCGGAACATGTCCTTGATCTTTGAGTAATCCTTGCTGCGGGCATCGACATTGCGAATAAGCAAAGCGATAGGCGTGCCGGTCGTCCTGCCCTCGAATACGCCCGAGAGAATTTCAACGACGTCTTCCTCGCGCCGCTGCGTCACGTGTCGCGACGTGCCGGGCTTGCGCCGGTCGAGCTCGGGCTGGATGTCAGCTTCGGAAAGTTTCAGGCCCGGCGGGCAGCCATCGACCACGCAGCCGATCGCCGGCCCGTGGCTCTCGCCGAACGAGGTCACGCAGAAGAGCTTGCCCAGGGTATTGCCCGACATCGTGCGCGCCAAAACTCGAAGAAATTCAACGGGAAGTTTAGCACAAGGACCAAGAAGCGCCGCCGTCCCTGAAGTGAGCTGCAGCGGCCTTTTCGGTCAGCGGGTGCAGTCGCCGCCCGGCGCATTTCTGGACGATGTGTATTGATGCTCGCGGCGGGCCGTAGAAACTGGCCCCCGCTCAGCGCGCCCGGCCCAAGAGGGCTTGCAGCAACTCGACGCCCCAGGCCACGCCGAAACCCGTGACATCCGTGCCCACCGCGCCAAGACCGCCCTTGCAGCTCGAACCCGAAAGATCCATGTGTATCCACGGCGTGTCTCCCACGAACCGCTTGAGGAAACGGGTCGCAAGGATATGGTCGGCCTGTCCTTCCATGCTGCACTGTTTGACGTCGGCGATCTGGCTGTCGAGCGCCGCGTCGTAGTCCGCGTCAAAGGGAAAAGCGCAGACGCGCTCCCCGCTCGCTCGGCCAGCCGCCACTGCGCGCCGCGCAAGATCCTCGTCCGTGGCAAACACGCCGCTGTAGCGGTCACCGAGCGCGACATGCATGCTGCCCGTCAGCGTCGCAAAATCCACGATCAACGCCGGCTTCGCGCGCGCCGCCAGCGCAAGCGTGTCGGCGAGCACCATGCGCCCCTCCGCGTCCGTGTGAACGATCTCGATGGTCGTGCCGTTGAGGGCGGTCACCACCTCGTTCTGCTTGTAGGCGCGCGGGCTGAGATGGTTCTGCGCGATGGCCATCCAGCAATCCAGCTCGACCGGCAGCCCGAGCTCCGACGCGGCAAGCAGGATGCCCAGCGCCACGGCCGAACCATTCATGTCCTCATGCATCCCGTGCATATAGCGCGCGCTCTTCAGGTTATGCCCGCCGGTATCGAAGCAAATTCCCTTGCCGACCAGCGCGATGCGCTTGCGTGGCCGACGGCCGCGATAGGTGAGATGCACGATGGCCGCATCGCCGTCGGCGCTGCCCTGAGCAACGGCGAGGAAAGCGCCCGCGCCCATCTTTCTCAGGCGCTTCACGTCGTAGTCCTCGTGCCGCCAGCCGTGCTCGCGCGCGAGCCGGCGCACACGCGCGCGGTAGTGGGCCGGGTTGAGCTCGTTAGGTGGCAGCACGGTCAGCTCGCGGCATAACGCGTTGCCTCCCGCAACAGCCAGTCGAGGGCAGAAACCGTTTGCGGAGCGATGGCCGAACAGCCGGATCGAACGCAGAGCGGCTCCACTCGCCTCCTTCTTTCGCTGCGGCAAGCGGGCGCCGTTGATCCACGCGGCGTAGACCGCCATCTCAGCAGCGCGCTGCCGCTGGACAGCCGTTCCGAAGACGCCAATGGCCAGCGACTCGGGCTTCTCCGCCAGGAGAAGCTGCGCCGCCTTGCGGACCACGGTGAGTTGCTCAAACGGCGTGTTACCGGCGTCGAGCATGACCCAGGCGGCCAGCCCGCCCTGAGGCAAATCCGTCGTGATTGGCGATTTGGCGAGATCTTCCGGCTTCTTCTTGCGCCGGGCGAGCGCCCGCGAGAGTGTATCAGCGAAGGGCAACCCGGGCACCGTTTCCAGCCGGGTCGTTTTGGGCAACACCATCAATGCGTGCCGCACGCGCGCCAGATTCGCAACGGTCATGGGTGCGCCTGTTTGCTCCAGCTTTGCCAGCATTGAAATCCCAACCTTCCGATCGACAGGTGCGCGGATTATAACCTCCGGTCTCGCCCGACACGGAGAGCGCCGGAGCAGAATCGGCCGATGGCGCGCTGGCTGTCGCTCGTCACATTCGCGGCCACCAGAGAACGAATCGTCGCGGCACAGTAAAATGGACTAGAATTCCCGTCGCATCGCCACTCGAACCCGTAGGCCTGTATCCTGAGTCCATGCGTCAGTATCTCGACTTGATGAAGCACGTGCTGGAGCACGGCACGCCCAAAATGGACCGCACCGGCACGGGCACGCGGTCAATCTTCGGCCCGCAGATGCGCTTCGATCTCGCGGCAGGTTTTCCGCTTCTCACCACCAAGAAGGTCCATCTCAAGTCCATCATTCACGAGCTGCTGTGGTTCCTGAAGGGCGAAACCAATATCCGCTACCTCAAGGAAAACGGCGTAACGATCTGGGACGAGTGGGCGGATGAAAGCGGCGACCTGGGGCCGGTCTACGGCTATCAGTGGCGCTCGTGGCCGGCCCCCGACGGCCGCCACATCGATCAGATCAGCCAGGTGGTCGATCAGATAAGAGAGAATCCGGACTCGCGGCGTCTCATCGTCTCGGCCTGGAATGTGGCCGACCTGCCCAGGATGGCACTGCTGCCGTGCCACGCCTTCTTCCAGTTCTACGTCGCGGACGGCCGGCTCTCGTGCCAGCTCTACCAGCGCAGCGCGGATTTCTTCCTCGGCGTTCCGTTCAACATCGCCTCCTATGCGCTGCTCACGATGATGGTCGCCCAGACATGCCGGCTCAAGCTGGGCGAGTTCGTCCACACGTTCGGCGACGCGCACCTCTATCTCAACCACCTCGACCAGGCGCGCGAGCAACTCTCTCGCCAGCCGCGCGCACTCCCGGCAATGCGCCTCAATCCGGCCGTGACGAATCTCTTCGACTTCCGTTACGAGGATTTCACTCTCGAGAACTACGACCCCCACCCGGCGATCCGCGCCCCGGTCGCGGTCTAACCGGGACTGTTCCGGGTTTCAAGTTCGATGTTCAACGCTGCATGTTCAATGTCCAAAACCAGACCGTCTGACCCGGACAACCTTTAACCTTGAACGTTGAACTTTGAACTTTGAACCTTGAACATGGAACCTGGAACTTCGATGATCGACGGCCCGCGGCTGTCGATCATCGTCGCCATGTCCCGCAACCGCGTCATCGGCGCGGGAGGCGCGATTCCCTGGCACCTGCCGGATGAGCTCAAGCGGTTCAGGAATATCACGATGGGTCATCACATCATCATGGGCCGCAAGACCTGGGAGTCCATTGGCCGACCGCTCCCGGGCCGCACCTCCGTCGTGGTTACCCGCCAGGCCGGCTATCGGGGGGCGGGGGCCATCGTGACGCACTCGCTCGATGAAGCCATTGCGGCGTGCCGGGACGACGAGGAGATCTTCGTTATCGGCGGGGCTGAACTCTACGCACAGGCCCTCCCGCGAGCGGACCGCATCTACCTCACAGTGGTGGACGCGGACATCGAGGGCGATACCTGGATGCCGGAGTTCAATGCGAGCGCGTGGCGTGAAACCGCCTTCCAGTACTTTGCAGCCGATGAGCGGCACGCCCATCCCTACCGCTGCAGCATTCATGAGCGTGTTCGCGATTAGGCGGCTTGCCTGGGCGCTGGTCGCCGCCGCGGCCTTCGGGCTTGCCGCGGCGGAGGAAAAGCTCACCGTCGATGGCCTCAAGGTGCGCGCGGCCGCAGGCGACAAGGCGGCAACCCGCCAGCTCGCCGATATGTACTATGCCGGACAGGGGGGCGTGGAGCAGGACTTCCGGGAGGCTGCACGTTGGTACGAAAAGCTGGCCAAGCTGGGCGATGCGCGTGCCCAGACGAGCCTGGGCCTCATGTACGCGCGTGGCTACGGCGTCGAGAAGGACCTGCGAAAGGCGCACCGCTACTGGGGTTTCGCCGCTGCCCAGAACGACCCGGGGGCGCAATTCAATCTTGGCCTCACCTACTCGCGCGGAGACGGGGTCGCCCAGGACTTTGAGCGCGCAGCCCAGTGGTATACGAAGGCCGCGAGCCGGGGCCACGTTCAGGCGCAACACAACCTCGGCATGCTCTATCACCTCGGCAAGGGTGTCGACCGCGATCCGGCGCGCGCCTACTTCTGGGTCAAAGTCGCCGCGCTGCAGGGCGACAAGGTTGCCGGGGACACTTTGGGCACCGTCGCCGCGGATCTCACAGCGGAGCAGATCCAAGAGGCCGACGCCCGGGCTGCCGCCTGGACGAATAGGGCTCGGAACCTGCCGCGTTAAGCCCGGCCGGGGGCCAACCGCTCGTCACCGACAAAAAAGGCGGACCGACCCGGCCCGCCTTCAGTTGCGTTGCGGCGCCGCTCAGATCACACGGACATCCGGCAGCGGAAAGCCATTGAAGTTACTGGCATAGGCCGTGGTGTACGCACCGGCGTTGGCGATGTAGATGAAATCGCCTTCCTGCAAGTCTTCGGGGAACAGCTCGTCGCGCATGCACACGTCCACCGAATCGCAAGTCGGGCCGGCGATATTCCAGGGCACGAGCTTGCCGGTGCGGTCTGTCAGAACATCGTAGCGCAGGCCCTCAGTGGTCTCGATAACTCCGCCGAATACCCCGGCATCCCAGTACATCCAGCGCTTGCCCGAGCGCGTCGCCGTGCCGACCACCCGGCAAACGAAGAAGCCGGCATCCGAGACAAAATAGCGGCCCGGCTCTGCCATGACGCGCACCGTCTGCGGAACATCGCGCAGCGCATGGTTCACCACCTCGGCAATCTTCTCGATCGACGGAATGGGCTTGACATGCCGTACCGGGTAGCCGCCGCCGATATTGAGCAGCCGCGGGTCGAGGCCCGCCAGCCGCATTTTCCTGAAAACGCGCTTTGCGCTCTGGATACCGACCCTCCAGTTCTCGGGGTTGCGGCACTGCGAGCCCACGTGGAACGTCACGCCGGCGAGATCCGCCTTGAGCCCTACCGCTTCGGCGATGATGGCATCGACCTCCTGGGCCTTCATCCCGAACTTGCCCGCGAGCGGCCAGTCGCTGCCGACGTTGGGGGCCTCGATCCGGACATAGAGCTTGGCGTCGGGCTTGATGCTCACGATCTTGCGCAGCTCTTCCAGGCTGTCCAGCACGAACCACTCCACGCCCTTCTCGGCGGCGTAGCGGATGTAGTCGCGCGACTTCATCGGGTTGCTGTAGCACACCTCCTGCGCCGGCACCCCGAGCTCCAGAAGAATGTCGAGCTCCGCGATCGAGGCGATTTCGAACCCCGCCCCTTCTTCGATCAACACCTTGAGCACACGCGGATCCGGGTTGGCCTTGACCGCGTAGTGCGGATGCACGCGCGGCATCGCGCCCTTGAAGCGGCGGACCTTGTTGCGAACGATCTCGGTGTCGACAAGCAGGAAAGGCTTGGTGTAGCCCTGCTTCAGCGCTTCCCGGACGTGGCGGAACTCAAGCCGGATCTCGGGATGGGTGTCGAAAAGGTGGGAATCAGTGTCGGATGTAGCCTGGGATTTCTTGAGGGCGACGGGGCGCACGGCCATCAACGTTCTCCTTGAGACCTAGGTTTCGGGTACATCCAGCGCAGCCACATCGGCTGCCCACCAGCATGCTCTTGCTGTTGTCATCTTCCCCTCCGAAACATCGTCAGCGCGCTGCAAAAAAAAGTGAAACTTGCGCGAATTATAGGAGTACTACGCTGGATTTCAAGAGTTTTACCGGAATTTTTCCCCGCTTTCGTCCATGCGGTCGCGCACGCGCAACAGCTGAAGCGGCGGCGCGGAGCCGCCAACGCCTCGCGTGAAGGCGACGAGCGAGTTGTAGCGCGTTGCTCGCGCGCCGAGCGCGGCCGCAACCGTGACGCGCGTCACGCACGCAGTAAGGTTTGCGAAAGCCGCGGTGCGGGTGCGGGCGAGCAGACTCGCTCTTCGCGGCCTCTCCCCCAGCGCAAGCACTCGATGGACGCTCCGACGGAGGCCGCGCTACGTGGCCTCAACAATTCTCGATCGCTGAGCAGCGCAAGGGCGCACGCGCCAGCGGCGCCCGCGCGCTTGGTTTCAGTGGATGGGGACGACCGTGGAGCAAGGCGCCCCGGCCGGTCAGACCTTTGGTGGTGTAACGCCGACCTGCCCTTGGTATTTGCCGCCCCGATCCTTGTACGACGTCTCGCAGATGTCGTCCGGTGCGGACTCGAGGAAGATGACCTGGGCCACCCCCTCGTTTGCATAGATCTTCGCGGGCAACGGAGTGGTGTTGGAGAACTCGAGCGTGACGTATCCCTCCCACTCCGGCTCGAGCGGGGTCACGTTAACGATGATGCCGCAGCGCGCGTAGGTCGACTTGCCGAGGCACAGGACCAGTACGTTGCGCGGGACCCGGAAATATTCGACGGTGCGGGCCAGGGCGAAGGAGTTGGGCGGAATGATGCAGACGTCGCTTTTCAGGTCGACGAACGAGTTGGGATCGAAGCTTTTCGGGTCGACGATCGTGGTGTTGATGTTGGTGAACAACTTGAATTCGTCCGAGCAACGGATGTCGTAGCCGTAGCTTGAGGTGCCGAAGGATACGACCCGGCTCCCGCTCAGGGTCTTTACCTGCCCCGGCTCGAAGGGCTCGATCATGCGCTGCTCCAGCGCCATGCGGCGAATCCAGCGATCTGATTTGATTGACATCTTCTATTCAGCGGCTAGCGGCAAGAACAATCTGGACGCTCGTGCCCGCGTCGTGCATCACGATTAGGTATTCTGAACCACGATCTTGGGGAACGCAGCGGTGTGGTCCTGTGCCTTTTCCGCGATCTTCACCGCTACGCGCCGCGCGATCTGCTTGTAAATTTCCGAGACCGAGCCGTCGGGATCGGACACGACCGTTGGCTTGCCCGAGTCGGCGTGCTGGCGAATCTTGATATCGAGAGGCAGGGCGCCCAGCATTTCGGCGTCGTAATCCTTACCCATGCGCTCGGCACCACCCTCGCCGAAGATGCGCTCCTCGTGGCCGCACTTGGAGCAGATGTGAGTGCTCATGTTCTCGATGATGCCAAGGATCGGAATGCCGACTTTCTCGAACATCTTGAGCCCTTTGCGGGCGTCGATCAGGGCGATGTCCTGAGGCGTGGTGACGATGACCGCCCCCGTCACGGGCACACGCTGTGCGAGCGTCAACTGGATGTCCCCCGTGCCGGGCGGAAGGTCCACGATCAGGTAGTCCACGTCGCGCCACTTGGTTTCATTCAGCAGCTGCTCGAGCGCCTGGGTGACCATCGGACCGCGCCAGACCATCGGCGTCTCGACATCGATGAGGAAGCCGATCGACATTGCCTGAAGGCCATGGCCCTCCATCGGCTCGAGGCTCTTGCCGTCGCGCGACTCCGGCCGCCCCCGAATGCCGAGCATCGTTGGCTGTGAGGGGCCGTAGATATCCGCGTCCAGCACGCCCACCGTCGCGCCTTCGGCGGCCAGGGCCAGGGCCAGGTTGACGGCCACCGTGCTCTTGCCAACGCCGCCCTTGCCGGATGCCACCGCGATGATGTTCTTAATGCCATGCACCAGCTTCACGCCGCGCTGCACCGCGTGAGAAATGATCTTCATCTGGACATTGACACTGACTTGCCCGGCGCCCGGGATACTCCTCAGCTGTTGTGTGACCATCTGCCTGATCGGCTCGATCTGGCTTTTCGCCGGATAGCCGAGAAGGATGTCGACCGAGACCCTGTCGCCCTCGATCTTGATGTGGCGGGCCGACTTGGTGGCGACGAAATCCTTGCGGGTATTGGGGTCAGTCAGCTGTTTCAGCGCCTCCTGAACCTGTTGCTCCGTGATGGCCATATGCGATCCTCTTCCAGCGTGTAGGGCGCGATTCTAATCAATTCGCGGCGACAATCCTATTGCCGGGCGCAATACGCGGCGCGTCGTGCGCAGATTCCAAAAATCCCTGCCTTGAACCCGCAAATGAATAACGATTACGCCTCACCTGTTTGTTACAATTCGAGGACTTAAGTTTCATAAAATTCAATGGAAAAGCGTCGAATCCTCGTAACCTCGGCCCTCCCCTATGCCAACGGGGCGATCCACCTCGGGCATCTGGTGGGCTACACCCAGACCGATATCTGGGTGCGCTACCAGCGCATGCAGGGGCATGAGGTCCACTACTGCTGCGCCGACGACACGCACGGGACGCCGATCATGCTGCGCGCCGAGCAGGATGGCGTGACCCCGGAGCAACTCATCGCGCGCATGCATGCGGAGCACCTGCGTGACTTTACCGGCTTCCATATTGAATTCGATAACTACTATTCGACCCACTCCGACGAGAATCGCGAGATTTGCTACGAGATCTTCCGCCGCCTGGTCAAAGCCGACCTCATCGAAAAACGGCCGATCGAGCAGTACTTCGACCCGGTCAAGGGGCTCTTCCTGCCGGACCGGTTCATTAAGGGCGAGTGCCCGAAATGCCATGCCAAAGATCAATATGGGGACGCCTGCGAGTCCTGCGGCTCGACTTACGCCCCCACCGACCTCGTCAACCCGTATTCCGCCATCTCCGGGGCGATCCCGGTCCGGAAGCAGTCCGACCACTATTTCTTCAAGCTCGGGCAGTGCGCTGATTTTCTGAGGATCTGGACGCGTGGCGTCGGCACGCTACAGCCGGAGGCTGTCAACAAGCTCGACGAGTGGTTCCGCGCCGGTCTCACGGACTGGGATATATCGCGTGACGCGCCCTATTTCGGCTTCGAAATCCCGGATGCGCCCGGCAAGTATTTTTATGTCTGGCTCGAAGCGCCGATCGGCTACTTCGCGAGCTTCAAGAATCTCTGCGCCCGCGAGGGGATCGACTACGATGCCTTCACCGACCGCATCAGGAGCCGGGACGAGGCGACGGAAATGATCCATTTCATCGGCAAGGACATCCTCTATTTTCACGCGCTGTTCTGGCCGGCGGTGCTGGAGAGCGCGGCATTTCGCACGCCGACCTTCGTCTTCGCCCACGGCTTTCTCACCGTGAACGGCGAGAAGATGTCCAAATCGCGCGGCACGTTCATCACAGCGGAAAGTTATCTCAAGCAAGGGCTCAATCCCGAATGGCTGCGGTATTACTACGCGGCGAAGCTCGGCCCTACGATGGAGGACATCGATCTCAGCCTGGATGACTTCGTTGCGCGCGTAAACAGCGATCTCGTGGGCAAATACGTCAACATCGCGAGCCGGGCCTCGACGTTCCTCCATCGGCACTTCGATGGGGACATCTCCCAAGCTGCAGTGGAAACCGGCCATGACAACGTATTGGCCGCGGGCGTGCAGGAGATAGAAGATGAAGTCCGGGAAGCGTACAATGCACGCGATTACGGCAGGGCCGTGCGCGCCGTGATGCGCTACGCTGACAGAATCAATCAGTACTTCGACGCCAATAAGCCCTGGGAACTCGCAAAACGCCAGGATGATCGGGCGCGGTTGCACGCTGTGTGCAGCGAGGCCATCGCGGCCTTTCATCGCATGACCATCTTTTTGAAACCCGTCCTGCCGGCGCTGGCAGAGCGCGCGGAGAAATTCCTCGGAACACCCGGTCTGACGTGGCACGACCTGGGCCGGCGGCCGGCGCAGATCGGAAAGTACGACCATCTCATGACCCGCATTGACCCCAAGCAGGTTTCGGCGCTGGTCGAAGCCAACAAGGAAACACTCCAGCCCACGCGACAGCCGCATTCGCAACAACGTCACGCCCAACACCAGGAGCATATCGTGGAGACGACACCCGGCAGCCCGATCTCCGCCGACGATTTCGGCAAGGTCGACCTGCGCGTCGCAAAAATCGTCCAGGCCGAGCACGTCGAAGGCGCAGACAAGTTGCTGAAGCTGACACTCGATCTCGGCGGCGAGACGCGCACCGTCTTCGCCGGCATCAAGGCCGCTTACGAGCCCGCTCAACTCGTGGGACGCCTGACGGTGGCGGTCGCGAATCTTGCGCCGCGAAAGATGAAGTTCGGAGTATCCGAAGGCATGGTGCTCGCGGCAAGCGGTGAAGGCCCCGGTCTCTTCCTGCTTTCTCCCGATGCGGGCGCAAGTCCCGGAATGCGGGTCAAATGACGAAAATAGGGGAAATGGCGAAACGCGAGGCAAGCGCGGGCGCGGCTTTCGGGTTTACCATTTACCATTCACGATTCAAGAATCGCGGATAAGAGCGTGCTGGCGCGGGGAAACCGGACATTCATCTGCAGCGTCGTCTTCATCGATATCGTCGAGTATTCGAGGAAGGCGGTTGCCGAACAGATCAGGCTCAAAGAGCAGCTCAACGCGCTGCTCGCCGAGGCGCTCAAGGATGTCGCCGCGAACGATCGCGTCATTCTCGACACCGGCGACGGCGCGGCGATCAGTTTTGTCGGCGATCCCGAGGATGCGCTGTTCGTTTGCATCGCGTTGCGCGACGCGGTAGCAACGCCCCCGCAAGGCACTGCCGTCCCGCTGCAGATGCGGATCGGCATCAACCTCGGGCCGGTAAAGTTGGTCCAGGACCTGAACGGGCAACCCAATATCATCGGCGACGGCATCAACGTGGCGCAGCGGATCATGGCCTTCGCCGAGCCCAACCAGATCCTGGTGGCTCGCTCCTACTACGAAGTGGTGTCCTGCCTGTCCGACGCGTACGCGAAGCTCTTCCAGTACGAGGGATCTCGCACCGACAAGCACGTGCGCGAGCACGAAGTCTATGCGGTGGGTGACAGCACGCTCGAGCTCAGGCTGAAGTTCGAGGCTGACCGGCCGACGCCCCCCCCGCTGTCGGCCTCCGCCGCCATGGGCAAGAGCGTGATGGATCAGCTCACGTATTTTCCGTCGCGAGTGACGGAAAACCTGCGCACGCGCCCCCGCCTCGGCACCGCCCTGGCAGTGGTCGCGATCCTGGTGATCGCAATGGCCTTGCGCGGAATGCGCGACCGTCCGGAGCCACTGCGCCAGGCGCGGGCGCCGGCGAAAGCGATCACGGCTGCGCCGGCGAATCCTGTGCAGGAGCCGTCCGAGCCCGCGGCCGCGCCGGAGCCCGCGCTCGAGGCCACGCCCGAGCCTGGGCCGGCAGCGACCGCGGAGAAGGAAAAACCCGAGTCGCCCCCGGTCAGGACCGCCGCGGTCCCCGCATCGCCCGAGCGAAAAAAGACCACGCTCGCGCCGCCGTCCCGTCCATCACGGGAGAGCGCGACCTCCCCAGCGCCGTTTTCCATGCTGGAGGCCGAACCGGCGTCCGCGAGCGCGCCCGCTGTTGTCTCCTTCGCGATCGCGCCCTGGGGCGAGATTTACGTCGACGGACAAAAGCGGGGTGTGAGCCCGCCGATGCGGGAAATCGAGCTCAGTCCGGGGCAATACAAGATCGAGGTGCGCAACACGACTTTTCCCGTGCATGCCCGGACGATCGAGGTCGAGTCCGGGGGGCGGATTAGAATAAAGCACCAATTCCGTTGAGGGTGAACTCATGAGGGCTATGCTGTTTCTGCTCGCGTTGTGTGGGCTGCTGGCCGGCTGCGAGTCCGCGCCAGTGCAGCAGATGACGCAGGACATCACGAGCGTTTTCGAAACCCCCAAGGGCGAGCCTGCCCTGGCAGCGGGCATCCGCGCGTACGAGGAGGGCGACTACAACGCGGCGTCGCGGCAGCTGCAGAGCGCCTTGCAAGCCGGACTGAACAGCTTCGGCAAAATCAAGGCCCACAAGTACCTCGCCTTCATCCATTGCGCCTCCGGCCGGGAATCACGCTGTCGCGATGAGTTCCGCAAGGTCCTGTGGCTCAGCCCGGATTTCGAGCTGGCGCCGGCGGAAGCCGGTCATCCGACCTGGGGCCCGGTCTTCCGCAGCGTGAAAGCGGAACAATTATAGAGTCCGGTCGCCATGGCAGACGCCCGTAAATTCGGCCGCTATGAAGTGGTCGCCGAGCTCGGCAAGGGGGCGATGGGCACCGTCTACCGCGCCCGCGACCCCATGCTTAACCGGACAGTCGCGATCAAGACCGTCAACATGGACCTCGATCGCGACGAGGTTGCGGATTACGAAGCGCGGTTCTATCAGGAGGCGCGCGCCGCGGGCGGACTGAACCACCCCAACATCGTCACCATTTACGACATCGGCAAGAGCGGGACCGTCGCTTACATGGCAATGGAGCTTCTCGAGGGCAACGAGCTCCGCACGATAATGGCGCAAGGCAAGGCGCTGAACGTCGGCCAGGCGATCGACATCGCAGCGCAGGCCGCAGAGGGTCTCGGCTACGCCCATGACCATGACGTCGTCCACCGCGACATCAAGCCGGCAAATCTCATGATCGTGCGTGACGGGCTGGTAAAGATCACGGACTTTGGCATTGCACGCATGCGCTCGGCCGAGGTGCGCACCCAGACCGGGGTTGTGCTGGGCTCGCCTCGCTACATGTCTCCCGAGCAGGTGGTCGGCAAACGCGCCGAGCCGCGCTCGGACATCTTCTCGCTGGGCGTGATTCTCTACGAGATGGTCACGGGCAAGCCACCGTTCACGGGCGACGACGTGAGCGCGATCATGTTCCAGATCCTCAATTTCGTGCCGCCGCCTCCGAGCACCGTGAACCCCGATGCGCCGGAAATGCTGGACTTCATAGTCGCCAAGGCCCTTGCCAAATCGCCGGCGGACCGTTATGCCAGCGCGCGCGAATTGGCAAGCGATCTGCGCGAATGCCGCCAGCAAGTCCCGGCCCGGGCGTCTTCAAGTCTGATCCTGAAGCCGCTACAGCCCAGCTTCGAACCGGAATCCGCCAACGAGCTTCTGCTTCGCACCGCCCCGCACACGCGTCGCTCCGACGCGGAAACCTCCGTGCCCGAGCCGGCCCCGACGCTGGGGGTCTCGAAAGCCTTCGATTCCATGGCGGCGACCTCGCGTCTCGCAATTCAGGCCGGCGTAAGCGGCGAGTTCCCCGGCGTCTCGACGCCGATTCCATCCAACCTGGGACAGCGAGGGTTCAGCCGGGGGGAAAGCCAAGGCTGGAGCCAGCGGGACAAGCTTATCTTCACGGCTAGCGTGATCGGCGCCGCGGTTCTGGGCGCCTTCATCGTTTTTGCTTGAACGCCGTGATTGGCGAATGGTGAGTGGCGAGTGGACCGAATCCACACGCTAGAAGGTACCTCAACCACGACACAGCCGCGGAACCACACGGAAGCACGCGGAAGCACAGAAAACTTGTTATTGCTTTGCAGTCCTTCAGGTTCAGGTTTTCGTCCGTGTCATTCCGTGGTAAAGGATCTTGCGGTCTTCCTCGCTTTTTGAGACGGGTTCTACTCACCGTTCACCATTCACGCAGTCCTGTCGGATGAAAATCGAAAGCGTCGAGGCGATTGCCATCGCGATTCCGCTCAAACGGAATTTCGGCGGCAGCACCTACGACGTGCTCAAGCGCTGCACCGTCATCACGCGTATCCGCACCGACGAAGGCCTCGTGAGCGAGATTTACAACGGGGATAACCGTGCCCACGGCGGCGGGATCGTCCGCCTGATCGAGGACGAGCTTGCGCCGCGCGTGAAAGGGCTTGACGTATTCGAAGTCGAGCGCGCCTGGCAGGCCATGTTCGATCTCAGCCATACCAGTAATGATCGCAAGACGTTGCTCGAGGCCATCGCCTGCGTCGATTGCGCGCTGTGGGACCTCGCAGGCAAGGCCCTCGGCAAAAGCGTTTGCGCGATGCTGGGCGGCGCGCGCGATCGCCTGCCCATCATCTCGATCGGCGGCTACTACATGGAAGGCAAGACCCTTGCCGACATCGGCCGCGAGATGGAGCAGTACCGCGAGGCCGGCATGGCAGGCTGCAAGTTCAAGGTAGGCGGGCTCGCGCCGGAGGACGATTTCCAGCGCGTCGAGGCCGCGCGCAGTGCGGCAGGACCCAGTTTCGTGCTTGCGGTCGATGCGAATCGCGGCTGGGACCTCCGGGACGCCACACGTTTTGCGCAGCTCGTTGAGCCGCTCGATATCTGCTGGTTCGAGGAACCGTGCCACTGGTACGACGACGCGGCGATGATGGCGCGCCTGCGCCAGACAACGCGCATACCGGTCACGGCGGGGCAAAGCGAGATCACCGTCCATGCGGTGCGCCGGCTCATCGACGCCAATGCAGTGGACTATTTGAACTACGACGCCTCGGAAGGCGGCGGGGTCACCGACTGGCGCCGGGCCGCGGCGCTGTGCCAGGCCGCGGGAGTCGGGATGGCGCACCACGAGGAGCCGCAAATCTCGCAGCATTTGCTTGGCGGCGTGCCGCATGGGACCTACATCGAGTGCTTTGCCCATCCCGACCGCGACCCGGTGTGGCAGGCGCTATGGGCAAACCGCCCGCCGATCCGCGACGGGATGATGGAAATATCGAAGGACCCCGGGTTCGGAGTTCAGCTCGACTCGAAGATGGTGGAGCGCTATCGCGTCGCCTGAACGATCGTGAATCGTAAATCGTGAATCGGAATTTAGCCGCAGATGAACGCAGATACACGCAGATTTACAACACGGAACCCCGAACACCGTCAGGGAGCCGCCGATGCACGCCGATGAACGCCGATAGACTTCAAGATCACATCGACAAGGCACCACGAAAGCCACGTTTCACGTTTAACGTTTCACGTTTCACGACCGCGAGCTGCTGGCTGAGAACGATGATTGTCACGTTCGCGCTGCTCGCGGCAGTGGCGCCGAGCACGGCCTATGAGATCGAGTGGGTCAAATTTCCGGCGTTAAAGGAGTTCAACGGCCAGGCTGTTGAGCTCGAAGCACTCATGTATCGCCCGGCGGGCAAGGGGCCGTTTCCGGCGCTCGTGCTCATGCACGGCTGCGGCGGGATGTACACGCGCAGCAGCAACATCACGCGCTCGTATCGCCACTGGCTGGATCTGCTGGCGGAGAACGGCTACGCCGCGCTGCTGGTGGACAGCTTCAACCCACGCGGCTACCCGCGGATCTGTCAATTACAGGATCGGCCCATCCGCGAAAGCCGGGAGCGTTTGCAGGACGCCTACGCAGCGCTGCAATGGCTCGAGAAACAGGCGTACGTCGCAAAAGGCCAGGCAGGATTGCTTGGATGGTCGAACGGCGCGACAGGCACGCTCTACGCCATGCGCGCGGCGCAACCCCTGCGCGGATTTCGCGCGGCCGTCGCCTTTTATCCCGGTTGCCGCACGTTGTCGAAATCGAAAACGCCTTTCACGGCGTACGCACCGACGTTGATCCTCGCCGGAGAGGCCGACGACTGGACGCCGGCGACGTATTGTGTCGCGCTCACGGAGATCGCGAGAAAGGAAGGCTCACGGCTCGAGATCGTCACCTATCCGGGCGCGCATCACAGCTTCGACCGCATCAACCTGCCGGTGCGCTATCGCCCCCACGTGCGGAACTTGAACAAACCGGACCGCCGCGGTGCGACGAGCGGGGAGCATCCCGAGGCGCGCGAGAAGGCGATCAAGAAAACACTCGAATTTTTCGCGCACACGCTCAAAAATCCGTGAAACGTTAAACGTGGAACGGAAACCCAGGAATACGTAGCCGCAGATAAACGCTTACCCGCCGTAAATCGTATTTAACCGCAGATGAACGCAGATTCACATTAACAAGAACGCGGAACCCTGAACACGGAACCCGGAACAGCCCTTATTTGCCGCCGATACACGCCGATGAACGCCGATGAAATCCGGAATCGAATCGCCGAGAAAATTCGATTCACCATTCACGATTCACGGCAGTCAATGAACCGTCGAGACGCCGAGAGCGGCGAAAGCACCGAGCAAGAAAATACAATTTGCCAGCAGGCAAGAAACAAAAGGGCGGCCGAAGCCGCCTTTTTGGGTCCGCTTTCTGACGCCGTCAAGGCTTGATGTAAGCGTACCCCTCGCGCTGCTGCAGCCGAGCGATTTCCGCGACGCCGGAAGGCACGAACTTTGCCTCCGGGATGAACTGCGATTCCTTCATTTTCCGCTCGCGCAGCGTGATTCCGCAGACCAGGAAGCGCACGCCGCGAAAGTCGAGATCCTCCACCGGGACGTTATACGGATTGCCGTTTTTGTCCCGCAAGCCTTCGCGCAGGAAGTCAACGCCCAACGCGTGGGTCACCACCACGATTTTAGCTTTTGGGTTGACCTCCAGATGATTGCGAATGTACTGCAGTGCAAGCTTGGTCTGCTGCTCGGTGTCGCTGATATGGTAGACCACCTTGTCCGGTCCGATTGGACTCTTGATATCCGAGGTGGCCGCCGTGACGAGACTCCCCGCCAATCCGGCTGCAAAGATGACTGAAGCCAATACGCCATATCGCAGAATGCCTGCCTTCATATTGCCCTCCCTCACCAAGATCAGTTCGCGCGCTTCTCGCCATGAAAGACGTTAGGCCCTTTCGACGCGTCGCGCAACGGCACCAAGAAGGCCGGCAGCGCTGCTTCGGGCCAGCGCCGGGACATTCAAAAAAGAAAGGCGGCTCACGCCGCCTTTCTCGTGTTCAGACCAAAAATCCGTCAGGGTATGGGCCGCAGCCGCAGCTCGTCCGCCGACGCATTGACGAAGCCGTACTTCGAATAGGCCTGCTTGGCCTCCTGCGTCGCGAGGAACCGGATATAGCGGTCGGCAAGCGCCTTCTTCGGGCTCTGGGTCATGGCGCCAATGGCGTACGACACCTCATTTACGAGACTGTCCTCGGGTGGCAGCCGCACGGAATCGACTTTTGCTCCCGCGCGCTTCGCCTCCATCGTCTCGGTCACCCAGACGATTCCCGTGTCCGATCGCCCGTCCTGAATGCGCTCCGGCGTTTCGCGATGGTGCACGGCCGTGAACCAGTTGTTGGGCGTGGTCTGGCACGACGCACACAGCTTGCCCGCGGAAATCTGGTCCCAGATGCCGTGCCGTTCCAGCACCTTGCGTCCGTAAAAACGCATGATGCCTTCGCTCACGGGATTGGGCAGCGAGGTCCTGACATCAGGCCGCGCGAGATCCTTGATGCCCTTGATGTTCTTCGGATTGCCCTGCGCGACCATCAACTCCATCTCGTTATGCAGGTAGATGGCGTAGGTCGACATGAGCCCCGCCTTTTTCAGCGCCTTCAGATGCCCGAGATTCACGGAAGCATAGACATCCGGCAGGCCGGGATACGATTTGCCGTTATAGGTCCAGCCGCCGCGCTGGATCGCGCGCAGCAGCAATCCGGGTGGCAACGTGATCACGCCAACACTCGTTCCCGGGTTTTGTTTCTGAAAGGCGCCCACGACATCGTCCATGGCGAAGAACTGGTTGCCGGCCAGCCAGAGAATGACATCGGCATCGCGCTGCATGCGCCCGAGCGCCTCGGCGCCTTTGACGACGCGACCGTCCCCCTGGAAGAGCTTGAGATCGTTGTCCTTGTTCTTCGGAATGGCCGCATACTTCGTGGCCGGCTGCGCGGCTTTGGCCGCCGGCTTCTCTGCTTCAGTTGCGCACCCCGCCACCATGGCGGGCAGCACGATGGCGCACGCCAGCAACCTCAAAATACGCATAGTCCCCTCCCTCGTTGCGAATCGTTATTTGAATCGGGCGACGGAGCCACGAAGGCTCCCCCGAAGAACCATCCCCGGCATTACGGCCGGACGACGACCCAGCCTTCCTTGTTCCGCTCGATGATGTGCTGGATGCCCGCGGGCACGTAGCTGATCGTCTCGTTCATGTCCTGCTTATCGAGTTTGAAACGCCTCATAGAATTCTCACACTGGATAATGTGCACGCCGTTGCCGACGGCATCCCGCACCCGGTTTGCGATCACAGCGTCGGCCTTGAGCATCGGGCTGCCGCGACCGAAGACCACGACCTCTATTTTGATGTTGCCCTTACCGTATGCTTTCATCAGGTTTTCGGCCACGTTGACAGTCTGACCCCAAGTCTTGGGATTCTCGTCGCTGACCTGAAGAACGATCCGGTCTTTGCCTGCAGCAAACACTGGCAGCGATATCGCGAGAACGCATGCAACGCAGGCAACCACTCTGGCAAAACCCCTCATGATTCTTACCTCCTCATAAATGCCCTGAGATTGGGCGCGCCCGGAACATAACCAACAACAACGCGACGCGCAAGGAGTGTGGCGCGCCCAATAAAAAGTGTTTATCGTATGATTCAATCCTCAAATGACCGCCGGAACGCGGAACCCGATGGAAGTAGTCACAAAACATCTGTGGATCGAAGGGGTGGTCCAGGGCGTGGGGTTTCGCTATTTCATGCAGCGCAGGGCGCGCACACTCGGCGTCAGGGGCTGGGTACGCAACCGCAAGGACGGCAGCGTGGAAGCGCTTGTGCAGGGCAGCCCGGATGCCATCGCCGCGATAATTGCCCAGGCGAAACAGGGTCCGCGAGCGGCCAGGGTTGCGGACGTCAAAGTGTCCGACGCCGACGGGCGATTTACGGGGTTCGAATTGCTGCCGACGGAGTAACCAAGAACGGGTGATGATTACTGGCGACGAGATACTGGTGATAGGTGCTGGTAAGTCGCGGCGCATCCGCGCAATCTGCTGACTTCTTATCACCATTTTTCATCACCATTATTCATCACCCTCTTTCATCACTTGTTTCCAGGCGGCGGACGGGCCGCTTGGCGAATGGCATCGGCACGCCTCTTATGTTTCCGCGCTTCGTCGCGCTTGCCCTGTGAGGCAAGCGCCACGGAGAGATTGTCCAGGGTGTGCGCGATGCTGAGATGCCCGGGTGAGAGCGCCTGTTCCTTGGCCGAGAGCGCGCGCCGCAGGTAGTCCTCGGCCTCCGGGTAGCGCATCTGTTTGAGCCGGATCGCGCCCAAATTGTGCAGGCCGGCAGCCGTATTGGCGTGGTTCGGCCCGAGCTGCGCGGTAAAGATATCCACGGCAGCGCCCTGCACTTCCTCGGCGGCGGCAAACTGGTTGAGCGCGATCAGTAGCTCGGCGTTATTGTGAAGCGCGATAGCGGTCTGAACGTGCTTCGGCCCGTAGCGCCGCATTCGAACCGCCACCAGACGTTGAGCGAATGGCAGGGCTTCGCGCGGCTTCTTCTGCATGCGCAGGGAGAGCGACAGTATGTTGAGGCTCTGCTCCGCAGCTCGGTGGTATGCGCCCAGCGAGGAATCCGCCTCGAGCAACGCCTCGCGCGCGTATTGCTCGGCCTGCCCCAGATCGGCGCGCTGGAAGGAAACCTGCGCCCGCTCCTGCAACTTCCGCCATTCCGCTTCTCCGGCCCAGGAAAGCCCTGCAGCCAGAAAAAGTGCCAGGGCCCATGCTACCGACATCGGCAAGTAAGTCGTGAGTCGTGAGTCGTGAGACGAGCATTGCATTCGAAAGGTGCGCGCAGCGCTTTTCAACCACTGACGACTCACGAATCACAACTCACTGGTTCTAAATGCGGGGATCGTGGTACAGGATCGTGACATTCTCGGGGCTCAGCCAGTCGCCTAGAGACCGGATCAGATCGTCGTGAAGATTGACGCGCCAGTCGGAGCCGAGCCCGATCTCGCACGTCGCCGCCCGGTTCGAGTAGACCACCGAGACCGGGCATGTGCCGCTGCGGTAGGGCGTCAGGAGCTCGCGCAGCTTTCCGCCGGAGGACTCGCCGTTGCAGGTCAGCCGCACCGCTCGCGCAAAACGGTTGCGCGCCTCCGCCAGATCGAGAACGTTGAGCGCCTCGATGCGCGCGCCATAGTCCTGGCCGCCATCGCCTTCTCCATTCGTCGCGCGCATGCGCGGAGCTCGCAGCCGCACCTCGAGCACCAGCGGCTCGTCCTCGCGCAGCTTGTGACGGTGCTTCTCGAACACCTCGCGGAAAAACACGATCTCGAAGCGCCCTGAATCGTCGGCGAGCTGGATGATGCCCATGCGCCCGCTCGCCGTCGTCTGCACGCGCGAGCCCAGCACGATGCCCGTCACCCAGTAGCTGCGCCCGGTGTAATCCCCTCCGGCGCTGGCCAGCTCGGCCAGCCGCAAGCGGATGAAACGTCGCAGCTCGCCACCGTAGATGTCGAAGAGATGACCGCTGAAATAGAAACCGAGAGCGAGCTTCTCGTTCTGCAACCGTTCCTTTTCGGTCCAGCGCGGCACCTCGACCGGGGATGTCGGCGCTGCCGCATCCGCGAAATCGCCGAACAGGCTCACCTGGTGCGCCATGCGGCTCGCCTGCTCCGCGCTCTCGAGCGCGATACCGACCGTGGCCATCAGGCTCGCACGATGGTCATTCAAAGTGTCGAAGGCGCCAGCGCGGATCAACGACTCGATCACGCGGCGATTCACGAGGCGCTTGTCGGCCCGCCGGCAGAAGTCGAAGAGATCGGCAAACGCCCCCTCTTTCCGCGCCTCGATCATGGACTGGATGGCCGCCTCTCCCGTCCCCTTGACGCCCCCAAGCCCGTAACGGACGGTCTTATCGTCCACAGGCTCGAACCGGAACCCGGACCGGTTGATATCGGGCGGAAGAACCTCGATGCCGTGCGCGCGCGCGTCAAGTGCGAAGAGCTGCACCTTGTCGGTATCATCCATCACCGCCGACATGTTCGCCGCGGTAAACGCCGCCGGGTAATGGGCCTTGAAATACGCCGTCTGATAGGCGACCAGGGCGTAGGCTGCAGCGTGCGACTTGTTGAACCCGTAGCCCGCGAATTTCTCCATAAGGCTGAAAAGCTCGTTCGCCTTGCGCTCGCTCACACCGTTCTGGGCGGCGCCGGCAACGAAGATCCCCCGGTGCTGCGCCATCTCTTCCGGCAGCTTCTTGCCCATCGCGCGGCGCAGGAGATCGGCGCCGCCCAGCGTGTAGGCGCCAATGAGCTGCGCGATCTGCATCACCTGCTCCTGATACACCATTACGCCGTAGGTGGGCCCAAGAATCGCCTCGAGCCTGGGATCGAGATACTCGACACGCTGCCGCCCGTGCTTGCGGTCCACGAAATCGGGAATGAGGTCCATCGGTCCCGGCCGATAGAGCGCGACGAGCGCTATGAGGTCCTCGAAGCGGTCCGGTCTGGCGCGCTTCAACAGGTCGCGCATTCCGCGTGATTCAAACTGGAAGACCGCGGTCGTGTCCCCGGCAGCAAACAAACGATAGGTGGCGGCGTCATCGAGCGGGAGCTTGTCCAAGGACGCGGACGGCGGAGCGGCGCCCTCCTTTCCCCTCAGCCCTCCGCCCACATCCCTCATCCCTTGGATGTACTTGAGCGTCCAGTCGAGCACCGTCAGCGTCGTGAGGCCAAGGAAGTCGAACTTCACCAGCCCGACGGCCTCGACATCCTTCATGTCGAACTGCGAGACCACGCTATCCGAGCCGTCAGCGGCATAGAGCGGGCAGAAATCCGTCAGCTTGCCCGGCGCGATCAACACGCCGCCCGCGTGCATGCCGACGTTACGAGTCAGGCCCTCGAGTCTTTCCGCCAGTGCCAGAAGCTCGCGCACCTCCTCCTCGTTGCGCTCGCGCTCCGCGAGCTGCGGCTCCATCTCGCGCGCATCCTCCAACGTGATGTGGCGCCCCGGCTGGAAAGGGATGAGCTTGGCGAGCTGGTCGCAGAAGTTGTAACCGAGATCCAGCACGCGCCCCACGTCACGCACCACCGCTTTTGCCGCCATCGTGCCGAATGTGGCTATTTGCGAGACACAGTCGGCGCCGTACTTGCTCTTGACATACTCGATCACCCGGTCGCGCCCGTCCTGGCAGAAATCGATGTCGAAATCCGGCATCGAAATACGCTCCGGGTTGAGGAAACGCTCAAACAGCAGGTCGTAGCGCAACGGATCGAGATCGGTAATGCCCAGCGCAAAGGCCACCAGCGAGCCGGCGCCCGAACCCCGACCCGGGCCGACTGGCACGCCGTGCTGCTTCGCCCAGTTGATGAAGTCGGCCACGATCAGGAAATAGCCGGGGAATCCCATCTGCTGGATAGTCCTGATCTCGAACTCGAGGCGCTCGCGGTAGCGCGCAGCGTGGGCCGAGCGCTCGGCCTCATCGGTGAAGAGCTGGGCAAGCCGCTTCTCTAGCCCTGCGTGGGCGCACTCGCGCAGATAGTCCTCGAGCGCCATGTTCTTGGGCGTCGGGAATTTGGGCAGCCGGCTCTTGCCAAGCGTCAAAGTAAGGTTGCAGCGCTTTGCGATCTCCACGCTGTTTGCGAGCGCTTCCGGGAGGTCGCTGAAAACCGCAGCCATCTCCGCTTGCGTCCTGAAATACTGCTCGGCATGAAACAAGCGGGGGCGCCGCTGATCTGACAGGATGTAGCCCTGCGCGATGCACACGCGCGCCTCGTGCGCGCGGAAGTCCTCATGGCTCACGAACTGCACCGGATGCGTGGCCACGACCGGCAGTTTCAGGCGGGTCGCGAGCCGCGCCGCGCGTTGCACGTGCGTCTCGATCGCCCCACCCGAGGCGCCCAGCACGCTCGCGCCCTTGCCCAGGCGTTGAAGCTCGATGTAGAAGCGGCCTGGAAAGATATCGCCCCATTCGCCTGCCAGACGCTCGGCTACCTGCATGTTGTCCATCATCAGCGCCTGCCCGACGTCCCCATAGTGGGCACCCGAGAGCGCAATAAGGCCGTCGCTCCCCAGCTCCGCGAACCAGTCCTTCCTGATCTCTGCCCGCCCGCGGTACTGATTGGCGCGATAGGCGCGGGTGAGAATCTCGGTCAGCCGCAGGTAGCCGGCGTAGGTCTGGCAGAGCAGGAGCAGGCGAAAAGGCTTGTCGCGGTCAGCTTCGTTCTCTAGCCAGACGTCGCAGCCAATGACGGGTTTGACGCCGCGGGCACGCGCCTCCTGGTAGAACTTGACCATGCCGAATACGTTGGCCAGATCGGTGAGGGCGAGCGCCGGCATGCCGTCCTTGGCCGCGGCCTCCACTGCTTCGTCGAGGCGCACGATGCCATCCACGATCGAGTATTCACTGTGCAATCGCAGATGGACGAATGACGGCTGCATGGGGCCCTATTTTAAAACTTTGGCGCGAAAGCTGAACCTTTCAACGCAACGGACGTGAGAAGTTACCGAAAAAAACGAAGAATCATTTCAAGCAGATGGCCAGAGAGCGCCTCGGACGGACAGAAAAAAGTTTCTTGACGCCGCCATTTCCCGCACGTCAATCGCCGGAGAAAGACGGCATCCGCCCAACCCCCTGCCCGGCGCGAGGGGCGCACGCGGGCGAAGAGGCTCACCGCGCAGCCACCGCGCCCGCGGGCCTTCGTCTGCGGCGCGAGTCTGAGGCGGTCGTTGGCCATCCTCACCGCATCGGCTCGCCGCGCCCCGCCCAACCACGAGAATGGTGCGCCATGAGTGGCGCAGCAATAAGAGCGATACTGTAAAGTAACGGCGATGCAATCTCCGGCTTCCTGACACCCGATGCCAGCTGCCCCTTCGCGCGGCGGCATCGCGGCGCTCATCGTCCTGTCGCTGGTATGGGGCTATACCTGGGTCGCGATGAAAGAGGCGGTGCGCTTCGCCGACCCGTTCGACTTTTCCGCGCTCCGCGCGATGGCGGGCGCGCTCCTGATGTTTGGCGCAATGGTGTGGCTGAAAAAACCCCTGCGCCTTCAGGCGCCGGGACGCACCTTTGTCTTCGGCCTGTTCCAGACCACCGGCTTCAATGCGCTCGCCGCGTGGGCCCTCTACACGGGGGCGGCCGGCAAGACCGCCGTGCTCGTCTACACGTTGCCGTTCTGGACGCTGCTCATCGCGTGGCCGCTGCTGGGCGAGCGGTTGCGCGGGTTGCAGTGGCCCGCGACCGCGCTTGCAGCCGCGGGCCTTTTGCTCGTACTTGAGCCATGGCAGCTCGCGGGCACCACGGTCTCGAAGCTGCTGGCGCTCGCCACAGCACTCTCCTGGGCCATCAGCGCGGTCCTCGCGAAGAAGTGGCGCAATGAACTGCAGGCCGATCTGCTCGCGCTCACCGCCTGGCAGATGCTGATGGGCGGCGCGGTCCTGACCGTCATCGCGTTGAGCATCCCGACACGCCCGATCCAGTGGACGCCGTATTTCTGGGTGATGCTCATCTACTGCACGCTCGCCGGCAGTGTCGCGGGCTGGCTCCTCTGGCTCTTCATCCTGCGGCGGCTGGCGGCGGGCATCGCGGGACTGTCGATCATGGCGGTGCCGGCGCTCGGCGTACTCTTCGCGCGCCTGCAGCTCGCGGAGCGACCGGGCATCGCGGAGGCCGGGGGCATGCTTCTGATCGGCGCGAGCCTCGCCCTCTTGTCGTGGCATGCGCTTCGAAGTGAGCAGCGCGTGACGACTCAAATTGCGCAGAAATAGCTGGTCCGTGAATCGTAGATCGCAAAAGCATGTCAGGCGAGCACCCGACTAAAACTCTTCGCACGATCCACGATTTACGATTTACGATTGACGAGAAATGAAACAGAGCCAATCCCACTTTCACGACATTCGCGGCCTGCATTATCACGTGCGCACCTGGGGCAAAGCCGGCGCGCCGAAGCTCTTCCTCCTGCATGGCTGGATGGATGTGTCGGCGTCGTTCCAGTTCCTAATCGAGGCTCTCACGCACGAATGGCACGTGATCGCGCCCGACTGGCGCGGCTTCGGTCTTACCGCTTGGGCGCGCGAGGAATACTGGTTTCCCGACTATTACGCGGATCTGGAAGAACTGCTTCGGCTCTACGAACCCGATGCGCCGGCGCGCGTGGTCGGGCACAGCATGGGAGGACTCGTCGCGTGCACCTACGCGGGCTTGCGTCCCGAGCGATTTGCCCGGCTCGTGTCGCTGGAGGGTTTCGGGCTCGCACGCACCCATCCTGAGCAGGCGCCGATACGCTACCGGCATTGGCTGGATGGATTGCGCCAGCCGCCCCGGTTCCGGCCCTATGGCTCGTTCGACGAGGTGGCGGCGCGCATGCGCCGCGACAACCTGCGGCTTACCGAAGAAAAAGCCCATTTTCTGGCGCGCCAGTGGGCAAAGGAAAATGGCGACGGCACGGTGATCCTCCGTAGCGATCCCCGCCACAAGATCGTGAGCCCCTATCTCTTTCGGATCGAGGAAACGATCGCCTGCTGGCGGCACATCACGGCGCCTGTGCTATGGGTGTTCGCCCGGAACTCGAAGCGGGGCGGCTACCTCAAGGACACGCCGGAACAACTCGCCGAGCGCCGGGGGGCCTTTCGCGACTATCGTGAGTCGTGGCTCGAGGACTGCGGCCACATGATGCACCACGACCAGCCCGAACGGCTGGCCGCGATCATCGAGGATTTTTTGGGCGCCTGATCCTCAACAGGCGAGGCGCCCCTTTATCAGTCCGCGCCTACGTTCGGGAACATGAATCCGAACGTGATGATGCAAAGAAAAACCTTGCCAATGTGCACCACCTTCTCCTTGGGCGTCATCGCCGAGAAGGGTTTGACCTTTACCGCATTGACATCGCTGTTGTCGGTATTCGTGTCCATGGCCGCTCCTTTGAACAGGTGAGAAATCGTTTCCCCCGCCCACTTGCACAGATCAGAGCGACGGTTCAACTTCCCAGTATATTGCATCCACCACCTTACGCCCGCCTTACGCGGCCCGAGATCGCGGCATGCGCCCGCCTGCATCCCGGCAGATCGGGTCAACCACATGATTGGCAACGAATCCCGGAGTGCTTCTGTCGCCCCCCCGAAAGGCACCGGCACCCCGGCGCTAAACCAGCAGCGTGTCGTCGTGGGAGTACGGAGGCGAACAGGCGCAGAGGATCTTGAGCGGACCGCGACCGGTGTTCTCGACGCAGTGAGGCGTGCCGGGCGCGATGCCAACGGTATCGCCGGCGCTCACCTCCAGGCACTGACCCGCCAGCGTCATGATGCCGCTCCCTTGAATGAAGTGGTAAATCTCTTCGGTCAACCGATGGCAATGCAGGGCGGTCTTCTGCCCCGGTCCTATCGTTGCCTCGGCAATACTTTGATTGCAGTTGCCGTGCTTTTCGGGGTGCATCAACTCCCGGATCTCGCAACCGTCCTTGGTCAGGTAGGAAGCCACTTCTGAGTATCTGGTTTTCGCGAGCATGGATGCCGTATCGATCCTGAAAACTGCCGATGAGTACTAGTGATGAGAAATGGTGATGAATAATAGTGATGATTACTGGTGATACGAAGTAAAGCTTTAAGGCCTCTACCTATCACCATTACCTCATCACCATTACCTCATCACCATTACCTCATCACCATTACCTCATCACCATTACCTCATCACCATTTCTCATCACCATTATTCATCACCATCATTCATCACTATCTCCTCAGCGAAGGCCGGCATTCTGCGCGATGTACTCGCCGAGCGCCGCCCAGTCTTTCTCGCCAAAGCCTGCCGCAATCGCATCGATGTGGCGCTCACGCATTAAATCGGCCGTAGGCAAGGGCACGCCGGTGGCAGCGCCAGCGTCGAGGGCGAGCATAACGTCCTTCAACCCGAGATTTAGCGCAAACGTCGGCTCGAAGTCTTTTTCAACCATGCGTTGCCCGTAACTCTTGTAAACGGGCGCATTGAACGATGTCGCGGTGATGATCTTGAAGAACAGCGCCGGCTCCACCCCCGATTTGCGCACGAGCGCAAACGCTTCGCCGAGGCTCTCGACCACCGTGGCAAGCAGGAAATTGCGGGCGATCTTCACGATGTTGGCGAGCCATGGCTCCGCGCCAATGATGAACGATTGCTTGCCAAGGACTGCGAACAAGGGTTTGCAGCGTTCGAGTGCCACGCCCGCGCCAGCGGCGACGATGTCGAGTTGACCCGCCGCGGCAGCGTTCGGGCGCCCGAACACGGGCGCGGAAACGTACTGGCTCCCCGCATCCTTGTGCATCTGCGCCAGACGTTTTCCCATCGCGAGGCTCACGGTTGCCATGTTGAGGTGAACGCACGACGGCGTCATTCGTTTGACGAGTTCGCCGCCAATCCACACCGCCTCGATCGCCGCATCGTCGGAGAGCATCGTCACAACGACTTCAGTATCGAGTGCCCCACTCGCCTCGCCCGCTACGGTGGCCCCTTTATCGGCAAGCCCCCTGGCCGCTTCCGCGCTGCGGTTATAGACGACCAGTTCGTGCCCCGCCTCGAGCAAACGTTCCGCCATCGCACGGCCCATCTGGCCCAACCCTATGAATCCAACCTTCATCCCGTTAACCCTCTCGCGATTACGCGACGTCCAGCCTCATGACCAGCGCCCGGCGGGCGCCGGCCTCATTCTGGACAAAGCCGGCGCCCTGGGCTACATTCTTTACGCGTTTTCCCCGTATTTCCTGAAAAATCAATAATCATCCCGGATGGAGTCGAACATGAAGCCTATATTCAAACTGATCGTCGCTCTGCTCGCCGCGACCGCCATGACGGGCCACGCGGATGCGCAGCAGCTGACGGGAACCCTCAAGAAAATCAAGGACACCGGCTCAATCGTGATCGGGCACCGCGAGAGCTCGATCCCGTTTTCCTACTACGACGACAAGCAGAAGGTCGTGGGATACGCGGTTGATCTTTGCCTTCGAATCGTTGATGCAGTCAAGACGCATCTCAAGATGGACAAGATCGACATCAAATACAACCCGGTCACCTCCGCGACCCGGATTCCGCTCATGGCGAACGGAACCATCGACCTCGAATGCGGCTCGACGACCAATAACCTGACGCGTCAGAAACAGGTCTCCTACACGATCACGCACTTCGTCACTGCCACGCGTTTCGTGAGCAAGAAGGCCGACAATCTGAAGACGGTGAACGACCTGAAGGGCAAGACGGTCGTTTCGACCTCGGGCACGACCAACATCAAGCTCGCCACCAAGTTCAACGTCGAGAAAAAGCTCGGCATGAACATCATTGCCGCGAAGGACCACGCCGAGGCGTTCCTGACGGTCCAGACCGGGCGCGCGGCGGCTTTCTTCATGGACGACATCCTGCTCTACAGCCTTGTCGCCACGTCCAAGAACCCGCAGGATTTCGCCATTTCCGCGGATGCGCTTTCGGTGGAGCCCTACGGCATCATGGTGAGGAAGGACGATCCGGCCTTCAAGAAGGTCGTGGACGCCGCGATGACCCAGATCTACAAGAGCGGCGCGATCAGCGGCATCTACGAAAAGTGGTTCCTGAAACCGATCCCGCCCAAGGGCGTCAACCTCAACGTGCCGATGAGCACGCAGATGAAAAAAGTGGTCGCCACCCCGACGGACTCGGGCAAGCCTGAAGATTACGAGTAACCGATCAGGCGGACGCCTCTGGCACCGCTTTACCTCCCCGCGATCAGCGGCGGAAGGTTTCCGCCGCTGATCGCGGGCGCGTGACCTGATCACCTACCCTGCGGGGAACCCTAGCCAGTGAAATACAACTGGAACTGGCTCATCTTCTGGGAACCGGCGCCGGACGGTGTCGGGGTCTATCTCAGCTGGCTGATTTCGGGCCTCGGCTGGACCGTCGGAACGGCGCTGGCAGCGTGGGTCATCGCGCTCGTGCTCGGTGCTGCGGTCGGCACCCTGCGCACAACGCCCATTCGTTGGGCTGTGCGGCTGGGCAATATGTACGTTGAGCTGTTCCGCAACATCCCTCTCCTCGTCCAGATGTTCCTCTGGTATTTCGTGCTGCCGGAACTGGTGCCTACGACGATAGGCGATGCCATCAAGCAGCTGGCACCGCCCTGGGGATCATACTGGCCCGCGGTGCTGTGCCTCGGGTTCTACACGTCAGCCCGCGTCGCCGAGCAGACGCGGGCAGGGATCAATTCCCTCCCGCGCGGCCAGAGCATGGCGGGGACGGCGTTGGGACTGACCCTGCCACAAACCTACCGTTACGTCCTGTTGCCAATGGCGTTCCGCATCGTGCTCCCGCCGCTGACTTCCGAATTCATGAACATTATCAAGAATTCCGCCGTGGCATTGACGATCGGGCTGGTCGAGCTCACATCGCGGGCGCGCGCCATGCAGGAATTCAGCTTCCAGGTGTTCGAAGCATTCACCGCCGCGACCGTGATCTACATCCTGCTCAATATCGTGGTCGTGATCCTAATGCGTTTCGTCGAGAAGAAGGTCGCCGTGCCCGGATTTATCGGCAGCGCGGGCGGGCCGCAGGCCGGCCACTGAGCCGATAGGCGTGACCAGTGACCAGTGACCAGTGACCAGTGACCAGTGACCAGTGATTTGATGAAATCTGCGATTCGGAAGCTTTCGGTCACCGGTCACCGGTCACCGGTCATGGGGTTCTGAGATGTTCGCCGGCTTCGACCTCGACGTCATCCAGCGCTCGCTGCCCTACCTCTTCAGGGAGGGGATGACGTTCACGCTGACGCTGACCGCGCTCGCCATGAGCGGGGGTGTCGTTTTTGGGACGCTGCTGGCGATGATGCGGTTGTCGAGCCTAGGGCCGCTATCCTGGTTCGCCGGCGGCTACGTCAACCTCATGCGCTCGATCCCGCTGGTTCTGGTGATCTTCTGGTTCTATTTCCTGGTGCCGTGGATCGGGGGCTGGATCATCGGGGCCGACCGGCCGATCCAGGTCGGCGCCTTCTGGTCTTCGGTCATCACCTTTACCCTGTTCGAGGCGGCTTATTACTGCGAGATCATGCGCGCAGGAATCCAGAGCATCCCGCGCGGCCAGGTGTCGGCTGGCTACGCCCTGGGGCTGAATTACTGGCAGACCATGGGCAAGATCGTGTTGCCGCAGGCGTTCCGCAACATGACGCCGGTGCTGCTCACGCAGACCATCATTCTGTTCCAGGACACGTCGCTCGTGTACGTCCTCTCGATCACGGATTTCCTTGGCGCCGCCTCCAAAGTCGCGCAGCGCGACGGGCGGCTGATCGAGATGTATCTGTTCGTCGCGGTCGTCTATTTCATCATCAGCTTCGCCGCGTCATATTCCGTGCGGCGGCTGCAGGCGCGTATCGCCATCGTCCGCTGAACGCTGGGAAACAGGGAATGGGAATAGGGAATAGGAAATAGAAGACACGGGCTGCCGATCTGTGAATTCATCGACTCCCGACTCACCACTCACGACTCACGGGTTCCAATGATCTCGATCCAAAACATCAGCAAATGGTACGGCACCTTCCAGGTGCTGAAGAACTGCTCGACGGAGGTCGCCAAGGGCGAAGTGGTGGTGGTGTGCGGGCCCTCGGGCTCGGGCAAGTCCACGCTCATCAAGTGCGTGAACGCCCTGGAACCGTTCCAGCAGGGGGACGTCACCGTGAACGGCATCTCGGTGAGCGATCCCAAGACGGACCTGCCCAGGCTGCGCTCGCAGATCGGGATGGTGTTCCAGCATTTCGAGCTGTTCCCGCACATGACGGTGACCGAGAATCTCACGCTTGCCCAGATCAAGGTCCTGGGACGCAGCCGCGAAGAGGCAGGCGCCAAGGCCCACGCGCTGCTCAAGCGCGTGGGCATGGAGGTTCACGCGGAAAAGTTTCCGGGCCAGCTCTCCGGCGGCCAGCAGCAACGCGTGGCGATCGCGCGCGGCCTCGCAATGGACCCGATCGCGATGCTGTTCGACGAGCCGACCTCCGCGCTCGACCCGGAGATGATCAACGAGGTGCTTGATGTCATGGTCGGTCTCGCGCACGAAGGAATGACGATGATGGTGGTAACCCATGAGATGGGGTTCGCGAGCAAGGTCGCGAACCGGGTCATCTTCATGGACGAGGGTGAAATCGTCGAGGATGCACCCACGAACGACTTCTTCGGCAAACCGCGCAGCGAGCGGGCGCAGCACTTTCTATCGAAGATACTGCATCACTGATGCAGAGAATGGTGACGATAAGTGGTGATGAAAGATGGTGATAGGTGAACGTTTCGGGATGTCCAGCGTATTCGTTCAGGGCTAGCGCGCAAGACGCTATCTCCCATCACCATTAATCATCACCAGTACTCATCACTATTTCCATCACTTCTGTTCGCAAACGCGATCAGCAAGCCCGCGCAGGAACGCCTCGCACCTCCCCACCTGCTCCAGCGTGACGTATTCGTTCGGCTTGTGCGCCTGCTCGATCGATCCGGGCCCGCAGACGACCGTCGGAATGCCGGCCCGCTGAAAATGCGAGGCCTCGGTTCCGAACGAAACCTTTCCGAATTCGCGCTCGCCCGTCAGCTCGTGCGCAAGCGCGACCACCTCACTCTCGGGGCTCGTCTCCAGCATCGGAATCCCGGACAGCGGCTCGACGACGAAGCCCGCCTCCGGGTGCACCTTCCGCATTTCGGGCTCCAGAGCGGTCTTGAGGTGCGTGCAGAACTCAACCAGCAGGCGCTCCGGGTCGTCGCCCGGCAGATGCCGGAACTCGAAATCGAAAGCACACTCGTGCGGAATCACGTTGAGCGCGGTCCCGCCTTGCATCACACCGGTGTGGACGGTCGTGTACGCCACGTCGAACCCGTAGTCGTATGGACCCCGATCGCGATGCCGGCGCGCCATACTCTTGAGAAACGACACCGCTTCCGCCGCGTACTCCACAGCATTCACACCCTGCGGCGCATAGGCCGAATGCCCGGCCAGGCCCCTCACCGTGCAGCGGTAGCCCTTCTTGCCCTTGTGCGCGATTACAGGCTTCATACAGGTTGGCTCGCCGACGATACACGAGCTTGGCCGGATTCCCGCTTGAGCCAGATCGGAAATGAGCCGGCCGACGCCGAGGCAGCCGACCTCCTCATCGTAGGAAAACGCGAGATGGAGCGGCGCCCGCAATCCACGCTCGACGATCTCGGGCACCAGGGCGAGTACGCACGCAATGAAGCTCTTCATGTCGGCGGTGCCGCGCCCATAGAGGCGGCCATGCTCCTCGCGCAGCGCAAAGGGATCGCGATCCCACGGCTGCCCCTCCACCGGCACGACATCGGTGTGCCCCGAGAGCACGACCCCGCCTTCCCCCGCACCAAGGGTGGCAAACAGGTTTGCCTTGCGCCGCTCGTCGTCGTAGGTCAAGCGCACGTGCGCCCCGTGCGGCTTAAGGTAATCGCGCAAGTAGTGGATGAGCTCGAGATTCGAATCCTGGCTGACCGTCGGGAAACCGACCAACGCGCGAATCATTTCGACGCTGGCAGAGCCTGGCGCCACAACCGCTTTCATGATTGACACCCGGATCCCTAAAAGGTCAGCATAGCAGCGTCTTGTGATGTGTCAATCACGGTCTTTTGGCAGATCTCTTGTCTATAACGATCGAATGCTGAAGCGTCTCATAATCGCAGCTTGCGCGTCGGCATGGACTCTCACCGCCGTATTTGCCGCTGATTTGAATATCGGGCTCTCGGCTGATGTCACGACGTTCGATCCTCACTTCGTTGCCGCGCAGCCCAATCTCACGGCGCAGAAGCACGTCTTCGACACGCTCGTATACGTGGACGAGCGCGGACGCCCCATTCCCGGACTCGCAACATGGAAGACAACAGATTCCGTCACCTGGGAGTTCACGCTGCGCCGGGGCGTGAAGTTTCACGACGGATCGGAGCTCACGACCGACGATGTGCTTTTTTCGCTCGATCGCACGCTGAACATCAAGGGCAGCCCCGGCGGTTACGCGACCTACGTCCGCCCCATCATCGCCAAGGAGATCGTCGACCGCTACACGATCCGGCTAAAGACTGCGGCGCCGTACGGCGGCGTTGCGCAGGATCTCTCCGAAGTTCAAATCGTCCAGAAGCGGGCGGCGCAGAACGCGACCGGCGAAGATTTTGACAGCGGCCGGGCTGCCATCGGCACGGGACCCTACAAGCTCGTGCGCTTCGCGCGCGGAAGCCGTATTGAGCTGGCAAGGAACGACGATTACTGGCGCGGCCGCCTCCCGTGGGAAAAGGTGACGCTGCATATCCTGCCAAGCGATCCGGTGCGCACGGCAGCGCTTCTTTCCGGGCAACTTGACGCGATCGAGCACGTGCCGACCGCAGATCTCGCGCGGCTGCGCAAGGATCCCTCCCTGCGCCTCGAGCAAGCGGTGTCGTGGCGTACCATATTCCTCCACCTGGACCAGTACCGCGAGCATCCGCCCGGGGTGTCCGGCAAGGACGGCAAGGCGCTCGAGCGCAACCCCTTCAAGGACGCGCGCGTGCGCCGCGCCCTGTCGAAAGCCATCAACCGCCGCGCCATCGCCGAGCGCGTCATGGAGGGACTTGCGCTGCCCGCCGCGAACGTGGTCTCGCCCAGCGTGTTCGGCCATGACCCGGCCGTCAAACCCGAGCCTTATGATCCGAAGGGCGCGCGCCAGCTTCTGGCGAAAGCCGGCTATCCCGATGGTTTCAGGGTGTCGATCGCCACACCTAATAATCGTTACATAAACGACGAGCAGGTCGCGCAGACGGTCGCCCAGATGTTCTCGCGCATCGGCATCGAAACCCGGGTCGATGCCATGCCGCTCAGCGCCTATTTCGGAAGAGCGCGCAAGCGCGACTTTGGCATCGCCCTGCTCGGCTGGGGCTCGCTTGCCGCCGACCTTGCGCTGCGCTCGCTTGCCGGGACCACCAACCCGGAGAAAGGCTACGGCACCTGGAACTGGAGCGGCTACTCCAATCCGGAGCTTGACGCGCTCATCGAGCGCTCGCTTGCCACCGTTGATCCGCGCAAGCGCGAGACCATCGCGCGCCAAGCCAGCGCCCTCGCGGCTCGCGAGATGGCATTCCTTCCCCTGCACTACCAGATCGTCACCTGGGCCATGAAGAAGAACCTTTCTTATGCCGCGCGAACCGATGAATTCACGTTTGCGCATCACTTCAAACCCCGATGACTGGCGATGAGAAGTGGCGATGAGATGCTGGTGATAGGACGCA